>Ga0056115_1000397_pt1 | contig 19822 bp, 17 predicted proteins | sample WorMetOlspDAHAB1_FD_77007 | JGI IMG/M metagenome (GOLD analysis project Ga0056115, IMG submission 77007) | Marine gutless worms symbiont microbial communities from Max Planck institute for Marine Microbiology, Germany - Olavius sp. DAHAB.1 ...
CTCTTCCAACCGAGACCCTGTTCCTCAATGGGGGCGCCTTCAGGCTCAGGGCCCACCTGCGCCGCATCGCCGGCGCCATGGCATTTGCCGAAGGTGTGGCCGCCGGCGATGCGGCGCAGGTGGGCCCTGAGCCTGAAGGCGCCCCCATTGAGGAACAGGGTCTCGGTTGGAAGAGCAGCTTCGAAAGCGGCAAAGGTGATGATACGATCAGCAGCGGCATCGAAGGGGTCTGGACGGCGAACCCGATCAAGTGGGACATGGGCTATTTCGATATTCTGTTCGGCTACGATTGGAATCTGGTGAAAAGTCCTGCCGGCGCCAATCAGTGGGTACCGGTCAGTCCGGATGAAAAGGATCTCGCGCCTGCCGCTCACGATCCTTCTAAGCGGGTTACGACCATTATGACCACGGCAGACCTCTCTCTGAGGATGGATCCGATCTATAAACCGATTGCGAAGCGTTTCCACGAGAACCCGGAGGAGTTCGCGGACGCATTTGCCCGGGCGTGGTTCAAGCTGACCCACCGCGACATGGGCCCCCGCTCGCGTTATCTCGGTCCGGAAGTTCCGGCAGAGGAACTGATCTGGCAGGACCCGGTGCCCGCAGTCGATCATGAGCTGATCGACGCGCAGGACATCGCAGACCTCAAGGGTAAGATCCTTGCCTCGGACCTTTCTGTATCCCAACTGGTCTCGACAGCCTGGGCGTCGGCATCCACGTTCCGTGGCTCTGACAAGCGCGGTGGGGCTAACGGGGCGCGCATCCGTCTCGCACCGCAAAAGGATTGGGAAGTCAACCAGCCTGAACAACTTGCGACTGTGCTGGAGACTCTTGAGGGAATCCAAAAGGAGTTCAACAACGCGCAGTCAGGCGGTAAGACGGTGTCGCTCGCCGACCTGATTGTTCTGGGTGGATGTGCAGGTGTCGAGCAAGCTGCGAAGAATGGCGGTCATGATGTAACCGTTCCTTTCACACCGGGACGCACGGATGCGTCGGAGGAGCAAACCGCCGGGAAATCATTCGCCGTACTCGAACCAGCTGCAGACGGGTTCCGCAACTACCAAAAGAAAAATTACGCCGTCTCGGCAGAGGAGATGCTGGTTGATCGTGCGCAACTGCTAACGCTGACCGCTCCTGAGATGACGGTTATCGTTGGCGGTATGCGCGTCTTGAATGCCAACTTCGGACAGTCCCAGAACGGCGTCTTCACCAAGCGGCCAGAGACACTGACTAATGATTTCTTCGTGAATCTGCTCGACATGGGCACGACGTGGAAGGCAACCTCGGATGACGAAGACCTGTTCGAGGGTCGTGATCGCGCAACGGACGAACTAAAGTGGACCGGCACCCGTGTCGACCTCATCTTCGGTTCGAACTCCCAGCTGCGGGCCCTGGCGGAAGTCTACGGATGCGAGGACTCCCAGGAGAAGTTCCTGCACGACTTTGTAGCGGTGTGGGACAAGGTCATGAACCTTGATCGCTTCGACCTTGCCTGATCGCAGCATAAACATCTTCGAGGATTTTTAAATCGTATTCCAAACTCCAAATCGGATGAAACAGAAACGATAACCACCACGAATTAACGGATGTTTTGAACGCTCACGGAGGCTATCAGCAATCTACGAGGGCGGCGTGTCAGTACAACCTAAAACGCCGCCCTTTCTTTGGCCTTGCAGTCTGCAGATCACAGGATCGGAGCCAAAAACACGTGACAGGCGTCTCAGTGGTGACACCTGCCGCGTTGCTCAATGCGTACCTACTGCAAATGGGCGGACTATATTGTCCGCCCATTTTTATCTGTCAATCTACCATGATTATTCACCTTCACCGGTGACTGCAAAACCGCTGGGCCCCAATCCGGTAGCGGAAGATGTTCCAGCGATCTTTGCCAGGTAGGTGTCTCCCAGTTTTTCAATATGGCTGTGTACATTGTCAAAGTAGTTGTAATGGATCTGCTCTTCGTCGATGATCTCTTCGAAGATCTTCATGCTTATGCTGTCTCCATTCTCACGGCACACCAGTGCAAACTGGTTGTAGGCGTCGATAGCGTTGTCCTCCTCTTTAGCATCGAATGGAAAAATATCGTTTGCCGACTGACCTTTTATGATTTTACCGTCGTGTCCGGTGACCGGTTCGCCGCCAAGTTCCTTGACGCGTTCGGCAAATGTCTCGGCATGTCGCATTTCATCAATTGCGATCAATTTGAGTTTGCCGGCGAACTCTCCATAGTCCATATCGTCTAAATTATAGTGCTGATTCATATACTGGTGGATGGCCTGAAGCTCCATTGCCCGGGCTTTGTTTAATACCTCGATAACATTTTCTCTGCGCTCTTCTTTGGAAGCTTTATCCATTAAATACCTCTTTAATTTTGTAGTTTAGGTCCGAAAATGTACATACAGGAAGCACTTATGGTTCGATATCGACCCACATATCGGCTTCATTCCCGCAATGGCTGCAGACACCGTGGCCTTTGGCCAGATGATCTTCAGCCGGCCCGGCGGTTTGAGTTGCGATAAGCGGTTGATCCGGTTCCTCCTGCAAAGAACAGGTGATTTCCATTTCGGCATCGCTGCCGCAGTTTGTACAGGTACATACTTGTTTGAATTTTTTTTCTGGCATTGGTCACCTCCTGGTTAATAAGATTATTTGCGAATCATCCCCACGATTGTTCCAGTGGTCGGCCGCACCTTTAAGACTCAGTGGCTGTTCGCTGAAGTCAGACTGCTCCTGCCACTCACTGTAGTTGTTGATTTCATATTTGTCAACACAGTCAGTCTCAATCAGAAACTACCGAACGAAGAGGGCTTGTTCAAATCATATTCTTATCCAATCCGCAATTCACCAAAATGCATATATGTTTCGATAATCTTAAATTATTCCCATAAAGACACCATTCAACTGTCCAATCTTACTTCTATTCACCTTAAAAGCAGTGAAAATCCTAGAATCCATATGTACTTTGTTTTTTCATAGCGGCCACCTTCAAATAGATTTTATTGATCGGCTAACGAATCGAGCCGAAGCATCATGAGTGAAGGCGAAACCTTCGCGCTGGACGATGAGAACTCATCATAAACCCCAGGTCTTCAGTTGAAATATTGCCCGAAGCACCTTTGATAAGCGGGCAGCCTCCCAAATTTAAAAAAAAATAAAAGATAGTCTAAATTTATCGAGAAATAATTTTAGTGAATATAATCTTTTTTAATACTATGTTCTAAATCCTTTTTTATTTTTCCTAATAATCCAAGCAGCACTATGATTATTCCTGTATATATTGAGTCCATGTTGTTTTATTTGATTGACAATGATAGTTTTTATCAATTATATTCGTGGCTGGGGAGTTGCCAGCGAATACATCCGATGATATCGACTCTTCAGGATTTCGTCCAAATCCCATGGTGACCATCAATCGGGTCAAACCCTGGCTGGAAAAAGAACTTCCAGAGGATGAAAAATGGGATCTCCGACGTAAACAGGGCTATGCGGTTGTCGGACTGGACATTAAGGTGGTGAGTGCCGACGGTACCGAACTTCCGCGCGACGGCCGATCGGCCGGTGAGATTTTAATACGGAGACCGTGGGTCACCGTAAGCTATTCGAAATCATCTTGACCGGACATTTGCCAAATGGCAGCTTCCGGGTGAAGTGCTGTTCGTTGAAGCCCTGCCCAAAACGAGTGTGGGCAAATTGGACAAAAAGGTCCTGCGCGCCGAGTACAAGGATCTGTATTTTACCGGATAACTTAATGTATGGAAATTTCTACAATTCAAAGGAATCACAGCGCGTTATGCAGACATTTTATGGTAAGCCACATGGAATGCTGGAAAAACTGGCTCGAAAAAGCGGAAAAAGGTCTATTTTACAAAAAATATAGCAGCGGTTAGTATCTGGCCCTTCCACTGGTCATTATTACGCTAAATAAAACTCATTTTGGGTGTAGTGGCGGGGTTTATCCCCGCCTGTTAGCCGACTGCCTATAAAGCTTGGGCGGGGGTAAACCCCGCAGCTACCTTTTGAAAAAGCCTAAATTGGTGAAATGTGCCTGCAATACGTTCGATTGGATTTCTAACCGGAAATAGCGCAGTTTTGGCCGAAACCGTAATTTTAATTTTAGGTCAATCAACCCTGGGGAGAAACTATGGCGCGACACGCGAAATCTGAAGCGCGAAAAGAACAGATTCTGTCGGCAGCCGAGCGGATATTTGCCCACAAAGGGTTTGCGGATGCCACGGTATCAGAAGTGGCCCGTGAAGCCGGCTTATCCGATGCCACGATTTACGAATATTTTTCCTCTAAAGAGGAATTGTTGTTTTCCATTCCGCTGCCGACAACCCGGAAAGCCGCTCAGGAACTGCGCACTCACCTGGATTACATTCGGGGTGCCACCAATAAAATTCGCGGCATTATATACGGTTACCTGTCATTCTACGAAAATCATCCCGAGTACGCGTCCGTGCTCATGCTGATTCTGAAACAAAATCGCAAATTCCTGGAAACCGAAGCTTACCAGCTTATCCGTGAAGTATCCCGTATGATCACCCGGGTTCTTGAAGAGGGCATCGCTTCGGATGAGTTTAAATCCGACACGGATCCCTACCTGGTGCGGGCCGTGATACTAGGAACCATCGAACACAGTGTCATCACCTGGCTGCTGCTGGACCGCCCTCAAAACCTCCTGGAGTTAGCCGATCCCTTGACGGATATCGTCATCGAAGGCATCCGCAAGGACACGAAACCGAAAACCATGAATTTCAGACTCACCCTGGACCCTGTGGATGAAGATCAACGCAACCAAACATAAAATGCCAACGCTATGGCCCTTAGGCCTGCGATATTCATTCAACGGAATCATTCTGCTGGCCGTATTTTTACTGCTGCTCACGCTGGCGGCACACTTTTTTTTCTCCGAGTCCGCGCAGTCAGTTTTAACCAATCTTTTCATAAACCTCATCGCAGTTCTTGGCATGTGCATGTTCATCGGGACCACCGGCGTACCCAGTTTCGGACACGTGGCGTTTATGGGAATCGCGGCCCATCTCCAGGCCCTGCTAACCCTTTTTGTCGGTTTTTTGTGGATTGCACAGCGCGGCTCGGTGGATCCTCATATCGGCTTGAACCCGACGATAAAGGCGTTTATCGCCGTCATATTCAGTGGCGTCGGCAGCCTGTCGGGCGCTGTAGCCGGGGGCCTTATCCTGGGTTTCATGGAGGTTGGCCTGCGGACCTATCTGCCGGCCGATGCCCTGCCTTTTCGGGATGCCATTGGATACATGGTGGTCGTTCTGGTACTGCTGCGCTGGCCCGACGGCCTGATTTCGATCCGCCAGAACGGAAATTGAAGACTGGAAATTGAATATTTATGGATGTCGCTGGGCTGCGACCTTTTTAAATAGACAGAATTCCTTAAATATTCAAGATTCAATCGACAATATTCATTTATTACCGACAGGACTAACACAACATGTCAAAAAAAGATGAAAAATTCATTCTGGCAATTGATCTGGGGACATCCGGCAGCAAAACAGCCCTGGTGTCCACCTTTGGCGAAGTGGTGGATTTTGACTATCAGGCCGTGCCGCTGCATTTACTGCCCAACGGCGGGGCCGAGCAAAAGCCTGATGACTGGTGGGATGCAATCATAGCAACTTCCAAGCGGCTGCTGGGCAGGGCAATCGTGAATCCGGATGATATCGTTGCGATTTGTGCTTCAACCCAGTGGGCCGGTACGGTGGCTGTCGATCAGGAAGGCAATCCGCTGATGAACGCCGTGATCTGGATGGATATGCGCGGGGCAAAGTATGTTGCTGAAATGGCGGGTGGGCCGATTAAAATTGAAGGCTATGACCCCCTCAAACTATGGCGCTGGATCCGACTCACGGGTGGTGCTCCCGGCCTATCCGGCAAGGATCCGGTCGGCCACATCCTGTTTATCAGAAATGAATACCCCGCGATGTACCGGAAAACCTACAAATTCCTCGAACCCAAAGACTATATAAATTATTGCCTGACCGGAAAATTCGCGGCCTCATATGATTCAATCACCGTCCATTGGGTCACCGACAACCGGAACATAGCCAGTATTTCATACAGTGATAAACTGCTGAAAATGTACGACCTTGAAAGGGAAAAACTGCCCGATCTCAAACAGTCCATCGACGTTCTGGGCCCCCTAAGAAAAGACGTCGCCCGTGAGTTGGGGCTCAGAGAAGACGTCCGGGTCATGATGGGGTCGCCGGACATCCAGGCCGCCGCTCTGGGGTCCGGTGCGGTCGGAGACTTTGACGGCCACCTGTATGTGGGAACCTCCTCCTGGATAGTGGCGCATGTGCCCTTTAAAAAGACGGATGTCCTGCATGGTGTCGCCTCGATTCCCTGTTCGATTCCCGACAAATATATGATCGTAAATGAACAGGAAACCGCCGGCGGGGTATTGACCTATCTGAAAGAAAATATTCTATACCACCACGACGAATTGCTCAAGGAAGAGGCCCAGCCGGACGTATATAAGATCTTTGATAAAATCGCCGAATCCGTGCCGGCAGGCAGCAACGGGATCATATTTACCCCCTGGCTAAACGGCGAGAGAACTCCGGTTGAGGACAATTCGGTACGGGCCTGCTTGTACAATTTATCGTTGGACAATACCCGAGAAGACATCGTGCGGGCCTTTCTGGAAGGCGTGGCCTTTAATCAACGGTGGGCCTTGAAATATATTGAAAAATTCATCGGACGCCCAATGAACCCAATTCACATGGTGGGCGGCGGAGCAATTTCCAATATTTGGTGCCAAATCCACGCCGATGTGTTAAACCGTACGATCAAACAGGTCAAAGATCCGATCCAGACCAACGCCCGTGGCGCGGCCTTTATTGCATCCGTCGGATTGGGATATATAACCTTTGACGATATTCCGAACCACATTCAGATTAATAATACATTTGAGCCGAATCCGGATAATCGTGGACTCTATGACCGGTTATTTACAGAATTTCTCAATATTTATAAGCATAATAAAGCCATTTTTAAACGTTTAAATGCCTAGGAGCACTCAATGAAATTATTAAAAGTCAATATGACGACCCAATCAATTGCAATGGAAGATCTTGCTGAAGATTACGTTGGTCTTGGCGGCCGCGGCCTGACATCAGTGTTGATCAACAATGAAGTGCAGGCGGCCTGTGACCCGCTGGGACCGGAAAACAAACTTGTTTTTGCGCCCGGCACCCTCAGCGGCACTCCCCTGGTCAATACCAGCCGGCTGTCGGTGGGTGCCAAAAGCCCGCTGACCGGCGGCATTAAAGAAAGCAACGTCGGTGGCACCATTGCGGCCGCTCTCGGTCGCCTGGGCATTGCCGCCGTTATGGTCGAAGGCCAGGCACCGGATGGTGAGCTATATTTTCTTAAGATCGATGAAAGCGGTGAAGCGACACTGGTTCCGGCGCTCAATTTTAAAGGAGCTCGGGCCTACGCCCTGGTAGAAGACATTTATCGTGAAGCCGGCGACCACCCTGCCGTGCTGTGTATCGGCCCGGCCGGTGAATATCGGCTGGCAAGCGCTTCGATTCAGTCGACCGATGCGGACGGCCGCCCCTGCCGCGCCGCCGGACGGGGAGGACTGGGTGCCGTGATGGGTTCCAAAGGTCTAAAAGCACTCATTGTGAACCGCAACGGAAAGAGCCCGGATGCGATGGCCGATCCCGATGCGTTTAAAAAAGCGGCCAAGGTTTTTGCCAAAGCGGTCAAAGAAGATATGTTCAGCGGTTATGTTCTGCCGCCCCTGGGCACGGCCGTGCTGGTCGCACCGATCAATGCCGCCGGCGCTTTTCCGAGCTACAATGCCACTAACGGCGTCTTTGACGGGTGGGAGAAGATCAGCGGCGAAGCCCTGGCCGACACCCTGAAAGAACGCGGCGGGAAGACCACCCACATGGGCTGCGCCCAGTGCATCATTCACTGCTCCAATGAATTCGTGGATCTCCAGAGCAATTACGTCACCGCCTCGCTGGAATATGAAACCATCTGGGCCATGGGGGGCATGTGCGGGATCGATGATCTGGACACGATTGCCCGGCTGGATTTTTTATCCGATGACATCGGCGTCGACACCATGAACACCGGGGTGGCCATGGCGGTCGCCATGGATGCCGGCTATAAAAGCTTCGGCGATGCAGAGGCCGCCATTGCCATGGTAGAAGAAATTGCCGACGGCACGGAATTCGGCCGGATTCTGGGCAACGGACCGGCAGCGGTCGGCAAGCATTTCAATCACCACCGGGTGCCGGTTGTCAAAAACCAGTCCATCGCAGCCTATGATCCGCGTGCGATTCAGGGTATGGGCGTGACCTATGCCACCTCCCCCATGGGCGCCGACCACACGGCCGGCAACGTTATCGACAAAAACCTGGATTCTTTGGGAGGTTCGCTGAATCCATTGAAAGCCGAAGGACAGGTGGAGGTTTCCCGCGAATATCAGATCGATGTGGCCGCCTTTGACTGCACCGGCCTGTGCCTGTTTGCCAATTCGGCCGTACACACCAGCGCCAAAGCCGGTGAAGCGCTGATGACCATGATCAACGCCAAGTTCGGGACAGAGCTCACAGAGGCAGACATACGCGTGCGCGGCATCCGGGTGTTGAAAGCCGAACGCGAATTCAACCATCGAGCCGGCTTTACGAATGCCGACGATCGGCTGGCCAAGTTCTTCTACGAAGAGCCCCTGCCGCCGCACAACACGGTGGTGGTCGTCAGCGATGAGGAAATGGACAGCACTTTTGGTTCTGGGTTCTGAGTTCAGGGTTCAAAGGTTACAAAAAGGATGATTTCCGTTATTCTATATACAGTGGTTTGGTTTGGCCGCTTTCACCCATTAGGTTAAACCGGAAGTCGAGCCCGATTGATGCGTTAGTCTAAAATTAGGGACCGTCAGGACACCATAACCGGGAACCCTGAACGTTGACCTTTTAACCTTTTTTGGGGAGGAATAAATGGCAAAAAAAACCAATGAGGAAATGATGGCCGACGTGGCGCGTTCAATTAAGCCCTACCAGGATGCGTACACCACGTTCACGCGTTTGCCGGAAACGGGCCGCGACAAAGAAGATATTATCGCGGAAATGAACGCGTTAAAATCCCAGGAGGAATCCAAGTGGAAAGACGGCTTTGTTTCAGGGGCCGTCTACCACGGCGATGAAGCGCATATCGATTTTTTGAACCGGGTCTATAACATCAATTCTCAGGCCAACCCGCTGCACACCGATGTGTGGCCCAGCATTACGAAATACGAGGCCGAAGTGGTGTCCATGACGGCCAACATGCTCAACGGGGACAAGGTCACGGAAGATCCGGATTTGGATGATGAAGTTTGCGGGGTTGTTTCTTCGGGTGGGACGGAGAGTATCCTGCTGGCCATGAAAACCTACCGGGACTGGGCCCGGGACATGAAGGGAATCAGCAAGCCCGAAATGATCGTCCCGGTCACAGCCCATGCGGCCTTCGACAAAGCCGCACAGTATTTCAACATCAAAATGATCCGGATTCCGGTCGACGCCGATTTCAAAGCGGACGTGGCCAAAACCAAAGATGCCATTACCCCGAATACGATCGTAATCGTGGGATCCGCACCGTCATTTCCCCACGGGACGATCGATCCCATCAAGGCGCTTTCCGAACTGGCAAGTGAGGCGGACGTCGGTTTTCACACGGATGCCTGCCTGGGAGGATTCATTCTGCCCTGGGCCGAGAAATTGGGCTACGATATTCCAGCCTTTGATTTCAGGCTGCCGGGTGTCACGTCCATTTCGGTTGACACCCACAAATACGGCTATGCCGCCAAGGGTTCATCCGTCATATTGTATCGCAGCATAGAACTGCGTCGCTACCAGTTCTACACCACGACGGATTGGCCCGGCGGCCTGTACCTGTCGCCGACCTTTGCCGGCAGCCGCGCCGGCGCGTTGAGTGCAACGGCCTGGGCCGCCATGGTGGCCATTGGCGAGCAGGGCTATATGGAGATTGCCAAAAAAATACTGGAGACGGCTGAAGTCATTAAAAAAGGGATCAGGGAGATTCCGGAGCTGCACATCCTCGGTGACCCCTTGTGGGACATCGCCTTTAATTCGGATACCCTTAACATCTACCGGATTATGGATGTTATGGGCGAGAAAAAGTGGAGCTTGAACGGCCTGCAGAATCCGGCCGGGGTTCATATCTGCCTGACCCACCGCCACACCCAGGCCGGTCTTGCCGACAAATTCATCGCCGACTTGAACGATGCCGTTGCTAAGGTCAAAGCCGATCCTGACAAGGAGACGGACGGCGTCGGCCGCCTGTACGGCATGTCCGCCAATATACCGATAAAAGGGGTGATGGATGCCTTTTTAAAGCGATACATGGATCTGGTATACAAACTTTGATCATAATTTTTGTTAAGGTTTAATTGTCCATATTTCACGGACGCCTTAAAACAAGGAGCAAAAAATGGGACCACTTAAAGGAGTAAAAATCATCGAATTCGGCGGCATCGGACCGGGGCCGTTTTGTGCCATGATGCTTTCGGATATGGGCTCCGACATCATTCGAATCGAGCGTAAAGGGCAGTTGTCATTAACCGAACCCAAATACGATGTGATGATGCGCAACCGGCGCTCTATCGGGATCGATCTCAGGAAACCCGAAGGTGCTGCCGCCGTGCTTCAGATGATTGCTCAGGTCGATGCCCTGCAGGAGGGCTTTCGGCCCGGCGTTATGGAAAAATTGGGCCTTGGACCTGAGGTGTGTCTGGAACAAAATCCGGCGCTTGTTTATGGTCGCATGACCGGCTGGGGCCAGGAAGGACCGCTTGCACGGGCTGCCGGTCATGATATCAACTACATTTCAGTATCCGGGGCGCTGCACACCTTCGGCGGAAAGGGGCAAAAGCCGGTTCCGCCTTTGAATCTGGTGGGGGATTTCGGCGGCGGCGGCATGCTGCTGGCATTCGGTTTGGTCTGTGCACTTTTCGAAGTCCGGAATTCAGGCCGGGGCCAGGTTGTGGATGCCGCGATGGTTGACGGCTCCGCCGCTTTGATGGCCATGATATACGGCCTTAAAGCTGCCGGGTTCTGGACGGACGAGCGGGGTGTCAACCTGCTTGATGGGGGAGCACACTTTTACGACACGTATGAGACAGCTGACGGGAAATACATTTCCATAGGTTCCATCGAGCCCCAGTTCTATGAACTTTTGCTCCAGCACGCCGGGATCGAGGAGCCTGATTTTAAAGACCAGCTGGATCAAAAAAAATGGCCGTTTTTAAAAGAAAAAATCACAGAGATTTTTAAAACAAAGAGCCGGGATGAATGGTGCCGGATCATGGAAGGGACCGATATTTGCTTTGCACCGGTCTTATCACTGGACGAAGCCCCTGATCATCCCCAGAACCTGGCAAGGAAAACTTTCATCGACATCGACGGAGTGCGTCAGCCGGCTCCCGCCCCGCGCTTTTCACAAACCCCCCCTTTTCTCCAGGGTCCGCCCCCCAAACCGGGTGAACATACGAAAGCGGTTCTTGCTGAATTTGGTTTTAGCACTGATGAAATTGAGGATCTTGAGACAGCCGGGGCTATTTGAGGCAGAAAGGTCCTTTTTTAATTATGCTGCTTGCTAACTGCAAACCATTGAAAACGGTAGTGTGATTTGACACCTATTTTTTCTATGTCTGGTCATATTGCGCGTGGCGGATAATTTCGCCTTCGATCATGTAGATTACTTCTTCGGCAATGTTGGTAGTGTGATCGGCCAGACGTTCGATGTGGCGCGAGATCAGCAGCAAATTGATTAAATAGCCGATTTTATCGGGATGCTCGCTCATGGCCTGCTTGATGCGATCGTACGCTTCGCTTTTAATTTGATCAACCTCATCATCCATCATGACAACCTTGAAAGCCAGGTCATAGTCCATGTTCACCAGGGCATCCAAACTCATCTTCAACATTTTTTCCGCCTTTTCCCCCATGAAAGCATAGTCAAAGAAAAAGTCGGACAAGTCGCGTTTTGCAATGACATCGACGCGCTCGGCAATATTTACTGCCTGATCACCGATTCTTTCCAGATCATTATTGATTTTAATGACCGCAATCAGAAACCTTAAATCCACCGCAACCGGCTGATGCAGCGCCAGGACTTTGAGGCATTCCTCCTCGATTTCGACTTCCATTTCATCAATTTCATAGTCGCTTTTTATAATTTGGCGCGCCAGTTCGGCATCATTGTTTTCGACCGCATTCAGAGCCATGCGCACCCTTTCTTCCACAAGTGCGCCCAGGGAGAGAATTTGTTTTTTTATTTTTTCCAGCTCTCTTGAGAAATGTTTGCGAATCATTTTTTCCATAGCCTGGTTCCTAACCCGGATTATCCGGAACCGAAAGGGTCTCACGCAAAGGCGCCAAGACGCCAAGAGTTAATTAGTGCTTTACCTTGGGTACTTTGCGAGAGGTATTTTTTATCAAGCTGCCATTTAGTGAAACAGATCAATAATCTCCAATCCACTGATTAACTTATCATTAGCCGATCATTAGAATTTTGTTAGATACCGCAGTTATAAAAATTTAAATTACATTAATACATCTTCGCGAGCAATCAACCTATTTAAAGGCTCTAACAGAAATCTAACAGAATCGTTACGCGAATTTAACACACGCGTCCTAATATAATCAGTCAAGATGCTCAATAGAAATTCTATTATTGAGCTATACCATTTATAAAACAGAAATATTTTCCATTATGTCTCCTGCAACATTGCTGATAAGCCTTTTGGCGCTTTCAAGCGTCGCCTATTACGTTGGACACCGACGGGCGTTTGCGGTTGCCGGCGGTGCAGCCAAAATCAAACACCTGCATTCGCGCCCGACCTATTACGGAACCCTGACGGCGGTTTGGTGCGGAATTCCGGCCCTGATCCTGTTCGGATTCTGGCTGGCTTTTGAATCCAGTATCGTCACCCAACTGGTGGTAGCGGATCTGCCTGCCGATATGCAGAAATTGCCAGCCGCCCGCCTAAATTTGGTCGTCAATGATATCCGCAACCTGGTCAGCGGCAACATTGTTTCCGGTGAAATAGATCCTACCATGCAGGCCGCCGCCGATCATTACCGCAGCCTCATGGCCACCAGCAAGGCCGCCCTGGCAGTTATTGCAATAGCCCTGGGCATGCTTGGCATGGTGATAGTCCGCGCTAAAATAAAACCGGTCCTGCGGGCCCGCAACATCGTCGAGCAGGTCGTAAAATACATCCTAATTGCCTGCTCCACGATCGCCATTTTCACCACCATCGGCATTGTGCTCTCCGTGCTGTATGAAGCCATTCTATTTTTCAAAGCGATTCCCATAGCCGAATTTATCTTTGGGTTGAAGTGGAGCCCCCAAACCGCCATTCGGGCTGACCAGGTCGGCTCCTCCGGTGCCTTCGGCGCCGTGCCGGTTTTTTTAGGAACGGCCTTGATTTCGGCCATCGCCATGGTTGTAGCGGTACCCATTGGATTAATGTCCGCGATTTATCTCTCCGAATACGCCGGCAAGAACTTCCGAGCCGCCGCCAAACCTTTGATTGAAATTTTAGCCGGCATTCCAACCGTTGTTTACGGATTTTTTGCCGCCCTGACCGTCGCGCCGTTCATCCGCGACACCGGCTCCATCCTCGGACTCAGTATTTCCTCCGAAAGTGCTCTGGCCGCCGGCCTGGTAATGGGAATCATGATCATTCCGTTTGTTTCGTCGCTTTCCGACGATTTTATCAATGCCGTGCCCCAGGCCCTGCGGGACGGGGCCTACAGTTTGGGGGCAACAAAATCTGAGACCATCAAACAGGTGGTGTTGCCGGCGGCATTGCCCGGAATCGTGGGCGGTGTGCTGCTGGCGGTATCCCGGGCCATCGGTGAAACCATGATTGTGGTGATGGCTGCCGGCCTTGCGGCCAATCTAACGGTCAATCCCCTCAAGGCGGTCACCACGGTGACCGTCCAAATCGTTACCTTGCTCGTTGGCGATCAGGAGTTTGACAGTGCCAAGACCCTGGCAGCCTTTGCACTGGGCTTGCTGCTGTTTGTCGTCACCCTAATTTTAAATGTCATCGCCCTGCATGTGGTGCGCAAATATCGAGAGCAGTATGAATAATTCACCGACCAAAACCGAAAGAACCCTTGATATCGTCAATCGTGGTCTTGCCAAACGCTATCGGGCCGAAAAACGGTTTCGATTCTGCGGGCTGATGGCCATTGCCGCCAGTTTGATTTTTTTATCCCTGCTTTTTATCAGCATCGGCGCCAAAGGCTATAGCGCATTGTTTCAAACATTCATCAAGCTGGACGTGTTTTTTGATCCCGAAATATTGCACCAGGAATCACTGGCTTCGGCCAATTATCAGGGGCTGGTCAAAAAATCGCTGCGCAACATGTTTCCCGATGTCAAGAAACGCCGTGACAAGCGCATGCTCTATGGCCTGGTCAGTTCGGGCGCCTCTTTCGAATTGCGAAATATGGTGCTGAACCATCCGGAAGTGATTGGAAAAACACTGGCCGTTTGGCTGCCAGCTGATGATGATGTGGATATGCTCGTCAAGGGTCATATCGATCGCGAGGTTCCCGAGGGGGAACGGCGTCTGAAGGATAAGCAGCTAGGCTGGGTGGACCGGCTGGTTTCCGAAAACCGGATTGAGAAAACCTTCAACAAAACTTTTTTCACGGCCGGTGATTCGCGGGAGCCGGAACTGGCCGGCATCTGGGGGGCCACTGTCGGCTCCATTTTCACACTGCTCATTACATTGATTCTGTCGTTTCCCATCGGAGTGGCGTCGGCTGTCTACCTGGAGGAATTTGCGCCCAAAAACCGCTGGACCGACCTGATCGAAGTGAATATCAACAATTTAGCGGCCGTGCCGTCAATCGTATTCGGATTGCTCGGTCTGGCGGTGTTTCTCAATTTTTTCGGACTGCCGCGTTCCGCTCCGCTGGTGGGTGGGCTGGTTTTGACATTGATGACCCTGCCGGCCATCATTATTGCTAGCCGGTCGGCGCTAAAATCGGTACCGCCGTCCATCCGTGAAGCCGCCCTGGGAGTCGGTGCCTCTCAAATGCAGATGGTCGCCCATCACGTGCTGCCCCTGGCCATACCCGGTATGTTGACCGGAACCATCATCGGCATGGCCCGGGCACTGGGGGAGACCGCCCCTTTGTTGATGATCGGCATGGTGGCCTTTATTGTCGACATTCCGGCCGGGTTTACCGATCCATCGACGGCATTGCCGGTTCAGATATTTTTGTGGGCCGATAGTCCGGAGCGGGGTTTCGTGGAACGTACCTCAGCCGGCATCATGGTCCTGCTGGCCTTTTTAATTACCATGAATGCTGCAGCGGTCATTTTGCGGAAGAAATTCGAACGGCGTTGGTAGCCCCTTGATTGAGGTTCCTAGCTGTCTAGAAGAGTTCACTAACCTCATATAGCAAAAATAAAAAAGCGTATGGTTTCAGGTGTCAGGAAAAGGATGTTATCAACAATGAGATTTGAGAGATTAGTTTCGTTGTATCCTGAATACGGACCGTTTAGCATAGGGCTTCATATCTTCGAATAGAGTTTATGGCCAAATTAAATTCAAACATGTTGCTAACATTTAGCTAATATTCAAGCATTAAAAAAGAGTGAACGTACAAAACAGTGGACCAAATAAATCATTAATCTATTTATCGAAGGAGGAATCTTAACATGAAAAAATCAGCAGTACTATTACTCATCACCCTGTTTATTGCATCGTCATTTGGTGTGGCCGGTGCAGCATCGTCTCGAGACTACATCAGCATCGTGGGCTCTTCCACCGTTTACCCCTTTGCAACGGTTGTGGCCGAGAAGTTCGGTAAATCGACATCTTTTAAGACCCCCAAAATCGAGTCTACGGGATCGGGTGGCGGACTGAAACTTTTTTGTGCCGGCGTCGGAGTTGAACACCCGGACATCACCAATGCTTCCCGCCGCATCAAGCAATCTGAACTGGATCGTTGCGCTGCAAACGGCGTGAAACAGATTGTTGAAGTAAAGATCGGCTATGACGGCATTGTGCTGGCAAACTCCAAAAAAACCGCTCCCTTGAAGTTAACCCGCAAGGACATTTTTTTGGCCCTGGCCAAGGATGTCCCGGATCCCAACGGTGGTGAAAAATTACTTCCCAATCCTTACAAGACCTGGAAAGATGTCAATCCGGCCCTGCCGGCCAAAAGCATTGAGGTACTGGGACCGCCACCGACTTCAGGTACGCGGGATGCTTTCGTGGAACTGGCCATGGAAGGCGGAGCCAAAAAAATAGCCTGGATCAAGGCCATGAAGAAGAAAGACAAGAAGAAATACAAAACGATCTGCCACACGGTGCGTGAAGACGGTGCATACGTTGAGGCCGGCGAAAACGATAATCTCATCGTACAGAAACTGGAAGCCAATCCCAACGCAGTCGGCATATTTGGATTCAGCTTTTTGGATCAAAATATGGACAAGATTCAAGGCTCATTCGTGGACGGCGTTCAGCCGGAATTTGAAGCCATCGCCGACGGTCAGTACCCGGTTTCCCGGCCCTTGTTCTTCTACGTCAAAAAGGCCCATGTCGGTGTCATCCCGGGTATCCAGGAATATCTGGTAGAGTTCACCAGCGATAAGGCCTGGGGCGAGGATGGCTACCTGGGTGATAAGGGTATGATACCCATGCCCGATGAAGAGCGAGCCACCTATCGTGCCAACATTGAGAACCTGAATGTACTGATGTCTCTTAAATAATTATTTGTTCCAGGAGCTGCCCGGTTTTCAATCTCCGGGCAGCTTTTTTATGCGGATAAATTATTGGATGTTGCGATTTATAGAAACGATGCCCCGTAGGGTCAACTATCTTTTAAAACAAATTGACCAATTTTTAATTTATGTTAGGTTAAAGGAGTGTCATGATTTCGCTCAGGGAAATGAACGAGGCAGGCTTTGTGGGGCATTCAATGGATGACAGTGCACAAGTTGAAGCTACTCGACAGGAAAGGCGAGACTTGGTCAGTCGCGAGAATCGTCAGACGGTTGGAGATATCACCGTAGACAACCCGCGCATGACCTGCCGTAATGTCGATGTCTTTTACAGCAGCAAGCAAGCCATCAAAGATGTCTCGTTGGATGTCGGCCGCCACGAGGTACTGGCCATGATCGGGCCATCGGGCTGCGGCAAATCAACTTTTATTCGTTGTTTGAACCGTATGAATGATACCATCGAAGGCTGCCGGATTACCGGCGAAATCGCCCTGGACGGCGTTGATATTTACGGTAAAAATATCGATGTGGTGCCGTTGCGGGCCCAGGTCGGCATGGTTTTTCAAAAACCCAATCCCTTCCCCAAATCCATTTATGACAATATAGCCTATGGGCCCAAGATCCATGGTCTGGCGCAAAATAAGACCGAACTGGACGAAATCGTTGAGACCTCACTGGTAAAAGCAGGTCTTTGGAACGAAGTAAAGGACCTGTTGGAGCATCCCGGTACCGGCCTTTCCGGTGGGCAGCAGCAACGGCTGTGCATCGCCCGTACGATTGCCGTCAGTCCGGAGGTTATTCTCATGGATGAGCCTTGTTCAGCTCTGGATCCGATTGCCACGGCGGTGATCGAAGATTTAATTGATGAACTGCGCGAACAGTATTCCATCGTTATCGTGACCCACTCCATGCAGCAGGCTTCGCGTGTGTCGCAGCGCACCGCCTATTTCCACCTGGGAGACCTCATCGAGGTCGGACCCACGGCCCAGATTTTCACGCGTCCCAAGCACCAATTAACCGAAGATTACATTACCGGCCGTTTCGGTTAGGCCCTACTCCCTCAAACGAAAAGGTTTTCGATGTCTACCAATCACATTGTAAAATCATATGATGAAGATCTGGATTTGCTTAGATCAAAGCTCTCGGAGATGGGAAACGAGGTAGAGGATCAAATTTCGAAGGCCAATCAGGCGCTCCTGGAACGCGACAACGGACTGGCTGAACTTGTCATTATCAGCGATCAAAAGGTAAACGTGTTGCAGCAGGAGGTAGAAGAACTTGGCGTACGAATCCTTGCTACCCGGTCGCCTGTGGCCCAGGATCTGAGGGGGTCATTGCCGGATTCAAAATGGCATCTGAACTGGAGCGAATTGCCGATTACACCGCCAACATCGCGCGGCATACACCCGATTTAAACCATCAGCTTGACCTGGGTCACCCCATATGATCTGCGAAAACCTAAATTAATCCCATATAAAGACCCTTCTTTCAATGAAAAGCTAACCAAAAATCAATGCTACTTACCCAAAGGCCTTACCGATAAGATACTTGACCAACGTGGAAAAATTGAAGGTGAACGTAAACAGGTCACGGTTATGTTCTGTGACATGGAAGGATTTACGATTCTTTTCGAGAAAATCGGGCCTGAGGAAGCTTACTCACTTCTGGGCCAGGTCTACGAGGTTCTCATCCATAAAGTGCACCACTATGAGGGCACGGTAAATGAAATGACAGGAGATGCTTTAGGCACCTATGGTGTTGAGCGTGGCCCGTGTCGGTCTTATGGATTTGTCATTGAATACAAAAGAAACCCAAATTAGGAAAAGGCGTTGTAGCATGCAATAAAGCTACATGAAAGTAATTAAGATAGCAAATTGCTGAAGATCGACCTATGCAATGTGAAAAAAGCTGAATGATGGGTAGCGGCGATGCTTAAACAAGCTTATTTTTTGGTAAATATATCATTATGAAACCTGAAAGTCGCTTATTTTGGATTTGTTTTGGAAACCTGAATCTCTGAAAAAGAAATAAGAAATAAATATAAAAAAAGATAGGCCTAAGATTTCTTTGGCTATTTGTTTGTGTTATCCTAGAACGATCCGAATAAGCTTTCCGCACTATGAAAATAAAAAGCTCATTAAGGCGAGCAAACTGAAAAGACGCTTTAGGTTAGATAGTCTTTTCCATTTAACCAAGGCTTTAAAAATGACTTTATGATATAGATCCAAGGCATCACATATGGAAACTTTGGCGGGAGAGAGAATGTCTATTATAAAAAGGAAGATGGAGGCCAATAGAAAAATTCCCCCTAAAAACCATCCGACTCCGTGCCCTTCAACTCCAATCTTAATAGAACAAAAAAGCCCCAAAATAGATGCGACAATAATTTTAGTAGCTATTTTTAAGTTTTCCGGTGCAAATCCAGTTATCACATCACAATCTTGAAACTGTAATATGACGGGCTTTTCAAGAAAGGCAGCATAAATACATAAGGAAAAGGTGGACAATATCGCGATCCAAGTTTCGAAAAGCATAGAAAATTGTTCCTAGTCAATGCGCCAAAGTGAGTTACATCCTGAGCACAACTTCACATATTCATCAGGTTGGTTACTAATCTGGCAACGGTCCATTGTGTAAATGACACTAGACTGCGGGATGTGTTCAACAAGGTTGTTGAATTTATAAACGTCAGCCACAGCAATGGCAAAAAAGAAGGGGTGTTTACATTCAGACCCAATAATGTGAGCAGCTTTATGCCGCCTTTGGTTTTTCGTAACCGGGCCAGGGATAGACCGATAGGCATAGATCAATAATGCTGGTATCCTAGGTATAACAAGTTTCTCGAAACTAAAGGCTAAAATCATCGGCCGAGTATATTGTCTGGCCCGTATATAAGAGCTGTCAGCGGCAACCTGAAACAGTATTAAACTTAGCGGTCTGAAACTGTTATATTCTTCAGCTGTATTTTCTTCCAAAAATTAGATTTAAAAATCTCTTCTATTATTTTCTTCCTTTTTTC
>Ga0056115_1000398_pt1 | contig 19816 bp, 8 predicted proteins | sample WorMetOlspDAHAB1_FD_77007 | JGI IMG/M metagenome (GOLD analysis project Ga0056115, IMG submission 77007) | Marine gutless worms symbiont microbial communities from Max Planck institute for Marine Microbiology, Germany - Olavius sp. DAHAB.1 ...
AATGGAATTCACAGCTTTCTAAGGCGAGCTGACGCCAGAGGAAGCGCTGACATCATTTACCGTATCTGATGCATATCGCTAGTTCGCGGGTCAGGCATAGTTACTGAGCTCAGAAAGTAGGTCACGCATAGAATATCTAATGCCAACGAATAATATTATAGTGCTTGATTCATATTTTAATTTGACGAATTAATCTAATCTCACTGACAGACTTCAATACGATATAATACGATTTTTTGATAATTTGGTAGTGGTTTACTTTTTTGGGCCACCCAGTATAATGAAGATGTTTATAAGGTTGCTTACTGCGTTTGACGGCAGTGGATGTGGCTGCTGATGCTGCTGCAGACGCTGATAGTGACGCGGATGCAGATTGTTTACGACGTCTGTTGTGTCGTCCAGGGCAGCATGGACACACGAAGTAGCCAACCACAAGACCGAGGATGAAGACCAATAAACCGACCGACACGCCAATTATCACCGGCATACTGCATCAACACAGCGTCAAGCGTCAGTGAACACGCAGCCTTGATGCATATGATGATCCAAGCACTACGACTATGAACAGATATGACCATGTCTCTCGAAAGTGCGGGGAATTAACAAAAAATGTGTCGTGGCTTTTAATCTCTCCACGTCTGGAAACTAAACAAATAAAATGCAATTAGGAAATCGTCGGTTTTATTAGTTTGTGATTCGCTCAGAGCTGGTGCATCCGCATACTGTTTACACTATTTCCAAGGAGGCTATAAAACTATATTTGGAATTAAAATTATATCATTTCATTTGCTGCAAATCATTCAATTCGAACAATAATATCGGCGTACACTGAAAGCTACCACCATACTGTTAGCGTAAACGGTGCATATAGGCCTAAGTAGTATTTTGCCACAACTACCGTATCCGGTAATTCTGGTTCATGTACAAAACCAGTGCATTATCTGCATATTCAATTCTAGCAACCGAAACTCAGATGACTCAACAGCCTACGCGAGCAACTTCAACTCTAGGTACAAATTAATGTATATTTGCTATGATTTTTTTTCATACTAGCAGACACTTGTAGGTCTACGCTTACTGTACGCTATAAACTAATAATTCCTGGCGAAACGAGGCGTACTAGGCCAGTGCGGTGTCGGAGCCGCCGTCATCAGACGGTGTTGACGGACCCAAGACAGGAATCGGTTCCGGACAGCAGAATCGCTCCCCGCCGTCGCCGCAGCAGTACACGTCGTCCCGGCCTCCCCATCGCGGACAGTAGAAGCCGTTATTCCACATGCCATTGTTGTCCACGTAGCCCTGGCAGTGCTCCAGCGCCTCTGCAGCATCACACAATTAGCGCAGCTCTGCGGTTGAAGTATAAAGGGTTATTAACAAAAAGGAACTTTGTTACAGGATCACAATGCAGTTACTGTTCGTCGACAAACATGGTGGCGCTTGAACAGGGAACAAGTCATATATGAACAACTAAAAAATAAAAGTTACATGCATACAAACAACGCAATACACATACATGGTGGCCCAAAAATAGTAAGCCACCATCGATTACCGAATTATCAATATTAAATAGCATTAAAGACTGTCAATGAGAATAGATTTTTCAGTCAACTTAAGGTGTCAAACAAGTACTATAATATTTCCACTTGGTATTAAATATTCTATGCATGACCTAATTTCTGCCGTCAATTATTGTTCGTGAGCCGTGTTCATGCGATATAGGCCATATAATGCAAACAATGCAAGCGCTCCCTCTTTCATCATTTTCCTTTTATTAAACTGTGAAGTTCATTCGTAAATTATCTTTTAGATGGAAAATCCAAGTAAAATTTGTTTGATGTTCATCTCTTCTCCTTTTCAGGTTTTAATTACGATTTGATCATATACACTTTCCATATGGAAGCTTGAAGCAAAGTAATTGATGACTTCACCAATTAGGAAATGCATAGAATATTTAATACTAACTGATAATATACTGGTGTTTCGTTTACATTCAAATTTGATAAAAAAAATCTAACCTTATTGACAAGTTTCCAAAACGATTTAATTATTATTCAGAAGTGGCTACGCTGGATGTACAACACAAAAATAACCTACATAAAAACATGAATATAGCACATTAACGTGAAGTCGTAGACACAAACATCCGTACACTGTAAAGCGACTGAAGGCCTGTGTTGTTAAGAGTAACTGAGTGAATGTTGTGCTACTTAATTACGTAATTTTGCTGTGTGATTGCTTGAATACTTTTGAGAATCACTACGTGACATCACTGTAATGCCCAGGGTTGTATTTGTCAAATTTCTTCAAAAGGGGTCAGAGTTTGGGGTTTTGACATCCAGATCCGGACCGTGCCACAATTGGGAAGGGGTATTTGGTGGAAGATTGCTCGCAGTGCTAGAGTTTGCATCCGGGAGGGTCGACATGAGGGTTAAAATGACCCATTGAACCAGTTTATTAATATCCGTAGGGGGTAAGACATTTTAGGCATGGGGTCGAACCCCTGGCTCCCCCGGCAATTACAGCCCAGGTAATGCCGATAGCTTCAAATACGGTGTAAGCTAATTATATGCTGGTAAGACTGATACGAGCGCATAGGATGACTAGATACGTATGTAAAATTTCCGTTGAAAAAACTACTAAAACTCTAACGAGCTACTTTTTGATGCACCCGGTAGATGTTTATGATTTTCCGATAAAACTTAATAGTTATTAGTATTTCTGAAATAACAGAATATTCGAAAACATGTAATAATTAATTATGCTAGTATTGCGAAGATAACTCGGTTTATAATAGGTCAGTTGTTGACACTGGTATACAGTAAGTAAGTCGAGCGAGTTGCAGTTGTCGCCCGCGACCTCAGTATTTATATCGATGCCGACGAGGTCACACGATACGAAGACCGTTGCTGCTTGTTTCACGATGCTGAAGTAATGTACGATTGTACTGTATCAGATATGATGAGTTCTGAGACTGAACCACTGTTCTAACTGAATGTGCGAAGACCAGGGTTTAAGACGCGACAGATCCAGAAGAAGACAAAAGCGATACTGTAAGTCGAAAGACAGCGCGAAAGACAGCGCGCGCGACGTAGATTCGCTAATTTAACATTTATGGCGCAAACTGATATGAAAAATGACATGCATGCAACGTCGAAAGCACATGAACGCATGCTAAATCCCTCGCTGACCGACGTAAGATGCTATACGATCCACGCCTGTCCGCACCTAACCTTTCTCTTTCATACTTTCGAAACCCTCAAACTAGTGTTCGCAGCAATGTTTATTTACTTCCTAAGAACTCGATTATCCGGCGCCGGGACTGAAGGTAAACAGAGCCCCGGGCATCAATGGGTTTCAGTCGACGGGCAGCCGATAATCAGCCACAGCAGCCGCAGCAGCAGCAGAGCAACGATCAAGTTGCGTTTAAGCGACTTCACAGGACGTCCAAAGAACCCACGTTCAATTCATGCCCGGCGTTAATATGTTTTATGGCACCCGCTGAGAGAAGAGGTCCACTGCAATGGATACTAGACACACCAGTGGGCAGTCCAGCCGTAATGCGATACAGCATCAGTTGTCTCATGCGGTCAGAGACGAGGCAGTGCACGGTTGAAAGTAATGAGATGGAACCACGTTACTCGATGTCGCAGTCGACTTTCAATTCGCACACACAACGCAAAGAAACAGCGTTGGTTGCAAAAGATCACAACGAATATTAAACACATGGAAAATTTCAGTCCGGGGAAACTATACTGGCTGCAATTCTTAAGCGCTGTCTTACTCTTCTGTAAGCTGATAAGTCATCGACTCGTACAGCTATAAATATGAAGACACACCGTAGACCAACGTGTGCGTATAGTGAATATCAAACTGTGATCTACATGTGTCACGCAAAAAAAACAAATTGTCAGCATAGAAAGTATAGTTAAGAAATAGACACAACGACGACGAAACGGCATTAAAACGCACTGAACAAGATAATTGAAACTGCTTCTGACAGAAGAGAAAGAAACAACGAATTTTTATCATCGTTGGAAAAAGACACATCGAGACATTAAGACCTTCGAAGTTACAACTGTGCGACTGATGCGTTGAGGCTATTGAGTGAAAACATCAAACTGATGACGAGTTGATGTATTGTTGTGTTGATTATAGGCCACCAGCTAGTTGAACTTCTGTTTTTCTGGTTGCCTGCCACTGCACTATTATGTCTGCAATTTGATTATAAATTTGGCAAAATAAATTGATGATGATGATGATGATGATAGACAACTAACTGGTTGACGTCATGCATGGTGAAGCCGAAATTATATTTCAGCAAGTTTGGCCGACATCGACAGGCTTTGCTACGACTGAGATCTGCCGTGTGAGATGTTTGTGACGTTTGCGGTTGTTGTTGCAGTCCGGGGTTTGGACAGCCACACTTCATCGCATTCCACTGCGTAAGTCGAACAGTTTCCATCGACAGACTGCAATCACAACGACGAATGATGTGTTTGGACTTCAGCAGAGGCTGCACTGCAACGCGATATTTATGACCACAAGACCCCCTGAACCTCCGTCTTTTCGCTGAAGCGGAACTGACCGGCAACGGACTGGACCGCGACTGAAAACGCCATGTGTTTTTGAACGAGCGAGCGACAGCAGCCGCGGCAATGCTAGTGCCAAGCTGACATGTCAAATACGGCTGATGATGGCACGTGCGCGGCGTTCCCACACTCATTCTGGCGGCTTCGGTTTGACTGACAGCCGTCCAGGTCGATGAGCATAGCAGACGAGATGGCTTCAGATTACAGTACACATCAATGATCTAGTCGGGACGAATGACAGCGTGGATCACAGTCGCAGTCGCTCTCTTCGGCGACACGATGAATTTCATCTGTCATCGACTGCGCTGTACAGGTCAATGGAGACCGAAGCTTGTTTCATCTGAATTTCATCATCTCGTGGAGACACAGATCCCGAATGATTCTGATGGAAAAAAGTATAACAACTTTAAGTGCTTTATTCTGAAAAAAATAATTCGCAAAAACAACTCAATTGTAAATGCCGAGAACCGTTTCATTGAGACTACTTCTCTCCCGTCAACTGCTATTTCTGCAGGTATTAGACAAGAGATAAAACATTGTCAATAAGCAAGGTCTCAGTTTCTCTATTAACGTGACAACTTCAGAGGCTTTTATTGATTCACTGCATAATGACAACATACTATGTGTCGAACTCCATCTAAGAGACGTACGGGCGTACCAACGAACGGACAGACGCCGGGAATAGAATTTGGTGCATTTTAGCCTTAAAATGTGACGTCTGCATGGTGGCAACAATATTAATGATTTTCCTAATAGGCCTAATCAACTGACCAAATTTCGTGTATTTAGTGGTTGATCCCGGATTTTTATCTCCCCCTTAAATTTCTATGAAGCATCGCGGTTCGTTCCCCCATAGGATGGACACAACAGACAAAGAGACAAACGAACGAACGGACGGACGGAAGGACGAAGTGACGCGTCTCTTCGTCCGTCCGTCCGCCCGTTTGTGTTTTAGATGGAGTTTGACACTATACTCCTAACTGGGTTGCTTTATAATTTATACATTGTATATATATATATATATATATTGTGTCTGCATATCTTGCGAATAAACTTGTAGCCTACAATAAAACGTGGTTCATAACCTCACAAGGGATTCAATATTTTCAATATCGTGAGGACGTCAAGCACATTTTCCGCGGTGATAAAACTCACAACTACACGACTGTCATTCGGCCAGCAGCAGTTACACTGATACACGATCTACTATGAACTTAATGTCTAATACAAGTTATACTATTAGGTCTACTGTTGACTGCCACGAAGGAAATGGCCAACTAAATGGCAAAAAATTTGGTTTGATTCATTTTTGCTGCATATATTCATCGCCGACGTACAGTGAAATATGTGACTGCAAAGGTGCACAGCCTACATCACTCGGCAGTCGGCACCGCAGCAGCATTTCCGCTTCCGTCACTTCTGCCGCTGCAGCCACAACGAATCTCGCAACGAATCTAATTTGCTTGTAGCATCCGAACGACGTCGGGAAACGAATGACAGAACGTATGGTACTCGTAAAGAGAAGATAGCGGCGCGCAGATGGCAATGAAGATGAACAGGTACTTGGCACCGCCGACGACGAAATTGACACTGAAGCCAAATAAACTACTTGATTCCTCTTTCGGCAGTGCTGCTCGACCGCCGGCGTTAATTGCGTCCGCATGTCCGTTCACCATCGACACGACTCGACTGACCGTGGTCAGTGAATGGCACTGGACTCGACTGACCACGCACTGCAGTGTGTGTGTGATTGGCGTACAGTGCATTTGGTGGTCATTCATCATGCGAACAATCGCAATTCGCGGAATGCCTCGACAGCGACTCTATACAGCAACCTGAAGAGCTGGCGACGGCACGTCAAAACATTTTCATGCACACATCAGCCGCTGCAGTCTCACCTCACATCAGTCAGTCGACTTCTCGGGGGATTTACGCGTTTTTGCTTGTCGCGCAGGCCGTACAAAGCAGCAGCAAACACTAAACTAAACTACTTGTTGATAAGCGAGTTCGCGCATATCAATTGACTTACCGGTGCGGTGTGCCGACGTTGTCGTGTTTTTTTTCTAAGCAGTGTAATTAACTAATTATATCCAGCCGAGGCGTCTCCTTGACGGGCCTTTTATGACCACAGTTACCGGTAACACTTTAGTGGTGGACTTTGCAGTTGGTTACTTATAAAAATACTGACTGAATGATTGATTCAACTGGCTGAAACAATACACCTCGTGTCTTGCAAATTACGTTTAACTATGCCGGAAATCTTACATGCTATTGCTACAAATACTTGGGAAAAGTAACCTATACTTTTTGGTTATACTGGAAATAAACATGACGTAGGTTGTGCAACTATACTGACATCGTGTGTCAGCACATTGGCTGTCGTCATGTTATATACAATGTTCGAAATGTCATTGAGCATCATATGGATAACGGTTCGACAATTAGTATGTGTTTTTTAGATTTAAGCAAAGCATTTGATCGATCATTCTGCTTTATGTAGTAAGTTAATGGACAGGCCGCTTCCAAATGAAATTTTGCGTATATTTGAGTTATGGTCACTGACATAGGTAAAATAGATAGATAGACCGATTACTACAGACATCACTACACGTTCTCAGCCTGCAGGACGGTAATGGTTTAGCATATCAGTCACATGTGTAACATGTGGAACGGCTATAATTCCCACTTCTTTCGGCTATTGGCTGGTGTGCGCCAGGGAGGCGTATTGTCTCCGTTCCTTTTTGCGGTTTTTATAGATAGCGTTATTGAGAAAATCAAATCAACCGGTGTTAGGTCATTATTTTTCTGTATGTGTGTTTTTCTATATGCAGATGATATATTGCTAATCGCTCCGTCTGTTAGTGCACTGCAAATCTTGTTGCCTGCGATGAGGAATAGACCGATTTCCAAATATATTCATAAAAATACGCATATTAACGAAAAAAAGTCGGTATTCATGCGGTTTGGTGCATGCTTTCACGCGGATCAGTGTTAAGTGCCAGTAAAAGCCTTTAATGCAGTGTTCAGTAAATTTGGACGACTTGCGTCTGAAGAAGTCGTCCTAGATCTCATATGGAATAAATGTCTACCTACCCGTGTTGTTATATGGAGTAGAGGCTTGTCGTATGCTTGTACGAGACAAGCGCTCTCTAGAATTTGCCGTTATACTCGCTCACTTATGAAGCTATTTCAGACTTGATCTGCAACTGTTGTCAGCGACTGCATGAATTTTTTTTCAATTCTTGCCAGTCAGTCATCAAACAGATACTCGCACGGCCAAATTTTTGGAAAATTTCATGTGTAGCGAAAACTATATTTGCACATTGTTCGAAAATAAAGCTGACAGTTACTTTAAAAATCTTCTCTGTTCGTGGTAATACCATGTCGTTACAATTTTAGAGCTCGTTTGAGCTCGTGTGAAGTGTCACTATCATCGTGTGTTTTAACTGTTTTTTTGCGTTTCTTTTTCGTAGTTGCTATTTCATTTTCGCTTCATGCTATGCTGCCGCTTCTGGCGAATAAAGATGAATATGCATTAAAAGTTAACACAAATTCACCAGTAGTGTACCAAGCAGACAAACCTTTTCTACTTAAAGCATAAATGCACGGGCAGAAAAATGGGCGGAGAGAGAGAAATAGGCCCAGAGACCACTGTCTACTATGTAACTATCGCTGCTCTTATGCGGTATATCAACAACAGTAAATTCAGGAAACATAAATTGGTTAACAAATGTAAGTCTTTCTTGTAGTGGCCCACAATCGATCCACGAGGTCACAGCACAGTGCGAATACGAGAAAGAGCGCTGAAACAAAAAAAATGTTCTAAACTGTGAAATAACGATTTCATTTCACAGATGATGCATTACGAGAACTATAACAACAATCAGCATGCGCCAAAGTTGGCGGCGAAAATGGTAAAATGGAATGAACAGGAGATTAAGGTCAGTCGGTGAAGCAGGTGCGCGAAGACAACGTTAAGCGAGCGACGATCGTCTTAAGCGACGCATGCGCAGCTGCAGCAGCTGAATGAACACTGAGCCGTCCGTCCGCGCTCGCCAACGTCGTAAGCAATCTTGCGACGAGGAATTTCTACGCACTATCTGCGCATTTGCGTGCCACGTGCGCGATATCCAACGCCACAGCCAGCAAACATGCCGTAATGCAGACAAACTGACGTTCAACCTCCTTCGTCGACTGTCTGCGAGGAAGGACGTCGATCCGTCTATCTACCGACTGCGAAAACGATCGCGTCGACTTTCTACCCCCTATCCGTTGTCGAGACGCGGTCTAGCGCTCTGTCCGCTGAATGCATTGATGGGATTAAAGTATTTGGGGGCCCCGAAGAAAATCGGAAGACAATTGTATTGCAAGTGTAACTGATTCTGAGCATCGTATGTGGAAATTCTTTGCTGATGCCACGTATAACTCTGGTCGTGTAGTGGTTTATTAGGTATTTACTTCTTACAGCTGTGTTTGTACACTGTATAGTGTTTTTTCGTGTTTTTCTGACTGTGCATTTTCATGCTTGTGCTGCTACGGCGCAATAACTACATATACAAAGCACACAACTTCACAAGCGCAAAAGAGCATGGCTATGACACGTGTTGAGAAAGGATCATCTCTTTAAGTTGTACATGTATATAGAATGTTAGGAAAATGATCTGTGGGAAGACATCGAACAGACACGATCAGCGACGTTATGGATCTAAACGATAAGCAGAAAATCGGGTAAATTTCGAAGCTGTGTCAGCCCGAAAACCGCTGTTAAGCAGAATGCCTAAAGAAGAAGAAAAGGACAGAAACTTGTTGGGGTTGGGGTACCTGTTCCCGTCTTTATACCATCCCATCGTTCCTGTGCGCTGCAAGGGACATCGGGACTTTGCAACCCCATCCCACCGGGACATCCCCACGATATTGTAATATGTCTATTGTTAAAACTGAACTGAATAAGCACAATGAGAGGGCTACTGCTTCATTTTTATTTATTTGCATTTGGCAAACAGTTGTGGCAAGTGGTAATGATTGTATAATATTGGGGCCCCTCATGGGGGCGCTGCAGGGTGGGCCGCGCGGGCCATGGCCCACCCACAATTTTGGTTTTGTGGGCCACAATGCATTTGACCCAGGCAATAATTGGCCTGTATGTTCGTTGGTTGTAGCTTATAAAATTAGTTAATAACGGCCTTTTGAGGATTCAAGGTACCAGCCGATCGAATTTTTGCCGGCTTCAGTAAGTCACAGCCATTAAGTTTGCGTAATCGTCACCGCTAATTGTTTGAGATTCCTTACTTACTTATTGTCCTGTGTCGACTCGAAAACAACGTGATCGATTGGGTAGGACCGGCCCAAAAATTTTGGCGTGGCGTCCCCTATGGGGCCCTTGAAATCGGGGCCCCTACGCTGCAGCCTCCTGGTGCTTAATCCAGCTGCGGCTGGAGGCGTATTTCAGCCGTTCATTTCCGGAGTTATTCGACGAGGCGGCGGCAGCGGCAGCGGCGTAATGATGTAGCCGAGAACGCCACGTCCGGTGGAGCCGGGCGGTCAGTTGAGCGGCAGCGTGGTCGGGTCGATGATGGGCCACATCATCACCACGAGCAGCCTGTTGGAGCCGAGTGAGTGTGCGCAGCGAGAGAAACAACAGTTGATGATGCTGGCGCAATCCATCCAGCGGCGCCCATCCCAGCCCAGCGGCGCAGCGGGTCCGCTCCAGGCACGATGAGTCAACAACGAACGGCAATAACACAGCGACGCGACGGGCCGATGTTTACAAGCGGGCCGAGATTTCACAACGCCATCAAATGAGTTTTATTATGTCCAGCAGCAGCAGTTGCTGCCAGTATCGTTCTCGCCGCCTCGTCAATCGTTTTCGCGTCAGTCGTCACTGATAGCGCTAGATTAGTGCTGTCGTATAACATAACGTATCAGATAAGCGCTGGCTGGCACTAGCGATTACACGTAACAGTTACTTGTCTCGCACGACGGCGCTCACGCAACCTCGAGTTACAGCAGCGACATGACAACACACTGCTGCATCAACTCATCGAGCCACAAACTTCAGATACAAATCATTTTCACGTGTCCAGGTTTACTAAAAATTAATCAAAAGCAAGAGGGCCACAGTGATGTTTTACTGATCACTGTTAGCTGTTAGCTGTATTAGCTGTTCTCTTTTACATTAATCACGGCAATAACGATACCAAAAGATAAGAAACTGAGTATTATCTATGTGTAATCCGATCCAAATTCGAAATTCATCAAGTTGTTGCCGCTGTCATTCGTAGCTGGTTAAATGATGCACGTAGGCATGATGCAGTGCATTTTTATGTTAAAAATAAGGACAGAACAACATAGTTAGCATAAGTGCGCTTTTATTGACATTTTTGTCGTCAGTTCTTGTCGGAATAATGGTTTTCGTTCGTTCCCATTCTACCTATTCATCGTTGTCTGTGTTCACTCGACAAATGCATACTATAAAACTGTATACAACATGTGGTTCATTCGATCATTCAATGGAAACGCACTCATATAGTGCCATGTGTCGCCAGCGATATACAAACGCAGACTACTGTGCTCAGTGATCATCCCTGCAAACAATGTCGAACAGTACATTTTTCAACATAAGCAAAATGGTGCTAAAAGTTTAGGAGAACAAAAATTATGTCAAAGCTTTCGATCACAATGCTGTACTAGCACTGACATGTCAGATGATCGTATACGTGCTGGTATGTAGTGGCGGACATATGAAGATAAGTAGGGATGTATGTAAATCACGAATTCACGATCGCCGTGATTACCGTGATCTTCGGCAATTGCCGTGATTCTGTGTCACGGCCGTGATTATCACCAAAATATGTACAATTTCGACTTTTAAACGGCCAATTTTGTGCAAATATTTGTAGCGCCTTTCTTTCTTCGGCGTGGATTTAACCCTACTTCCTTGCCGGGAGTGAATATAGGCGCTACAGAACGATGGCCTCATGCAGTGCACGGCTGCACAGCTCTTTCTTAGATCAGACAGACTCAGATACGGCCAGCTGACACCGGCGCATGTGACCACAAGCATGCAGCTATAGCCAGACATATCCCATCGCGCGGGAAAAGGCGTCCTCAGTTCCGCCAGTCAATAACGCCAAACTCTTCGGTTGGGGTCGGTTATGTAAACAAGATTGTCATGCACAAGTTACAGACTACTGTAGACGCGTGGGTGGGATACGGAAGCAAATGACAGATGGCATGGCAAGAGGTGTGGCTCTGAGGCTCTCTATATAACGCCCAAGTAATGTTTTTGCTGCTCATATAGGCTGGATCGAGTGTCGTCTCGCTGGCGGCTGAAGAATTCCTGTGAAAAAAATGAGTCATATGACAGACAAGCGCGCAACAACATGTTAAACTGCTATCAAAAGTTGCATAACTTCGATCGTAAGCGGTACAGCGTCTGCCCACTGCCCACTCGCCGAAGCCAAAGACTAAACAATTTTAACTGCATTTTTTTCGTCCGGTAATATTTTAATTCTTTGTGGCGTGCTCCAAATGGAGCGGCGTGACTACGATGATAATTAGTTACCGATATACAGTAGAATAGTGACTTTATGAGTGCATACTGTGCAGTAAACTGAACGCCGTGATTATGCCGTGATTTTGCCGATTTTTTACCGTGATTTTTATACATCCCTAAGATAAGAGACGTCAGTCTGGATACCAGCGGACACTGTTTGCCAGTGATGACTGCCTGCCTGTCTTGTGAAATACGCTGACGAATAGGTAGCAAGTGAAACGAAGGCGCTGGCAGAACCCTGGGTCTGACCACGGATATCCAGTGCTGCCCGTAGTCTGACACATAGTGTACGGTGTAGCACTGAAGTCTGTCAAGGACGCTGGTCGAAAAACGCGCAACAGTGCTTGGAGTAGTGACAGTCTGAGTGACAAAGTCGATCACCTTAGAGGTATCGAGTGTCGACATTGGTTCGAATACTGCACACTGCAAAATGCAGATGCGTGTTCGCTGCTGTAAAGACTTTCGTTACGCGCGCGGCTTCTTTGCGAGAATCGATTGGATTGTAACTCCAAGCACGCTCACGGTGCCACGAAACGGCACTAACTGCCTGCAATGCGCCACTTCAGATCTGGTCAGTTTCCGATGCAACTCATGAGCGGAAGTTACGCATCATTACGTCACACCGGGACAACTTCCGGCAAGGCACCGCCGATTCACGTTTACCGTAGAATATTCAATACGCGCCACAAAGTGCCACAGCCACCGTCTAGACTTACTGCTATTCAGTTATTCATTAGGCTACGTAAAATCGCACCAGTTTTCGAAAAATACAGAAACCCAGACTAAACTTGGCAATGATCTTAGACAGGTTCTACATGTAAACACAGTGAAAACTTCTAAGGCACGGCTGGAAAAAAATAGCAAAAGTCACCTGGAGGCTAGCTAACGTTCAGTACATCATGACGTGACTTGTTAATCATAAACAGCCTGTGTAGTTGCACTCACTGTTTAGCGCCTTATATATTCTGGCAATGAGGTGGCACCGTGGTACGGTCTACGGTCACGTTATTCGGTCTACCGCGCGCGTCCTCATCAAGCCCAGAGCAGTAAAGCGAATCGATTGGTTCTAGACACGGTAATCAGAAACATCTCGATCTCTGTTCTGTCACAGTCAAGCCGACGGCTCGTAGTACTAGGAAGACCAGAGTTATTGATGGCGGCTGTTATTAAACTGTCGAGTAGACCGCGTTTTTCTCAGTATCAGGCTATTCACTGTTTCACGACATGTGCGTTGTGAACTTGTGACTCTATTATACGCCGCAAGTTTTGAATTAGACCTACAGGGCAGTTCAAAAAAGCCAGACCCTGGCAAACGATATCAATAATTCGTATTAAAACTTCCCAACAAAGCTAGATTTTGAGGCAAATTTGAGTGCAAAAAAGCATAAACATACTATATAACTACAAGTTGATACTAAATATTCTATGCGTGACCAGTTTCGTGACGTCATCAGTCACTGTGTTTGCAGCTAGGATATGGGTCAAATCAGTGTAATGATAGAATTTCAATCAAAAAAGTGAAAAAGAGAAAAGTGGGGCGCAAAAAAATGCTACATGAATTTCAATCACGGGTGGTCTAGGGTGGACTTCATGGAATAGTAAGGCAACTGACTCAAGCAGAAAGCGCTGGCATCAGTTAAAATTTATGACCTATAACGCAGCGTTGCGGATAACGAATGCTATTGACCTCAAAAAACTTGGCCAACCACAATGCCAACTGATAATATCATGGTGCTTCTAGGATACTTTAATCTGACGAAAAATTCTAATCTCTTGGAATGTTTTAATGCCATAGAATACGATTTATTTTTAATTGGGTATGGACTTACTTTTAGGACCACCCTGCATATAAAAAGCTAAAAACAACATTTACATATCGCCGATAGTGTTTCGTGCTGCGGAAAGAAGAGAAATGAGTGACTTACGTTCTTTTTGTTGACGCCTTGGCTTGGCTTGCGGTTGATCTACAACCAACATCGCACAATATGAATTAACTACGTCTACTGCAAACGCATCTTATTATTTTAATGCCGGAAAATGATTCGCACAACGTTAATGAGTAATGAACCGTGGTCGCACGCCAGAAGCCGAAAAAATATGTCCACCTTGACAAGTGGGTGACGCACACAAAGAAGAAATATTTAGCCAAATATGGTCTCTCTGAAAACTGATTATGCCAAGTAAAACTGTGCATGCGTGGTTTAGTCGTGGGTAGTGTTAAAAATGTAATGCGATTGCCAGAATTATTGTGTGCTGTCATGGTTCTGTTTTATTTTTCGGTGTAAATTCGTTTACTCCTTTTTGTGTAAACTGCAAGAGGGCAAAGGCATAGAACTTACATGCGCCACAATAGCTGCATACTGCATACAACGCCGCTGTTCGACACAGACATCATTCACCCTATAGACCGCAGCCACAGCCCGCGCACACATGCTTCATGCATACAGCCATATGTATAGCCATAGTTTAATGGTATCCATCCCCACAATGCGTGTAAACACGTGGTTTACTACTCATTTCCCGACCCCGGGGGATGGAAGGCTGAGTTGGCCTAGTTAGCAGAACCATAGCGGACAGTTTACCCACGGAGTGGTCGCCTATCAACCATTGAAAGTCCGCCGGACACCAAAGACCGACATCCTAACCACTGAGCTACGCCGTCTACGCTGCAGTCCGTGGTGAATAAAAGTTGTGTTGACAAGTCGACTGGATGAACGTCATCTGGCTATGGACAGGGTCACGCTAATTAGCTACGCACCATCAAACGACAGAAAACACGTCCAATGATCTGACGCAGCTGTTTCAACACGTGAGGTCAAGGGTCAAAGGTCACAATGAGGGCAAGGTCACCGTAATGGCGGGCGAAGGGGTCGCAGTGTGTGCCGCCAATTACGTTGAGACACCGCGCGTCATATACAGATTGTTGGATGTAGTGCAGACCACACGCCCGAACCGACCACCCAGCATGCAACGCGGTGGGGGCACCAGCAGGACCAGCATGCAGTTGGCGACCGCCGGCACCTTCACTGTCTCATCTCCCGTCCCGTCAGTGCCCAGGCCCCACACGCCGGCGCCTCTAACAGAAACCAGCCGCACGCAAAGCTATTATAACGAACTAGATCAGACAGAGCATCTGGCAATCCAAGCGGCTGTCGTCGACACTCGCCGGGCACACTACGCAACTTCTGTCACCAACAATGAGCAACGGAACTACAACGTTACGACGACGCTTGCAACATCATCGCCGTTTCAGTGTCTTTTTGCGCAGGCCTATTCTTTCGTATGCAGTTACTCTTTACGAAGCCAGATTTAGTAATTTTAGTTTATTTTAGCCATTCGCATAAAATAATGTGTATAGACAGTACGAACAAACTAGAGAACGCTGAGTACGAAACACGTTTTTATAGAAAATGTATTTTAAGTGAACTGTAAAGAAATAAAGTTAGTGGGGCATGTGACGAACAGTGATTCACTTCCAGAGCCGTCACTGCAAGAAGAGAATACAGAGACCTAAGCAAAGATACAGGGTGGCCCAAAAAAGTAAGCCACTATCAATCGTCATCATTAAATCATATTAAAACGGTCAATGAGGCTATATTTTTTATCAATTTCGAATGTAAAATGAGCAAAAGAATATTATAAGTTTGTATTAAATATTCTGTGATACCTAATTTGTGACGTCATCAGTTTCTGTGTTTCAAGCTGCGATATGGGTAAAAGCAATGTATATGATAAAATCTTGATTCAAAACTAGGAAAAAAAGAGAAAATATGGAAATAAAAGAATTTTTTTTACATAAATCCCCATATAAAGGATGGTTTAGAAATAGATTTCACAGCTTGCTAAGGCGAGCTGATGCCAGAGGGAGAGCTGACATCATTTACGGTATATGGCGCATATCGCTATTTTTGCGGGTCAGGCATACTTATTGGGGTAAAAAAAGTAGTCACACAGAGAATATTTAATACCAACCGATAATATTATGGTACTTGATTGATACTTTAATTTGACAAAGAAATCTAATCTCATTGGCGGGCTTTAATGCGATTTAATACAATTTTTTGATAATTTGGTAGTGGCTTAGCCTACTTTATTGGGCCACCCTGTAGGCAGAATACAAGAAGAGAAGAGAGAGAGAGAAATTTATTTGCCGTAATAAATCACAATAGAAGAGTAAAGTAGACAGTGGAGTGCGATTCTGTGTAGTGACTTCGGAATCGGGATATCAATGCCATCATTTTGCTAACGTTACCAGCGATTCACTTGCACTTGCAACGCCGCCTATACGCTGTGCATACTCAAGTAGAAAATGGGTGAACCCAGCACAAAGTAGTCACGCATGTCTGAGTCACATACTGTTACTGATGTTGCTAATCTTATGCACAAGCTTACTTCCGCTAGTCGACGGATCGGCTTTTTCTTTGTTTGAAATTAATTTAAAACTCAACAGCATTTCCAGTCGCATAGACATATTTTCTTGCAAAGTCAACACTGTGGACTACTTTTCACGACTTTCAGCTATTTAACACTAACCCTAGCTCTAATCCTACTAATATATACTATTATTAACCGCACTAATGCCTACTAACCATACTTGTGTAATTAGTTAATTATTACTGAATACGCGGGAACGTATTATTAAGTGTGCGCCCAGTAAACTCCACTATATAGCCGACACTGTCATCTCAAAGTGAACGAAGACGAACTTCGTTCTTAAATGTATATATAGACCCATCATCCACGTTCAAGTGCAAACTGGAACAGCCTTTATGTGCAGATGTCCACCCACAATCTTGTGAATACACATACATCAGAGCGGAATCCTGTTAAAGAGGATGTATGTAACAGTTTTTGTCTGTCATGAGAGGTACTCAGGCACGCACAAAAATGGAGAACAAAGCTCGGGGAGCAAACGGCTCGCTAACACGGCTAACTCATCGCCTGTTAAACGACTGTTAGAGTCTGCGTGCGTGAGATAACAGCGAGTGATGTGTGTATACATACGTCTACGAAGCGGCATTGACGTCGAACTTTCCGCTAAAACACTGACGCGCAAAAGCATGTCGACATTCTCAGTTTTAAGAATATTACTTCGACATTCTTTGTTGCAGCTTTAACAACCAAATCTATAGCTGGCAACACAGTATATAGTGAGTCTGCCGGTCGGAAAAGATAGTCATACATGTAAACATGTTTACGAAGACTCGACTGATCCGCAAACAGTGGCACACGGCTAGCACTCACTGCTTCTGCATCCAATCAGTGTAACGAGACAACTACAAGGAGTCTATATACGCTCGTGGTTTAATTCGATTCCTGTTTCGGGTCAAATGACGCTGTGTGCCGCCGTTTGAAGCCGATGTTACATGACAAACCGTGCATGCTTCGCGAACCGAGTTAAGCACAAATTCCACTTGGACCGTCATGTCACGTCACGAAACGCACGAAATATATCTTCACTCTGAACTGCGTCGATAAAGTTTTTCGGCGATAACAGAAGCGTAATGATTGTAACAAAATACACGAGCCAAAACAATAAACGAAGCGTTTACAACATAACATTTGCACTGCTCTTTGCTGGTAATGAGTGAGCGCCGCACTTGCGCTTATGCTGAGTGCGCTACTGCATGTCGTGTCGTGACGTGACGGGCTAAGTGGAATTTGAACTTTACGCATTAACTCTTATGTGTGGATGCAAAATTAAATAAAATCAGTAAAATGAAATAAACTTGAAAATTTGCATAGTAACATAATGCATCACTAAACTAATCTGAACGAAGACGTAGGCCTGCTAGTGAGTTGTGACTGTAAAGCTAATTAATGAATGCACAATGGCGTTGCAGCCATAACAGGAAAGTTACCGTTAAAACTGCGATAATAAGTCAAAGGAGTGGCTGTGAGTCCATATCAGCGCTAACGACACGCATTTTAATCCGTTCTTTTAGAATAAAAAAAGGAGCAGACAGTACCGCAAAACTCCTTTCACACTTATGTGGTTAAAGCCGCGGCAGAGAACCGCGGCTTAAACCGCATAAGTGTGAAAGGGGCATAAGACGCCGAAAAACAACGGGTGAAGTTAAATCGCCAGCAATAGAAGGATAATATCGATATGATGAGTTAGTGTTAGGGTTAGGGCCAGGGTTAGATTTTGTGTTCGGACACTACATGTATACTTATATCGGGTTATCTTTGTAAAAGGCCGTTGAAATAAGCATGTGTGTGTGTGTGAGGAATGTAAATAAGTCTGCGACGACGGACGGAGTCCGATACGTAATGTAACCCCGAAGAGGAACGGCCCTGTTTGCAGTTTAATTTTCTGGTTTACGACGAATGTCGATTGACGTTGACGCATCCCTGGACAGTCGCTGTATCTACTGCGCCGTCTTGACAGGGCAGCATAAATGTGAGCTGAGGAGGAGGATGGACACCTGGGGCGTTAAAATCTACTCACTCACTCGTAAAGTTGCAATTGGTACTGCCAATTACTCGGTAAAGTAAAGACAAAAAACAGTCAATAAGCAACCAGTGGATGCAACAAATGTCGAGATGACGACTGATCAGTTATCGTGTCTAAACAAGCCGCGGCAATTGCATCCGCTTGTTCGAAACAGGAAGAAAACATTTCTGAGTATCCGTTACATCACGCAGTATCCGAGTGACATGCACACCTCGGCTATAGCTTCTTCGCTTATGCGACACGTCGCAGTTCGACGCCAACACGTGAAAACGCGGCAGTTTTGAAGTTTATGAAGCCGGGCGTGATTTCAAACGACGTCCGGTCATGCGATACTAATGCATGAACAACCCTGCAAGAGGACAGCGATGGCCAAGACGATGTTGAAAACGGATACGACGGTCTGGCGGATTTGACTGCAGTGGGAGTCTGGGAGCTAGAGTATGTAGTGTGGTACAGTCGACCGTGTTGCTGTCAACACCACGACCAGCCGCGCCAAACTGTGTCCACACTTGATAACAGTCCATTAGAGCGGGCCATCATCATCACTTCGACCTACTTTATGCTTGCACTCAGACAAAGAGCACAACGCAGATGCGAAACCGGATGTTGTGACGGCATTGAACAGGACAGAAAGGGTGGCTAGCAGCAGCAGCAGCAGAACTGCTGATAGTCTTAACATTTCCGATTCTCAAAACAAAGTCGACGTCAGCGATTCTGCATCTTCTTGCGCAGCCCATCAGCCGTTGTCTCATCAGATCATCACGTTCCACCTGTCGACACCCCGTGAGTCTCGCTATTCGATGAGCCAACGATCCCAAGAATGATCCAGTGATACGAATCGAACAAAAACCATTAAAGAGGCTCAGGACACTAACCCTAACTTATTACCCTTTTCATACAGAGAGGGTTGCACGCACTGATATTGATCACTGTATAACTGATCATTTGATCATCGAAATCCTCACACCCCACATAGCTTCATCGACTCGTGTCTGGAGCGTTCTGTGGTGTAGTATGAAATGATGCCTCTGAACCAAGCCAGTGCAGCTGTGGTTGATTTACTTTTCTGATTTTCTGAGTTGCGTGTTTCGTTAATTTCTGTTAAGCGACTCGCTGCAAAGAGAAGCCCCACAGCGACAACTGCGTCTGCATTTGCTGACGGCACTGGCGGATCCAGTACGTGCTATAGGGGGCGGGGGGGCAAATGGCGAGCGC
>Ga0056115_1000400_pt1 | contig 19811 bp, 11 predicted proteins | sample WorMetOlspDAHAB1_FD_77007 | JGI IMG/M metagenome (GOLD analysis project Ga0056115, IMG submission 77007) | Marine gutless worms symbiont microbial communities from Max Planck institute for Marine Microbiology, Germany - Olavius sp. DAHAB.1 ...
TCACTGTACCATCCGCTTTATTAACCAAATTTCCAAAGACGTTCCATATGAAACTCTTAGCATCAGATATCATTTCCACAAAATTGTCCACGAAAACACTTTTGCTTTGACGCTGCCGTGTTTCATTTGAGTATCAAGGGCTAAAACACGCAAAACACGCCCGCATCGTTCTTACTGTTTTTTTGTCAATGATCTAGCAACATATAGCTGGTTTACAACATGACGTAAACACGTCACGAAAACGGCGCCGGCGCGACGCCGACACTCGGTCGGAGGCGGCGGCGGCGGCGCGCCGATCAGTTACGATCGGCGGCGGCGGCGACAACAAAATGGCGGCGGCGGCGCACAGCTCTATCCAGGCTGTCGTAGAATTGCATGTAACTAGGCAGAAAAATCACCGTCACAGAATATATAACCTAGTAATTAATAATAGGTTAATAGTCACCAAAAAAACTCAGTCTAACAGGTTAACCCTATAATCTTAACCATATCACTAACCCTATTACTGCCAATAGCTGTTCTATGGAGCAGTTATGTGCGCTTTTACGAGAGAGCCGCTACTTACTTTAGTAATAGTAATTGGAAAAAGCTACAAAATCCGGCAATGAAAGATATCAAAGCGGTGTGGTTCTTTCCAGTAGAGACTCCCAGAAAGCGCGCTGGTCGTTTGTCGGTGCCTGGTCTCCGGGCCAGTAGAGTGGATCTCCGGTTCGAAGCAATTCGGCAACGGCGACGTCGGCGATATCGACGGGCAGCGGCTGGTCCCAGACGACGGGAACGAGCGCGTGCGGACGGTCGAACTGGACGCTGGTGACGAAGTAGACGCAGAAACTGTCGGCGAGAAAGTTGGCCGTCAGCACCGGCACAAGCCAGCGGCACTCGCGGACGCAGCGCGCCATCGCGTTCACTTCCGAGTGTCCGAACGGGACGTCGTCGCGTGTGCTGACGCGTCTGGACGGGCGCAGGGCGTCGTCGAAGCGCCGGTGGACTTTGTCGGCGTCGTCGTCGTGGGCGAAGACCATGACGTCGTGACGAAACGCAGTGCGGTCGTCGTCGTGGTTTCGCATCACCACGTACTGCAGCGCCGTGCGAACAAACTGAACCGGATTCATCCGCAGACACTCACGCACCTGCGCATCGTAATCACACAATGTTATAATACATCCGGTGACGGTAATAACGCCTCTTTACTGTATGCGGTTCAAGCCGCAGGACACCGCAAATACAGGGTGGCCCCAAAAATAAACCACTATCAACTTATCAAAATATCGTATTAAATCGTATTAAAGCCCGCCAATTAGATTAGATTTTTTCGTCAAATTAAAGTATCAATCAAACACTGAGATACTATCTGTTGATATTACATATTCTGTGCGTTACTTACTTTTGACGTCAATAGCTATGCCTGACCCGAAAACTGACGGTATGCGTCACATGTAAGGTAAATGATGTCAGCGCTTTCTCCTGCATCAGCTCCTTTTAGCAAGCTGTGCATTCCAGTTGCAAACGATCTTTTAGATGCAGATTTATGTAAAATTATATTTAATTTCCATTTTTTTTTCTGATTTCAATCATGATTTTATCATATACATTGATTATACCCATATCGCAGATTCGAACACAGAAAGTGATGACTTCACAAAATTTCGTTAAGCCATAGCAACTGCATGGTTGGATCGTCAAGTTTTATCAACTGACTTAGCGGTTTGGACCGTTAGCATAACTAATTTTTATATAATTGCATTTTTTGACATAACTAATTTTAATACTTATTTTAGTTTTTCTACTTTAAAAAAACTTTTATTTATTTTTTGTTCTAGCATCATGCTGGTCTTGCACTTTTGGTTTTATGTTACGGCACTACAAATGACTGAAAATACGCATTGAACAATCCGTCGGCAGCTACCCGACTCCGAGACGCACCGTCACTGCTGATATTTCGCCGAGATCTGAAGACTTTTCTGGTTCGGTCATCGTTTGACCGGCAGTAGACACTGCAGTTGACACTGAGTGACCGTTCTTGTTCTCGTCAAAGTTTCCGAACTTACGAACTTATTTTTGTAAAGTGTTCCTGCAAAGCTGTTAGCATGAAGCGTCATTATAATCTTTTAATTTGTAACAAATAAAATGGTTGGCCTATATCTGGTGCCTACAAGATTAATAACGACTAATCAACTATCGACTAATCGACTATCACATGCTGTTAATCCTGTTAATTAATAATTTTTAACTCCGAAGTGGGTTATATTATTTAAGCTTTTAGACAATGATAGCGTCTTATTCTGTTTTAATGAGTGGTGAGTGCCTGAGTGGTACCACACTTACAATTAGACGGTCGTTAGTCGTTAATCTGTCGACGACGACGGCGTGATAACCTTAACGGTTGGGACCATTAGCTTAACAACTGATGTCGGTTTGAGACCTTAGCAATCGACGACGACGGCTAACGACGACGGTTCCGGTGACTACTAACGAGTTTATCAGCGATTAAAGTGTCCAATAATGATGCAAGTCACTTCGCAAGCACCACAGGAAGTCGGGAAACGAACGGCTGAAAACGTGAGTCTTCAGACGACTGCAGAAAACTCGCATCAGGGGGACGCCATTCTGTCTACATACAATACTTAGCGCCCCAGATTGGAGCTATTTATTTGTTATAAACATACACACGGTTCACATTTAAAAAGCCTAAAAACTAATATTAGTAAAAGCATATACTGTTTGGCATATTCTTGAGACTGCCAACAAAGACTCGGGTATCGGTCAACTCGTAAAAACTCAACTCGTCACATGTGACAAATTGACTGTTTGGTAGGACTAAGGTGGCAGTTAGGGTTAGTGTTATGTTTAGTCTCTGCTGGTTATGAAATATGAATCCGCATGTATGACATCCGTTGTCAGTGCTACTATTCTGCGATTTACCGTGTCACAAGTCGACAGTATTCCGAAAACTTGCATGTAAAACGGTAATTATTAAAATGTCGTCGCACGACAGACCTGCCTCACTCGTCGGCTGTGACGGTTGCGATACAGCAGGCCGATCGTCACGAGCACGATGATCGCCAGAACGCCTCCGAGGACCACCGGAACTATGAACGAAGCACGCGCGTATGGATCGAAGCAGGACGGCAACGGGCGGTCGTTGATCGGCACCAGATCTCCGGCGTCGTTGCGGCAGTAGAATCCTTCCAGTGAGACCCAGATCTGCTGCAGACGAGTTCGTCGCTGTTCGTCGCACGGACAGTCAGAACCGTTCACGACCAAGTTGATCGCGTCACAATGTTGCCGCAGTTCGTCGACGTTGACCGTCGACACGCGGACTACGCTTCCGTTCGGGTACAGACACCGATATCTCGCGGCTCCGAGAAACTCGATGTTACTGACCTCAGGCGAGCGCCGAAGCCACCGAATAAACTCAGTCGTCGTGTTGCACAGGCAGTGAAATATGTTCTCGCTGAGGTCGACAAGAAGTCGGTTTCCGTTTGGTCTTCTGGAGGCGAGCTCGTCTGCCTTCCGAATGCTGGTTTCGCCGATGCTTCTGATAGCGTTGCCGCTGAAATTCAACAGCTTCAGATTTGCGTGGCCAAGCGAATGATAATCGGGCGAGTTTGCCGACGTGCTCACCCGCCAAAAAGGTTGGATGTTGTTCAGCGCAGACATCAGCGCTTCCGGAATCGCTGGCAGTCGGCAGTTGTCGAGATGCAGTTCTTTTAGCGCGGCGCTAGCGGCAAAAAAGTGGGCGTCAATCGCCGCGACAAACGTCCCGACGTCAAGCCTGCCCAGCTTGAGAACTTCAAGCGCCGGTAGGTGTCGCATCAAGTCCTTCGCCAGCGACTGTACGCGCGTGTTTTCCAAACTGAAATACCGCAACTTTGTCAGACCCCTGATCCCGGCAAACTCGCTCGGCAACAGAGTTCCCGTCAAATCCAGGTGTTCCAGCTTATTATCGGCGTCGAAACAGACGGGCAGTTTTACGTTTTTCACGAAAATGTTGACTCGGTGTATCGTGATGCTGGTGATATTGGCGCCCAGCTTTAGCTTGAATCCAATGGCGCAGTCAGCCGTGGTGGTTCTACCCAGATACGCCAGCAGTTCGGGATAATTCTTCGCCGCGTCGAGAAAAAGCGGCACAATCTGCGCGAAGCTGACGTTGAGCAAATTCGTGCTTTGCGCAGAATATCGATATCGACTCAGAACGAATTCGCTCAAAGTGCTGGACAGCAAAACGAGGTCGAACATGGCCGGAAACGACATTTCCGTCGGCGAGTTTCTACTTTTCGAGGCGCGAAAACATACCAGATGCGGAAACGCGCGACGGAAGCTGCCTTCGTAGATGAGCGGCGTGTCACTGACGACCAACTGCTTCACCGTCGCCTTCGCAACTCCGAAGTCTTCTGCGCGCATAATCCGGTCGTCGAGCAACTTTGAAGACAGCCCGCCGCGGATGTCGTTGAGAACCAGCCTCCGAAGCCGGGTCCCGGAAAGCGCTTGAATGGCAGCTCCCAGCTGTGCCAGTTTGATGTTGGAACGGCCAAACTGGTCGAGTACCAGCGTGTCAACATTCCTCAGCGGTTGGAACACCCACCTGCTGAGATTCTGCAACGAGCTGAAACCCATAAGACGGAGTTCCCTGACGCGCTGAAGTCCGTCGAACGTTCCTTGGAGAAGCTGGAGCGCATCTTCGGAGGCGACGGTAACCAATCTCAGTCGGTCATCGGCGTCGGCAAATAGACCAAGCGGCACCGCGAGACAGTTCACCAGCCGGACGGCGACGCGTGTGGCATTAATCGGAAGAAGCGGGGCTCGATTCTGAGACGACGACGAGACCCGCGTGCAGTCCACGTTGATGACAACTGTGTCCGTTGTTGCGGCAAATGGCCGACGCACGTACGCACACTCATCGGTAGCAGCAGCAGCAACGAATGTTGAAATCGTTGCCGCCGTCGCAAAGACGCACATTAGACACGCTTCGATCTTCATACTTTGCATTTTCACGGCAAATAGATCACCATCGTCACCAACATCAGTTTTTATAATTTCTACGCGCCTACCACAACAAGAACGCATGGACATCACAATATTATCGTCCATGCGGCTAACGAGAACCCTAGAAACTAATAGAAAAAAACAGTACTTATAGATAAAATTAAGTAAAATGATGGTTTGCCGAACATGTCTCTAAAGTTCACGGTTCAAGGCTGGGTCGAAAAAGAATGTCTCGAGTTTACGTTTGAGGCAGCATAGGACGAGTCTCATGTATGACTGGCAAACTGGTCTCATCACAACTTTAAAAATAGCCAGATGTGGAGCTGTTGGTCTAAATTAACAGCACTGACACTTTTTTACATTTAGTAAAATATAACTATTAACTATAGCATTCACTAAAACGACATTAATTACCTTGGACAAGTCAGGTAACTGTTTACTGTTTCTGCTATTGGGCCGTATGTTTGGAATAAACTGTTGATATTTATGATGATGAATCGAGCTATCTGTTTAAAGCCTTTAAATTAACCGATTTGAACTTTTTTAAAAACCTCCATTAATCAATTTTATCGTTCCGTATTGTGACCCAGCAGCTAATCGATAGCAATCGATTGATTTCTACGTCTGTGTATAGAGTATCTCTACTCCAATCTGTAAGTTTCAAATTATGCTACCATTTCGATGCGCTTATTTCACTTATAGACTTGTTGGTTAACACGTATAAGCTTATCAGATATAAACGCATACCCACAAAGATGGCTGGTCGAACTGACAGTATAGGCTATGTGCACATGTAGGCAATGCTGCTCAATGCACATGAAAAAGACGAGTGTGGTTATTTTTGCTCGGCGACACGACACGCTGCGGAAATCTCGATAATGACGCATCATGCGGTACCCAGAGATGACACACCCCAAACAAGAAGGTGAAAGCCCGACGCCTTCTCTTTACAGTACGTAGCCTTTCGTGTTTTGTCGTCTGCAACAGTCTTGTTTGTTCCGCCTGCATGTGACCATAGTTCTTGAGAGGTGAGGGTTAAAAGCTTAAGGTTAACCCTTTACACATTCCGCCTGCTGTTCACAATCGGGAGTAGCATTCGGGGAACTATTCCCAGTGAGTGATAATCTTTGTAACTTCGTATAACCCGGCGAGTCGTGAATTTTAACCCTCACCACGAAAGGGCTTATCCCCTGTATAACGTCCCCAAAATTGCCCACCAATGGGGTTAGTGTAACGGCCCTGTAATCCCTTCTTGTTAACTACAGTAACTCATATTCTTGCGCGTCTATCCATACCTTAAAACCGTGCGTTATGTGCCGTTTGCGCTCGAAGGCGCACATGTAATGTCCACGAAACCCTCGACCCTTAATGGCGTCCGCATAGTTGAAACGAAACAGTAAAACAAATCCCTGATCGAGTCGACGAAAATGTTTTATTTCAACCGTCACACAATACGTGAAATAACTGAAACATTTCAGCAGCAGGCGGAGACCACATGCAAAACTGCGGCATGGCTGAAACAGACAAAACGTTTCACGGCTGCTGAGCGTTTTTGTTTTTTTTTGTTTTATTTCACGTGTGCGAGGGCTGAAACGAAACACTTTTTATTTCTATTTCATGTCAGTTTTATTTCTGTTTTATTCGAAATGTGTGGGCAGCATTAATCAAAAATCGACAAATTCAAACTTGATCGTAAATTGAATTGATTGAATTTGGAAGATCACATTTGTGAGTAGTTTTCCTGACAAATTGTATGCAGGTCTACAAATGTGGTAAATTGCTACACTGCAACTTTTGCTACGTTTCTCTGTTCAATATATGCACAGCATTCACTAACTGACGTTACCTACTTGCAGCACATTTTGTGACATGGCCAATGCATGCGGAAACGAAAGAGCCTTCATGCGTTAGCTAGACCAGGAAGTTCACAGCATAACGATATACAGTAAGCTCTCTGCACAGTCGTGTCGCACGCTATAAACGTTACGCGTTCAGGTGTCTTTGTCTAGGGCTGGGCTTCGTCCTGAAAATCAAATTCGAGTACTTGTGTGTGTCGAAAATGTTCGGGTATTTGTTTTAGTTCGGGATTATTTGCAGAAACTCGAAAATTTTTCGCGTCTTTTTCCACTGACAAGACTGCAAAGGACAGAAAGACGGACGGACGAAGTGCATATTTCGTTGTTTCGTAATTTATTCATACGTGAAAATCATAGATTAATCATAGCTGTTAAATATATCCTTATGCTTATCGCGTGTAAGATATTTTACGTTGTTGATATGCGATGTTGTCGTTATTGCTGTTCGTTTACCATTACGAAACCAGTCTTCAACATCTTTTGAAAATGTACTAAACATGGAATATTTTACATGCGATAAATTGAATGATATATTTAACGTCTACTAATATGGTTTTACATATATGAATAAATTAGGACATCGGTCTTCTGTATTGTAGATGCATATTGCGTAAAAACACGGCCAAAGTTATATCGCTGTTTTATCGCAACAAGAAAACATTTAAAAACTCCAACAAATCGCTGACAAAGTTTTATTAACAACAATAAGTTCTGCAGTAAAAGAACGTCATTGAATAAAATTAACTATTAAACACATTAAAACTATTAAAATAGTTGACGCCTATAGCCTAAACAGTATGGACATTATACGTTGAAATATACTTAAATACAAATGTCGTATTAATATACGACCGACAGTGTCTTGATTTCTTGGGGCAACACAGTTAACAGCTAAAGTAGAAACCACTATGGGACAGGGCCGTGAGTTCGTGAAGCTGTTTACGATAGTATGTTTTAACACAGTGAAAACTTTTGCCATCAATAACCGAAACGTACATCGGCATCCTAAGACAAGAACATTATTTATAAGAACCATTTAATGCGCAATAGCGCAAGTCAAATAAGCATTGGTACATTGCATTATTCAAACGAAAGTTATTTGGATACATTAACAACGGTATCAGCAAACAGTACCAGTGCAGATTACAAAAAAGCGAACAAAAAAAATTCAACATTCGAATAATAAACTGAAGAGGGCAAGGCGGAATTGAGAATTGAAATCACAGATTCAAACAGCAAATTTATGCTACAACCGTGAAAGTATGAGTGACCAGCTACATAACGTCCTGTTTATATTACACGGCTGTCATGTTTGGTTATAATGCTTTTGCTTAGTTAAGTTATGTATATGTCGTGTTGTTTTTTTGCTTCTCGTATTGTCATTATATTGTTTTTGTATTTATATATGTACTTCTACCGTTTAGCGGTAAATAAAAGTTGCTCAAAAACGACACATTAAAGTCAGCATGACTAAAGTTCTATTTCTGCGGAAAAGGCTGCGAATCTGCGCGATCGTTAAAAATTACGGACTTAAATCAAATAGTTGAAAAAAGAGTTTGACATACCGACAATACCGCTCATACACCCAGACACTAAACCGTAACTGTAATAACAAACTCATACACCTATCGAGATTACAGATTTATAATAATTTACGCAAAATACGTTAAGTCGTCTTAGGCAAAAAACCTGAGGGGGAAATTTGAATGTTTATCGATCAAATAATGTGTTAAATATTAGTCTAATGATTGCGATCGCTGTCCATACACTGTTAATTTTTCCTCGCTTTTTCGTTATCTTTGATTAATTCTTTATTGCAATTTTATTACTACTGTTTGCTCAGAAGTTTTTTAAGCTTTTTAATGTTGAATGTGATGTAATGTATTGCTGAGTTGCGGCGACGCTGTTTGAATATAATCAAAGATGATGACGTTGATGGTGATGATGACGCTTGTGACAGTTGCGATACCATTGCGGCGAATAATCACGAATGTAAAAAATACGCATTAAATAAGTGACGAACGGGTACCAAATGTCGAAATAGTTAGCGCAGTTAGAGACTCATTACGCGATAAATAGAGCCGATCGGTTTGGCGGTCAGGTCATTTAGAAATGTGGGTCAGGTCGCGTCACGTGTGTCGGCCGGCCGGTCGGCGTTGGGTCTAGTTGTCGTCGGTGAAGATCAGCCCGTCACCACTCAGCGTCGACATTCGGAGCGTCCCGACGCCGTCGAAGTCTGCACACCCGCTTAAGCCGCCGCCGCCGCTGCCGCCGCCGATGATCAGCGGCCCGCTGGAAGGCGTCGACGCGGTGGGCAACGACTGGACGATCGGATTGGACGGAAGCAGATCGAGCTCGCGCTGTGTGTCCACCAGGGTGACTGTGTGTGGGCTTCCGGGCACGTGGACCCCCGACCACTGCAGGTGCAGCACGTACTGGCCGACTTCGGTCGGATTGTAGCGGCACACGATGCCGCGCTCTCGCGACGGGTCCTTCGTCATCTCGACGCGGAAGGCTCCTGTATAACACACAGTCAATAGCTATGGTCAGTGGCCAACAATTCAATCACGCATATTCCCCTTTGGTTTCAAAATAAGCCAGGCATTATTAAGTTTTGTTTTTATCGTTAATTGGTGTAGCGACAGTTGAACGTCGACAGTTCATCGGGTGCCATTTAACCGAGCGACACTTAATCGCGCGGGCATAGCATAGTCGCCAATGTGTCCGGCAGAGTAATTAGCAGTGAACCCGTGACTAATTATCACGCAAACACTGTATAAAGTGCCCGTTTCTTGTGTACGGAGCCAGTCACAGTTATCTAAGCAACTATGGCTGTCGTATTTGGAACAAGCAGTAGAGCTAAAGCAACTGTTAAGAAACTGTTATCTATCGTTCATATGCCCGATAAAACGTCGCTCCATTGAGTGTCGCCCGATTATCTGTGGCTGCGGTTAAGTGTCGCTCTGGTTAATTGTCGCCCGATGAAGTGTCACATAATCCGTATATTCTACCACTTGTGGTGCAATAGATATCGGGTATTTCCATTGCAGCATTCAGTTCCTATTCTGCTGAAGGAAACTATCATTTTCTCTCTAGTTTTTTTGTATTATATTTATATTGTATGTATTGTTCGTGTTATTATGTGCTGCCAGTCGTTGTGATGAAATACAGCTGGATATTTCGTCAAGCGTCCGGCCGACGAGGCTCGGCCAATGTTCGCTGGATCTAGTGATGTGCTACGCGCTTTATGTCCTGCTGTAATGTCACATGTATGTGTCGGGCTACCTGTGTGGACCTCATGTACAACAGGACCGTATTTAAGGGAAGACATGGGGGAATGGAACCGGGTCCCAGGACTTCACCAACAGAGGGAGCCTTCTGCCAAACCGTTCGTTCTTCAATTTCTTGCACCCACGAAAGAACCATATCGTACTTTCGTGAGATACCATGCAGAGCAGTGATGGAGTTTGTGAGACAGTATTACTAGCTGGATATAATTATAATAATTATAATCATTATAATAATTATTAGACTGTCGCGATAAGAGATAAGACAACGCGTCATAATCCTTTCATAATCCAACAGATTTATAGTCTCCCACTTAGAATCCCCCTCCCCTCTAAGTAAGCCACCTACCAGCTAATCCTAGCCCTGGTGCACAACATCCGGACATCCACACAGTCATATTGCCCGCTCTGAGTATTTTGTCGTCTCAACCCAAAATGTTCCTGTACGACACAGTATAGTTTTATCACATTTGTTTGTTCATTACAGCAGTCGCACACACAACATACAAATATGCGCATGAAAATAATAATAATCGGAAAACAATAAAAACAGCAAAAAAAGCAGAAACAAGGAAGAGCGAAAACTACCCGTACGCGACACGCTCGTTAACTGGCCAACTAAATTATTAACTAATTGACTGACTACGTGTAAACGTTACACGACAACAGTATGTCTGACCTTTTGGTCCGCGGACACGGAAGGTGAGTCTTCCGGGACCTGCTCCACAAGTGTCGACGTAGAACTGACTGTCGAATCGCGACAGAAGTCCTGGATTCAAACCACCACCGCTGAGGCGCACCTTACTGGCGTCGGTTGGCGACGTCACTTTAATGTCAAACGGAGAGCCTACAACCGACAACCAACGACGTGTATGTCATCATCGTCGTCGTCGTCATCATCATCATCGTCGTCTTCATCATCGTCGTCGTCGTCATCAGCACATCGTCATCGTCATCGTCATCGTCATCGTCATCATCAGCATCATCGTCGTCGTCGTCATCAGCACATCGTCATCGTCATCGTCATCGTCGTCGTCGTCGTCGTCATCATCATCATCATCATCATCAGCATCATCATTATTATGGCACTCGGGCCTTTCTCAGTCGCCGGCCCGACAGTTTAGAAATCACTCGTTGCGTGATCCGGTCGTCGAGTCTGAACGTTTTAGGCGGGACTTGAAAAGCCATCACTGTGCGGACATTGATACACGAGCGCATTACAGGAATTCACGGAATCGCGCTATATAAGTCGAAATTTACTTACTTACATATCATCATCATCATATACACCTCACCTAATTTGTGACGTCATCACTTGCTATGTTTGAAGCTGCGATACGGGTAAAATTAACGCATCTGATAAAATCGTGTTTGAAAACCAGAAAAAAAGAAAATGTGGAAATAAAAGAAATTTTTACATAAATCAGCATCTAAAAGTTCGTTTAGACATAGAATTCACAGCTTTCTAAGGCGAGCTGACGCCAATGAAGCGCTGACATCATTTACCGTATTTGACGCATATCGCTAGCTTGCGGGTCAGGCATAGTTATTGAGGTCAGAAAGTAGGTCACGCGTATAATATCTAATACTAACGAATACTATTATAGTGCTTGATTCATACTGTAATATGACGAATAAATCTAATCTCACTGACAGGCTTTAATACGATATAATATAATACGATATAATACCATTTTCTGATCATTTGGTAGTGGCTTACTTTTTTGGGCCACCCTGTATATAGGGGGAGGATTACGTTTCTATTGCGGTCAATACGGTCCCATTACAGTCTTTGCGGCCGTATATTTGCGGTTTCCAGTGTTACGCTGCGGTCAAGTGTGAACTTGGTATTACTACAGCGCTGTTCCGTTCACTGACCTTGTATCGGTTCTCCACAAAACGTGACAAACACTTGGTGCGCGCCCGGCTCCTGAGGTCGAACTTTCAGCGCGAACGTTCCGTCCTGCTGGTCCACCAGTTCGCAAAACGCCGCTTTTGCTGGGCCTTTGCACGTCGCCAACAGCTCCCCTGTTACACACGTGCAAACGAAAGCCGAATGTTCAGCAAAACTTCAGTACACTGACACACAGTTATCATGGTGTTCGATTTCAATCAGTTTGGGTATACGGAAAACGTCGACACCAGTAGATCGTAAAGTGACCCACTTTGACTGTACGCTGTGGCGGCACTACCTAGAAAAGTCCGAAAAAATGGAATTCCAACAATATTCAACGGAAATTTTGCAGAGAAAAACAGCTCTTGTCGTGCAAACATATCAACGGCTTGAAACAAAGGTTGCAAACAATGAAAATATAAAAATAATAGTAATAACAATAATAAGCTCCAAGCACAGAGCTTCAGAGGCGCCAGGCAAAACTAGGAGAGATAGAAGCCGTTATGGTTGTCACTACACAAGACTCTTGCTTGTCTTGCATCTGTTTAGGTTTGGTTGGGTGAACTGACTACGAGCGATTGGCGCAAATCGTCAGTTACGTTCTTCAAAGCCAATGTTGCGAATCACGATATAGTCGTTTGAAGCATTACCAGATCCAGCTCGTCTTGTGTCCACCAGAAAGGCGAGGTCTTGTCCGACTGGTCCTCCGTCAAGGCCTCGTCCGCTCAGCGTCACCTTGCTGGCGTCGTTACAGCACGCTACGGTCACTTTGAACGGCGATCCGGGAATCTGGTAGCCAGCCCACGATATGCTCAACAGGTACGCACCTGCAACATAATATACGTATACAACTCAGTCGAACGGAGAGCTTTCATACATCAGCAATATGTATTCAGACAATAAACGCACGACGAAGAGTGACGAATTATGAGAAAACAAACAAAAATATCAAGTACTTCCAAGTTCACTAATTTTATTAATGTTTTATTATTAGGCCTATTTTATTTTTTAACAACGTATGCGAGTTTCTGTAGCCAACTATTGTACGAGTATACGATGACATAATGTACTAAACCGCAGTTTATAGGCTTCTTACCAGCGGTGTTACACGTCGAAACAGCATATACAAGAAAGTGGTGTTATTGAGCGGCAGAACATTGACACTAGGCGACGTTTGCTGCAAAGCCCAATAACAAACAGAAATGCTACATTTTCACAAAAGTAAACAGCGTGCAACATTGCCAGCAGTTCGTACTAAGATAGGGTTGGAAAAAATGTTCTTATCGAAGTCTACAAAGGTAAATCGGATTGAGGTTACCGTAAACGCCTATAGGATTGACTTGATACGTTCGTATACAGTGTATTGTTACCTTGGCGTTCGGCTTTGTAGCAGCACTTGAACCTGCATTCACCGATCTCAGTGCAGCGAACATCGACGTCTGCTTGAAGTCCAATCAGTTTTATCTCTGGTTCACCTGCCCGTACAACAACACCTATGCTGACGAACGCAATATTCAAAAACTAACTCTGCGAATCTTCTTACCTTTAAGTTAAAAAATCATACTTTCGTGTGTTGAACTTTAGCGAACTGTCTCTAGTTGTCTTTATTTTCCATTCGTACTGTCCACTTTTACTTTTTCAGTTGATATGCGTATTTTTAATATTAATTACGCTGTTTACAATAAAAATAAATTATGAGTTTTTGGTCTTTCTCGTTAGCATAACCAGTAAACTCCCGAGCTTCGTTTCAGTTTTCGTTGATTCTGTCCTTTGAATCAACAGATCGTTTGTCCATGTCGATGATAATCGGCGTTGAACGTGTCCAAACAATGACGAAAATAACATTCCGACAACAACACACGGGTCCATCCAGCGGTGTCAGCATGCAAGGCGTTAGAAACGGACAAGCTCCATGCAGAGGCTAAAATGTGGCACCCGATTACAGCGGCACCAAATTTCCAGTCACAATTATTCAGCGAAGATTAAGGGCCGGTTGCATGAACGTCACTTAATTTCAACTGACACATAAGACCATTTCGCGTCACGCATTAAGTCATCTGGAACGTCATAATGTCAGTAAATTTGTGGGCATCTGTAAGTGCACCTTTGTGCCTTACTGTCCTGTATGATTGTTAATTTATTACGGTTTGAATGAAAAAAATTAATGACATGAGTTTTGCATGCGTTTTACGAATTGAATGGTGGCAAGCTGACGTTTTTTCTCATTTGATTCATAAAACGCATAAAAATGACGCTCAATATGACGTAATGTGTGACGCGAAATGATCTCAAGCATTGAACTAGATTATTGTTCCAGTTCAATGATCTCAAGTGTCACTTAAGTTTAGGTTTCGTTCACGCAAGCGACGGCAGCATACCTGGTCCAGTGGTGGATCCGTCAACGATAAATTCCGCCTCCTCGTTGCAGAAAGCGTTGGTGAGTCCCGGGCCGAGTACAACCACTTTCTCGGGGCAGACGGCTCTGACCGGCTCCTCCGGCGGTTTTTCCTCTTCCATCACGCAGAACACGATCGGACATCGCTTCAGCGGCTTCCCGGCGAAGCTCACCTTCATCAGGTAATCGCCTGAAAAACACGCAGAAGTCGGCTGTTCAGTGCTGCGCCGATGAATCGAGCCGAATGCGAAAGCCGATCTGACTTCGATGTTTCAACGTTTTTCCGAATATTCGCCGTTTTAACAACGATATTAATATTAACTAGCTGAGATATATGAATCGTATTTAAATGTGTTCTTATCGTACAGCGACTGAGACCATCTATAGACTACTTTATGTCGTTATCGCCAACTCTTGTCACATCTGCGCTTAAAATCAACTAAATTACGGAAACGACGTTGCCAGTGTCACATGCAAACATTTTCGACCGTAAAACACTAAAAAATGAGTAAATTAAAATGAATACACAAAGGAAGTAAAACGTCGAGGATCTACCAAAGGAATTTCCAAATCATTTGCCTGAGCGCAGGGCCCTCAGGGAAGCAGGGTCCCTCAAAGGACCAGGGTCCCCCAGGGAAGCAGGGTCCCTCAAAGGACCAGGGTCCCTCAGGGGGAGCCAGGGTCCCTCAGAGGACCATAGCCCCTTAGGGAAGCACAGTCCCTCACTGGAGTAGGGCCCTTCACGGGAGCAGGTCCCGGCGCCATCTTGCGTCCCCACAAAGACAGGCAGGTGCACGAAGACTTGTTTTCAAAGCGGAATCCACCGACCTGTGACGCACGGCATGAAGCTGACGTCGTAGATTGTGTCGTGACGTGCAACTTTGGTCGGAACCTCCGAGTGATCGGGAGCAGTAACCGTCGCAGACAACTCGCCTAAACCATCAGCCACTTTCCGTAAAAATGGTGGCCACGAAACCACCAGGTAACAGTCTAGTTTAGGCGCGCCACCTCACATCTGATGCTTATTCAGTAGTTCAAGTTCTACAGAATAAGCGACAGATCTGAGGAGGCGCACCTGAACTAGACTGTTACCAACCATGACATTTCGTGCAGCATGGACAAAAAATTAAAGAAAACTGAACAGTTAAGTAAAATCTAAAACAGGCCTGAACAGCGAACACTCTGCATACATGTGGTGACCGAGTGTCAATGTTTTTTAAAATTTAAATTGTCTAGTGCGTTGTTGGAAAAATGTTGAGAAATATTTGTGAGTGTTGGTGAATCGATGTGATGGTAGCGTGCATATCTGAGTGACTGCCGGTGTTTTGCAAATAGTTCTAGACATTATTTCATTTCGGTTATTATGTTTATTATTATTTATTGTGTTGCTATTGCACATAGCACCATTATTTGATTTTTCGCGCTAACAGTGTGGCAAATAAAGATGTTGTATATATATATATATACAGGGTGGCCCAAAAAAGTAAGCTACTACCAGCTATCATCATTAAATCGTATTAAATCCGTCATTAAGGCTAAATTTTTCTTAAATGTTTGAGTACAGAATGAGCAAACAAATGTAATAAGTCCGTATTAAGTATTCTATGTGTGACCTAATTTGCGACGTCATCACTTACTGTGTGGGTAAAATCAACGTATCTGATGAAATCATGTTTGAAAACCAGAAAAAAAATATGGAAACAAAAGAGATTTTGACATAAATCTCCATATAAAATATCGCTTAGACATATAGTTCACAGCTTGCTAAGGCGAGCTGATGCCACAGGAAGCGTTGACATCATTTACCGTGTCTGACGCATATCGCCCTATTGCGGGTCAGGCATAGTTGTTGAGGTCAGAAAGTAGGTCACGCATAGAATATCTGATCCCAACAAATAATATTATAGTGCGTGATTCATACTTTAAGTTAACAAATAAATCTTATCTCATTCACAGGTTTTGATGCGATTTAATACGATTTTTTATCATTTGATAGTGGCTTACTTTTTTTGGGCCACCATGTATATATTAACGCCAAATCGAAACACTGTTAGTCCGTATAGAAAAACAGCCGGAAATATAACGCTCAAAAAAAACAAAAGATAAAACTGATAGGCGCACCATGACCAGCTTGGCAAGTGTCGAATTCGATCAGCTGTAGCCTGTTAACCAGCGCCTTGATTAGCGACTGGCCACTGAACAGAGTAAGCCAACCTCCAACCGGAGCCACTCTGTCGGGGTTGATAACACATGCTTTGAATGGACTGTCTGCAAAACGACGACAACCAACAAAACTAGAAAAAAAACGTGTTACTAATTATTGTTCTAACACACAGTACACTTAAGGTTTAGTATTTTTAAACGTACAGTATTGTTGAGTATGTTTGCATTCTGTGTGATAACACTGTGTAATTACTTAAATATTAACTGTATCAGTTTGTATGTTTGTGGTTAATACATTTATTTACTTCTCCTATTTTTCTGTCTGCATGTCGTCTGTCTTCATCTGTTTAGTATGCTTTCTGCGAATAAAGCTGTTATAAATACTAACTATTTTTATCTGTATTCACGCAGTTGACAACTTTGACCAATATGAGTTCCAATTATCGAGCTGTTCTATGACTAAAACAGCATTTTGACCCTAAGTCTGACCCTTTTTACCAGTACCGTAGACTTTCGCTTTAAAGTTTGATCATATTATGAAGAAAGAACGTAGTCGACTCGGTGTCGGTTACCGTGTATCTCTCTGCCGTTCCAAGCGATGGTGATTGTGAAGACACCGACTTCGACTGGAGTGTAAGTTACCTTGCGTCTTCCGTCCTGCAGCCTCTCAGTGTTACAGCGCGCCACAGTGTTCGGTCCTGTCACACGCACGCACGAAATCAACGAGGACATAATTTTCACCACAGTGGCTGATTTATAGTAGCATCCTAACGGTGTAACGTCGGCACGCAAAAGGCCATTCAGCAGTGCCGTTCAAATATTAACAGCGAAAATGGGGTGAAAACGAGATAACTATCAATAAAAAAAACATAAAATCTGATAGTGAAAAACGTAAAATCGCGAAAAAACAAAGAGAAAAAACAAAACCACTAAAATAACCGGAAAAACACTACAGTTGATGGATTGGATGGATTGCTCAATCGAGAAAAGCTTCTCACAGAAAGCGCTGGCGGACGTCAAGTGCGTGCGTTCTGCTTGTAGTCGACGCAGTAAAAACGATTCAGTCATTTATGATGATGATGATGATGATGACGACGACGATGATGACGATGACGATGATTATGATGAATAGACTCAGCCACAGAGACAGCGACCCTTTGGTCAATACTCACCGACGATGTTGACGGACAGATCTCCCTGTTGTCCAACCGACTGCACTTCGAACGTCGACGTAATGTTCTCGACGCCACACTGTAGACCTTCGCCGTTCGCCGTCGGCAGAAAGTTGTCCTCGATATCCTGACTTACCGGACAGCCTACCGTCACATACACATACATTCACACCGTTCTGCATCAGTTTCTCGTGGAGCTGTGGGCCGGCCGAACAGTCATCGTAACTAATTGGTTGAAGACGACTAGCTAGCTACTGCAGATCGACGAAAAGTTGATAAGCAGCGATAGTGAAGTCGTCCGGAGCGAATCGATCCATCTCTCTGATTCGTCGGCCCTCAGCCAGACACAAGCCACAACTGCAAGATATGAAACGCCGGGGCCAGTTCTCCGCCTCCGCAATGACCTATATTGTGTCGGGTGGGGCGTTAAACTCTACTCACTCACTCGCCGGGGCCAGTGTGTCGCACGATGTGCCGCCTGTTTAACGCTGGTGTTAAGCAGAGTTGAAACAGATCCATGGGAACACAGTTCGTTCATTTTATTTGCTCAAACACAAGAGAGAGAAAACAGAGGAGCGCGAGAGCTCTAACAGCTGCCAGCCCAAAAAAGCCTTAAACAGTAACAATAGTAACAATTTCCTCAGAATCTAGTGCAACACAAAAGAAATTTTTTTAAAGTACATCACTCATGTGAAAACGATGCAGATATGCCAATCTGATCCAATGAAGTCTTAAAGGACGACAGGGTTTTGTAATCAATAATGGAGGCTTGAAGTTTGTTAATAGCGTTTATAATTCTTTCTCTATGCTCTTGTCCTGCAATTATACGTTTTATTGAACGATTGCTGACGTCCAGTTTCACTATGCACAACAGCTGCTGGAAAACAAAACCGGAAGTGTATCGAAAACGAGAGTCATACCTGGAACGTCGAGACCTCCGTACTTGACAAGAATGGAGTAGGTGCCCGGGTCAGGAGGGACGTAAGTGACCTGGTAACCCTGAGGTGTCTGATTCACGCTGCTCTGTACCGACATTCCGCGGTTGCTGGTAATGTGGATTTTGAAGTCGGCAATTCCCGCTCCGACTGTCATCACTGCAACCAACGTGGAACAACGACAACGACTATTCGTTTATGTATTTCATTAATTGATTAATTAATTAATTATTCATTTAATATAAAATAGTAAACTAAGTGCATCGTAAAAGTATACATGTAAAAAACAAAAAAAAACATAATAATAACGTAATAAACCGTAAAATCCTACAAATCGCGAAAAGAGCATACTTAAAAGACCGAAAACCGTTAGAAATGGTACCATAGAACAGACTTTCACATGAAATAAAACAACACACTCACTCGGTACTCATTTTAGGTACCGGGTAGTTCCAAATTTCGCAAAAAAAACGCTGGGATTTTTGTTCTTCGAAATTTTAAAATTGTCGGCAAAAATCGTGTTGTGCTACGGTGTTCGCAGTGTCTGTAACGAGGCGTGTTGGAAAAACGAAACCGGAAGTGTATCGAAAACGAGAGTCATACGTGGAACAAAGAGAACATCTAATCTCAACGTCGAGAGTAGTGTCCATCAGAACAATGCGTCCGTGATATGTTCACATTAACCAATTTTCACCCAGATGACACGAATGAAATCTCGCATATGAATTAGCCGTAGATGACGGTACTATAAATGCAGTCCTGTTATTATCATTATTTTTGGCCCTCGGTAGTACAGATCCCGAGAGCTAAAAACTAAGTTAAAAAGTAGAACGGCTACACTTCGTCCTCGCGGGTTGTGTGGGTGAAGGTACCCAAGACAACGACCGCATTGTTATTATTTATTGTTATTGGTTCTCACTGCTAGCTCTGATTTCTCGATCTTGTTCTCTGCCAGTAATAAAGCGCCTCTCAAAGAGACGTCGACGACGACGTGGAGCTTTTTCGGTCGGGAAGCATCTGTTCTCCGACGCGACCAGTTCGCGTTCCTTCGATGAGAACTTTGCACGGGTCGAAGAACTCGGTCATCAGAGGACATCCTTGGATCATCTGACCGGCGTACTGA
>Ga0056115_1000404_pt1 | contig 19763 bp, 15 predicted proteins | sample WorMetOlspDAHAB1_FD_77007 | JGI IMG/M metagenome (GOLD analysis project Ga0056115, IMG submission 77007) | Marine gutless worms symbiont microbial communities from Max Planck institute for Marine Microbiology, Germany - Olavius sp. DAHAB.1 ...
CTGATCGACCGGTTTGCCGCTCGCGTTCCCGGCCCGGCGACAGCGGCGGGTCTGGAGGTCATCGACGCGACCCTGCAAACGGCGGACGAGGGTGTGCTGATCCAGGTCGCGGCGCGCGCGCCGGACCCTTTCTCAACGCCCGACCTCTACGTGGAGGGACCTGACGGGAGCTACTTCGATGCACCGGAGGTGACGCTTCAGCCGGACGGCCGCACGGCGCGTTTTTCAGTCCGGGGCGGCGGCCTGGAACCTGCAGAATTCGCGGCCCAGCCGCTGACCTTTACGCTGGTCGACGGGGCACGCGCCGTCGAGGACAGGCGCCAGGCGCCGTTCGCACCCGAGGGCGGCGTGACGGCGCTTGGCCTTTGGGCGGCGCTTGGCCTGGCCCTGATCGGCGGGCTGATCTTGAATCTGATGCCCTGCGTGCTGCCGGTTCTGTCGCTGAAGCTGCTCAGTGCGGTGAAATACGGCGGCGCGGAACCGGCGCGGGTGCGTGCCGGATTCCTGGCCTCGGCAGCGGGCATCCTGACCTCTTTCGTCATCCTGGCGTTGATCCTCATCGCCTTGCGGGCGGCGGGGCAGTCGGTGGGATGGGGGATCCAGTTCCAGCAGCCGGTCTTCCTGGCCGCAATGACCGCGATCCTGGTTCTTTTCGCCTGCAACCTGGCAGGGCTGTTCGAGATTCATCTGCCCGGTTTCCTCGGCGAAGCGGCGGTGCGCGGCAGCGATGCCAGAGGATTGGCCGGGCATTTTCTGACCGGCATGTTCGCAACACTGTTGGCCACACCCTGCTCGGCGCCGTTTCTGGGCACTGCGGTCGGCTTCGCGCTCAGCGGGTCGGCGGCGAACACCATCATGATCTTCGTCGCTCTTGGCTTGGGCTTGGCCACGCCGTACCTGGCGGTGGCCCTGGCTCCGCGGCTGGCGACCGCGTTGCCGCGCCCGGGACCCTGGATGGTGAAACTGAAATGGGTCCTGGCGGCGGCGCTGATTGCGACCGCCGTTTGGCTGGTCTCGGTCCTCTACGTCCAGGCCGGCGGGGAAACCGCGGTTGCGGTTGCGGCGTTCGGCTGCCTGATCGCCGCGGTTTTGGCGACCCGGCGGCTGGAAGGATCGCGGCTGGGACGCCATGCGGGCAAGATCGCGGCCGTGCTGGTGATTTCCATGGCGGCGCTTCCGGCGGTGCGGGGCGGGCCGGCAGCGCCGCCCGCACTGTTGGACGACGCGGTATGGCAACCGTTCGACGAAGCGGCGATCCCGGAACTGGTGGCGGCGGACAAGATCGTGTTCGTCGACGTGACCGCGGACTGGTGCATTACCTGCCAGTTCAACAAGCGGACAGTGCTGAACGCCGGCGAGATCGCCGCGTGGCTGGCAAGCGGCGACGTGGTGGCGATGAAGGCCGACTGGACCTCGCCGGATCCGGGGATCTCGCGATACCTTGCGCGGTTCGGGCGCTACGGCATCCCGTTCAATGTGATCTACGGACCGTCCAGCCCGGGCGGCGTCACCCTGCCCGAGCTGCTGACCCGGGAGGCCGTCTACGATGCGGCGCGCCGTGCCGGTGGCGAAGGCGCATTGGCGTCCAGGTAGGCGCGCGCCACAGGTCGCTCGGACTGGCCACTGGACAATCCGCCGCGTCCGGCTATCTATTGGCGCAGAGTGCCGTGCCGCATGGTCCGCGCGCACGGTTTGTCCAAGGCACCAGGGAAGGCGAAGGGGTTAGAACCATGACCATCGCAGTTGGCGATACCATTCCGAACATCGAATTTACCATCATGAGTGCGGACGGCCCCGCGCCGATCAGCGCCGACGACATCTTCAAGGGCAAGAAGGTCGTGCTGTTTTCCGTGCCGGGGGCATTCACCCCGACTTGCTCTGCCAAGCATCTGCCCGGCTTCGTCCAGCATGCGGCGGACCTCAAGGCCAAGGGCGTCGACGCCATCGCCTGCATGGCGGTGAACGACGTTTTCGTCATGGATGCCTGGGGCAAAGATCAGAGCGTCGGCGACAACGTGATGATGCTGGCCGACGGCAGCGGCAAGTTCACCGAAGCGGTGGGTCTGTCGCTGGACCTGGTCGGCATGGGACTGGGCGTCCGGTCGCAGCGGTTCGCCCTGGTCGCCGAGGACGGCAAGGTCACGCATCTGGCGGTGGAAGAAGGGCCGGGCCTGGACGTATCTTCCGCGGAATCGGTTCTGGCGTCGCTCTAAGGCGCCTGTAGCACGGGCGGGGCCGGCCGGCTCCGCCCGGTCGCCTAGCGGTCGAGACCGATCCGGCTTATCTCCTGGCGGGCCAGTTCGTCGGCGCGCTCGTTCTCCGGGTGGCCGGCATGGCCCTTGACCCAGTGCCACGACACCTCGTGCGGCTCCATCGCCTGTTCCAGGCGTTGCCAAAGATCGACGTTCTTCACCGGCTTCTTTGCGGCTGTCTTCCAGCCGTTCCGGCGCCAGCCGTGGATCCACTTGGTGATGCCGTCCTTGAGGTAGGTGCTGTCGGTGTAAAGCTCGACACGCACTGGACGGGTCAGGGCCTCCAGCGCGCGGATAGCGGCCATCATTTCCATGCGGTTGTTCGTTGTTTCGGCCTCGCCGCCGGACAGTTCTTTCTCGGCCGACCCGAACCGCAGGATGGCGCCCCACCCGCCGGGCCCCGGATTGCCGCTGCAGGCGCCGTCCGTGAAGATCTCGACCGTACGGCGCTGAGGCTGGGAACTCATCGCGGCGTCACTCCAGCCCGTAGGCGCCAACATCTTTGACGTGCTGGTGGAATGTCAGGATGGTGAGATACTCCAGCGGATCCTTCGGCTTGACCAGCGCGCCCTCCTGCTGGTGCAGCCAGTCGTACAGCCGGGTCAGCAGGAAACGCATGGCGCTGCCGCGGCACATCAACGGCAGCGCCTGCATCTCGGTCTTGGAGAACGACCGCACCTTCGAATAGGCGGCAAGCATGTTGCGCGCCTTGGTGATGTTGAAGCTGTTGTCCCGTTCGAAGCACCAGGCATTGATGCAGATTCCCAAGTCGTAGGCGAGATAGTCGTTGCAGGCGAAATAGAAGTCGATCAAGCCGGACAGGGTCTCGCCGAGGAAAAAGACGTTGTCGGGAAAGAGATCGGCATGGCAGACGCCTGACGGCAGGTTGTCAGGCCAGTTGGCCTCTAGAAACGCCAGCTCGGTCTCCAGCTGGTCCGCCAGGCCCGCTTTCACTTCGTCGGCCCGCGCGGCCGACTTTTCGAACAGCGGCCGCCAGTCTTTCAGCGCCAGCGCATTTGCGCGCCGGCCGGAATAGTCTTCGCCGGCAATGTGCAGGCGCGCCAGGGCGTCGCCGACGCCGGTGCAATGAAACGGCCGTATCCGGCGCGGCCACATCCCCTCAAGGAAGGTCACGATGGCGGCTGGACGTCCGCACAGCGACCGCAGCGCCTTGCCGTCCCGGCCATGGATCACGGTTGGACAGGGGATGCCCCGCTCGGCGAGGTGTTCCATCAGATAGAGGAAAAAGGGCAGGTCGCCTGGATCAACGCGCTTTTCGTAGAGCGTCAGAATGAACGAACCCTGCTTCGTCTGAAGCATGTAGTTACTGTTCTCAACGCCCTCGGCGATTCCCTTGTAGGAAACCACCGCGCCGATGTCGTAATGGGAGACGAAATCCTGGAGATCTTCGTCGCTGACTTCCGTGTAAACCGCCACGGGCCGCTGGCGCCTTGCCCGTCAGGCGGCCGCGCCGGGCAACAGGGCCCGGGGCAGCTTGAATTCCACCGTTTCTTCCGCCGTGACGCGTTCTTCAACGGTCGTTTCGAACCGGGCACGGCAGGCTTCGATAACTTCCTCCACCAGAACCTCCGGCGCCGATGCGCCAGCGGTCAGGCCCAGGCGCGCAACGCCGTCGAACCAGCGCCAGTCGATGTCGTGCGCGCGTTGAATCAGGTGCGCCCTGTCGCAACCGTTTCGCTGCGCCACTTCGACCAGACGTTTGGAGTTCGACGAGTTGGGGGCGCCGATCACAAGGAACAGGTCGCAGGAGGGCGCAATCGACTTGACCGCTTCCTGGCGGTTCGTCGTGGCGTAGCAAATATCCTCTTTCTTGGGCGCCTCGATGGAGGCGAATCTGGCCTGCAGGGCCGCGATGATGTCTGAGGTTTCGTCTACGGACAATGTTGTCTGGGTGACGAAGGCAAGCCGGGCGTCCGGCGGGAAGTCCAGTTGCGCGACGTCTTCAACGGTTTCGACCAAGGTCATGGCGCCGTCAGGCAACTGACCTGTGGTTCCCACCACCTCCGGATGGCCGGCATGACCGATCAGGATGACGTGACAGCCGTTGCGGTGGTGGCGCTCCGCCTCGCGATGGACCTTGCTGACCAGTGGGCACGTCGCGTCGACATAAACCAGGTTGCGCCGCTGGGCCTCCGACGGAACGGATTTTGGCACGCCATGCGCGGAAAAAACCACGGGCCGGTCGCCAGGGACTTCTTCCAGCTCATCGACGAAGACCGCGCCCTTGTCGCGCAGGCTGTCGACGACGAACCGGTTATGGACGATTTCGTGGCGCACATAGACCGGCGGCCCGAACTTCTCCAACGCCTTTTCGACGATCAGAATGGCTCGGTCGACGCCGGCGCAGAACCCCCGCGGTCCGGCAAGTACGATTGACAGGCTGTTCGTCATTTAAAGTCGGCTGATTCTGTCCAATGCAGTCTGTGTATGCTGCAGCGCAATTGATGCCGCCAGGCCTATGGGCTAAACCAGGGCATTGATAGCCGAAGCTGGACGGACAAGGAAGAGCGCGATGGCCGAAGCGATCGCCGCACGGAATGGGTCATTTCCCGTCGCTATGATTGCGAGGAGGGCGCGTCTCCGGCGTGCCCCTGGGGCCTTGCGGGGGTTCTTTCGCTCCGACTGTACCCGCGGCCCGTTTTGAGCTTCTCAGGAACATACCAGGGCATTCAAGCTCTGCGCAGTCTGCTGATCGGCATTGGGCTGCTGACGACCTTGGCCGGCTGCGTCGAACCGCCGCCTCCGGTCGATTGCCCGGCGGTTCGCGTCCTGCAGGATCCAGGCACGCTGACCCGTTTCCAGCCGGGTGACGGCCGCGACATCACCGATATCCTGTTTCAGGCGGAATTCACTGGCGTTGCCGGCGACTGCCTGGTCGACGAGACCGACGTTGCCGTCGATTTTTCCGTCCAGATCACCGCCCAAAGAGGCCCCGCGGACACCGAGAAGCGCGCGTCTATGAGCATCTTCATGGCGGTCCAGGATCCCGATCTCAAGATCCTCTCGCGCGAGTCCTTCGACGTCGAAATCCCGTTCGACGGAAACCAGACCCGCGTGGTCTATTCGGACGAGTTCGAAGGGCGTATTCCCCTGCCGTCCGGCGCCTTTGCCGGCGACTACACCGTCTATCTTGGCTTCGTCCTGACGCGGGAGGAACTGCAGTTCAATCGCGAGCAGGCGGCCCGCTAGAGCCGGGCTTTGCCGGTTGACTCATCTGGCCACTGCTTTACCTTCTGCGTCCTATAGTCTCTTGGATCCCCATGGGAGAGATCGGCGCCGCAGTCTTTTGACGATCCGGATGCCGGCGCCGAAGGAGCAACCGCCCCGGAATCTCTCAGGCAAAAGGACCGTGGGGTAAGAGCACTCTGGAAAGCAGGCGCCCGGTTTTGGCCGATTCTGGCGTCTCACCGAAGGGGTAAACCGCGTTCGCCGCCTGGCGCCGCGGCGACACTCTCAGGTCCATCGACAGAGGGGGCATCCGGCGCGGCATCCGTTTCGCCCGCCAATGCCAACTGACGATTGACCGAGATGGAACAAGACCCGAAAGCCGACCTTAAGAAAACCCCGCTGCACGCGCTGCACCTGTCGCTCGGCGCCCGGATGGTGCCGTTTGCGGGTTATGAAATGCCCGTGCAGTTCGCCGACGGCATCGTTAAGGAACACCTTCAGTGCCGCGCCGCCGCTGTCCTGTTCGACGTTTCGCACATGGGGCAGGCATTTGCGATCGGCCCTCAGGGCCCCGCAGTGCTGGAGACCTTGATGCCGGGCAACATCAAGGACCTGAAGCCCGGACGGATCCGCTACACGCAGCTTCTGAACGAGCAGGGCGGCATCCTCGACGACCTGATGGTGACCAACCTGGAGGAGATGGAGGATCATCTGTTCCTGGTGGTGAACGCCGCCTGCAAGGACGCCGACCTTGCCGCGATAGGAACCGCGCTGGCGGATGCCGGCGGCGATCTGCGACGGTTGGACGAGCGCGCCCTGCTGGCGGTCCAGGGTCCGGCGGCCGCGGCCGCGTTGGATCGGCTTTGCCCGGGGATCGGCGATCTGAAGTTCATGGCCGGTCGGTGGGCGCCGGTTGCAGGCAACGACGCCTATATCAGCCGGTGCGGCTATACCGGCGAGGACGGTTTCGAGATCTCCGTTGCGGCGGGCCAGGCCGAGGCGCTGGCGAACGCGTTGTTGGAACAGCCGGAAGTGGCGCCGGCCGGCCTTGGCGCGCGGGACTCGCTCAGGCTGGAGGCGGGCCTGTGCCTCTACGGCCACGACATCGATACCGGCACCACGCCGATCGAAGCCGATCTGGGCTTTTCGATCGGCAAGCGCCGCCGCGAGGAGGGCGGCTTTCCGGGCGCCGCCATAGTCCAGGGCCAGATCAAGGACGGACCGCCGCGCAAGCGGGTGGGCATCAGGCCGGAGGGCCGAACGATTGCCCGCGAGGGTGCGGAAATTCTGGATGCCGGCGGCGCCGAAATCGGCCGCGTCACCAGCGGCGGTTTCTCGCCGACCCTGCAGGTCCCCATCGCGATGGGCTATGTGAACGCGTCGGCGGCTGAGCCGGGCACACCGGTCCAGGTGCGGGTGCGCGGCAAGGATCACCCTGCTGCCGTTTCGGCCATGCCGTTTGTCGAGCAGCGCTACTACCGCGGCTGAACGCGCGCACTGGGCAACAAAGGAAGGAAGGGACGACATGGCGACAGTGAAATTCACCGAAGATCATGACTGGATCTCCGTGGACGGGGACGTGGGCACAGTCGGGATCACCAACTTTGCCCAGGAGCAGCTTGGCGAGGTCGTGTTCGTGGAAATCCCCGACGTCGGCCGCACGGTCCAGAAAGGCGACGAGGTTGCGGTCGTGGAATCGGTCAAGGCGGCAAGCGAGATTCAGACACCGGTTTCCGGCGAGATCATCGAGTCTCACGCGGCGTTGGAGGGCGAGCCCGGCCTGGTGAACGAGGATCCGGAAGGGCGGGCCTGGTTCTTCAAGATCAAACTCAGCGATCCGGCCGAACTCGACGGGCTGCTGGATGCGGAAGCCTACAAGGCGCAGACGGCGGATGCGGACTGACGCCTTCTGGAAACAGCGTAAACCGAAGCGGAGTTGATGCATGCAGGCTAAGAAAGCCGAACTGGCGCAATGGGAATCCGAGGATCCGTTCGTGCCACGCCATATCGGACCGGATGAGGCCGAGATCGCCGCCATGCTGGACACGCTTGGCCGCGATTCGGTGGAAGAACTGATCGATTTGGCCGTTCCGGCGACGATCCGTTCTGACGGGCCGCTGGACCTGCCGAAGGGTTTGAGCGAGCGGGACACGGTCACTGCCCTGCGTTTCTTTGCGCTTGAAAACACTGTCAATACGTCGCTGATCGGCACCGGCTACTACGGCACCGTGACGCCGCCCGTCCTGCAGCGCAACATCATGGAGAACCCGTCCTGGTATACGGCCTACACGCCGTACCAGTCCGAGGTCAGCCAGGGCAGGTTGGAGGCGTTGCTGACCTTTCAGCAGATGGTGTGCGACCTGACCGGCATGGACCTGGCCAATGCCTCCCTTTTGGACGAAGCGACGGCGGCGGCAGAAGCGATGGCGATGGCGCGCCGGCTGGCGAAAGCCAAGTCCGACGTGTTCTTCGTCGATGCGGATTGTCATCCGCAGACCATCGCCGTTGTGCAGACGCGCGCGCGCGGCCTGGGGCTGGACGTGGTGATCGGCGATCCGCTGGGCGACCTTGACGGCCTGTCGCCTTTCGCGGCCCTGCTGCAGTATCCGGGGTCGGGCGGCACGGTGCGCGATTATGCGCCGGTGGCCGAAAAACTGCGCGACGCCGGCGGCCTGACAATCGTTGCGGGCGATCTGCTGGCGCTGGCATTGTTAAAGGCGCCGGGCGACTGGGGCGCGGACGTGGTGGTCGGCAGCGCCCAGCGGTTCGGCGTGCCAATGGGGTATGGCGGACCGCACGCTGCGTTCTTCGCCACGCGGGAGAGCTATAAGCGCGCCGTTCCCGGCCGCATCATCGGCGTTTCGGTGGATTCCGCCGGCAAGCCTGCCCTGCGCATGGCGTTGCAGACGCGCGAGCAGCACATCCGCCGCGAAAAGGCGACCAGCAACATCTGCACCGCGCAGGTCCTTCTGGCGGTGATGGCGGCCATGTACGGCGTCTATCACGGAGCGGACGGCATTAAACGCATCGCCGGCAGGGTGCACCGCCTGACCGCGGTGCTGGCCGAGGGCCTGCGCCGGCTTGGCGCCGCGCCTGTCAATGACAGCTTCTTCGATACCTTGACGATCCGGGTGCCGGGACGGGCGCCTGACATCCTGGCCCAGGCCAGTGCGGCTGCGATCAACCTGCGTCCGGTCGATGCCGACCATTTCGGCCTGTCCCTGGACGAGGTTTCGGACGGCGCCCTGGTCGAGCGGGTCTGGAGCGTCGTGGCCGGCAGCGCCGAGCATGGATTGGACCTGGATGCAATCGACGGCGAAACCGGCGACGGCATTCCGGCGGTCCTGCAGCGGACGACGCCGTTCATGACCCACCCGGTCTTTGCCATGCACAGGTCGGAAACGTCGATGATGCGGTATCTGCGCAAGCTGGCGGCAAAGGACGTTGCGCTGGACCGGTCGATGATCGCGTTGGGGTCCTGCACCATGAAACTCAACGCGGTAACCGAAATGATGCCGATCACCTGGCGTCCGTTCGCGCACATGCATCCGTTCGCCCCGGCGAACCAAGCCGAGGGCTACCATCGCATGTTCCGGGACCTGGAGAACATGCTGTGCGCGATAACCGGCTTCGATGCGGTCTCGCTGCAGCCCAATGCCGGCTCGCAGGGCGAATATTCCGGCCTGCTAACCATCAAGCGCTATCACGAATCCCGCGGCGATACCCAGCGCACCGTGTGTCTCATTCCGTCGTCCGCGCATGGCACCAACCCGGCTAGCGCCGTCCTTGCAGGGATGGACGTGGTCGTGGTCGGCTGCGATACGAACGGCAATGTCGACGTGGAAGACCTGCGGGCCAAGGCGGCGCAGCACGGCGAGTGTCTTGCCGCCCTGATGATCACATATCCCTCCACCCACGGCGTTTTCGAGGAGGCGATCCGCGAAATCTGCGAGATCATTCACGCCAATGGCGGGCAGGTTTACATGGACGGCGCCAATCTCAACGCGCTGGTCGGCCTGGCCAAGCCGGCAGAGTTCGGCGCCGACGTGTCGCACATGAACCTGCACAAGACATTCTGCATTCCACACGGCGGCGGCGGCCCGGGCATGGGTCCGATCGGGGTGCGGGCGCACCTGGCGCCCTTCCTGCCGGATCATCCGGTGGTTGACGGCGTCAATCCTCAGGCCGCCGCAGACGGGACGATCGGGGCCATCTCCGCGGCGCCCTGGGGATCGGCCAGCATCCTGCCGATCACGTGGGCCTATATCGCCCTGATGGGGCGCGACGGCCTGAAACGCGCCACCGAGATCGCCATCCTGAACGCCAACTATGTCGCGGCGCGTCTGAGCGATCATTACGACGTCCTCTACACCGGCCTGGCCGGCTTGGTCGCGCATGAGTGCATTATCGATCTGCGCCCGATCAAGGCCTCATGCGGAATCACGGTGGAGGATGTGGCGAAGCGGCTGGTGGATTACGGCTTTCACGCGCCGACCATGTCATTCCCGGTTGCCGATACGATGATGATCGAACCGACCGAAAGCGAGTCGAAGGCGGAGTTGGACCGGTTCTGCGAGGCGATGATCGCGATCCGCGAAGAGATCGCCGAGGTCGAGCGTGGCGAGGCCGACCGGACCGACAATTTGCTGCGCAATGCGCCGCATACGGCCGACCTTCTGATGCAAGACGAGTGGCAGAAGCCGTACGCGCGCGAGCGTGCCGCCTATCCCCTGGCATTCGTCAAGGAGGACAAATACTGGCCGCCGGTCGGCCGGGTCGACAATGTGTACGGCGACCGGCATGTCGTGTGCACCTGCCCGCCGATGGAGGCCTATCTCGACGCGGCGGAATGAAACACCCCTGCCGCGCCTCGACGGCCGCGCCTGAATGGGGTAAGCTGCCGGGTCACCAATAAGGCGGGCAATCCGGCAAGAGGCGCGGTTTGAAGATCCTTGGGCTTTCGACGATGGGCAGCAGCGCCGCGGCGCTGGTGGTCGACGGGGTGGTCGTTGCGGCGATCGAGGAAGAGCGCCTGTCCCGGGTCAAGAACGACGGCGGCTTTCCGCGTGCGGCGATCTCGGCCTGTTTGGACAAAGCCGGTCTGACCTTTGCGGAACTTGACCATATCTGCGTCTACTGGCAGCCCTGGCGCATCGGCACGCGGGCGCGGGCGACGCTGCGGGAGGCGATGGTCGACCGCCATCGGGCCGCCTCGCAGTTCCGGCGGGTGGCGAACCTGTTCGGCGGCGCCGGGGCGCCGCCCACGCACCCGGAACTGACCGGGCGCTGGTCGGACCTGTTCCGAATCAAGTCGATCCTGCGGCGGCAGTTCGGCCCGTTCCGGGCTCAGGTCCATTACCACGATCATCACGCCTGCCATCGCGCCAGCGCCTACCCGATTTCCGGCTTCGACCGGGCGCTGAGCCTCAGCTACGACGGCGGCGGCGAGGAACATTCAACCGTCCTGGCCTATCTGGACGGCCGGCGGACGGAGATCCTGAAACAGGTGAAATGGCCGAACTCGCTGGGTCATTTTTACAGCTACTTCACCGGCTATCTGGGTTTCCGGATGCTGGAGGGCGAGTACAAGATGATGGGGCTTGCCCCGTACGGGACGCCCCGTTTCAAGGATCGCATTCTGACGGATATCCTGACCCTGGAGCCCGACGGGGAATACCGCTTCAACAGCCGGTTGGCGAACTATCACGAGGCTCTGGAGGGGCGCTTCGCGCCTGCGGTTGCGGAACTGCTCTGCCCGCCGCGTCCCCTGGACGGGCCGCTGGATGAGACGCATCACGACCTGGCGGCCAGCGTGCAGGCAGCCTTCGAGGCGGTGCTGCTGCACATGATGAAATGGGCTGCAGAGCGCCATCCGGATGTGCGCAACCTCTGCGTCAGCGGCGGCTGCGGTCTGAACGTGACCGCCAACGGGCGGCTGCGCGAGGCGGGGCTGTTCGACCGGATCTTCGTGCCGCCGGCGCCGCACGACGCCGGCTGTGCCGTCGGCGCCGCGCTGCTGGGTGCCAGCCTGCTTCAGCCCGATCGCGGCTTTGCGCGCATGGATAACCCCTATCTCGGCGACGCATTCGACGACGATCAGATTGCGGACGCCTTCGCATCGCTGGGTTTGGAACTGCCGCGCCGGCTGGACCAAACGGCGCTGGTGGAAGAATGCGCGCAGGCTCTGGCCGACGGCCAGGTCGTCGCCTGGTTCCAGGGCGGTTCCGAATTCGGGCCTCGGGCGTTGGGCGCCCGGTCGTTCCTGGCCGATCCGCGCAGCGATGCGATGCGCGAGACCCTGAATGCGAAGATCAAGAAACGCGAGCCGTTCAGGCCATTCGCGCCGTCTGTGAAGGAGGAAGTGGCCGAGCGCTTTTTCGAGATCCACCAGCCCAGCCCTTTCATGAACATCGTCTCCAAGGTCAAAGCGGATCAGAAGGCGGAAATCCCGGCCGTCACCCATGTCGACGGCACGGCGCGGGTCCATACCGTGTCGCGCGCGGTCAACCCGCGCTATTGGGACCTGATTGACCGGTTCGAACGCCTGACCGGTGTCGGCGTCCTGTTGAACACGTCGTTCAACATACAGGAGCCGATCGTCAATGCCCCGGCCGAGGCGATCAGGACCTTCCTGGCCAGTGGCGTGGACCGGCTGGTCATCGGTTCGTTCCTGTGTGACGACGCCTGGCGGCGCCAGAACGGGACCCTGGCCGCATGAACAAGTGCTATTTCTCGATCGATTTCGAGGATTTCACCCACGACCTGCAACGCCGGCTGGGGGTCAGCGCGCCGCGTCGAACGCCTGAGGCGCTGGAACTGGCCTATGCGCGCATTCAGGAGTTTGCACGCCTGAACCTTGAAGACCCCCGCCTTACATTCTTTACCACGGGCCAAGTCGCGCGAGACAATCCGGCCCTGGTTGCCCGCATCGCAGCGGACGGTCACGAAATCGCCTGCCATTCCCATGAACATGACAACGTGTTCTCCCAGAGCCGCGCCGACTTCCGGGATGGACTGGCGCGGGCCATCGACACGCTTTCCGCTGCATCGGGGCAGCCGGTTCGCGGCTTTCGGGCGCCGAGCTTTTCGATCACGCCGGCGGTCCCTTGGGCATACGAAGAACTGGCCCGTGTCTTTGACTACGATTCCAGTCTGGTGACCGATCGGCGCGAGGACGCATCGCGTGAGACGGATCTGTTTGTATTTGGCGATGACCAACTGCACGAAATCCCGTTGTACCAGCGCCCGTTCGTCAGGGGAGCCAACGTGAAGGTCCTCGGCGGCACCTATCTGCGCCTTCTACCCTCCTGGCTGGGGCTGAAGTACATGGACGAGGCTGCCGCCGGGGGCTTCGTTCCCGTCGTCTATATGCATCCTTACGAGTTCTTGTATGACCGGGAACACTGGGTATCCATGGGCGAACTCGATCACCTCCCTTGGTCGCGCCGGTTCTATTGGTCGATACGGCAACACCAGTGGCACAGCCTGGGCAATCGCGGCGTGATCGGGAAGCTGGAGGCGATTGCCCGGCGTTTTCGCCATGCCGGGCCGATGAACGAACTGGTCAAACCCGCGCCGGCACCCGTCGGCTGAAGAACCATCCAAGGCCGCTCGTCCAAGAGTTGCATGACGCATTTTGCCTCGTGGCGCGGCGGGTGGGCCATGCGTGACACTGATCGACAATCGGTGCAGGGCGCATTATCAAACTGCCATGAAGGACACGCTGCGACCGGACAGAACCGTCGTTAGAAGAGGCAGATGGCTATACGTCTTCTGTGCAGTTTCCATTGCCCTGCTCGCGATCCTGTTCAGCGCCTCGTTCTCCTATTTCAAGAACGCGGAGCTGGAGCTGGCGCAGAACCGCGGCTCGATCTATCGCAGCATCCTGGTCAGCGCCCTGGACCGTTTTCAGCACCTGCCCTTCGTTCTGGCACAGGACCCCCTTGTGATCGCCGCCTTGGAAGGGCGGGACCGCGAGGGGCTGAACCGCCGGCTGGCAGCATTCGCCGACCGGGCCAAGCTGGATGCGATCTATTTGATGGACCGGAGCGGCTTGACGATCGCCGCGTCCAACCACGACGCGCCTGTCACCTTCCTGGGCCAGAATTACGGCTTCCGCCCCTACTTCCGTGAGGCGCTCGCCGGGCGCCGCGGCGAGTTCTTCGCCATCGGGGCGACGACCTCGCGCCCGGGCTATTTCGTCGCCGAGCTGGTGCGCGGGCCAGACGGCCGGACCAACGGCGTGATCACGATCAAGCTCGATCTCAGCGACCTTGCGAAAGCTTGGGCCGCGGGTGGCGAGGCGGTATTGGTTTCCAATTCGGACGGCGTCGTGGTGCTGTCTTCCGACCCGTCCTGGCTGTACAGGACCCTTGCACCGATTCCCCCAGAACGGCGGACGGAAATCGACGCGGAACGGCAGTTCGGTGACGAGCCGCTGTCGCCCCTGGACTGGTCGGAGACCGAGGACGGGCGGGTCGACATGGACGGTCGCGGCCACCTGCACGTGCAGCTGCCTGTATCCAGGCTTGGCTGGACCTTGCATTTTCTGGCTGATGGAAGCCGGGTTCTGGAGCGGGTCCTGTTCACGGTTGGCGCAGCGGCGGTGGTGCTGGCACTGCTGCTGGCCTTGGCGATTTTCCTGCGCTCGGAACGGATACGGGCGGCTTTGCGCGCGTCGCAGGCAGACAGGCGACAGTTGCAGGAAACCAACCTTCGGCTTGAACGCGAGATCGAAGAACGCAGGGTGGCGGAACGGCGACTGGAAAGCGCGCACTCGGAACTGGCGCGGGCCAGCAAACTCGCGGCGTTGGGGCAGCTTGCCGCCTCGGTTACCCACGAGCTTGGCCAGCCCATCGCCGCCATGCGCAATTACCTTGCGGCCGAAGAGCTTGAGGCCGAAGCGCCCGCCCAGCGAAACCTTCTGACGCGACTGGGCGATCTGGTCAGGCGCATGGAAAGCATCACAAAACAGCTTCGCTTCTTCGCCAAGCCCGCCGCGGAGCCGTTGCTGGAAACCGACCTGCGCGACGTTCTGGAAGGCGCCCGCGTGGTGCTGGAGCATGAGTTGGGTGCACCGGACGTGGACGTATCGATCCACGTGCCCGACGAGGCCGTGCCGGTCAGGGCCAACCGGCTGAGACTGGAGCAGGTGCTGATCAACCTGGTCCGCAACAGCATGGACGCAATGCAGAACAGCGACCGCCGTTCCCTGGCCATCAGGATCGGCACGGCCGGGTCCCGCGCGTTTCTGTCCGTCCAGGACAGCGGACACGGCGTCGGCGACCGGTCGATCGAACAGCTTCAGGAGCCTTTTCACACGACCCGCGCGTCGGGCGAGGGCATGGGGCTGGGCCTGGCCATCTCGTCGGCCATCATCAACGAGCATGACGGTACCCTGTCGGTTGAAAACGGCCGGGCGGGCGGTGCGGTGTTCTGCATCGAACTGCCGCTGGCGATCGGGCAGGAGGCCGCATGAAAGAAGACAAGGACCATGGATACCGGGCCATCGTGGTCGAGGACGACCGGCAGATGCGGGAATCGCTCTTGCATCTGCTGCAGAAGGCGCGCTGGCAGGTTGCGGCGCTGGCACGCGGCGAGGACGTCGCCAACGAGATCGAGGATTTCCGACCGGATGTCGTCCTGAGTGACGTGCGCATGCCCGGCATGAGTGGGATGGATCTGCTGCGGGAACTGGCCGGGCGGCCCATGCCCCCCGTGGTGCTTGTGTCCGCGCACGGAGACATTCCCACCGCTGTCGAAGCCATGCGCAACGGCGCCTACAGCTTTCTGGAAAAGCCATTCGACCCGCGTCGGCTTTTGACCGTTCTTCAGCATGCGGCCGCCCAGCACCGGCTGACCCTGGACGCCGCGCGGCTGAAGTCACGGCTGGCGAGTCTGTCCGGTCTTGATCGTGTCTTGCTGGGCGATACGCCAAGCATTCGGTCGCTGCGCGAGGAGATCGTCGATCTCAGCGACAGCGACGCCCCGGTCATGTTGCTTGGCGAGACGGGAACGGGGAAGGAACTGGTGGCCCGGGCCCTGCACGACCTGAGCCAATGGGCCGGCGGCCCCTTTGTTGCCGTGAATTGCGCCGCCCTTCCTTCGCAGCATTTCGAGACGACCGTGTTTGGGGCTGCCGATGGACCGCAAGGAATGCTGGCCCAGGCCGATGGTGGCACATTGTTCCTGGATGAAGTGGGAGCCTGTCCGGCGGATCAGCAGGCCAAGCTGCTGCGCGCGATCGAAACCCGGGAATTCACCCCGCTTGGCACAACCGAGGCTGCGTCAGCGCGGTTCCGTCTGGTGTCGGCATCAAACGAAAAGCTGGAAGCGGCGGTCGCCGACGGCCGCTTTCGGGAAGACCTTTTGTTTCGCCTCAATACGATCGTTGTCACGCTGCCGCCGTTGCGAGAACGCCGGGACGACATACCCCTGCTGTTCGAGCATTTCCTCGGCCGGCATGCGGCGCTTTACGAGATCGCGCCGCCGGACCTGACCGCGGAGGATATTGCGGCCCTGATGGCGCACCATTGGCCCGGCAACGTCCGCGAGCTGCGTCATGTGGCCGAGCGCCGGACGTTGGCCGCCCGCCGCGGTCGGGGCTCCGTCGCCGAAGCGATCCTTCCCGACGGCGGCGCCATCGAGGTGCCGGAGACCCTGCGGGAGGCGGTTGCGGCCTTTGAACGCCAGCTTATTGCGAAGGCGATCAAAACCCATCAGGGGCGCATGGATGCGGTGGCGGAGGCTCTGGGGATCGGCCGGCGCACCTTGAACGAGAAAATCGTCAAGCTGGGGTTGAACAAGGCAGAACTCCTGTAACCGGCAGGCGCCCTGCGGAAATCCGCAGGGCCTATCCGTCCGCCCATGCGGTTTTCTTCCGTGAGATTGGGGCGTGCTGCCGCTAACCTGATGCAAACCACGTCAATGTCTGTCAATCGGGGAGGATTCCATGACACGCAGATTTGTGAAAACCACGGTTCTGGTCGCCCTCGGCGTCGCATTTGCCGGCGAGGCGGTCGCAACCGAGTGGAACGTCTCGCTTTGGGGCAAGCGGCGCGCTTTCACCGAGCATGTGGAAAAGCTGGCCGAGCTGGTCGGCGCTAAGACCAACGGGTCGTTTACGCTGAACCTGTCCTATGGCGGCCTCAGCAAGAACCGCGAAAACCTCGACGGGATTTCCATCGGCGCTTTCGAGATGGCGCAGTTCTGCGCCGGCTATCACGCCGACAAGAACCCGTCGATCACGGTCCTTGAGCTGCCGTTCCTGGGCGTGGACTCGCTGGAAAAGGAGATCGAGGTCTCCAGGGCGGTCTACGGGCATCCCGCGGCGCAGAAGGACCTGGGCCGCTGGAACGCGACCTTGCTGATGCCGTCGCCCTTGCCGCAATACAACATCATCGGCGTTGGCAACGGGCCGATGACCCTTGACGATTTCGAGGGCCTGACAGTGCGCGCGACCGGCGGGATCGGCAAGGCCATGGAAGCGCTTGGCGCGGTGCCGACCTCCATGTCGGCTTCGGAGGTCCGCCAGGCGCTGGACAGCGGCGTGGTCAAGGCGGTTGCGTTTGCGCCGCACGCCCACATGTCGTTCGGCACGGTCGAGAACGCAAAATGGTGGACAACGAACCTCAATCCCGGAACGGTCAACTGCCCGGTCGTCGTCAACACCGATGCCCTGAATTCCCTTTCGGACAGCGAGCGCGAAGCCCTGATGGGATCCATCGACGAAGCGCTGGAGCACTATGTCTCCTATTACAACAACCAGACCATGTCGGCCTGGGGTCCGAAACTGGACGAGAAGGGCATCGAACGGATCACGTACAGCGACGAGGCCCTGGCGAAGTTCCGCGAGGCCGTTGCCGGGCCCGCGGCGGAGTCCTGGATCAAGGAGAACAGCGCCCGCGGCCTGCCCGCACAGGAGCTGTACGACCTGGTAACCGGTCTGGTCGCCCAGAACTAGCCCGGACGTAAGGTACCCGCCGGTCCTGTCTTGACGGGCCGGCGGGTTCCATCTTGGGGGAGGTCGTCATGGCGGGCGCGTCATCTGTGCTGGAAGACGGCACGGTTCTGAGCCGGCTGGATCATCAGCTCTTTCGGCTTGAACGTTTCCTGGCCCTGGTCGGCGGGCTGGCCGTCTTCTCGCTGATGGTGCTGGCCGTGGTCAGCGTCGGCGGCCGCAACATCCTGAACGAACCGGTCCGGGGTTATGTGGACTGGATCGAGCAGGCGATGCCGCTGATCGCGTTTGTCGGCGTCGCCTACTGTCAACGCCTCGGCGGTCACATCCGCATGGATATCGTCATCGGCCGCTTGCACGGGCGCGGCCTGTGGATCGCCGAATTCGTCGCGACCTTCGCCATGCTGGTGCTGATGCTGTTGCTGGTCTGGGGCAGTTGGGCGCATTTCGAGCGGTCGTTCGACTTCAGCGCGCCCATGTGGAGCCGAGACTCCAGCTTTGACATCCGCCTTCCACTGTGGCCCGCAAAGCTTTTGGCGCCGTTTGCCTTCGCAGTGCTGTGTTTGCGTCTCGCCCTGCAATTGTGGGGCTATGGCCGCGCCATCAAAGAAGGGAGGGAGCGTCCCGTTGCGGTTCCTTTGATCGAAGACCCGGCCACGGTCGCGGCCAAGGAGGCTGCTACGGTGTCCGGCTTCGGCGACGAGGAGCGCCGCTAGTGGACCCCATCGACATCGGGATCATCGTCTCGGGCCTGCTGGTCGCGATGGTTGTGATCGGCATGCGGGTCGCTTTCGCGGCCGCATTGGCCGGCGTGATCGGCCTGGTCTGGATCTTCTGGGCGAAGAAAGGCTACGCGGGGGATCAGTTCCTTTGGGCGCTGACGGTCGCGGTCAAGACCGCCGGTCAGGTGCCCCATTCCAAGGTGGCCAGCCAGGCTCTGTCCCTGATCCCGACATTCATCCTCATCGGCTATCTCGCCTACTATGCCGGCCTGACGAAGGCGCTGTTCGAAGCGGCAAAACGGTGGGTGGGCTGGCTGCCGGGCGGCCTGGGCGTGTCGACCGTGTTCGCAACGGCGGGTTTCGCCGCGGTCTCCGGTGCGTCGGTGGCCACATCTGCCGTGTTTGCCCGTATCGCGATCCCCGAAATGCTGAAGATCGGCTACGACAAGCGGTTCGCGGCCGGCGTGGTCGCGTCCGCCGGCACGCTGGCGTCTTTGATTCCGCCCTCGGCGATCCTGGTGATCTACGCGATCATCGTCGAACAGGACGTCGGTGCTTTGCTCTTGGCCGGGTTCCTGCCAGGCGCCTTTTCGGCACTGATCTATGGCGGGCTGGTGGTTGGACTTGCCCTGACCTTCAAGGGCTTCGGGCCGCCGGTCAGGGGCTTCACCTGGGCACAGAAATTCAAGGCGCTGCCGGGGGCGATGCCGATTGTCTTCGTGGTCGTGATCATCATCTTCTTTATTTACAACCCGCTTGGCGGCGATGCCTGGGGCACCCCCACGGAAGGCGGGGCGCTCGGCGCTTTCGTGGTGTTCCTGACGGCGCTGTACCGTGGCATGCGGTGGCGCCAGCTCAAAGATGCGCTGATGGAGACCGCCAAGCTTTCGGTGATGATCTTCACAATCATCTGGGGCGTTCTGATCTACGTCCGTTTCCTTGGGTTCGCCGATCTGCCGGGGGAGTTCTCCGCCTGGATCACGTCGCTGGATCAATCGCCCATGCTGACCTTGATCCTGATCCTGCTGGCCTATGCGGTTCTGGGCATGTTCATGGATGCAATCGGAATGCTGCTGTTGACCCTGCCCGTGGTCTATCCGGCGGTGATCGCGCTCAACGGAGGTGAAGGTGTGGCCGCAGCCGACAGCGCCTTTGGCATGTCCAGCACGGCCTGCGCCATCTGGTTCGGCATCATCGTCGTGAAGATGGCGGAGCTTTGCCTGATCACGCCGCCGATTGGCCTGAACTGTTTCGTCGTGGCCGGAGTGCGACCTGAGGTTTCGGTCCAGGACGTGTTCCGCGGCGCATCGCCTTTCTTCGTTGCCGACGCCCTGACGATTGCCGCGCTGATCGCCTTTCCCGCTATCGTCCTGTTCCTGCCCGGACAACTGCTGAACTGACGGCCTGGATTGCGGCGTTGGCTGCCGCACCTTGGGGAGCAGAAGCAGGCAATAAAAGACCCCTTCTCCGGAGGGCCGGGAAGGGGCTCGGACAGGCCGTGCCTGGCTTGGTGGCAGGGACGCGTCAGTGCAGCTTGCCGCCCAGATCCTTGATCGCTTCGTCGATCATCTTGTCGCCGTCGGCGCCGCTCATCCGTTCTTTCAGGATTTCCGCTGTTGCGGTGGTGGCGATCTCGACGGC
>Ga0056115_1000405_pt1 | contig 19696 bp, 16 predicted proteins | sample WorMetOlspDAHAB1_FD_77007 | JGI IMG/M metagenome (GOLD analysis project Ga0056115, IMG submission 77007) | Marine gutless worms symbiont microbial communities from Max Planck institute for Marine Microbiology, Germany - Olavius sp. DAHAB.1 ...
ACCTGTTCGACAAACTTCCTATCGCCGAAGCCGAAGACGACTACAGAAAACTGCTGCCTCCGTTTATCGATACTGTCCTGCTGAAAAATTTTTAACCGGTGCGGTTTATTAAGCGCTTACGAAGGGCTTTCTCAAATTCACAATTTTCAGCAAGCGCATGTCCAATCCAATGGTGTGCCACAAATAAAGAGAGCCTATCCTCTAATTCTTCCGCGATTTCCAGGGCCTCTTCCAGATATCGTAAGGTCATAGGGTAATCCCCTTCGATCATAAAACAGTATGTCCCTATTATGGTATTTATTTGAGAAATCCTTCGTTTATAATTGCGCTCCAAAGCCAGTTCGATTATCGGCTCAACAGCCTCTTTTGCCTCAACATGTTGAAACATCTGATTGTAAAAAAGTCCAAGGGTTACCCTTGCATCGATTAACTTCTTCTCCACCTCCTCTATACGGGGTAATTTTTCGAGGCAGGCTGCGCTTTTCTCACCATAGGCAATCGCGTCATTAAAAGCTGCCTTTTTCCGGGCGCTACTGGCTGCAAGCTTTGAGTACTCAGCTCCCTTTTCATAATTCTTACTTGTAATGTAGTGTTCGGATAACACTCCATAATACTCATTAATATTATCTTTGTATAAATTTTCAATAGCATTGCCGATCTGATCATGAAGCACATTTTTTCTCTTAGTCAGAATCGAGTCATAGATAACTTCGCGGGTCAAGGCATGTTTAAAGATATAGGTGGATTGAGGATATATCCCTCTTTCATACAGAAGCTCTGAGTCTTTTAAAGCAGCCAGGCTGGACATTAATTCTTTTTCTGGAAGATCAATTACTTGTTTTATCAAATCATAGCTAAACTCTCTTTCGATAGCCGATCCGGTTTGAAGCACTTCTTTAGCCCTATCGGGCAGTGAATCAACCCTGGCCATGATCACATCGTGAATTGTAGAAGGAATTGTTAAATCCTGGATATCTTTTGCAAGATAATATCGGTTGTTCTTTCTCTCTATTATTTCCAGATCTTTGAGGGACCGAACAAACTCCTCGATGAAAAAGGGAATCCCTTCAGTCTTGTCCAAGATCAGGCCCTCAAGATCCCCGTCCATCTCCTCTGCGCCCAGAATGTGAGTCGCCATCACAAGGCTTTCCCGGTTGGAGAGCCGGTTTAAAGTCACCTGGCTATGATACGACTTACCGCCCCAGGTGTGGACAAATTCTGGCCGGTAGGTGAATATCATTAAGATCCTTGCCCCCGGTATGTTCTCTAAAACATATTTCAATACATCCTCTGAACTCTTATCCATCCAGTGGAGGTCTTCAAAGGCCATGATCAGGGGCCGTATCTCCGAACCTTTAAGGGTGATTCGGTTTATTGCTTCAATGATTCGATCTTTTCTCGCCTCGGGGCTTAGAGGAATTTTGTCGATACCGCTTTCTTTCACCGAAAAAAGGTCTAGCAGATAAGGGAGGGTCGAAGCTTCATCTGTCCCTAGTATTTTCAGGCCCTTTTTTACTTTTGCCCTGATATCTGAATCCCCATCACCTTCGCGGATATTAAAATTTGCCTTCAGGATATCTACTGTTGGATAGTAAGCCACCCCCCTGCTATATGAGAGACACCTTCCCTCTAAAAACAATACGTCTTCGCTGGTTACATTTTTCCGGAACTCATATAAAAGCCTTGATTTTCCAACCCCAGCCTCGGCCGTGATGGAAAAGGCCTGCCCCCTTCCCGCCTTGGACCTCTCAAAACCATCAATCAAAAGTTCAAGCTCCCGCTCTCTTCCCGCAAAAGGGGTCAATCCCCGCTCTGCACTGACATCAAACCTCGTCCTCATTGTACTGGGGGCGATGGCACGATAGACGTTGACCGGCGCTTGCTTGCCTTTTATCAACCGCTGACCCAGACCCTCGAAACGAAATAATCCTTCTGTGAGTTTGAATGTATCCCCTGTAATATAGGTTGTTCCGGGTTGGGCCTGTCCCTCCATTCTAGAGGCCAGATTGACCGTATCGCCAACCGCCTTGAACTCAACTCGCAGATCGTTACCCACAGTACCCACCACCACAGGTCCGGTATGAATGCCGATTCGCATTTTAAAAGGCGGGACATCTTTTTTTTCTCGTTTCAATTGGTCGTTGAATTTTGCTATTTCCCGGTGAATGCCAAGGCTGGATCGTATCGCTCGTTGAGGTGCATCCTCCAAAGCAACCGGTGCTCCAAATAGCGCCATAATTCCATCGCCAGTCATCTCGTTGACCGTACCCTCGTAATCGTGGACTTTGTGAATCAAGATTTCATAAACTTGATCCATTATCGAGTATGCTTCTTCGCTACCCAGCAATTCCGACACGGGGGTAAAGCCCTCCATGTCGCAGAACATTACGGTGACCTGCTTGCGCTCCCCCTCGATCCTTTCTTTTTGGGACAAAATCTTCTCCATCAGCCCCTTTGGAAGATATCGTTGAATCTTTTCTAACTTTTCATCAAAGGAGGGAATCTCAACGGTTGGTTCATTGAGAAGGGTTAAGTTGTGACCGCATTCACCACAAAACTTAAAGTGAGGTGGATTTGAAAAATTGCATTCTTGACAAATTTTTTCCAGTTTGTTCCCACATTCTCCACAAAACTTAATACTTTTTGAGTTATCACCCTGGCATTTTGGACACTTCATCTTCGATGCCTCCGAGTAAAAATAAAAAGCTCCCACCAGCCCAAAAGCAGTTGGTTCCAATGAGTGCTTAACTCTGGCTTTGAATGCATAAGCTCTACCTCATATCAAGAGGTTAGAGGTCAATAAATGTTAAATGCAACATTGTGGTATGCATAATACGATGAATATGGTCCTGTCAATAGATCTTATTATTAAAAGGGAAAGAACAACATATTGCGGTTGTTCCTCATACCGTAAAAATTCAAATTTGCCGTAAAACCAAATATCATCAAACCTGTGATTTATTGAGATATCCATAAAGTTAGGCTTTGGAGGTTGATGGCCGTTATTCCGCTACGAATGGGCAGAATACCGTCCGAAAGGAAAATAGGTTAGTGAAGTCTGTTTCCTTATTGATTCGGAGCCTGCTTCGCTTCGTCCGTGGCAGTCTTGTGGCGGCTCAGAAAATGACCGAGAACTCCCGCTGCTCCCGCAAGATTGTTGACGTCACCTTCGCAACATCTGCTCTGCCAACTGGGCTATTGGGGATTAATCAGGTATTGAAATTTCATTCAAGACATGAAATCCTGAACACTCAAATTAATATCTTTTACTTTATAGTATATATTAACTTTTAGCTGCATTTTTACCAGCAATCCTTCCGAAAACCAGGCAGTCTATTATGGCACAACTGCCAAGCCGACTGGCACCATGCACACCGCCGGTTACTTCTCCGGCCGCGTAAAATCCTTTTATGGGTTGTTTTGAAAGATTCAGCACCTGAGCCTCACCATTGATCAATACGCCTCCCATTGTATGGTGTACCTTGGGCCAAATCCTGATGCAATAGTATGGTGGATTGGATAAAGGCTCCGCATTATCCAGAATGGGTTTTCCAAATAGGGGATCTAATTTTTCAACCACATATGAGTTATAAGATTCAATGCTTTCCATTAGCTCCCGAGAAGGAATTTCATAATGTTCAGCAATATCGCTTATTTGACTAAAAGCCTTTGCAATATCTTTTCTCAGGCAGTGGTCAACCCGATATCCGGAAACCTCAACTCCTCTGGCATCAGCTATACCTATACATGGATGCCCCGTGTTTAAAATGGTATCGGACATCACTTTTCGGTCATCCAGTTCATTGACGATTCTTTTCCCGGTTCGCGGATCAACCATAATACCAAACTGAAATACGATATAATCGGAAAACTCCGGGGCAATACCATAAAACTTTTCATCAGGAGAGGTCCAAGGGCCGAGCTGTATCCAGGACAGGTGAATCGGCATTGCGCCGATTCTCAACGCTTCTTTTATTGCTTCTGCTGTTGTTGAGTACTTGTTCGTACTATCAACGTTATCTGTCAACCTTGGATCATGAATGGATCTGAATTCGACATCACTGGCATATCCACCTGTTGCAAGGACAACACACTTTTTAGCTTTTATAAACTTCCTGACGCCTGATGATTGATCCGGAAACTGATATCCCTCACGAACCGTCACGCCGCAAACGTGTTCATCTGAATCTTTCAATATGTTTTCCAGGCAGACTCTCGTTCTTACACGTATCCCCAGTGATTTGATTTTTTCAATCTGCTTTTTGATAATTTCGGATCCGGAATTTTTTCCGGTAATGTGGCTTCTGGGAATAGAATGCCCGCCCAGCCTTAACACCTGGTCCCTGTAAGTAACACCCAGATAATCGATCGTCCATTGAAAGGTATCTGCCGCATGCTCAACCAGGGTTCCAACCAGTTCCGGGTGGTTGAGGTTCAAACCAGCCTCCAGCATATCCTCGAGCATGAGTTGGGGCGTATCTTTAATGCCGGCATTTTCCTGGAACGTAGTTCCGGGTACTGCCACCACGCCATCACTGATCACCGAATTGCCGCCATACCCTTTCATTTTTTCCAGGATGATGACAGAATTGCCTGCGTTCTTTGCTTCTATTGCCGCTGCAAGCCCCGCAAATCCAGAACCGATAACAATTACTTCTGTTTCTTCCTCCCAAGATTCCGGCAATGACACATTTTTCATAATCTTTTCCCGTCGCTATTTTAATATCGAAGGTTATTTATTGAACTGGTATTGTAAATAATGTGATGGATGGGGTGGAATTGGATGATGCCAAGTTGCGATATATCGATTCTCTTAACCCCGGTAAAATTGATGATATGCTCCAAATTTGCCCTAAATTAGACAGGTTGCCAGCGAACGATTTCTTGATTATATGAAATCTGGCCAAAGTGCATGTATGTTTTGTATATCTTACGGTTTTCAATGGCGTCAATACCGGAGATACAATATCAGTTACATGAAATTTGGCATTCCGGCCAGCGATCAAAGATATCTTAAATATTTCTTTTGGCCGCTGGTAGTTCAAACTTTGTTGGAGATCACAGGGTTCGCCCTTTTTCGAAGTCAGGGATCCGCCGTCAAATTCCCCCATTGGCGGTTTAGGAACACCGTATTTTCATCGACGATCTTAGCAGCAACCACTGCACTCTTTTTATGGCTAACATATCCATAAAACTGATTGTGGACCCATATCTCTCGAATTGGGTCTCCCCATACCTCGCCGGCCCTCCACTGAGGGCTGACTATGATGGTGCCATTGACTATTTGAGTCCAAGTTTCCTGATCTTTAACCGTTTGCCAACGACTATGAACTAATATCTTTTTCTCATCATTTTTGGGGTCAAAAACGATTACTCTCACATCATAGCTGATGTTATAGTCTGACCAGTTATCGAGCAATTCCTGTTGGATGGCCTTAGATTCGCTTTCTGATAGATTTTTAATGTTGGCATAGTTTCCTGAGCAGCCGATTATAAGAAGGAATACTATGAGTATTAGGCTAATGTGTTTTATATATTTCATCCTTCGACCTTTTTTTGCGGGTGAACCTTCAGCATGAATAGCTAAAATAATGATTGGGATTCTCTTACCAAAGCATGATTGAAGATATTCTCTAAATCTACTCCGGAATTTATGGAGTCCCGGTTTCAGGTAACTTGCCATTATTTATAATTCGACGTTTATCGAACTATGTAAAGATTAAACTGAGTATGTCAAAAATTCTCGGACTGTCAACAGTTCATGCACAGATCAGATATTCAAACGCCTGCTAACCATTAAATTGGAAAAATCTCTTACCTCTTCGTTTCGACCAGCTTTAAATTTCCAGTCCTTCCAGATCATTGTAAAAATGCTTGCTAATGCTACTCCAGTTGTATTATTCCACAGCTACCTTTCTTAAGGCTGTACTGTGCTTCCCTTGTATTACGGTTTCCAATTTTTTTACATTTTCCGCTCTTTGAGATTTTTTGATTGGTTCAAATAAGGTTGTATCGGCACCTGGATTGAGTTCAGTCATTTTATCTTCCAGGTTCTCGATATCGGGAAACAGATAGGAAGAGATATAAAAACGCTTCATGACTGCCCAGCTATTTTCTCTGCCAGAATACATAAAATCTCATACATTATTGTGGCAGCGATCAGAGCCGTGGTCCCGGATGCATCAAACGGTGGTGACACCTCAACCACATCTGCACCAACAAGATTCAACCCTCTGAGGCCGCGGATCAAGCCCTGCGCTTCTATCGTTGTCAGGCCGCCTACCTCGGGAGTTCCTGTCCCGGGTGCAAAGGCAGGATCGACGCTGTCAATATCAAAGGAAACATAGGTTGGGCCGTCGCCCACCACACGCCTTGCCTCTGCGATTACCTTTTCAACCCCTAGTTTATTGAACTCTTCGATATACACAATTCTAATGCCATGTTTGGGACCGAACTCCCAGCATTCATCCGAGTTTGCGGCACCTCGAATACCGATTTGGATTGCTCGCTTCGGGTCCAGGAGTTCTTCTTCGACCGCTCTGCGAAAAGGCGTGCCATGGCTGTATTTGGAATTCATCTCCTCATCACAGCAGTCCGTATGGGCATCGATATGCACCAGGCCGACCGGGCGATCTGCTGCAATCGCCTTCATAATCGGCAACGTAATGGAATGATCGCCACCGGCGCTTAGAGGTACAATTCCGGCTTTGTGAAGCCTCTTGAAGAATCCAGCTATATCGGCATGACTGGCTTGGACATCAAATATCTGGCTGAAATGAACATCGCCCACATCAGCCACCCGGCACAATTCATAGGGATTAATTCTCGTGACATGATGAATAGACCGCATCATACTGGACATGTCCCTTATCTGCCGGGGTCCCTGGCGTGCGCCCGATCTGGCTTCGACGGCGCCATCATACGGCACGCCGACCAGGGCAATGTCCAAATCGTTGAGTTCGGTTGCATAAGTGGTTCTCATAAATGTCGCGATGCCGCAGTAACGCGGTTCCTTCATGGGATTTTGCACTTTAGTCGCCATATTCTTTAAACTTTCCTCACGGTAGTTGGCAAGCTATTCGACAGCGAATACAATGGTCGGTATTAAGTAAGCTTTTAGCCTTTTATTTTTTTTTGAGCCACTAATAGACACGAATAATCACGAATGTTTGGTATAGTCATCTTCAGAGCAGCTTATAATTAAACAATTAATTTCGTGAAAATTCGTGTTAATTCGTGGCTAATTTCATGAACCGAAATGATTGCCGGAAAAATATGCTATTTTTTCAGCTGTGGCATTGGCGCCTTTCCCGTGACACTGCTGTCTGATACAATTTTGTCTCTCCTTTTATTGCCGGCCAGATGTTTAAGCTTGATTTCCGGCTGATGATAACGGCGATAGTAATGGGTAAGCGTTGTTAAAGAAAAAAATTTGTTAAAAACCGGGAACTGAATCAGATGCCAGAATAACCAGTAAGCTAAGAAGACAGCGGGTAAAAAATAGACAATATAGAATGAAAAATTAAAAATATATACGACTTCAACAGTCCAGTAGCCGCCGATTACCGGATAAAAATTAAATGTTTGGTGCAGCCATGCCCAGGCATATGATATGACCGGTACGGAGATGATGAAATATAGCAATACGGCCCATGAATGACCGGCTTCGACTGCCTTTTTCTTGCAGTAACCCATACAACGCAGACAGTTCTCACAGTGATAGGTCCAATAGGGGCGTTTCTTTGTGCCGGCATCCTTCATCAAAATGGCATTATTTGGACAGAAACGGGCACACATGCCGCAGCCAATACATTTGTTACTGGCAAACATCACTTTGGCCATAAACATCCGGGCGATTACTAAATAGGCGATGGGCAAAACCGGAACCAGCCAGAATAAAAATACACACCATAAAATTTCCCACAGGTTATTGCGGGTGAACAAAATTCTTCGGCCATCCAGGACTCGGGGTATCAACAGGTTCAGCCGTGACTGGGCCTTGTTTGATATCCTATCGACGTTTTTCGGATGCAGTCCCCAGTGAAAATTAATGAAATTTGACGGCATATCCAGGCTGAAGACAGCCTTGACCCGATACCCTTTGAGCAGCATCAATATCGCAGCAAAAAAAGTTGCAAAGCCTGACGCACCGGGAATTTGAATAGGTCCAATCTTTAATGCACCGCGGGAGGCGACGCACATTACCGGCGTATTCTTTCGCCTGGGAATCCTGAATAAAAATTTGATCATCGACCAGGGTGGCATAAAACCATGGGTAGGAAAGAGCAGTCCCACGAGGAAACCCGGCGAGTGGTTGAAGTCATTGTTAAAGTCGGCATCCTCGATCATCACAATCTTCGATTTAACCTTATGCCGATTAAAATGCTCCTCGATCCAGCGGCTGACACGGTAGGTGTTTCCGGTCCCGCTCATCACATACAAAAGCGCTTCTTTATATGCTATATCATCCATCGATTGAAACCGGATTTTTGAGATAGCGTCTATTCATATTCGTAAATCTCATAGCGAGTCTCCTCGCCCAGCAGCTGATCAATCTTATCCTGAATCCCGGCGCGCTCTTTGCTTTCAAACCACTGGTTCCAGTAAAAAAGGGATTGCCATTTGGTGACCACCAGGCTTTCGCCGGGTTTATCCAGCCGGGTCAAGGTTTCACCGGCAATGTATCCCGGCGTTCCCATGGTTATAGATCTCAGTTGATTGACCAGCAGTTGCAGGTCATTTTGCTTGTCTTCAGGTACGGCTCTCCTGATATGAATCTTTATCATTTTCTTGTCTCCTTTTTAATAACAATCAACGTGATGTCATCTTCCGCCCCTGACGCATCTTGAAATTGGTTCACGGCGGTAATAACTGCTTCAATTAGCTCTTCCGCATTTTGGGCAGCGTGTTGGCGGATTACTTCATTCAGGCGTTCTTTACCAAAAATTTCACCATCTGGGCTGTGGGCTTCCCAGACTCCGTCCGTACTGAGAACGATGATTTGGCCGGGTGCAAGGCCGATCCTTTCGTTCATCTCATACTGCCACTCGTCGACCACACCAAGCGCAATACCTGGGCCCTTCAACTCTTCGAAGGCGTCTGCGTCCGGATCGTAGAAAATACCCGGTTCATGTCCCGCACGGACCCATTTTAATTTTTGATCCACCGAATCAATGGTCAAATAAAACATCGTCATAAATTGTCCCGAATCCTCGACATCATCAGCCAACTGACGATTTACGTCGGTGATGACCCCGTCAATACTTCCTGGAAGGGATAAGCGCTGCCGCAAAGATGACCGAACTGTTGCCATCAACAGGGCAGAGGGCAGACCATGTCCGGACACATCCCCGATAGCCACCCCAATATTTCTATCTTTAGTTTCATCCGATATAATAAAATCGTAATAATCTCCGCCAGTCTCATCACAGTAAATGCTTCGGCCGGCAATATCAAATCCGTCTATTTTCAGATTGCCTGTTGGCAGAAGGTTCTGCTGAACCTCCTTGGCCAGATCCAACGACTGCCGCATTCTGTCGCGCTCCATGAGCCCTTCGGTCATATCGTTGATGACATCGCCCACATAGCCTATTTCATCGTTGGAAGTGACATTCACCCGTAAACCTAATTTCCCCCGGGTAACCTGCTTTAAAACCAGCACCATGGCATCCAGGGATTTTTTCAGATTCAACGATATAAGCATTACCAATCCGGCGCCGACTATCATTACAATAGGGATGATGGTTCGCAAACCGTAGGAAAACATTTCGAAGGATTCCGCCGGCGGACGATTGGAAAGGGAGACGCGGTAAAGACTGGCCAGAATAGCCAGCAATGGTAACAAGCTGATAGCTACAAAAACGGCATATAGACGAGCTGCAAGATTAATGCGTCGGGTGCCTTTGACATGGTACAATTTCCCTCTGGGAAAAACGCAGGGCACCAGATAGATCTGCAGAATCCGTTCAAGGAGAAAAAAAGCCAGGGTTGTTGACAGCAGACCGGCCAAAAGAGCATCAAACCGATTCATGCTGATTTCTTGCCATGACAGGCCAAAGCGGCGCTCAAATACGACAAAAATCATACCGCCTAAAAGCCAGGCGGCCATATCGATGCCGATAATGAAATAAGGCTCGTTGAGCAGCCGTTTTTCGACAACTGATTGGAGACCTTCAGGAATGGAAGCATTGGATCCAATTCTGCCAAGGTAGCGGCGAATAGGCCACTCGTAAATGATGATCGTCGCAAAAAGAAGCGCAAAGATAATCCCGGGGTAGTTGGAGGTGCGAATATGAAATTCGACTTTATCCGTCTGGTGGCTTCGCAGGACAAACTCGTAAATAACATAAAGCAAGCCGGCACCAACGGCTGTAGCCGCTAAATTTGCCGTAAACATCACGTTTTTCAGGCAAAAAAGCCGTAACCGATTCATTGTTACTCCAAATATAAGGCCTCGTCCTCGGGGGCCAGGTCTTAGAAAACCGGCTATATAGACAACATGGAGTCGGAGTGTTGGAGTAATCCGATTGCGGAATTGGGATTGCGGAAAGTAGGAGTTTATAGATTAAATATTTCAATCCAAAATCCGAAATGTAATTCCTCCATCACTCCTGAGCCTTAGTTTTAAAGGTTCTTTAATGAGCAACTCAAATGCAATATTCTCAGAACCCTAATTACTGCGCCAAAAGCTCTAGAGCAAACCGGCAGTGAGTTTCCACTCCCAGCGGCAATATATCCTCGTTGAAGGTAAATTGGGGGTTATGGACCCCGGCCCGGCCTTCACTTCCGGAACCCAGCGCAAAGAAGCAGCCCTTGGCCTTCTGGAGAAAAAACGACATGTCTTCCCCGCCCATGGTTTTGCCGGGCTCAACCACATTATCGGATCCTACTACTTGGGCCGCGCAGCGGCGCACCAGATCCGACATGGCATCATCATTGATCGTCGGAGGATATCCTTTGGAAAATTTAAATTCATATTCAGCGCCCATTGAGTCACAAACACCGCGAATGACTTTTGCCAGGCGCTCTTCCCAGGAATGCCAGATATCCAGGTCGAAAGTTCGGGTGGTGCCGCTCAACACGGCTTCTCCGGGGATGATGTTAAAGGCGGTTCCGGCGTGAAAACTGCCGACGGTGACCACCACCGGATCCAAAGGGCTCATGTGACGGCTGGATATTCGCTGCAGGGCATTGACAACCTGGGTGCCCACTTCCAGCGCATCGACGCACATATGGGGCATGGCGCCGTGTCCGCCTTTGCCGATGATTTTGAGGTCGTAGCGATCCATGGCGGCCAGAAATGGGCCTGAGCGAACGCCGATCGTACCTTCCGGAATTTCCGGCCAGACGTGGCACCCAATTGCATAGTCAACCTTGGGATTATCCATTACACCGGCCTTTATCATGGGTTCGGCACCGCCGGGGCCTTCCTCGGCCGGTTGAAAGATAAATTTTACGTTTCCGCTGAATTCATCTTTGATTTTATTTAATACCGTCGCGGCAGTAAGCCCCATCGCCGTATGGGCGTCATGGCCACAGGCATGCATCACCCCATCGTGGGTTGAGGCGAACTCGAGCCCGGTTTCTTCCTGCAACGGCAGGGCATCGATATCGGCTCTGACCATCAGGGTTGGCCCGGGTTTGCCGGTGTTGAGCAATCCCACCACCCCGAACTGGGCAATCCCGGTCTGAACCTCCAGGCCTTCGCGGGTTAAAAAGTCGGCAATGTAAGCCGATGTTTTTTCTTCGGTATAGCCGACTTCCGGTATGCGATGTAAATCGCGCCGGGTTTTGATAACCAATTCTTTGTGCTCACCGACCAGTTTGTGAATATCCACCATTGTAGTTCCTCTCAGTATATTAGTATTGATTGTATTTCCGATTTTGTTTGTAAATTTGGTGTCCGAAAGAAGTAGGGTTCAGGGTTCAAAGATTGAATCGCTTCGCTCTTTCGATTAACTATTAAATAATCAATAGAATCCGAAATTCGTCATTTTTCGGAATTCCGAATTCTCATTTCAATAATCTGTCATCTGTCATCCGTCTTCTGCCCTCTGACATCTGTCATATGACATCTGTCGTCTGACATCTGAATCCTCTATCATCTGTCTATGCCACAATATCACTCCCGGTATCAATGGAAAAAAGAAAACGGTTGACAATTCGTCCGACTTTGCCGCAATATCTCAAACAAAAAAGTCAAATGATCTTCTAAACACCATTGAAACTATTACCGGTAGGCTTATTTGCACCAACTACTTGTAACGGAGATGAAAATGACGATTGCTTTTGTGGACGGCCCGGTCATCACAGGTGACGGTCGGATTCTGGAACATGCGACGGTTCTGGTGGAAAATGATAAAATAGTCAAGATCGCTGAGGGCGATATCAGCATACCGCCAAACGCCAAAAAAATACCCATCGACGGAATGACCCTGCTGCCCGGGTTTATCGATTCCCACATCCACACCTGCATTGACGGCGGTCCCGACCCTGTCAGTACCATGATGACTGAATCACAGACGGAAACGACGCTGAAAGCCGCCGAGGCCGCCCGGCAGACACTGATGGCGGGTGTCACGACCATCCGGGATATGGGCGGCAAAGACGGCATCGATCTCGGCCTCAAACAGGCCATCAATTCCGGTTTGATTCCGGGCCCCCGAATGCTGGTCAGCGGACAATTGATCTGCATGACCGGCGGTCACGGCTGGCAGATCGGGCAGGAAGCCAACGGGCCTGATGAAGTCCGCCGGGCTGCCCGCGAACAGATCAAAGCCGGCGCAGATATCGTCAAGCTAATGGCCACCGGTGGCGTCATGACACCGGGAGTTCAACCGGGCAGCGAACAGTTTACCGAGGAGGAGATGCGGGCGGGAATCGAGGAGGCTCACAAAGCCGGCAAAAAGACCGCGACCCACGCCATGGGAACCCAGGGCATCCTCAATGCCTTGCGGGCCGGTATCGACAGTATCGAACATGGCGTGTACCTGAATGAGGAAACTGTTGCATTGATGGTCAAACGCAAGGTGCCTTTTATCCCTACGATTTCAGCGCTTTATCACATTGAAACCAAAGGCGTTGAAGCCGGAATTCCGGACTATGCCGTTGAAAAAACCCTGATGGTCAAACCCCATCACCTGGAAAGCATCCGCATGGCCAGGGACGCCGGTGTTCTGATTGCTGCTGGCACGGATGCCGGTACGCCGTTTAATCTGCACGGAGAGAATTTGGGAGAAATTAAACTGCTGGTGGATTATGGGGGCTTTTCTCCCATGGCGGCCATTGAGGCCGGAACCCGTGTTTCCGCCCGGGTTTTGGGGCTGGAAAACGAGTTGGGAACAATTGAAGAGGGGAAAATAGCCGATTTGATCATGGTTTCCGGCAATCCGCTGGAAAATATTGATGTCCTGCTGGATAGAAAGTCCATTCGCCTGGTGATGCAGGGGGGAATCATTGCATCAGGTGACCTTTAACCATTAACCCAAAAGGAGGAGAATGAGAATGAAGACAAACTACCCAAGTATCAGGAATTTTCTATTGATCGGTGCGCTGGCTGTGGTACTGGCGGTGAGCTTTACCCCCGCCGTCCGGGCCGACATCGATGAAATTATCATTGGAGTTGGTGTGGATGCCGACACCATGAATCCCCAGGCACAGACCACCACCCTGTTCCAGAACTGGTGTGATTTGATCTTTGACAGCTTCATGTACCAGGATCCGGAAGGCAACCTTCATCCCCGGCTGGCAACCAGTCTGGACGTGTCCGATGACGGGTTGACCTGGACCATCAACCTGCGCAAAGGCGTCAAATTTTCAGACGGAACGGATTTGAATGCAGACGCCGTCAAGTTGACCTGGGACCGTATTTTAGACCCGAAGATGCGGGTACCGCTGCGCTTTGCCCTCGGCATGGTCAAGGAATGCGTCAAAATAGACGACTACACCGTGGCCTTGAAGCTCAAATACGCGTTCGCACCTCTGGGACCGACCCTGGCGATGTCCCTTTCTTCTCCCATCAGTCCGGCTGCCCTTGAAAAATACGGTGAGGATGTACGCCAGCATCCGGTGGGTGCCGGCCCTTACGTTATGAAAGAATGGGTCAAGGGTGATCGCTTCGTCATGGTGCGCAACGAGAATTACTGGGGCAAGAAGCCGACGGTGAAAAAGATTACCTGGAAGGTCGTTCCCGAGGCCGCCACGCGTGAAGCCATGCTGCGCGCAGGTCAGATCCAAATCTGCTATAAACCGCTGCCCTCAAACGTTGCAGCCCTCAAGGCCGATTCCAACGTCACGGTTGAGATGCCGCTGGATACGCGCACCATCTTCATGGGATTAAATTGCCAAAAAGGTGTCACGACCAATAAAAAAGTACGCCTGGCTTTCAACTATGCCGTAAACAAAAAAGCGATCGTGAAAAAGATCCTGTTTGGCACCGCCGAGCAGATGGACGGACCGGTTTCACCCAAAGTGTTCGGCTACTTCAAAATGGATCATCAGTACGAATACAATCCGGACAAAGCCAAGCAGCTCCTGCAAGAAGCTAATTTTGATTTTTCAAAAACAGTTAAAATGCGTACGCCCAACGGGCGGTACCTGTTCGATAAGCAGGTATCAGAGGCGGTTCAGGCCTATCTGCAGGCCATTGGTGTCAAAGTCGAGCTGCGAACCTATGACTGGCCGACCTACGTTGCCGGGCTGCTGAAGCCCATCGAAGAAACCGAACTGGAAATGTTTCTGCTGGGCTGGGGACCGCTGATCCTGGATGCGGATATGGGCCTTTACGGCCAGTTTACCTGTGAGGTCAATCCACCCAAAGGACTGGGTTCATCCTTCTATTGCAATGCCGAGTATGACAGTATCATGAAGGCTTCCCGCGAAGAGCAGGATCCCCAGAAACGGCTGGAGCTTCTCAAACAAGCTTCGGAAATCGTCTGGGCCGACAGCCCCTGGCTGTGGCTGCATGTGGAGAAATTCGTGATTGCCTATTCCAGCAAAATCAAGGGAATGGTGGTGACACCCACCGAAAAATTCTATCCCCACTACATTACGATGCAATAGCAAGCAGAACCATGAGTGGCGCCGGGGCAGTCACCGCTGCCCTGGCTCCAAGTTTTCGTGATTGTGCGTAAATCTGATCGTTAGGGCCGATTCGGATAAAATTGGCTTAACCGATGATAGTCGACGGGAGTGGTGGAGTAATTCGATTGCGGATTTGGGACTGCGGATTGCAACCAATTTTCGGTTGAATATATCAAACCGAAATCTGAAATCTAAAATCCGAAATGTAGTCGCACCATCACTCCTGTTAATTAGGCGGGGATAAACCCCGCCACTACAGTCGGAATTTCATGGATTTTAATCGGACATCATGAATATCAATATTGAGCGTATCCGCAGGGATATCGAAATAATTATCGCTTTTAATGCGACACCGGGCAAGGGTATAACAAGGCAAACATTTAGCGCAGAATACCAGGGTGCGCTAAACTATGTGATAGACCAATTAAATAAATTTGGGGCCACGGTCTCAATTTGCCCGGGCGGCAACCTCAGAGGCAGGTTTTCCGGTTCCGATGAGAACGCTCCGGCAGTCATGATGGGCTCCCATCTGGACTCGGTTGTCAATGGCGGTCAATTCGACGGCGTTGTGGGGGTGGTGACGGCCCTGGAATCTGCCCGCAGTATGGTTGAAAACGATATTTCTCACCGGCTGCCGGTTGACGTCGTTATTTTCCCTGAAGAAGAGGGGTCGCGTTTTGGCCGGGGTCTGCTCGGCAGTTCAATTTGGACCGGAAGACTGGAAGTTGACCGGTTAAACTCGATTGCGGATGCGAACGGGGTTGCCTATCCGGAGGCCATGGCCAAGGCAAGGTTGAAGGTTAACGACAAACGTTTGCTGAAGGCGCCGGCCCTTGCAGCGATGTTGGAAGTTCATATTGAACAGGGGGCCGTGCTTGAAAAATGGGGACATCGGATCGGGGTGGTTGAAGCCATCGCCGGTATCCAGCAACTCAACATCACAATTAAAGGAACGGCCGACCACGCCGGCACAACCCCAATGGAAGGCCGCCGGGACCCTTTACAGACTGCGGCCAGGATCATCATTGCCATAGACGAAGTTGCCAGGAATACCGGGCCCCATACCGTGGCAACCGTAGGCCGGATAGAATGTGACCCGGCCCAGGTCAATGTTATCCCGGGCCGGGTCCGATTCAGCGTTGACGTACGCGATTCGGATAAAAGGTTATTGGATTCGGCCGTGGCAGAGATCCAACGGACCGTGCACACCATGTGCGATGAACGACAGCTGGAAGTCGAATTTGTCCGGCTGTCTGAGGCCGATCCGGCGGTTCTATCAGAGGGCATTGTCAACCTGCTGGAGACAAAATCGCGTGAACAAAATATACCGCCGTTTAGGATGATCAGCGGAGCCGGTCACGACACCGCCCTGGTAGCTGAATTTACCAGCGCCGGTATGATTTTTGTTCCCAGCCGAGATGGACTCAGCCACTGTCCGCAGGAATTTTCCCGGATTGAGGATATCGCGCTGGCGTGTGAGATACTGCTGGCAGCAGTTATTGAACTGGCCGGCTGAAGAAGACAGGAAACCTTTACTTCAGATCTTGTAACTCAGTTTTAAAATGAGTCAACTTTGGTGGACACATACTATGTCTATTTGGTCCAAATTGAGGTATTGAGGAATTGAGGGATTAAAGGACAAAATTTAAGAATTAAAAGAGATAGAATCCCTTCCATTCCTGAATTCCTAAATTAAACTCACAGCTATATCAATCTGTAATAACGAAATGTTAAAGCAATGTTAAATAACTGCAAAAGTACTCATGTTTAATTACCTGATAAAACGCTTGTTCTCAACCATACCGGTCCTGCTCGGCATATCACTGCTGCTGTTTTTTATGCTCCGATTGCTCCCCGGCGACCCGGCCCAGGTACTGGCAGGACAGATGGCCACGCCCCAGGAGATAGAGAACATCCGCCGGCAACTCGGCCTGGACCGGCCGATTTACGAACAGTACGCGAACTATTTGAGTCGACTGGTACGCTTTGACCTGGGCCGCTCAGCCCGCACCCAGAATCCCGTTACCGAGGAAATTTGGGCCCGCCTGCCGAATACCCTGCTGCTGGCCGTGGTCGCTATTTCGCTTGCCTGCCTTTTCGGCATCCCGGCTGGTATTATTTCCGCTGTCAGGCCCTATAGCTGGATCGACTACCTGGTTACCACCTCGGCCCTTTTCGGTATGTCAATGCCGGTATTCTGGCTCGGACTGATGCTGGTTGTCCTTTTTTCGGTTATCTTAAAATGGCTGCCGGCCGGCGGTACCGGAAGCTGGCAGCATGTGATCTTGCCCTCGTTTACATTGGCTGCATTTGTGGTCGCGTTTATCGCCCGCATGACCCGCTCCACCATGCTTGAAACCCTTTCCCAGGATTTTACCACAACTGCCCGTTCAAAGGGGCTTCAGGAACGGGTGGTGATCATTAAACATGCTCTCAAAAACGCCATGATCCCCATCATCACCGTGGTCGGCCTGCAGTTCGGGTTACTGCTGGGTGGTGCCGTCTTAACCGAAACCGTTTTTGCCTGGCCCGGTCTGGGCCGCCTCATAGTGGATTCGATCCTGGCCCGTGATTATCCTGTGATCCAGGGCACCATTCTGATATTTGGATTGCTTTACATTATGGTTAATTTAATCGTGGATCTCATTTACGCAATGGTGGACCCGAGGATTCGCTATGACTGATATCGATGAAAGCGGTGCAGCCAATGCCGCGAAACTCACCGGGGACAGCTCATGGCGTCGCAATTGGACAAAATTAAAGCGCAACAAGGCAGCCATGTTTGGTGGCATCCTGCTAATTATCTATGTGCTTAGCGCCCTGCTGGCGCCGGTTTTGTTTACCGGCAATCCGTCCGCCCTGAACCTGATGAACTCGCTGGAGGGTCCCTCCATCAAAGATCCGCTGGGAACGGATGAATTGGGCCGTCCCATCCTGGGACGTATCATTCATGGATCGCGTATTTCACTGGTCATCGCGGTCGGAGTCGTCTTCGTGGGGTTGATTTGCGGCATCCCCCTGGGACTCATATCCGGATACTACGGAGGCAAGATCGATTTTGCAATTCAGCGAGCAACCGATACGATGCTCGCCTTTCCGGGTTTTCTCCTGGCACTGTCTCTGGTAGCTGTTTTGGGGGTTGGGATTAAAAATACGGTCATCTCAATCGGTATCAGTATGATCCCGCTTTATATTCGCCTGGTCAGAGGCTGCGTTCTTGCGATACGCGAAGAAGCTTACGTGGAAGCCGCCCGGGCAGTGGGCACCCGCGATGCACAAATTTTGCTGCGGCATATCCTGCCCAATGTGATGGTGCCGATCACCGTTCAGACCAGTATGAGTATGGGCACGGCCATCCTATTTGCTGCCGGCCTCGGTTTTCTCGGCATCGGTGTTCAACCGCCTACTCCGGAATGGGGCGCAATGCTGGGTTCCGCCCGCTCATATATTTTTCATGCGCCGCATGTCGCGACGTTTCCGGGAATCGCCATCTTTCTGGCCGTGCTAAGCTTCAACCTGCTGGGAGACGGTTTGCGCGATGCCCTGGATCCGAGGTTCAAACTATGATGGCGCAGACCAATCCGCTGCTGGAAATCAGCAACCTGCATATTCGTTTTCATACGCTGGATGGCGTGGTGCGGGCCGTGGATGGGATTGATTTTGAAGTCTACCCGGGGGAAACATTGGGTCTGGTCGGGGAAAGCGGGTGCGGCAAAAGCGTCACCGCCCTGTCAATTTTGCAGCTGCTGCGGTGTCCGCCGGCTGAAATTAAAGGCAATATTTTTTTTGAAGGAAAGGACCTGCTGGAACTGGATCGAGAGGGCATCCGGAAAATCAGGGGCAATGACATCTCGATGATCTTTCAGGAGCCCATGACTTCCCTGAACCCGGTGTTAAAAATCGGCGAACAGATTGCCGAGGCCGGCAGGCTGCACAAAGACTTGAACCGACAAGAGGCCTGGCGCTGGGCGGTGGAGATGTTGCGCATGGTCCAGATACCCGGACCGGGTTCCCGCAGCCGGCAATACCCGCATAAATTTTCCGGCGGTATGCGGCAGCGGGCCATGATCGCCATGGCCCTTTCCTGTAACCCCCGGCTGATATTGGCAGATGAGCCGACGACGGCACTGGATGTAACCATCCAGGCTCAAATCATGACGCTCATGCAGCGCCTCAAGGAAGAATTTAAAACGGCGATCGTGCTGATCACCCACGATCTGGGTGTCATCGCAGAAATGGCCAGCAGGGTGGTCGTCATGTACGCCGGCAAGGTAGTCGAGGAGGCACCGGTCAAAGCGATTTTTAAAGACCCCAGGCACCCCTACACCCGGGGACTGTTGGGATCGATACCGGTCATCGGTCGCAAGGAGCAAACCGGTCGCCAACTGCAGGAAATTTCGGGCATGGTGCCCAGTCCGGCCGACATGCCGCTGGGCTGCCGATTCCATCCGCGATGCAGTCATGTTATGGATAAATGCCATCAAGAGGAACCCCCGACGATCCGCCTGGCCGAGCACAGACGGGTAAGTTGTTGGTTGGCAACGGAATAGCGCGGGGTGCGGGGTGCGTGTTTCGAGTTGTGAGGACCGGGGTGCGGGGTGCGTGTTTCGAGTTG
>Ga0056115_1000408_pt1 | contig 19649 bp, 13 predicted proteins | sample WorMetOlspDAHAB1_FD_77007 | JGI IMG/M metagenome (GOLD analysis project Ga0056115, IMG submission 77007) | Marine gutless worms symbiont microbial communities from Max Planck institute for Marine Microbiology, Germany - Olavius sp. DAHAB.1 ...
GTTTAGTAGTTCTATAGTTTTTTCTTTTCATCTTTGTATGTTATTTTTGCCTCGTGTGAGAATGTCAAACTGGAAAGCAATGTCAGCCCATCGTTGCCAGCAGCCATCCACAGTCACACTGCCGGGGTGGGGTCAAGGGCCCCATGCTAAACTATGTCCAAGGGCCCCCAGCTGTTCTGTGACGCCACTGAGCCCGGGAAAACCATTAGTTGTAAATACAGTGGAAACGATAAGTGGACAGTCTGTACGCTACCACTGAATGAAACCCGTGCAAGTGCCAGTTAAGATGCTCGTTACTAGTAGCGAAGTTCATGTGTACTCCACGCCCCAACTGGCCGATGTCTAAAGCATTTTTACAGCCGCACAACCCGCTTCATTTTACGATCCGGCGAACGATTAGTGATGCATTTTACAACTGCACATAAGCCCTAGATCTCCTAAACGTCATCAGTGACACGCCTCTGAATTTATCAAAACTTACTCTCCAATATTTCTCGCTTAAAACGCCTGTGCATGTAACAGACTCGGAATGCTCAGGCACAAAATGTACCTTTACTGACGGGAAGGTGCCTACTATTTTTTACTGCACCTATGCTGGATATGTTCTTATGCACTTGTAACGAAATCTGCGCTAGGCCTACTATAAATACGAAGAATTCAACAAATTATACGCTGAAAATATAATAGTTATTAATATATGTTGCAGGGTTTGTAAATGAAAAGACCTATCGTCTACACATGTATATACGTAACATATAGATAATATTAAGCAGGTATGACGTTGCTACAACACGCACATGCAACTTCTTTAATAGGTCCAGCACATAATAATAACCATGCTGTTGAGAGTACACGTTTTCAAAGCAAGCGACTTTACGCGCACCAAACTAAAAACCGAAAATATAGTTTTCTTCGTTAAAACCAGAAATCTGGCAAAGCACACAAAAACAAAAGCTGTACGGTAAACAGGTACTGTTCCGTGGATACGACTCAAAAGTACACGGATGCGACTTTAACGAATATGCAGCGTGGGTCATGATGGGGAAAAACGCGGGACAGGTTTTTTGCGAGCAACTGAATGAATAAAAGCACACGTTACAACACACATATCCAGAGGTGTCCGTCCACCAATGAATGGCTAGGGCAGCATGGGGCAACAGTCTCGCATATTCTCCGAGTTTAATCAAAATATTGCTTATCCGTGAGTTGTTAACTTGTTACATACGACATTCTATGTGAACAAATTGTGTGAAAGAAATTTTTTATGTCCACCATTTTCTCAGAGGGATCCAAACCTCCCAGCTGTGATAAGAGGGAAGGGTACCACAAGAAGGGAAAAAGTGACGGAGGAGGAATAATAATAATAACACTAATAAATGAGGTATTTAGTAAAACTATTACAAGAATCAATGGCAGAGACAGGGGAACAAAAAGGACAAATGGAGGGTGTAAAGAAAGTAGTGGGTAGGAAGGGGGTCGCTCTCCAATTCGAGGGCAGGGTCAGACACCCCTGTACACATCAGTACACAACACTTGAGATTTGCATATATATCAGAATCGAAATGGAATAGTCATGACGGCAGAAAAGACGTATGTCGCCGGGTTTAAAGCTACAGCGTTGAACATCCACGTCACAAACAAAGCAAACGGAAAAGCCGGCGGCGGCATGTTGGCAACTTGGCACTTTCACGTGCGCGAAAAAAACACGGTCAAGTTTCGGGGAAAATAGTCAAAACGTGTGAACGACGACAGCCGTGAAAAAAAACAACGTGGAATGTGAAATGAACGATGGCAGCTGATATTCGACACGTGGGTAAATCGTTTCCTAGCAAAAGCCACTGTTGCTCAATATATAAACACTGGCGTACCCAGATGCGAGATAGGGGGTTCAATCCCCCCACCACCAATGAAAGTTATGAATTTTTTATTATTGTGTGTTTGCTGATATTCATTAAATCCTAAATTTTCCACAGGAAAATATTATAAATTGTACACTACTTCAACATTTTGCATCAGCTTCTGAGTGACTGTCCCCAGACCCTCACCGGGGCTATGCCCCTTGATCCCACTAGGGACTTCCATCCCCCAGATCCTCTGACTCGGCCCCTTTTGAAAATTCTGCCATCCACCTCCTGCACCCCTTCACTAAAAAATCCTGGGTACGCACATAATATAGGCAGAATTCGACTTTTTCTAAACAAGAATACAGGAAACAAAAATTAATCACGTATACAGATACAGGTTTCAAACTGTACTGGCACACACCATGATGGTATGTCGGTTGTTTTATGAAAGACTGGAATGATGTTCCCATTCTTCCGTGACAGAAAACCACTATTAATTTTTTTGCCACCAGACGTCACGCTGTAAGGTGAAAACGAACTGAATTCAATTTCAGCTGGAGCTTGTAGTGCTCCCCCAAACCCTGTAGCTGGCTGGAAAAACCACACCCACCCCACCCTGCATGATGTCAAAATTCTGGCCAACATACCATACCATACCAACTTCAACATACCAGTTCTTCATTTACAATTCGAACGCTGTATACACATCCGTAAATTTAACCTAGATCGTCGTTAACGGACACTGTTGCAATGGAAGAATGGAAGAAAAGACGGAAGCGACAGTAACCGTTGAAAAAAAACCAAGAAGACGTAACTGTAACGTACAAAGATGGCACGGCACAGAAAGCAGTGGAATCCACTCAAAATACTGTCAAGTTGGAGCACGGATGACAACACGGGCAGGTATCATGCAAGGAACAAAGAGGTTGTATAGACAGGATTAGCATTACCGCTTTCCAACATGCATCTTTCACATTTTTCCTTAGAGTCGAGCGTTACCAATATAGCAACGGATTTGCAGTACCATGTCATGTCAGCCAATATACACATACAAGACACAGGATTCTATTCCCAGCAGGTGGTCACCAAAATACAATCGTTCAGGACTGGAACTATAACCGATTTTTACAGATAAACAAAAACTTGCCTGCAGTCAATTTTAACAATACATGTAGTTGAAGGGTTCGTAGAGCCACTTCTGCACCATTTCTCGGTATTTTCCGCAGCTGGGAAACACACAAACTTTCACGGTTTTTCAGGACTTGAATGTAATTGCACCAGCACAATACTTGCAGTAAGTTCTGCAATAGAATTCTGAATGACATACAAGGTGTTTACAGCACACACGCCAAGGGCAATCATAAAACAACAGATCATGGATTTATACCAAAAGAAACACTAATTATAAATTTGGACCAATCAAATTCTATTTACAGACACAACTCAAGAGCTTTGAAATAAAGTTTCCAATTTTTCACGTTAAATTTCCTCACATCACCATCTCAAAAATCCTAGACTTTTCTTGCATTTTTTCGTAACACCACGACCTTTTCTAGACTATTTTGGCCGGTAACTTATTTACAGCACAGCAAGCAGCAATGCCCACTAAAACAAACAAAAAAATGCCAACGGTGACACAGTCCACCGATGTTACACAGTCAGTTTCATTTTCAGTAAGAAGTGAGTGACGAGTTTAATGCCACGTCCGACACAATCAGACGGGAAGAAACGGACAAGGTAAATTAATTCGACATTTTACGCTTAGTGCTTTACCACTGAAGGAGAAGTCCACCGAACAGCAATTTCTAAAACCCTGACCCTAACACTAAACACTCGGCTAGACACTTTGTGACGATATGCACCATTTTTGCGGGAATAAAGTGGAATTGCTACGCGGTGAACTTCTCCCGGGGAGCCACAGCCTTTTGGACATTTCAATTCTGACATTAGACTGTTTCACGTTTGTTGATAACAAACTATCGACTTTTCATATTTGCTGGTAAAGCCATCACTAAGACGTACAGCCACACTGCCATTTCAACAGAATTGAGCATCGTCCACTATTTCTACAAGGCACGCTACTTACTGTCCTATATGCTATTGGCGAGAAAAATTTCAGCAAAGAATGTCACCAGCTGCATATGTCAACTTCTTACCAGCATTTTTTTCAGCACTAGCACAGACACAGTTGTCTTTGCAAATGTGATGAAGCAGGGATGAAATACAATAAGTTTGCAGAGCAAGGCATCCGAACTTTTTCAGAAAACCTGTACCGGGAATCGGAATACTCGGCAAGTAGGTAAAACGATCACATTCACAACTGCTGGGAAAACAAAAATTTTCTATCACAAGAAAAATCCCGCCACTTTTCACCAATTTTTGTAATTCCCAGACTTACCCAAGTTCTCAGATTTTCCAGAGAAACTGGCAACTTTGTATTGACACAGTCATCATATTACTATTTTTATGTCCTCATTCTGGCTACCTATAGCATAGTGTCGCATGGTTTCAACTGAAGAAAAACGTGAGAAAAACAGGTGGCTAAGTGGCAAGATTTATACGCAGCCTATCGACAACATTCATATGAGGGAATATATTAAACAACTGTCATCAATAAAGCTGTGAGCCAAACAGACTGATAAAGGCCATGCCTGCTCGTAAAAATTAAAAGCATATCCTATATGCACTGTGACACATTTACATTCAGAGCACCAATATCTGCACCTGATGATCTTAATTCTACATCGAATACCGATTTTTTAAAAGGAAACTACGAGTCCTTGTTATCATGTTACCAAAATGCAAAAATTTGCCATGTTTTCGGTGTAAAAACGGTTAAACATCAAGACTGCATGCATATATGGCAAACATAACCGACAAAACAGAACTTCTGCAAATTTAAAACTGAAAATAAACAGGCATATTATGTCAAATCACCTGGCGTTACTACCACAATAAACTGTTAAAGCTTAAAAACAAATGAAAAACTGAAGTGTTGATTGTGAGCTTTATACACCAATCCAGTTTCAGAGTTGACTACGTAAGGCATAAATTATATCTGCATGAGCGAAACATACAGTAGTTAAAATTACAGCAGAAATCGTATGCATACGGATGTAACTGACTATCTGCATAAATAAAACTTCAGAATAAAAATATACATTTAAAAGCAGAACTAATCGTCTGTACGAACTGAATGTGAAGAAATTTGCAGATGCGCTTTCTGTCAAAAAATAAATAAAAAGTATGCACAGCAGCTGGTCGTAGTGTACAAAACCAGACCTGCAACACACACAAAAAATCCTGTCGTTGTTAATAATTTATAATTACTTGAAAACCTAACCCAAAAAACTTGACACAACACAATTAAGTGACGTTCAAAAGGTAAAAGGTAAGGTTCATTATACAGTGCCATCCCATGATTGTGATGGACCGTTGTTGACAGACAGGGCCAGGGTACAGCCTAGCCCACAGTCCAAGCCTGTGGTCACTGCACATTAGCCATACAGATGCATGTATCCCGTGTCTGACTCACTAGTTTTAACTCACTATCCATAGCAGTTCAGGCCACTTTGCAATTGCACGCAGCTTATACAGCCAATTATTTGAGTGACCCTTAAACCAAATTTTTCCAGTAAAGTCAGGTGTATAATTATCTGCCATGATGCGATCCTTGCAGTCAGCAGTCAGCTGCCAGATGCACGAGTAACGACAGAGTTTCAAACTTCAGCGATGTATATATTTCTTTCTTTCTGAGTAGAAGACTAACAGGAAAGCCGTGCTGAAAGAGGCACAGAAGAATAACAAACTAAATGTTTATAAGAACGACACGAAAACAAAAGAGAAAATATTACCAAATGCTGTTCGAGTCTGAAAGGCAAAACGTACACAGCAGATCAAAATGTTCAATTGACATCCGGTCGTAACCATCACTCGAGCCAATAACCGTACACACCAGAACTTTTCCACAGAAAATCCTCCAGATACAGTCATCTCCATGCACTTACCACCAACGGAACGCTTCAGCCGTTCTACTAGAAAAATTACCCAAAAGGGTAACCCAGCTGAAATTACCCACCCACAATGACACTGTCCATGTTAGCAGATAACTATGAAATACATCCTCAACTTTAAATCGACCTTCTTAACCGAACAGTGTTATCGCCACAACTTCGATAAAATGTTTTTAAAATACACATACACTGCCAACCTCTTACAAAGTTATTACCAGTGTCAAAATTGAATTTTTGTAATTTTGCTGTCATATTTAACATTCCTTCATGTCCCCGCTTTGGTGTAAATGTGTTGCACTCGGTGTTCACAGCGATGCTTCTATACAGTCTCCCGATGTACCGAGAAGCAAATAAACGCATATGTACAATTACACAGTCAACAGCGAACAAAGTAGTGACACACCTGGCACTTCCTCAGCCAAACGACAGAGATTCCTGCAGTAAGGTGTTAGGCACTGTCCACTGCCGCGGATCAAACGACGAAATGTCGTACGCCGTCGTTCCTCTGTCGGAAAACCCGAGCAATGGCTCTCTCCATTTCTCAGCGGACATGCCCACCATCTCGTCTGGAACGAAGAAGCCGCCGGATATCGAAAGCACAGGATTGTCGGTCGCGGGCGTAAAATCGTCTGCCGCGGTCGCCTGCGTGGTTGGACGGAAAACGAAATCCGGCGCGTACGGGTTGAGATCGGTCGCTATCCGTGGCAGCGTCATCGGCTCATTCTGCGAACTGTACTGCTCGGCAGAAACTGGGTGTGGACTCGCGCCCGCGGTAGCAACCAATGCGCTCTCGGCCGTCTCCGGTGTATACATCACCTCGCCCGCGCATCCAAAGTCCGAAAACTCCGCCGTGGTGCAGACCGGAAGAAGGTCGTGACGGAAAGCGGCAGCATGCGTAACATCCGACGGCAACTGTTGACCGGATCTCGCGCGATGTGATGCCAGTATTCGACCTCCGGACGGTGACTCTTCGCACGACCTCACCGACGACATCGACGACGACGAATCGTTGGAGTACTTTCGCGGCCGCTCCGCCAGAAATCGCGCCGGACTAGCGGCCAACACGCGATACCCGGGCGCCTTTGCCAACAGCGTTTCATCAAACGTCGGGCAGGAAGCAGCTGGAGCCTGCGTGCCGAACGCGGTCCGCGTACAGGACACGCCAATGTTGTGCTTCAGAACGCTCTCGACCGCTCGGCTAAAATGGTTGTCGAACAGGGAGTATTCTTTGACCGACGGGGCACGGCCGGAGCTAACTCCGGCGGCCTCCGGTGCGGTTGACTCCAGTGCTGCCTGTTCGAGCTTGTTCTGGCAGTCTTCCACGTCTCCAGACGAAAGTGGAATATCAAGCACGGATGGAGGTGACCAGTTGTCTGACTCAATCGAAAAGACGGCATTCAGTTCCGTTTTCGAATTATGAGCATCCGTCGCCGGTCGGACGGGAGCGGAAGCTTTCTTTGGACGCGGTGGAACGATGCCGCGGTTTTGAGCACGCTTCTTTGCCAGCTCCGATTCGACGCTGCTGGCAAGCGCGGTGACCAGGCGATTGGCAGACGCGATCTTCTCCGACGAGCCCCTGGAAATGAAAACACGCCTCCATTGCCTTTCTAGCACCACCAAGGAAGTCAATGTTAACTACCTCAATCGGACTAATGAGAGGGGACCTGACATCAGCTACTGACGAGATGGAGCACATCACAACATATTTATCACTTCAAGACAAAACAAATTATCAACTTTTCCCAGTCAATTTTTTGGCAGCATCAACATATTCACTGTAGGAAACAAAACGAAAGCTGGCCGCACAAAATTAACACCTGTAACCGCAATTCTCCCCCAGCAGTTAATTGACAACACACACGATTCATAATAGCCGACTCATCTAAAATTTTGTTACGTTAATATAGAAGGGCAAAAAAATGCTGGGAAAACTTTTCACCAACATCAAACCCAGAACTTTACCCCCCGACTCTTCCACGACTTCGTTCACCCATGGCCGTTTCCTGACCGTGTTTGAATTCCCACAACTTCCGTGTTTCAGATTCTCAACGGAAAGTGACAACCGACTTGAATTAATTTTAATTATTTTTAAATTTAACTGATTTATATAGCACTATAAGGTCGTAACTTTAGAGGCGCCGGACAACGCGTGTGAACAGCTTGTCCAAGGGCGCACTCGACAGTGCAGCGGCCAGCGGTTGGGATTGAACCCGCGATCTCCAATCGCAAGTCCAACGCCGTAACCACTACACCACAGAGCCACCGACACATTGAGTCGTCATCGTAGAACCGACCTGATCGTGATGATCAACTTGTCGTCGTGTCTCTCAATGTCGACGTGAGCGCCAGTCGCCGCCGCGATCGAGTTCAACTGACCCAGCTTGCTTCGAACTCCGTTCGCCGATATCACCACCTTCTTGCACCTACAACCGTGTCAATAAAAGCTCTGCTGTTGCCGTTTAGATGTAAATCCAACGGGGAACTGCTTACACTCGGATATAAATTCGTCTCGAAACTCCGTGTCCTCTTAACAGAAACTTATGGCTACTGCAAATTATATGGAGACAGACAATGGCAAAAACAGAGCATTGCAAGCACTGGCGATATCAAGAGAATGGATATCTTAATACAACAAAAACCAAACAACCACAGCTACATTGGATCTGTCGCCTTTTACGACCCTCGCTCAGGAGATAAGGTGGGCTTATTCTAAATCACCAACCCCCATGCAGAGCTGTCACATGCTACGGGAAGCTGTACTGTACAACAAAGTAGGAACTATTCGCACGTTCAAACCAGAAATCTTACTGAATCTGTCTCTGCGTCACTGTGAATGATGCACTGTTTTGTTCCATGACCTTGAAAGTCTCTGGATTTGTCACGTTAATGACTATCCTAACACTAACTAACTAACTAACTGACAAGCAATATAACAGATGTCTTGCACTCAGTAACAGCATCAGCTGTTACGACAGAAATCCCCCATCTTTACCTTCTATTGACGGCAGTCCACTGCTCATCGCAATCATCAGCTGGTTCGTTCAATAAGCAGTCGTCAACATCTGGACGGGACGTCGTGGCGAGCGGCAAAAGATCGTCAAAACTATCTCTACTCGCACACACACACACACACAAACACATGAACTCGTGTAACTAATGCTCAACACTAACTCACTCTTCTGTTTTGCTGGCGCATACCACTATTAATCTCCGGGGAGGTTCCAGTATTTCAACTCCTGCTGAACAGTCTTCAACCACGTTATATGAGGACGTCCCAATGGTTTACAGCTGCCGGAGGAAGTAGCTGTTGAGATATTCTCAGCATCTACTTTATCTGGCATTCATGCAATGTTGCCAAACAGGGATTGACGCTGTGATTGGACTGCGGCTCAGAAATGGTGTTGTTTGGTTCAACTTACTCGTCCACCTCATCTCATACTTCCCGATCGTTAACAGCAGTAGTTATTGCCAACAGGATGGGAGTACTGCTGCCGACAGAATTGCAACTGCAAACTTAACAATACCCTCAACACTACAGCTAAACAACATGCGAGAAGGAGTAAACAATATTAATCCAACAGACTATAGGCACATCCTACGCTTTAAAAATATTCTCATAAGGCATCTGTTACACACCAATCTAACCAATCCAACCCTACTACGGCAAAAAAAAAAATAAAGCAGAAATAATCAAATGCGCCATCTTAGGTATTCTGCAGATGTTGTTCACAGCCAAATCAAGTCCACAAACTGGTATAAAACATAAATTATACGCTGCAAGTACAAACAAAGCAAGATACAAACACAAAATATTGATACTACACGACAAGATAACACTGGAGTACGAGACGGACATCAAAACCCATGGCTTAGTTGGCCACTTGTATAGACGGGCTTATTCCAAAGCTAAGATATGGTACGGTTAGGATAAAGATGTAAGCTATCATGGGTTAATGACATGTTATACCGATAAGAAGAAGAAATGAAACATACAAGGCATCGATCTTGTTGGTGTCTAGAATTGTTGAGCTGACTGCGGCTTTGGACGCTGGCACTGAACAATCGCTCAATTCTATACTGCATAAACCTGAAACAGGCAATTGCGATAGCTTATTATTATTTTTAAAACGAGCTTTCAAATATTTTTTCTATGAGACACTTAGAGCAGAAGTTTCTGAGCTTACATCCAAAGTGAAATTCTGCCAGGTTAATGTCGTTTTAAATCTGTACAGGGGAACACTTTGGATGGTTTTAATCATTTTTAAGACGACGATCAGAAGAAATGTAGTAATAAGCAGACATATTAAGTTAGAAGTACGATGAACAGCATATAATTTCAACAGTAAAGACGTATCACACAAACACAGACCTGCTCAGCAAACAGGGATAAGGCTAATTCCATAGTTGTGCTGTTCCTTAAGTTAATACTGCAGTAACTTTAGAAAAAAACAATACCACATTTAATCACCACAAAACCGATCACATATAACATATGTAAGATCGCCTTTCATTGGTGAAGAACAAAATGAAACCCGATTTCATTAAACAACATCTAACTACAAAATGCTATGAACACGAAAATAATTACTATTATTATAATTTGATTTCTAAGGGGCCTTAAGCTCGTAACTTCAGAAGTGCAGGCTGAAGTGGGTTAAGGTCACACGTGTACGCTGCAGTCAAATGCAGTACAAAACAAGTTTTCAGCCGAGATTTGAAGGTCGGCGAACGAGAGTCGCTGTGGGCAAAGAGCGAAGGTAGTGATTTCACATATTGGTAAGGCACAATACAACACGACACTATGGTCCATGGACTGAAAAGATAGACTGCAGAATTGACAATGTCAATACCTGTGCTGAAACTGCAAGCCGATGCCGACTTTTTCTCATCCGTCCGCTCCAAAGTCGCTCCATCTCGACCATCGTCCGCCACCGCACTATGGACACTCGAACTCTCCTGCGGCCGATCTGACCTCGCACAACTTAACCGCTTGCCGACGCCCGCAGCGGCCGTCGTCCGTTTTTCCCGACCGCTCGCGGCGGCGGCCGGTTTTTCCCGACAGGTGACTTTTTCCGATGAGTGAAACGACTTCGTCTCCGTGATCCGATTCTTCGCAGAATCGTCGTCGCCGACGTGGACGGCCGAGCAGCTCGTGCTCCGGAAATCCAGCACGGCGGAACTCGCCGTGCGGTCTCGGTTCCGCCTGTTGCGTTTTTTGCGGCTTTTCGTCTGGAAAGCGACTTCCGGTTCAGTGCCCGTGCAATTGGTCGGCGCGGCACAGCCGTCGCCCTTGCTGTTTTTCGCGGCCGCCGCCTTACAGCTCGGGTCCGGCTTCTGGCCGATCTTCGGTGTGGAACCGGTTCTTGCGTCGCACGAACCTTTGTTGCAGTTTTTCTTGTGTTCGGGCTTGATATGTTGTTGTATAGTTTCCGAGGTTGCTGCAAAACAAACGCAAGAAATCGCCGAATCGTAAAATTACCAGCCGCGAAGTCAAATTCCCACTGAAAGTCACGAGTTGGTGGTATCCGAAATGAATCAAGCACAAACATTTTCAAGTACTTGACGAGTTTTTTCTATACTCAGGCTCCCGATTTACAAAGAATCTGAGCATTTTTCTCAAAGAATTGAAGGACTGTAAAACTAATGTATCAAAAGCAGTTTCGGATGCCTGTGATTGTATATGATCAATTAAAAAAAAACCACAATACGGTAAACTAGAAATGCTGAAACTACAATAGACCAGCAAGTGTGAACCTGTAGTGATGGGAACTTGTTCCGACTGAGAATAGCCGGTCTCCGTACCAGTCGGCTCACGATGACATCGATGTGCGTCGGAGTCCCGAACATCGCCATCTTTTCCTTGCTTACTCCTAACAAACAAACCAGTCAGCCACCATAAGATAGGAGAAACAGAAAATTTAAATAGAAAAGTCCACATAGCAAAGGTTAACAAAACAGACCAAAAATGAACAAAACATACCAAAAATTGAGCGATACTTTTATGCAAAAAATACTGCACATAATATAGGCAGAACAAATTCGACTTTTTCTAAACTAGAATATAGGAAACAAAAATTAATCACGTTCGACCCGAACAGTAGCTGTGATGAATACAAATTTCCCTCGTATATTATTTTTTTCTTTCTCTCACAATTTCCCACAACTACGTTTGAGATCATAACTTAACCAGCTATCCAGAAGAAGTGGCACGCCTAACCACGATTATAATCAAACCACGACCAATGTCACGGGAAATCTGCAACGTTTGCAACACCACAATTAAATAACAAAAATAACATCCACATGCAATATGTTAGTGCGATAATGTTTGCAGTGACTGAAATAAATGTGATCAACCGCAAAATTTCACAACATCGAACTACATACACAGCAAAGTTACCTTAATACAGCATTTTTCGGTTTGCATCCTTCGGCAAACGGAAAACCTTCGCGTGCCTGCAGATCATCTGCGGAACCCGACTGCAGGCTTTCAATGCCCGCTGCCGTTGCCAGCTTCTTACACTGCTCCTGCACAAGATGGCCAGGACGTGATCGTGTGCACACCACAATGTACATTGTACTCTCAAAATGGAACTGTACTTATGAATACAAAAAAACTTAACATTTACATTCTCGGAATAATGTAGGCAAGACTTCAAGACATCATCATTCACCAGCCATAAAATTTTAGCGAGGTTTGAAAACCAGTACACTAGGTATTTTGATATTGGGAATACTACTCTAGCTTTTCTAGCGAAACATGCAGTAAGTTAAGAAAGGATTCTATTAAAGTATTGGAAAGAGAGATGAAGGTCGGATGCAATTTCTTTAGCAAAAGTGTGGTTAATGAGTAGAATTAGTTGAGCAAAGATGTTTTTTTAAATTCATAACAGCACTCCAGCCACTGTGGTCAGTCAATTTGCAGACTGGTTAACCAAGATGGGACAATTCCTAGTTAATTCGTATACTGCAAATGTTTTAAAATTCACATTTAGATCGTGAATTATATTTTCAGACCGCATGGACTGATAGTTATAGCTGTCCACGGTTACTTTCAGACCAATCACATGACTGATTTGACTAACAGGAGGTGTCTGCTTGCCGTTAAAACCAAAACTGTAATGTAGTTAATAAAAGCACTGAACGCCAACTTTAAGTGCCTGGTTTCCGACTCCTGCCATTGTCTTTTTAAAATTTTCTGTTACATGTATGGTAAGGTTTAGTGTACAAAGTAGTGCAGTCTTTCCAATATTCATGATTTTTTTCACCTAATACAAATGATGTTACCGTTTACTGTGGTTGGCAGACTGCAAATAACCTATGTACGCTTCAAGTGTCAGTCCCCACTGACTAAAAAAACACCGACCAATTTTGCGTGATAATCTAATCCCAATTTATCCGGAAAATATTTTGTCTATGAGCTGATCAGTCCATGAGCTGGTGACTGCGAGTTCGTTTGTCAAGAAATCATACAGTATGCGTTCAATCTGTTGCGGTCGCAATGAAAAAAAACCCTGTACACAATATATGACGTACAAGTGTCTAAGATTTTTCGCCCTTTTATATCACCCGCATTAATAACATGGACAGTTTTAAGTTCAAGTTACTACTGCAGTATCTGGGTAGATACTGTTCAGTGTTCAAATTCATCCGTCAATGAAACTACAAAAAAACTAATACTATGTCACTGTAAGCCTAACAGACATTTTTGTGAGACACAACAAACAAAGCACCACCAGTAACTTTATTTTAAGTAAGAATGCAGACAAATACAGCAAATAGCCATGAAACCAGAGTATAGTACACTGTGCAAACTGAAAAAGACAGCCAAGTATGGCGGCAACAAAAATCGCTTAAGCAGCGAATACAGGCAACGACGTCCGGTAATATAACTTCAAAAGGTGTGCCTACAGTGTATTTGCGGGAAATAAAGTTGATAAATCGAAGTTCGTTGTCGAATTTTTTTCACCGCAAATGCGAAATTCGACAGTACTGGCCAGCCGCCGCGGAAAGATACCTTCTTGCGGTCGGACGATAGATAGTTGAATATTTCGTTGACGCGTACGCTGATCATTCTACCCTGCGACGACCGCTCGCGATAAATTAGCGAAACATCGGTCCACCGACCAAACAGTAAACGTTACTAACGCTATGAACGAGCTGATATACATTAATGATTCACCGTTGTTCAGCGTCGGGCCATTTGTTTATTGCACAAGCTTCGGGACCGCTCTGAAATGGGTCACCGGCCTCGTTTTCGACTCCGCTCTTCCGATCGCCGTTCGCGCCCCCGCCGCAACGGCACCGAAAAGTAAACCGTCTAGAATTTTTCGCGCACAACTAAAGCAAATTAATCCAATCGATTAACGCAAAAAATTGTGAGGTATCACCCTCTGTAATAAAAGTAATTGTGATTTAATAGAAAATTAAAATAAAATCGGTTTCTCGATGCGGAGGGAGGCATACAGCACAGCGCTAGAACACAGTACCCGCCTTCGGGTGGGATAGCTCTTGACGTGATCATCTTTGATTATAACCGCAAGAAACGTCTTACATCATTGTCACGCAAGACAAACCAGGAAGCGTATAGTCGACAAATTTTACGGCAAACGAAACACGGGAAAATTAGCAGACTGAAACGACGTAAAAACGAAAAATACCAACACAACTGTGCTAATGAAACAAACAATATGAAACGTTAACAATGTTATTACAAGAATAAAATAACGAAACTAATACGCCCGACTGTTCAGATGGCGTCATTCTTTCAAATCCAATTTAATCATCATATAGTCATTGCAGTTCAGTATTTAGTTTAATGGCTTCATTTAGTTTTAACACAATAGTGATCATCACGCATACGCCAACTCGATATATCTACTACCACCAAAATAGGCCAAATAGTCAACAGTCGTTATAAAGACTCTAAGCTTTTAATTATTCCCATATTTGTCATTAACTGTCTAAACAACTACCCACTGTCAGCGATAGTTTGATATTGGGGCACTGAAGTACACGCCACCCATCATGCTGCGAAGTGCCACATCAATAACGTCTTATGAATATTCATACACGGCGCATACAACGGCTGCACATCTGAATACGTATGTCACCACCTGGTTGCACACACTGGCGGCTTGGACAGGAAGCGACACCATTTTGACCAGAGCCAGCGGTGTACACTAAAGTAGGTCATAGTTCAGGCAATTCCGGCAAGGTCAATTTCCCATTTGACACTGGCTGCATTGTACCATTCATTCACAGCTTTATCCATCTGTGTGTGTGTGTGTGTGTGTGTGTGTGTGCGTGCGTGTGTGTGTCTGTCAGCGCATGGCGTCCTGTCAAACTCCACCTAGGAGACAAAGGGAAAAAGATTTATATACGCCAACTCGACACATCCCGACTTGTCTTTCCATTATTTGTCTCTTGGATGGAGATTGACACTAAAAACGTGACGACTTAACAACCGTTAAAATTAAAACTGTTACAAACAGCAACTATCTGAAACAGTTGAAACCTCACCTTCAGAAGTGGTCTGCTGCGCAAAAAGATACCGTTTACAGACATAACAACACGTCAGCATTACTAGTAACAGGAATGGAAATATTCGATGTGGTGTATCAAATTAAGACTACATGTACTTCAACACTACTTCTCTGTGTCAACAACAGTACAAATATGTCTGCCAGAAAATATATAACAACTTTGAAAAAAAGTTTTTAAAAATTATTTTCTTGGTACAGATGAATGACTTTTAGGAATAATAATAATAATAATAATAATAACAATAACAGTACAGTAGTAAGTAGGTAATAACAAGGACAACGTTTATAGTGCTATCATCATGTATGGCAAAGCCACTGCGAGAGTTCACTCGAGTCATCTGAATGAATGTGGCCGGCACCAGGTGACCACGAACCCGTAGACTAAGCTGCAAACTTGAAGGTGGTAGGCTGCCATAATAGGCCACAGATTCACCCATCGCCATTTGTGTTTTTACTCAGCCACTTTACCACCCCATAGAGGATGGAAGGCTGAGTAGTAGACCTGCAGCCCATGCCCAAAGCTTCGCATTGCAGCTGTTTTCATGAAAAACTCGAAACTGTCCGTTGTGCGGGGTCGATCCTGGGACTTCTCACACAACAGTCAGTCGTGCCAACCACCAGATCACTGTGACATGCAGTGATGGAAGGAAAACAAGGGCTATGCAATAATGCACACTGCATGACAATTTGGGCTGAAAATTTTACCTGAAAATAGAGGTACAAAATGTGTACAGCTCAGTAAGCCTCAGAGAGAACAGGCAGTGTCAGTGTGGCTTTCAAAGGTTCTTTGTGTATTTTTGAGCCAGTAAAGTAATAGTGCAGTTTCAAACATTATTAAAGTAAAAAAAAACAAATTTATACAGCACCAGCAGTAATAATGAAAACGCAGAGAACCAGTTGGAAGATCTGGAAGAGGGCAAGCACGTGCATAATGCATTACATGTCGCACACAGTACAAACACACACTACTCTAATCACACAGACAAATTCCAAATATACTTTGAAAATTAGACAAAATGCATTAAAATCACAACTGTTGCATCCCAAGCTATGAACAGTTAAGTAGTCTACCAGGTTTCATCTGACCAAAAATTCATTTACGAGCAGCTCAGGTGTAGGCATTCCACAGCTGGCGGCACATCAAAAGTCACTAATCGGAGGAAATCACACCATCATACTGCTGGTAACAGCAGAAAATAAAACAAACAGCATGCAAAAAGATTCTCAGTCCCAGAACCAATAAGGATTAACCCACTGTCACAGACACAATCGCACCATATCAATTTTGGAACTGCCTGCCAACAAAGGTTATGTCGGCGCCATCTCTGATAGTGTTCCGCACTCGACTCGAGATGTTTCTGTTCACTGAGTCATATCCTGACATTCGGCTTATCTGACATTTTGTGTATACACACTGTCTACAGTGGACCTAGCAGTGTTTTAAATACATAGGCCAGTCTAAAAATTCATGATTGATGATTGGTTGATCAGAGCTTTTCTTTAACCACATGGACTTACACATGGCCAATGTGATACAACAATCCATATAGGATACAGGACAGTGGGTGGGTATTCATCTCAGTCATAAGCCTGTACACATATGCAGATATACCACAAACTCTGTGATGATGCATGTCCAGTACGAAGCCAGACTTACCTTCCCAGTTTCGGAGCGTCACCAGCCTTGAAGTTTTACCAAATTATACTGCATGTTGACAGAGGCACGAGCGCGTGAGTGACTTGCCCAGGGCCATATTTGACAACAGCAGGTGAGAGTCAAACCCACGACCTCTTGATCCGACACTCTACCACTAAACCACCAAGCCACATGTATAGCAAGTGCATATATAAATAGCAGCCAATTTGTGTCCACTGCTTCCCTACACGACTGCTGCCCACAGTGGCCTGTGCTGCTCTAAAAGTACTGTAACATGTATAAATGCTACATACTGGTTGGCGGCGTGGCTCAGTGGTTAGGGTGTCGGTCTCTGACTGGCGGACTTTCCCTGATATGCACCTGATCTACGGTTGACGTGTGACCACTTCGTGGGTAAGGCGTCCGCTATGGGTCAACCAACCAGGCCAACTCAGCCTCCTACCCTCAGTGGGATGGGGAATGAGTAGTATATCAGCAGCTAGATGGATGAAACTGTTGGCAGCATTGTCGCCCTCTAGCGAATGCTTATATGAAGGAAAGGCAGATGTGGTGTATTTGCAGGTAACTCTGTGTGATCCACATCTGAGCGCTTAGTGGTCGAGGTACTGACGATGGATGCTATACAAGTCCACTTCCTTTCCTTTTCCACTCCATTGGCTGAAAGCTCCGGAGCGGATTGAGTTCAAGCTGGCCGTTCTTATATTAAAATGCATCTACAGAACAGCACCGATGTATCTGGCTGATGAACTCCTCCAACACACAGATCTCGGGATAAGAACCTACTTATGATCGGCACTGACCACACGACTGTCAGTCCACCGTACACGGCAGTCGACTGTCGGCGACCGAGCTTTTCCTGTCGCCGCTGCCCGCACCTGAGACTACCTGCCGTGCCACGTCACATCCGCATCATCTCTGCATGTTTTAAAGCCGTCTGAAAACGCACCTCTTCCGGCGTTCTTTATCGTAATTGTTGTTCAGTGTCTGCGAAGTGACTCTGTCATTATTGACACTCTAATCGTTCAATTTACTTACTTACCACTACTGGACATCGTCTACCATTCACTCCTAGGTCTTTTTGGCTGATATGGACCTTCGATTAATCCATACAAAACTGTCTTCACCAGTCTCTTGTGGTGTATTCTGTACACGTCTGAAGACATCTTATTTCCATTTAATTCAATCGCTTTCTGATAAATGTTGACTTTCTTTTTACGTCACCATTAGCTATTTGTTTCCAGCAGCTTCTTAGCATTTTTCTATAGCAGTTCATTTCCGAGGCCTTCAGTACATGCCTGTCACTATGACACTAGTCCTGGTATCACATTATATTTCTGTACATAAAGCTTGATGCCAATCAGAAAGAAACATTATTCAGTATCACAAAAGATGGAAAACTTTATCGTTAATATTCAAATATTGCCAAATTCATGTAAATGTTGCCCACTTTGGCAGTGCTGTGAACGAATTTAGGTCAGTCAGATCGCCAATCTGAACCAAATCTGTGCTTGTAACATTCTGGTGCCACTGATCATGGTCAGTGTTATTATCCGTCCATGAAGACAAAAAATAAGGGCTTACAGGTGCTATTTTCCATCCACCAGGACAGGAGAGATCGATCAATTATAACTTTAAATCTGAAATAACCGAAAGCCTAAGTGCAATTAGTAGTATAGTACTATAATTTTGGTAACACTACATAAGCTCTGCCACACCAGATCTGTTGCTTATTCAGTAGAACTTGTGCTGCTAAATAAGCATCAGATCTCGGGTGGCAGAGCTAAACTACACTGTTACCATAATTTCTGACATGAAGTGTTAATAATGTCAGTTTTGGGAGACAGCCATAAAGGCATTGTGCCTGCGACTGTTGTCTACGTGTATACATCTAATGCAATCTGTAGCCTTTTCCATGAATTCCTGTCAACAGTTCAAGGGTTAACAAAGTGCAGCGACAAACATAATAATAATAGCAGACTTTGACAGTTTACTTACACGATGTCATTCAGCTTCAGCCATCTCCGACGACCGGCTATCTTGGTTGCCATTGTCAATGCTTTATGCCTGTCAATCAAAAAGCCGGTCACTCACTCAGTCACGCCGTTCATACGTTTTAAGTCACTTATCAAGTCGTCAGATTGACTTTAACGACGTAAAATTGATATACAAACGTATCACAAAGAGGGTTCGCCGTAATGAGCATACAGATTGAAAATTTGAAGGAAAATTAATAAAAACGTCAACTTTTATTCGACCTTGTAAACAATCACAAGTAACGTCAAAGTCGTCTTCCAGCGCCCTCACTTATCTCTGCCGACAGATGTCGCTAAGTGCGACAGTAAATAAACGGATCCAACTAAAACCCGGGATCGCTGGTGCCCTTTAAAACGATTTCAATAAGGAATTTGTCATTTGGCGACCACCGGCATGGAAAAATTAAATATTGTGATGCGTTTAATATGCTTATCGAAACTGGGATATATTTGTGTGTTAACAAAACAAATTTTCGTAGTTTTATTTTTTAAACCACTGCGGTTCTATTAATCTACTGGTATTCATAATCACTATTCACCAATCACTCTTTCTCTAA
>Ga0056115_1000409_pt1 | contig 19625 bp, 17 predicted proteins | sample WorMetOlspDAHAB1_FD_77007 | JGI IMG/M metagenome (GOLD analysis project Ga0056115, IMG submission 77007) | Marine gutless worms symbiont microbial communities from Max Planck institute for Marine Microbiology, Germany - Olavius sp. DAHAB.1 ...
CCAGGATATCTCTCTCCTGGCGAAGCTGGCGGTTCTCACGGCGAAGGCGGCGAAGCTCATCGCGCTCTTCACTGTTCAGACCATCCGCACGGCAGCCGCCATCGCGATCGGCCTGCTTGATCCAGCCATGGATCGTCGCCGCGCACGGCTCGAACTCCCGGGCCAGGTCTTCGACGCTGCGTCCGGTCCGGGCCAGTGCAACGCTCTGCTCCCTGAATTCCGCAGGGTACGGGTTCCTCGTTCTCGGCATCGGGACACTCTCCTCTAATGGTCAAACTGTGTCCATCAAACCGGGGGAACTCCATACCGTGGCATCAAGTGGACCAAGGCGATTGACACAGTAATTGCGAATAACGTGGGGTAAAAGAAGTCTAAGAGCTGTTGCGTGTTGAGATAGAACTCACGACCCTCGCTGCTCAATGCGGAAAGGAACACACGAGCCTCTTCAAAGGAATAGCCTCCCGGGCGCATGTCAAAAGGCACACCTCCACCAGCCATCTCACTTACCAGTGGGAGAGACCACAGAACCATAGTCAAGTAATTCGCAACTGTGACGGCAACGACTGCCCAGTAAACTTTCCAGCCTTTACTCATAATTCCTCAGCGTAGGAAATAGCTTTTCCACGTAATTGAACAGTGTTCTGACTGTCAACGCTTAGTGTTCCGGTTGGGGTCAGAAGCGGACGTCGCTGGCTCTGGCCGAAATGCCCGTTAGGCACCGCGCGCGGCACGTCAAATGGCTTCGATGCGGGATGTCGCGGTTCCTGCCTGTTCTGGCGGTCGAAGAGGCTTTAAGGTATTCTTTAAGCGCATAAAACCAACAAAAGGGAGTTCATTCTCGTGACCCGCAAAACACTGCTGCGGCGTGCTTCAGCCGCACTGGCCGCAGCCGGACTTACGCTCGCGGCCAGCGCCTCGATGGCCGCTGATATCACGATCGTTCACATCAACGACCATCATTCCCACCTGCGTGCCGATGGCCGCATGGACCTTGAACTGGGGGGTGAAAGGACGCGCGTGCGGGCCGGCGGCTTCCCGAAAGTGGTCACATTGTATGACCGCCTGACCGCCGGTCGGGATAATGTCTTGAAACTGCATGCCGGGGACGCGATCACCGGCGACTTGTATTACACCCTGTTCAAGGGCGAGGCCGATGCAGCGCTCATGAACGAGGTCTGCTTCGACGCCTTCGCGCTCGGCAACCATGAATTCGACGATGGTGACGCAGGTCTGGCGCGGTTTCTGGATCATCTGAAATCAGGCGAGTGCCAGACGCCGGTCCTGGCAGCCAATGTGAAGCCGGAAGTCGGTGTTTCTCCGCTCACGAAAAACAGTGAAACCGACTACATCCAGCCCTGGGTTGTCCTGGACGTTAGCGGCGTCCAGGTGGGAATCATCGGGATCGACATTGCCATTAAGACCAAGAATTCCTCCAACCCGGATGAGACCACGCAGTTCCTGGACGAGACCGAAACCGCCCAGAAGATGATCGACGAACTGACAGGCCAGGGTGTGAAGCACATCGTGCTCCTGACCCACTACCAGTACAAAAATGATCTCGCCATGGCCGGAAAGCTGACCGGTGTGGACGTGATTGTCGGCGGTGACAGCCACACCCTGCTGGGTGACTTCGCCGATGTCGGTCTGAATTCCGCGGGCGCCTATCCGACGCTCGTGAAGGATGCAGCCGGCAACACGGTCTGCGTTGCGCAGGCCTGGCAGTACTCCGCGATCGTGGGGGAACTGAACGTGTCCTTCAATGACGACGGCACCGTTGCGTCCTGTGACGGCACGCCGCACCTGCCGCTGGCCGATTCGTTTCGTCGCAAGAACGCGGAGGGCAAGCGGGTCGAACTGCAGGGTGACGCCCGCGCCGCCGTGATGGCCAGCATCGAGGCCAAACCGGAGCTGTCCATCGTCGCGGAAGATGAACAGGCCGCCGCCATCCTCGCCCGTTTCTCCGATCAGGTCGATCAGATGAAGGGCGAAGTTATCGGCGAGGTCACCGAAAAGCTGTGCCTGGAGCGAATTCCGGGTCAGGGCAAGTCCGCCTTGTGCGACAAGTCCGAGACCGCAGCCCAGGGATCGGACATCACCAATCTGGTGGCACATGCCTTCCGTAACATGAGCCGTACCAGTGAAATTGCAATCCAGAATGGCGGCGGGGTGCGCGTGGATGTGTCTGCGGGCCCCTATACGATAGGCGATGCCTATACCCTGCTGCCCTTCGCCAACACCCTCGTGGAACTGGACATGACGGGTGCTGAAATCCATGCGGTTCTGGAAGACGCTCTTGACTTCGCCCTCTCCGAAGGGGGCTCGACCGGCGCCTATCCCTATGCCGCAGGTCTGCGCTGGGACGTCAATGCCGGCGCGGAAAAGGGCAGCCGGTTCAGCAATATCGAGTTCCGGGGCCCGGCCGACAGCGACTGGGTCGCGCTCGATAAGGCACGCACCTACAAGGTCGTCACCAACAACTTCATCTCCGGCGGCCGGGACGGGTACCTGACCTTCAAGGACGTTGTGAAGGATGGCCGGATGCTCGATACCTATCTCGACTATGCCCAGTCCTTCGTCGACTACGTGAAGGCACAGGGGAAGATCGGCAAGCTGCCCGCGGCCGACTATTCCACCAAGTCATTCACACGCTGAATCCGGTACAGCTGCTGCTCTGTGCAGAACGGGCCGCCGGCATTCCCGGCGGCCCCTTTTTTTGCGCATGGATAAGGGCCGTAAGCTTGGCTGGTTGCAGCTTAGATTGGCCGAAAGCGGAAAGCCCAAGCGTTGATGCGAGTGACGCCTGGGCGCCCGAAGCAGACATCATCAGTACTATGTGAGAATGCTGTCCAGCTCGTTCGATTCAATTAGATTTGCGTACTTTTGCTGCATGTCGAAGAGATTTGCTTCGTGCGGTCCTTGGGCACGGTCTCCGACGCAATCAGAGATTACCGTGGGTCGGAAATTGGCGCTAATAGCGTCGACCACTGTGGCACGGACGCATCCGCTCGTGGTCGCGCCGGCAACAGCGACCGCATCAACGCTTTGGCTACGCAGTAGGGAGCCAAGATTGGTATCGAAGAACGCCGAAGGCTGTGTTTTCCGGATCACGATTTCACCGTCACGCGGCTTCAAAATGTCGATCACTTGGCTTGCTGGGTTAGCTTCGGTCAGCTCACGAAGCCTTGGCGCTTTCTCGCACCAGACCCCTGCGTCGGACCCGTCATCGGCATAGACGATACGTGTGAACACAATTGGGAGGCGTCGCTCCCGAAAGGCATTGAGCAACGGAACCGTTGCTTCAGCGGCATCCAGAGTGTTCCCGCCTCCAAAGATGTCGGGATCGATGAAGCCGTTTACGAAATCGACAATTACCAGGGCAGTTCGCTGCCCCTTGCCGATCAATCCACCCATTTGTTGTTTGCGATAGATGTCTGTTTCGTCCATCGTTACCTCCCTGCGTGGAAGTCTATCCAGGACGGATTGACGAATCTATTTTGCGACCGCTCTGTCCGCATTGCTGAAATAGAGCGGTATCCGTCCTACCTCCGCATTGGGGAGAAGGCGGACGTCGCCGGTTCTGGCGAAAACGCCCGTTTGGCACCGGGCTCTGGACATCGAATTGCTTCGATGCGGGATGTCTGGAAAGATGAGCCCGGCTGCCCTTCCTGGACACCTATCGAACGTATTGCGTTTGCCGAATGAGAGTGGGCGAACTGGTCTTGATAGGGGTCGCCGGATGCGAGCGGGCCAATCAGTGGATGCCGTGCGCCTGGACGACGCATGGTGGCCAGATCCGGACGCTAGGTCGCGCTGCGGTACCTGAATATCTGCTCTTCGGCTGACACGCCCTTCAGCCTCGCCAATTCGGCGCGGCCGTCGTAACCGGCCTGGGCCAGCAGGGCAGGGACCGTCTCATCATCGTTGAGCGCCCTGGTCACGCAGATTTCTCCTGCGTCCGCCAGACCCTGCACCCGTGCGGCGATATTCACCGTCTGGCCGAAATAATCCAGGGTCTGACCGGCATTGATGGCCAGAGCGGGGCCGGCATGCAGGCCGACCTTAAGCCCAACCTCGTTCCTCCGGCGGTGACCAGCCAATTCCTGCATAGCCGTCATCATCGCGATCGCCGCAGCGATCCCGTTATTGCCGTTCGGGAATGCGGCCATCACGGCATCGCCCATGGTCTTGATCATGGCGCCCGAATGGTCGCGCACCACCTGCTTCAGAGCGGCGAAATGGTCCTGAACCAGCCGATAGGCGGCAAGATCGCCCTCACGGTCGTAGAGCGCGGTGGAGCCCTTCAGGTCGGTGAAAAGCAGGGTGAGACTTCGCAGTTTCAGCTTCAGGTCCGGCGCCAGTTCATGCAGTGCGAAACAGTCGCGAAAGGCTTGGTTGTTCAGCAGGTGCTTGCCGGTTAAGCGCCGGCCGAACTGCGGGGGACCGTACTGCTGGATCGTCTGGACCTCGTCCATGACAATAAGAATAAGGCGGCACCAGGCCGGCTGGTCCGTTTGATTCGTGATCTCCACCGTTGCCTCGCCGGCCTGCAGCGAAGACTCGGTCTGTGAGAAGCCGCCCTCCGACAGGGTCAGGGCAATCGCGTTCGCCCTCGGTTCAGGTGCCGCGTCGTCGGAGACATGCAGGGTCGCGCCGGAATGCGTGTCGAGGCAGAGCAACCGGTAGGACTGGCCAGCTTCCAGGCGAACCGGCAAGACTGCTTTCTGGCCGGGCTGGAGCTTGGCGTTGGCAACCGTGTTGCGCTCGTGATAGGCACGCCATTGTTCCCGGTAGGGATAGCTGGACGAGGTGTAGTAGTGCTGGTACGCGGCGAAATCGCTGTGCAGGTCGAGGATGGTACCAGGCGATGAGTAGGCGAAGCTGACCTCGATCGTGTCGTCCAGCACGGAAGGCGCATCACGGTTGCACAGGGCACAATGCAGGGAGTCCTCGGCCACCCGGTCGAGCGCAGTCGCGCTGTGGGTGATGGCGCCGCACAACGGGCAGATCATGCCCCATTCCAGGTCGAACAGGCCCAGCTTGGCGCCATGCACAAAGAGGTCGAGTGCCGTCTCCGAGCCGATCCTGGCGGCTTCCGCGAAGGCGAAGGGATTGATCCGAGCGGCTTGGTAGTGCGGCAGTTCTGCCAGGTGCCGGGCGAACCGGCCCAGGGTGTCGTCGTCGCAGCCACAACTTGCAGCGGCGGCCTGCAGCTTCGTGTGAATTGTCTGGGTCATGCCACGCCTCTCAGGATTGCCCGGATCACGAACAATGACTCTTCGCCGCTAGACGAACACGAAAAGGCCGGAACCCTGTCCCGCCAGTTCCCGAAATCGCTTGGTCAGTGCGGGGGAGAAGCTGTTGCCCTCGATACACATCATACGCAACCGCGGTGCATGGCTGGCCCACTGAAACAGGGCCTCGCCGCCTTGATTGCTGATCCCGCACCCAACAAGGCCCAGTTCACGCAAACCCTGCGGAAGGGCGCGCGCCAGGGGGACTGCGCCAGCATCTCCGATGCGCTGATTGTAGCTGAGACTGAATGAGGCCAAATACGAAGCTTCGGTCTCTGACAGAGAACGAAGGGCCGCAGCGATAGTCAATGTCGCAGCGACATCAAGCCCCGCACTCCTAAGATGAAAGGAGAGCGCCTTGTCAACTTCCTGGATTGACTCGAGTTGAGTAGCCTTAGCGATGCAGGGAGCCGTGCCGATGGAACGCAGCGCCTCAGCAAGACTCAAGGGCAGACCCGCCCTGCGCGTTTCGGTTGGATCGGCTGCGTTGACAGGAGAAAGCAATCCCCATGTCCCGGCTGCCAGCAGGCTTGCTGTGCCTATGCCGCCCTTCAAGAATTCGCGCCTGCCCATGGGTCTCCGTTTGGCTCAAACATAAGAAGTGGCGCGGATATCCCGGAGTTCAACTCTGTCAGCCATCGCGCAAGAAGCCGGGCCCTTTCCTCACGTGGTGATCTTACAATGGCTGAAGACAATAGCCTGCTCTTATTGTCAGATTGGCCGGCCAGGGGGCGAGGTGGAAATGACGCGGAAGACACTGTCCAGACCTGATCTCGTTGTAGCCTCCGCCCTGGTGGTGTTGATGGCGGCCGCCTTCACCATTGCCGGCGGCAAGCCTTTGGTGGTCACGTTTGTGGTTGGGCTTGTTGGCGTCGTGGTTCTGCTCGTTGCGATGTACAGGGGCCGCAACGAATTGCCGCGGCCGCTGTCCTATTACCCGATATTCTTCGGCGCTTTGGCGTGGCAGTTCATTCACTTCGCCGAAGAATTCCGCACCGGCTTTCGCGAGGTCTTTCCGCCGCTATACGGGGGCGAACCGTTCAGCGCAGAACTGTTCGTCACCATCAATATGGTTTCCTATTTCATATTTGCCGTGTCGTGCATTCTGGTTCTTTCGCGCAACATCCGTTTCCTAGTTGCGCCGATGCTCTTCTACGTTGTCTATGGGGCCATCGGGAACGCCATTGCCCATACTTGGTGGGTCATCTGGTTGGGGGAGTACTTCCCCGGATTCTTCAGCGCGCAACTCTATTGGGTTCTCGGACCGTTGGCGCTTTCGCCCTTGATCGGATCGCTGCGCAAGGCGCTTGTTTTTACAGCTGCTTTCGCCGTCGTCCTGGTTTCCATCCTGACGCTGTTCATGGAGGTGTGACGGATTCCTGCGGCCAAAAGGCATCCAATCGGATATCGAGACAACACTGATACATCTGGCCGAGGAACAGTTGCCAGACTTTGCTAGGGATTCTGGATTGACTGTCGTGGCCGTATGCTGAGTCGGCACCAAGCCTGGCTGCCCTTCCTGGACACGTATCGGACTTTTTGCGTGGTGGAGGGGTCAAGGCTCGGACTGCCGTTGCCGGACCATAACCGGACTGCAAGGTTCAGGCTGCTTGCGTCTCAGAAGTGCCAGGAACAGTCATGCAGGAGCCTTATGGATACCTGATTGGGGTGGTTCTAACATGTCCTCAAAGAACCACGCAGCCAGTTCGTTTCGGCTACCCACACCGGCTTTCCGGTAAACGGAAGACGCCTGCTGACGCACGGTTTTTTCACGCGTTTCCCTAAGTCCGGCGATTTCCCGGAAAGACAATCCTTTCAGCATCCCGATCACGACATCCTGTTCACTTGCCGTGAGGTTCCAGGCCTCAAACTGTTCTTGCATGACGGCACGATACTGGCTGGCGATCGCCTGCGAATTGCTGTCCAGCTCGGCAAGTTTGCCCCGCACTTTGCCAAGCTGCCCACGCAGTTCATGGAGCCTCCGCTGCTGGACCTGCCGTTCGTAAAGGAAAACCCCCAACAGAACTGCGCTAACGGCGAACCACAACATGTCGTCCCACATTGTCGTCAGGGTCTCTCCGCCCATGAACTCGGAACCGATTTCGACGGCGCTGGTGGCGAAGACAATCATGACAAATACGGCGAACACCGTTTGCCGGGACGAAATCTGCCCAACTGCTCCGAACATGGTGCTTTCCCTCAATCCTGCCTGAAATTGAGACCTGACCTTTGAGCACGCCACTGAGATTGACCGTATGTCGGATATTTCCAGCCTTCAATGGGGCGTTTGTCCGATAGCCGCCAGACACCGGCGACACTAACTTCACGGTCCTGATGTACGGAGTGCCCCTGTTCGCGGTTCAACTTGTGTCATGAGGATCGATATGTCGTTGACCCTTTCGAGACAGAGCTTTCCTGCCACCGGCGCTGCCCTTTTTGGGGCCAGCCATGTTGGACCCGCCTGGTCAAGCATCTCGCGTCCCAAACTGCCCATACCGACCTTGATTGATGGCACAAACCGATCAACCGCCGATTGCCGCGTCATCTCGCCATCGACTGCAGATACAAGTCGTTTTCGAAGATCATTCGAAAGAGGTTTCGTCATGCGGGCTGGCCTCCTTCACCAACTTGCATCTTGAATCAGATTACCCCGCCAAGGGGAATCCCCCTAAGCTTCGATCAGGTCAGAAAATGCTCTAGACTTGGTTCGGCGCGGTGGTCTTGTCCTGGAACTCATCGGCCGCCTTGATGACCATGAAGGCTAGGCTTCTGTTCGCTTGCGAATGTGGCAGACCAACATTTGCCATCGGGTGCTACCCCGGCAGCCAACAGATGGAGCACGTAAGGTTGACCACGCGATTCCGCCTGTCCATTCAAACGATCCTGCTCGCCGGGTTCTGTGGATTGAGCGCCGTCGGCACGGGGCTGGCCCTTGTTCTCGGCCTCTCGATTGCCGTCAAGAACACCAGCGAGTTGTGGACGGAGAGCATCGAAGCCTCTGTTGATCAGATGGCTACCGAAGTTGAGACACGACTTCGGACCATCGAACAAAGAGCCCGGTACGCGGCAGCGCGCGTTCAGGACGGCAGCGTTGGAGTGCTCCAACCCGTTCCTGAAACGACCGAACTGTTTTTTCGCACCCTCCTTGAAACCACGCCGGGCGTACTTGAGATCGCATTGATTACAACAGAGGGCTGGTATCAAGGCTGGACACGGGGTCACGCGGAAACCGTCCGTGAGGATTGGTCTCAGAATACCGAGGTCCTGAAGGGGCATGGCGCTCCAGATGGGGACCGAAAAACAGGTTGGGGCCCCCCGTTGTGGATCGCGCACCTCGACGCAGCAGCAATTGCGTATGAGACACCGCTGTATGGGCCGCAGGGCTACATCGGCTACCTCAGATATGCGCTATCGTTATCCGATATCTCCCGCTCTCTGACCCGCATCGATGAGAATGCTTTCATCCTGTTCGGTCGAGACGAGGTCCTGGCGCACGCCATGATGATCGACCGGCGCCCCATCGACGAGGCGACCGTTCCGTCAGCAGTATCCATAGACCGCGCGAGGTCTGCGCTGATCGCTTTGACGGAACTTGGCGACCCAATCCTCGAGCAGATCTGGAATACCGAGGACCTGGATTTCGGCGTCGGAGACGAAATCAAAGGCGAAGGTTTCGGCGGCGGGAGCATTTCGATCGGCGATGGGGAGTTCGCTTTCGTCCATCGCACGCTCGACGATCTGGGCACGAAGCCCCTGACGATAGGGGCCTATTTTGACGCTCAAGAAGCCGACACGGTTTTCGACAGGATGGGGGCCGCAGCTGTCGCCGGCACCGTCGTCATCATTGTCGCGGTCGGCTTGGGGCTCTTTGTGGCGCGCGCGATCGGTCGGCCGATCCGTGCCCTGGCGACAGCCTCGTCTGTCGTCGAAGCCGGCACGTTCGATCAGGTTCCCCAACTGCCGCGCAGCCGTGTATGGGAACTAGACAAAGCGGTTTCGTCTTTCGAGGACATGGTGCACGGCCTGGAGGAGAGAGAGATCATCCGCCGGACACTGGGGCGTTACGTGCCGTCATCGATCGCCGAACAACTGATCAAAGATGATGGCAGCCTGGAAGCGATCGAAGCGAACGCAACAATCCTCTTCAGCGATATCGTCGGGTTTACCACCTTGACTGAGCAACTCGGCGCTGTTCGCATTGTCGAGGTTTTGAACGCGTATTTCTCGCGCATGACGCAGATCATAGAGGCTGAAGGTGGCGTGATCGCCCAGTTTCATGGCGATGCCATTCTGGCGATTTTCAACGTCCCCATCGAAGCGCCGGACCACGCTGAGCGCGCGTGTCGGGCAGCCGTTAAAATGCGCAAAAGTGCGCTTAGCGAAACGTTCGCCGACCAACCCATCAGCAGCCGCATCGGCATCAACACGGGATCTGTAATTGCTGGAGCTGTGGGCGCAGAGGGTCGTTTGTCGTACACCGTCTACGGGGACGCTGTGAACCGGGCCGCTCGGGTCGAAGTACTCAACAAGGATACAAAGACAACAATTCTGATCACCGAGGCGACGGCATTAAACGTCCGGTCACTGGCGCTGAAGCTGGTCGGGAAACTAAATGTACGAGGGCAATCCGAGCCGGTGACCGTCTACACGACCGACGACTAGGTTTCGATGTTGATCTTTGCCTAGAGCGTTTTCCGATCACGCGAGGTCATAGCCGGCAGCAGAAAAGTAGTTCTGGCACTCTGTTGGCGTGAAGGTGTCGATGGCTTGAGCGATGGCGTCCCAAAAGTCGTCGACGGTACGCGGAGCGTACTTTTCTAGGAAGGCCTTGACCTTGGCGAAGGCCATCTCGATGGGATTGCAGTCGGGGCTGTAGGGCGGCAGGAAGCGCAACTCGACGCGGGCGCTGGTGGCGAAGACAATCATGACCAAAACGGCGAACACCGTTTGCCGGGACGAAATCTGCCCAACTGCCCCGAACATGGTGCTTTCCCTCAATCCTGCCTGAAATTGAGACCTGACCTTTGAGCACGCCACTGAGATTGACCGTATGCCTGATGATTCCGGCCTTCAATGGGGCGTTTGTCCGATAGCCGCCAGACACCGGCGACACTAACTTCACAGTCCTGATGTACGGAGTGCCCCTGTTCGCGGTTCAACTTGTGTCATGAGGATCGATATGTCGTTGACCCTTTCGAGACGGAGCTTTCTTGCCACCGGCGCTGCCCTTTTTGGGGCCAGCCATGTTGGACCCGCCTGGTCAAGCATCTCGCGTCCCAAACTGCCCATACCGACCTTGATTGATGGCACCAACGAGGCTCCGGTTGACCTGAAACTCCGCAACGGGCTCTGGTCTTTCAAGCCAGGTGTCATGACGCCCACTTATGGGATCAACCAGGACTACCTCGGACCGACTATCCGGACACGGAAAGGCCGCGAGCTCAATCTCGACTATTACAATGCCCTTTCCGAAGGCGTGGCTGTCCATGGTCATGGACTCCACGTCCCCGGTGAGGTTGATGGCGGCCCGCAGCTGGAAATCGCCCCCGGGGATCGGTGGTCTCCGAAGCTCTCCATCGTGCAACCGGCGGCCACCTGCTGGTATCATTCCCATACCCATGGCAAGTCCGGTGAGCAGACCTATCGCGGCCTGGCCGGGATGATCCTGATTGACGATGACGAATCCGATAGCATGGACCTCCCGCGGCGATACGGGGTCGATGATCTGCCCGTCGTCATCCAGGACCGGACCTTCGACAAACAAGGACGCCTGGTGTACTCGCTGATGGAGGCCGGGGAGGATGGCTGGTACGGTGACACGGTGGTCATCAACGGTGCCATCGCGCCCGTCGCCAATGTCCCGGCTGGCAAAGTGCGGTTGCGTCTGCTGAACGGAGCCAATGCTCGGTTCTACATTGTCGCCTTTTCTGACAATCGCGTGTTCCACAAGATTGCGAGCGACGGCGGCTTGCTCAACGCCCCGGTGCCGATGACGACAATGGAGATGTCGCCCGGCGAGCGTTGCGAGATCATCGTTGATCTGTCTGATGGAAAGCCGGCTGATTTGCTGACACTCTTCGAAGATGAGGTGGATGAAGCGGAGGAGGGTATTGTCAGCGCATTGCTGGGCGCCCTGGGCACATCCGGGGTCGCCGATGCACAACCGTCACTGACGCTGGATGTCGACAGGTCCCTGACGGCCCATACCATCCCGCTGCCAAAGCAGCTCACAACCATCACACGCCCCAAAAAGAGCGAGATCAAACGCACCCGCGACTTCGAGCTCTCCATGGACGACAGCGGGGATCACGGCGGCCACGCGGCCATGGATATGACCATCAACGGCGCGGCGATGGACATGAACGTCATCAACGAACGGGTCAAACGCGGCGAATGGGAACGCTGGCGGATCCGCTCCGACCAGGGGGCGCATCCTTTCCATGCCCACGGCTGCTCTTTCCTGATTGACCAGATGGAAGGTGCGGCTGCTCCGCCAGACCAGCAAGGCTGGAAGGACACGGTCGTCCTGGATGACGACGACTGGTCAGAGATTGTCGTGCGCTTTGATCATGTATCGACCGAACAGTTCCCCTACATGTACCACTGCCACATTCTTGAGCATGAAGACCGCGGAATGATGGGGCAGTTCACGGTGAGCTGACACCTGCTGGGGACTGTTGCTTCCGCTTTGGGTCGGAAGCGGCCGTCGCCGTTCCTTGCCGAAATGCCCGCTGGACACTTGGCTTCGGACGTCGAAAGGCGTCGATGCAGGATCTCTGGACAGATGATCGTGGCTGCCCTTCCTGGACACGTATCGAACTTGTTGCGTGGAGGCGGGGGAGGGTGCTCACGATGGGTTCGGCGCGTCCGCGCGACACAGATCGCGCTTCGAGACCTGTGACTTGGCCTGACTCGTGACCCCAATCCGGTCCTCTTTATGTTGCGTGAGACGGCGAATGGAGCGTCGGCTTGTAGTGATCCGAGCTGCCGATGTTGTTGGCTACAGCCGCCTCATGGAGACTAACGAGGCGAGTACGTTGACTGCGCTTAAGGCCCTGCGCGAAAGACAATTCCATAAACAATGAATGCCGTTGATGGTTAACGTACCGTGCCAGTTCGGCTATCGTCCGTGCAGAGTTTGGGCGCCATCTGGGGAATGTCGGATATGGTTCCAAGTGTACTCGGAGAGGTCGGGGTTCCGGGAATTGCCCTAGAGTTCGGTCACACTCCAACAGCACAGGATTTGCCGGTTGGAGAGTTCAATCGCTATTCTTCGAAAAATCCGAGCAAGGGCGATCAGATTGAAGTTATCGTCGCCGTATTAGAGAACTTTTGTGATGCGAATGGCGAGGCTGGTGTCGTCACGGGCGTGTTTTCTAGTAGGGACATCACTGAATCGAATGACGCCGGACCCAACGGGATGACGTCGTCGAATCTCGGGTCGCCTTGTTATGGATATATGAGCTGATGCAATACGAAATCGGTGGTCTCGAGACCACCACCTTCGCCATTTTCATGCTGTTCATCGGCAAGTACGTCACCACTCGCTCTTCCCTGCTGCAACGCTACAGCATTCCCGAGCCCCTGATTGGAGGACTGCTGTTTGCTGGGGGCGTTGCCGTCGTTTACGCCACGTCGGGGGTTATCCTTGAGCTGGACACCGAGATGCGTGACATCCTGTTGGTGCTTTTTTTCACCGGCATCGGTCTCAAGGCAGACTTCAGGACACTGATCTCCGGCGGCAAGCCCCTGGTCGTGCTGCTGATTCTGGCATCGACATTCATTTTTCTGCAAAACGTGATCGGAGTCTCTGTCGCCACCGTGTTTGGCATGGAGCCCGTACTCGGATTGATGGCCGGCTCCATTTCTCTCATCGGTGGCGTGGGTACCGCTGTGGCCTGGGCGCCCATCTTTACTGAGAGATTCGGCCTGACGGGTGCCAGCGATATTGGCTTCGCGTGTAATGCGTTAGGGTTGATCTCGGCCTGCATTATCGGCGGTCCAATCGCCCGCCATCTTATTGAGCGCAATAAGCTGGAGACCGGCAGTCACGAAGCGCTCGATGTGGGCATCGCCCATGACCAGGATAAGATCCACATGGATCACCTGTCGGTGCTGTTTGCCTTGGGTGCGCTGTTTGTCGGCGTAGGCATCGGCTTGGCCATTGACGAATTGCTCAAAGCTAATGATATCTCGATGCCGCTGTTTGTGAGCTGCCTCGTTGGTGGGATCCTTGTCGGCAACCTGCTGATCCGGCCCTTCCCCAAGCTCATGTGGCCCGGTAGCGATCAGGGATTGTCGCTGATCTCAGACATCTGTCTGGGGCTGTTCTTGACGATCGCCCTGATGGGCATGCAGCTATGGGTGATTATGAATTCGCTTGGCTTCGTTCTGGTGGTCATGAGCTGCCAAGTGCTGCTGACCATCTTTTTCACCTTGTTTATCGTCTTCCGTTTCATGGGTAAGGACTACGAGTCCGCGGTGATTTGTTCGGGCTTTGGCGGGATCACCCTGGGCTCGACCGCCACCGCCATCGTAAACATGACCGCGGTGGCGACCCAATATGGCGCAGCGCACCGGGCATTCATCATTGTGCCACTGGTCGCGGGCTTCTTTATCGATCTGGTCAACGCGCTGGCGATCAACCAGTTCATTCGCTTTTTGGGATAGCCTGGGTTCGCACGCTCGCAACACCCATAAGAGCGTTAGGCTTGGCAACGGTGGTTGGAATCCTCTCAGCCGAGGATTTTCCGCCATCTCTGGTGTCCCGGCGGCAGGCCATACGGCCATTGCCAGAGTTATCACCGTAGCATCAAGAACATCGCCATACGCGCCGAAGGTCACCTGACCGAATTACCGTTCAGCGTATGAGAAGGGCTGAGCGAGTAGCCGAGTTCCGCACGGGGCCGGAAGCGGACGCCGCTGGTTCCGGACAAAATGTCCGTTGGGCATCGGGCTATGGAAATCGAACGACTTCGATGCGGGATTTGAAGGAAGACTATCGTGGCTGGGGGACCTGGATTCGAACCAGGACTGGCCGGGTCAGAGCCGGCTGTTCTACCGTTAAACTATCCCCCAACGCCTAAGGCGCGGACGCCGGTCGTTCTACGCCCATGCCCGGCCCTGGTCAAGTCCGGCAACGGGCCGGTTCCGCTCCAATTCGTCCATTGGATCGATTCCGGTTTTGAACCCGGGGCCCACATGCTCTAGGGTTGTCATACCAGTTGCGAAAGGCCACGGTCGAAGAAGGGGCGCACTGCGGCAACGATAACGACGGGCAGGACGGGCACAAGGGGGATGGTGTTTCACCGCAGATCCGGAAGACGGGGCCGGAACGGCCCGCGCGGCGCGGGGCGGCGGCTGCCGACCTATGCGGCCCTGGATCTGGGCACCAACAACTGCCGGCTCCTGGTTGCCGAGGCGGTGCATGACCGTTTCCGCGTGGTCGACGCGTTTTCCCGGATCGTGCACCTTGGCGAGGGGCTGGCCCGGACCGGGCGGCTGTCCCAGGAGGCGCAGGACCGGACGCTGGAGGCGCTGAAGGTCTGCGCGGCCAAGCTGCGCCGGCGCCGGATCGACGGCGTGCGGGCGGTGGCCACCGAGGCCTGCCGCAAGGCGGCCAACTGGCGCGGCTTTCTGGACCGGGTGCGTGAGGAAACCGGCCTGGATTTCGAGATCATCACCCCAGACGAAGAGGCTCGGCTGGCGCTGGGCGGCTGCCTGCCGTTGCTGGACGACCGGCGGCCCAACGCCCTGATCTTCGACATCGGCGGCGGCAGCACCCAGGTCATGTGGCTGAACGTGAGCCGGCAGCGCCCCGCCCTGGTGGCCAGCGTTTCGATCCCCACGGGCGTCGTCTCGCTCAGCGAGCACTACGGCCCCGCCGCGCTCAGCCGCGCCGAATACCAGGCCCTGGTGGACAGCGTCGGTGCCCATCTGTCGCCGTTCTGCGACCGGCTGGGAATCCGCGAGGCGGTCGCCGACGACCGGGTCCAGATGCTGGGCACCTCGGGCACCGTCACCACGCTGGTCGGGCTCGATCTGGGGCTGGACCGCTACGAACGGTCCAGGGTGGACGGGGCGTTCCTGGACCTGGACGTCGTCCATGCACTGAGTGACGAACTGCGCGCGCTGGATCACGAGGGGCGGGCCAACCGCCCCTGCGTCGGTGTCGAGCGGGCGGACCTGGTGGTCGCCGGCTGCGCCATCCTGGAGGCCCTGTGCCGGCGCTGGCCGGTGCCGCGCCTCAGGGTCGCCGACCGTGGCGTGCGCGAGGGCATCCTGCTGGACCTGATGGCGTCCGGGCGCGGCGGCGCCGCGCTTCTCGATGCCCGGGCGTAAGGGACGCGGGGGCAAGAGGGGCAAGAGCGGCGGTTCGGTTTCCGACCGGCGCGGCCTGTCCGTCCGGGTCAAGACCGCCAAGCGGCGCAAGACCTCGTCGACACTCTGGCTGCAGCGCCAGTTGAACGACCCCTACGTGGCCGAGGCCAAGCGGCTGGGTCTGCGCAGCCGCGCCGCCTTTAAGCTGATCGAACTGGACGAGCGGTTCAAACTGTTGTCCCGGGGCGCGGCGGTCGCCGACCTTGGCTGCGCGCCCGGCGGCTGGTGCCAGGTGGCGCTGGAGCGGGTGGGCGCTTCTGGCCACGTGGTTGGGATCGACATCCAGGAGGTGGAGCCCATCGCCGGCGTCGACCTGATCCTGGGCGACATCATGGAGGACGAGGCCCTGGCCATGCTCACCGAGGCGCTGGGCGGCAAGGCGGACGTGGTGCTCAGCGACATGGCGGCGAAGGCGACCGGTCACAAGCAGACCGACCATCTGCGCACTATGGCCCTGGCCGAGGCGGCCTACGACTTCGCCGCCCGGGTCCTGAAGCCCGGCGGCGCCTTTGTGGCCAAGGTGCTGCAGGGAGGCACCGAGAAGGAACTCCTGGACCTGTTGAAGCGCGACTTCGCCAAGGTCGCCCACGCCAAGCCGCCGTCCAGCCGCAAGGGCTCGTCTGAGATGTACGTGGTGGCGACCGGGTTTCGGGGCACCGGAACCCCCTCACCCTAACCCTCTCCCCCCAGGGGAGAGGGGACTTTCTTTCCCTTCTACCCTGGGGGGAGAAGGTGGCCCGCAGGGCCGGATGAGGGGGTTCCGGTGCCTTGAATTGATCGCCCGCCACCGCACTCATGCGGCAGTGACGCGAATGTGCTAAGCGAAGAGGGTCGTTCGGCGCAGCATGGAGGCGGCAATCTGATGAACGAGTTTTTCCCCGTTGTCATCCATCACAATCCCGACTGCGGGACATCGCGCAATACGGTGATGATCGTGCAGGCCGCCGGATACGAGCCGACCATCATCGAATACCTGGAAACCGGCTGGACCCGGCCGCAACTGCTTGCACTGTTCGCCGCCGCCGGTCTGACGCCGCGCGCCGCGCTGCGGGAAACCAAGTCGCCCGCGGCCAACCTCGGCCTGCTGGAGCCTGACGTTCCGGACGAAACGATACTTAAGGCCATGCTGCAACACCCGGTCCTGGTGAACCGTCCTCTTGTGGCGACGCCTAAGGGCGTCAGGCTCTGCCGTCCGTCCGAAGCCGTGCTCGACCTGCTGGAGCGCCTGCCGCCCGGACCGCTCGCCAAGGAAGACGGGGAGCTTGTGATCGACGCCGACGGGGCGCGGGTCGGCTGAGGACCGGCGTCAATCGCCCACGAACGCGATGAGCCGGCCGCAAACCAACACCGCCGGCCAGCAGGCGAGCGAGATCGCGGCATGGACCTTCAGGCCAGGGGCGTCCTCGGCCTTCGGTACGAACCCGTAGGCCCGGACTGCCGCAAGCGCGGACAGAACGGCCACCGCGATCAGGGCCAGTTTCAGTTGCAGGACGCCGAGGCCGGCATATTCCCGCGCCCGGATCGAAAACAGCAGAAGCCCGGCAAGAACGGCAAGCGAAAGTCCCACGGCCGCGGTTGGAGCGAGAACCCGCGCCAGGGCGGTCACCGGCACGGCGCGCCAGACCCCAAGAACGCGCAGATTGAGCGGAACAGTGGATCCGATCAGCAGCGCGATCCCAAGGATGTGCGCCGCGTTGACCGCGGCGTAGCCCCAGCGCGACGCGCGCAGCGCCTGGGCGACGGCTGTTCCTTCCAGGCCTGCGAGGAATGCCTCCACGCCCTCAGTCGCGGTTGGGATAGAGGTTGTATTCCTTGTCGCCGATATAGATCCGTTCAGCTTTCATCAGCCGCTTGGAAACGTCTGCCGACGGCTGGCCGATGATTTTCACTTCGACCCCCTCGGCAAGGTCGCCGTCCTTCAGGCCGGCGCGCTCGTTGCGCCAGGGCTGTCCGACCTCCACGGTCCAGACGTCGCCCTCGGCGTCGACCTTCAGCACGCCGTGCGGGTTCCCCAGTTTCGCCGACGTGATGATGCCGAAAAGCTCGATATTGCCGCCGGTCGTCCAGGCCCAGCCGTGATGGGCAAGGGCCGCGGCGGCGTGCAGGATCAGGCCAAGCGCGAGCAACAGGGAAAGCGCAGGTCGCCTCATGTTTGTCTCCGGTTTCTCAGGGTTTTCGATCGCTTTGCAAAAACGACACTACCAAGGCCTGGCCTCTGGCACGTTCACATTTCTGGCAGACCGGCCCTGCGGCCGGGATTATCCAGCGGGCGTCGTGATTCCGCCAACCGTAATCTGGACTTCCTGGTCGCGCCCGTAATAGCGCCGGGCGAAGTAAGTCAGCGTTTCTTCCAGGTATCGCCGCAATTCGTCGTGGCTGACCGTGCCGTCCTTGTTGGCGTCCGCTTCGCCCGACATGGCCTTCAGGAAGTACTTGGTAAAAAGACTGTGGCTTCCGTCTTCTTCCCAGGACGCGATCTGTTTTGGATGTCCGGCCGAGATCACAGTGACGTTTGCCGGCACGCGCGCCGGCTTTGGCGCCACATAGACCGGCGAGGCCTGTCTGATCACGCTGCCGCTTTGACTGATGCCGGAGAAACACGCTTCCATCACCACTGTCACGGATTTTGCGCGCAGTTTTCCGAGGTTTTCGTAAAGCAGGTCCAGGGGATAGCCGTTGATGTCGATCCGCGCGGCGTCCGCATCCGCTGGCACCAGAAAGGCCGTGGCGGCCTCGCCCGCCGGCGCGCCGTGGCCGGCATAATAGACCCACACGGTCGACCTTCCCGGGCGCACCCAGTCGTAAAGCTGTCCCTTGTGGGTGCGCTGCGAGCCGAAGACCCGTTCCATCTGAGCGCCCGTCGCATCGCGTAAGTCGATGAGGTTGCCCTCCCGGATCCCCAGCGATGTCAGGGCATAACGCTTGAATCCTTCGGCGTCCGCATAGGCCGGAACGACATTCGGGATGTCCCGGCTGAGCTTGCCATAATCCGCATTGCCGATGACGACGGCAATGTCGTCGGGCCGCGTCGGCAGTTTCGGGAATGCCACGTCCACGGAAGAGCGGGGAAAGTCCGATGTCATGACGGCCTGGGGTCCCGGAACCGGTACGACCGACGGGGTCTTGGCAACAGCAGGGGCCGGAGGCGCATGGTCGATGCTGACGGACAGAGTCCCGGTATTGTCGAAGAACATCCCGTCGGTGTTCACGCCCATCAGCAGCGGGCCGTCGGTGTCGGGCGTCAATGTGCGGCGGCTGCCCACGACAAAAGGCGCGCCGGTGGCGCCGACCCTGCCAACCAGCGTCGCGGTCGGGTGGCCGGGCACGGGCTCGCCCCCCACGCAAAGCACGGTGTTATGGCCGACCCCGTCTGCGTTCGCGGTTCCGCACAGCGGGCCAAGGCTCCAGCGGCCTTCCGCCCGGATCTCATAGGTTTCGCCGGCCTCGACATAGACTCCGGTCGACTGCCACGGCACGGCGGCCTGGACCTCCACGGTGTGGCCCACCCCCTGGGCAAGCGGTTCTGTCGGCATGTCGCCCTGGTGCGCGGGGGCGCAACTGGCGGCAACAAGCACCGCCGCCGCAGCAATAGCCCAGTCGCGGGGCGAGCGGCGCGATGTGCGATGAGCGATCATGACATCCTCACTGCGTCAGGCATCCTGTATGCCTTGCCTGGCGCGTCTGCGCCTTGCTTTGCATTAGTTTCGCAACCGGCCTGAAATACCGACCCTTGCGGTCGCCCGCGGCCTCAAGTACCCGAAGTGATCCTGCAGCCGGACATTGGAACAGACACGTGCGCCCGCGACACCGACGCCGCCGTATCCTCCTCCCCATCGGGCTTGTCTTCGCCCTGGTCGCGGGCGTCGGCCTGTTCGATCTGGCGACGGTCTGGTTCGCGGACCGCGAAACCGAAATCCCGGCCGACACGGGCGCTGGCTGGTTGCTCACGCCGCA
>Ga0056115_1000410_pt1 | contig 19618 bp, 16 predicted proteins | sample WorMetOlspDAHAB1_FD_77007 | JGI IMG/M metagenome (GOLD analysis project Ga0056115, IMG submission 77007) | Marine gutless worms symbiont microbial communities from Max Planck institute for Marine Microbiology, Germany - Olavius sp. DAHAB.1 ...
GGAGAGGGGTTGGGGTGAGGGGGTTCGGGTCCCTCAGAGACTCACCCCGGATACTTCAGGCTGGGAAGCCACATGGCCAGCGCCGGGAAGTAGGTCACCAGCAACAGCACAACCAGCATCGCGATCCAGAACGGCCACAGAGTCCGGGCGCAGCGTTCGATCGGGACCTTGCCGATGGCGCAGCCGACGAACAGGGTCGTCCCCACGGGCGGTGTGCACAGCCCGATGCCTAAGTTCAGCATGATGATGATGCCGAAATGCACGGGATCGACGCCGATCGACTTCATCACCGGCAGCAGGATCGGCGTGCAGATCAGGATCAGCGGCGCCATGTCCATGAAGGTCCCCAGCACCAGCAGCATGATGTTCACCAGCATCAGGATGACGTACTTGTTCTCCGACAGCGTCAGCAGGAAGCTGGTCACCTTGAACGGCAGCTGCATCAGGGTCATCAGGTAGGCGAAGCCGGCCGCGAACCCGATCACGATCATCACCATGGCCACGGTGCGGATCACCTGGTGCAGCACCCGCGGCAGCTCGCGCCATTTGAGGTCGCGATAGACAAACATCGTGATCAGGAAAGCCCAGATCACGGCGGCGGCCGCCGATTCGGTCGGCGTGAAGACCCCGCCGATCACGCCGCCCACGATGATGACAACGGTCATCAGCCCGGCCAGGGCCTCCCAGGTGATCTTCAGGGCTTCGCGCAGGGGAATGACCCGGCCGCGGGGATACTTCTCCTTGGTCGAGATCAGGAAGGCCAGCACCATGAGCGACAGGCCGATCATCACGCCCGGCAGAACGCCGGCCAGGAACAGCTGGGCGATGGAGATCGTGCCGCCCGTCGCATAGGCGTAGATGATGGCGTTGTGGCTGGGCGGAATGATGATGCCCTGGGTGGAAGAGGTGATGGTGACGTTGACGGAGAAGGCGTCGTCGTAACCCTGCTTTTTCATCATCGGGATCAGGATCGACCCGATCGACGAGGTGTCCGCGATGGACGAGCCGGAGATGCCGCCGAAGAACATAGAGGCCAGGATGTTCACCATGGCCAACCCGCCGCGCATGAAGCCGACGAAGATGTTTGCAAACGCGACCAGCCGCCACGCCATCCCGCCTTCGGCCATCAGCGCGCCGGCGAAGACGAAGAACGGGATCGCCAACAGGGCGAAGTTGTCGACGCCGTCCGACACCTTCAAAAGAATCGCTTCCAGCGGCAGGCCTACGAACACGGCGGCGACCAGGGTGGCCACGCCCAACGCATAGGCGATCGGCACGCCCATGATCAGGAACACAAACAGGGATCCGAGAAGGACCAGAGGTGCCCAGTCTCCACCCATGGCTGTCTCCTACCGCCCCAGCACCGATTCCAGTTCCTCGCGGTCCTGGTCGGGGTCGTGTTCCTCCGGCGAATAGACCCGCTGGTGTTCCACGTGCTCGGCGTGGAAGAACAGGGTCTCCAGGACGAACAGCAGCGTCACGACGCCGGCGCCCGGAATGGCGGTATAGACAAGGCCGACCTTGACGTACTGGAACTCCGGATAGGATTGGAACCAGGTGGTCTGTGACAGGCTGATGCCCCAGACGATCATGAACACGGCGAACCCGGCCAGGATCACGTGGATCGCCCGGTCGACCCGGTCCGGCCAGGGCGGCGGCAGCAGATTGACGAACACCGCCAGGCGCAGATGCACGCCGGCCCGCAGGCAGGCGGCAGCGCCGTAGAAGGTCAGTTGGATGGCGAAAAAGATCGCCATCGGTTCGGCGAACTGGGCGCCGTAGTTGAAGACGTATCTGAGAAAAACCCCGGTGCCGATCAGCCCGGTCATTGCCACGACGGAAAAGACGCCGACGGCGATGCAGAACCAGTAGATCCAGTCCATCGCCCGGACGTAACGCGCCCCCATCGCTTCACTCCGCTGTGTTCGGGATACTCTCGTTCTTTCGAAAGGACCGGCCGGCGGGCTGCCGGCCGGTCCGTCTCGACGTGATCGGGTGCGGACGCGTGCTGCGCCGCCCCTTGATTACTTGACCGCCTTCGCGCGGGCGATCAGGTCGGCATATTCGCTGCCGAACTTGGCCCGCACCGGCTCGGTCGCCTCGATGAAGGGACCCTTGTCCACATCCGTGATGACCTCGATGCCCGCAGCCTTAAGCTCTTCCAGCGCCGCCACTTCGCGCGCCGCCCACAGCTCGCGTTCCTTGATCACGGCCAGCGCGGAGGCCTTGCGGATCAGCTGCTGGTCCAGCGGCGACAGCGTGTCCCAGACTTTCTTGGAGAAGACGAAGATCTCCGGCACCATCAGGTGCTCGGTCAGGGTGTAGTAGCCCGCGATCTCGTAGTGCTTCTGGGAATGATAGGTCGGCGGGTTGTTCTCCGCGCCGTCGACCACGCCCGTCTGCATGGCGGTGTAAAGCTCGTTGAACGCCACAGACAGCCCGTTGCCGCCCATGGAATTGACCATGTCCACGAAGATCGGGTTCTGCATCACCCGGATCTTCAGGCCTTCCAGGTCGGCCAGGGTCTTGATGGGACGTTCCTTGTTGTAGAAGGACCGCGAGCCGGCATCCATGTAGCCGAGCCCGATCAGGCCGCCCTTTTCCAGCTTGTTGAGAAGGTCGGTGCCGATCTCGCCGTCGACCACCTTGTGCATGTGGTCGGTGCTGGTGAAGAAGTAGGGCAGGTTGAACGCATTGAATTCCGGCACGATCGGGCCGACCACGCCGACGCTGACGCGGGTCATTTCAAGGGCGCCGACCTGAACCTGCTCCAGGGCCTCTTTTTCGCCGCCCAGTTGCATGGAGTGGAAGATCTGGATCTGCATCCGGCCGCTGGTCCAGGTCTCCAACAGCTCGCCCATGTACTGGATGGCGTCCGTCGTCGGATATCCCATCGGATGTACGTCGCTGGACTTGATCTCCAGTGCCGAGGCGGCGGTCGCCGCACCGAAGGTCGCGGCCGCGGCGATGGAAAGTCCGGCCAGATGTCTGCGGATCATCGTCATCGTGAGTCCTCCCTGTGGATTTGATGATGATTGTTATTGTGTTCTTTGGTTTTCCGAATGTGCCATCGCTGCCCGACAGCGCGCCCTCCTTGACGGCAAGCGTATCCAACCGGCACATGTCATACAAGTTGTATGACCATAACGGTTGCAGGGATTTGGTCGGAGGTTGGAAGGGTTGCTGCTGAAAGCCCCTCTCCCTCCAGGGAGAGGGGCCGTCTCTACCGCGGCACCCAGTCTTCCCAGGCGGCGTTCATCCGGATTCCGTCGTAGGAGAAGAACCGGATCCTGCCCGGCGTCGCCGCCTTGTCGAACCTGCGTTCAAGCATCGCCACGGCTTCGCTCAGGACCGCATGGGTGATGTCGGCCAGCGGATACCCGGCCAGCGCCGCGTCGACGCCGTGCCAGCCGACCGCCTCCAGTTCGCCGCCGGAAACCGGCTCGCCGGTCACGGCGTCGTCGCCGGCAAGATAGAACACCGTGTCGAACCGGATGGGTGAAACCGCTGGTGTGACCGCCCGCGCGATCGGACGGAGATATTCTATGCCCGCGACGGTCAGGCCCGTTTCTTCCCGGGTTTCGCGCAGCGCCGTCCAAGCCAGCGAGGGATCGACAGCTTCGCGCGCGCCGCCGGGAAACACGTAACGGCCCGGCATGAACCGCATGGAGGCGGAGCGACGGCCCATGATGACCTCGGTGCTGGAACCGCCGCCGCGCAGCAGAACCAGGCTGGCAACCGGTCGGGGGACCGCCGGCTTTTTCACGCGGCCGGCGTCGTGATCGACAGCGCCCGGTCGTATTCGCCGGGCCGTTCCAACAGCCGTTGTCCAACGGCGCGGTCCACGTCGCCGTTCTGGGTCGGGTCCCAGGGGCATCGTTCCTCGGCGACCTCGCTCTTGCGGTCGTCGTTCGAGCGTACGGCGCGACGCGCCTGGGTGTCGATCTGGGCCGACAGGTAGGCTTCGTACAGGCCGTGCTCCACCACCGCTTCGGCGCTGTCGCGGCCGCTGGTGCAGACCGTCGGCAGCACGCCCACATCGTCCAGCGGATAGCCGCTGGGCGCATGGAACCGCGCCCAGGTCAGGATCAGTTCGCCCTCGTTGGGCATGGTCAGCACGTTCTGGACCGTGCCCTTTCCGAAACTGTTGGTGCCGACCAGGACCGCGCGGTCCTGGTCCTGCAGCGCCGCGGCCACGATTTCCGCCGCCGAGGCCGACGCGCCGTTGATCAGCACCACGATGGGCTCGCCGCCGACGATGTCGCCGCGTTCGGCCTCGAAATACTGGATGCTTTCCGGGTGACGGCCCCGGGTGCTGACGATCGGGCCGTCCGACAGGAAGAGGTCGGCCACGTCCACCGCCTGGTCCAACAGGCCGCCCGGGTTGTCGCGCAGGTCCAGGATCACGCCGTCCAGGTCGGCGCCGATGTCGGACCGGGCCTGGCCGACCGCTTCGGCGACCCGTTTGGACGTGCGTTCGTTGAACGCGCTGATCCGGATATAGGCAATCCGCCCCAGGGGCTCGTAGGTCACCGTGTTGGGCACGATCTCGGTGCGGCCGACGATGATGTCGAACGGGTCCGGCATGCCGTCCCGGGCGACCCGTACCTGCACCGGTTCGTCGACGGGGCCGCGCAGCATACGCACGATCTTGCGCAGGCCATAGCCGGCGATCGCCTCGCCTTCGATGGCCACGATCCGGTCGCCCGGAAGCACGCCGGCGCCCGCCGCCGGCATATCCGGCGTCACGTTGGTGACCAGGATGCCTTCCGGGTGCGGTTCGATTGTGATCCCGATCCCGCCGAACCCCTCCCGTGTGGCGCGGTTGTCGCGGGCGTCTTCGGCGCTGGCGTACCGGGAGAACCGGTCCAGGCGTTCGGTGACGCCATTGAACATCGCCTCGTAGATCGCCTCTTCCGATCCGGTTCTCAGCGTGTTGGACGCATTGCGCGCCTTGACCGCCAGATCGGCGGTCACCGCGGACCAGGCCGACGGGGTCTTACCATTGGGCATGCGCGCGGCGCCGACCGACCTGCCGTCCAGAACGATTTGCAGCTCGCGCCCCTGACGGCGGATTTCAATGCCGGGGTCGATGGCGCTCAGCCCGTCAAGCGCGGCCTCGCCCAGTTCGTCCATTTCGACCGGGTCGATATAGATCTCCTGCACGTCGGTCAGCCCGGTTTCCATCATCAGCCGGGCGCGACCGTGGAAATCCGTGTCGTCGTAGAGCGAGCCGCAGGCGGCCAGCAGCAGCGCAAGGGCCGGTGCGTGGGCGAGGGCGAGCCGGGTCAACCGCATAGGATCAGGTGCAGCGCCGTTGTCTGAACGTCAGGATGCCTTGTGTCGCCTTATGCGGGTCCGGGTGTCAACCAAAACGCCGCTATCGGCGGCGGGCAGGTCGGCCCTTGCCCCGGTGCGGCTTGCGGCCCCCCGCCTTGCCGCGGCCCGCCCGGGACCGCCCGCGCGGCCGGATGTCGAGCTCGTCGGCAGAGGCGCCGCCCGACAGCAAATGGAACACCATGCCGCCGGTCACCGTGTCGGCCTCGTAGAGTTCGACCTTCACCCGTTCGCCCAGCCGGTAGACCATGCCGGTCTCCTGTCCGACCAGCGCATGGTGGACCTCGTCGTGATCGTAGCGATCCCAGGGCAGGGTGCTGACCGGAACCAGGCCGTCCGCGCCGGTCTCGTCCAGGGTCACGAACAGCCCAAACCGGGTGACGCCGTTGATCCGGCCGGAAAAGACCGCGCCAACCCGGTCGGCCAGGAAGGAGGTGGTATAGCGGTCCAGCGCATCGCGCTCGGCCGCGGAAGCGCGGCGTTCGGTCTTTGAAATCTGTTCGGCCGTCTCGTCGAACCGCACCATGTCCTCCTCGCTGAGCCCGTCGCCCTTGCGGTTCGTCTTCAGGCCGGCGGCCGAGATCAGGGCGCGGTGGACCAGGACGTCGGCGTAACGACGGATCGGCGAGGTGAAGTGACAGTAGCGCACCAGGGCCAGGCCGAAATGGCCCAGGTTCTCCGAGGCGTAGACCGCCTGGGCCTGGGACCGCAGGATCAGCTCCGAGACAATGGCGGAGCTTTCGGTCTGCGCCGCCTTCGCCAGGATGCCCTTGAACAGCCGGGGCGTCACCCGCACGCCCTTGGCCAGCTTGAAGCCCATCGCGTCGAGCGACTCGCGCAGGGCCTCCAGCTTCGCCAGGCTCGGCGGTTCGTGCACCCGGTACATCACCGGCAGTCCGCCCGTCTGCAGCGTCTCCGCCGCGGCCACGTTGGCGGCGATCATGAACTCCTCGATCAGGCGGTGGCTGTCCAGGCGCGGGCGGGGCAGGATCGTCGCGATCCGGCCGTCCTCGCCCAGGGTGACCACGCGTTCGGGAATGTCCAGGTCCAGAGTGCCCCGTTTCTCGCGCGCCTTGGCCAGCGCCTTGAATGCGCCGTACAGCGGCCGGATCACGGTCTCGGTCAGGGCGTCGGTCGCATCGTCGGGATGGCCGTCGGCGGCAGCCTGCACCTGCTGGTAGGTCAGACGCGCCGCCGACCGCATCATGGCGCGTTTGAACCGGTGCGACAGCAGGCGGCCCGACGCGTCGATGACCATCTCGACCGCAAGGCAGGCGCGGTCCTCCTTGGGGCGCAGCGAACAGAGATCGTTCGACAGCCGCTCGGGCAGCATCGGCACCACACGATCAGGGAAATAGACGGAATTGCCGCGCTCGCGTGCCGCCCGGTCCAGCGGCCGGCCCGGCCGCACATAGTGAGCGACGTCGGCGATCGCGACGAGCAAACGCCACCCGCCCGGATTGTCCGGGTTCGTATCCGCCTCGGCCCAAACCGCGTCGTCGAAATCCCGGGCGGTGGCGTCGTCGATGGTGACCAGGGGAACGTCCCGCAGGTCTTCCCGCCCGGCCGGGGTTGCGGGTTTCAGCGCCTCGGCCTCCTTCAGCGCGTCGTCCGGGAAGGCGACGGGAATGCCCTGGGCGTGGATCGCGATCAGGCTGAACGACCGCGGGTCGTCGGACCGGGCGATTCGTTCGACCACCCTGGCAGGGCGGACCTTGTCGGCGCGGCCGGGCAACCCTTCGACCACGACCACGTCGCCGGCCGCCGTCTCGCCGCGCTGTTCGTTCGCCACGAAGTAGCTGCTGGAGATGCGCCGGTCGGTCGGCCTGACCAGCACGCCGCCGCGGGCGTCTTCCGCGATGCCGACCACGGTGCGCGGCGCCTGGCCGATCACCCGGATCGGCGAGGCCTCGTACAGCGTGTCGTCCACCCGGCGCAACCGCGCCAGCACCCGGTCGCCCTTTTTGGGCGCGGCCGCGCGCCGCCGGCTGGGCAGCAGCACGATGCGCGGCGGCGCTTCCTCGCCCTGCCAGGTCAGGGGCTTGGCGAACAGCTCGCCGTCCAGGTCGACATCGCTGACCTCCAGCATTGCCACTTCGGGAAGGCGTCCCTGGGCGACGACGCGGCGACGCCGGCCCTTGTCGATCAGTCCCTCGTCGGCAAGCTCCTTGAGCATCTCGCGCAAGACCGCTCTGTCTGCTCCCTTGATCTGGAAGGCGCGCGCGATCTCACGACGCCCGATGGGGCGGTCGCTGTCGCGGATATAGTCAAGGATTTCCTGCTTGCTGGGCAGGGACGCCGGCGCGTGGCGTTTCGCCACCGATCAGCCGCCGGAAGCGGCCTTCTTCGCCGCAGCCTTTTTGCGGGTTCCGGTCTTCGCTGATTTGGCAGACTTCGATTTCGAGGCGGACGACTTTTTGGTCGCGCCCGATTTCGCGGCCTTCGCCGCCAGCAGTTCCACGGCCTGTTCCAGCGTCACGCTGTCCATTTCCATGTCCTTGGGCAGGGTGGCATTGATCCTGCCATGTTTGACATAGGGGCCATAGCGTCCGTTTTGGACCGTCACCGGCTTGCCGTCGTCGGGGTGTTCGCCGATGGCTTTCCCGGCCGTCGCGCGCGCGCCTTTTTTCGGCGCGTTTGCAATGACTTCCACGGCCCGGTTCATGCCGATTGTCAGCACGTCGTCCTCGGCCGGCAGCTTGGTATAGGCGCTGCCGTGTTTCAGGTACGGCCCGAAGCGGCCGACGCCGGCCAGGATGGGCTCGCCCGATTCCGGGTGGGTCCCCAGCTCCCGCGGCAGCGACAACAGCTTCAGCGCAATCGTCAGCGTAATCTCCGACGGACGCATGCCTTTCAACAGCGACGCCCGCTTGGGCTTGGGCGGGGCCTTCTTGCCCTTTTCCTTCGGCGGGGCTTCGCCAAGCTGGACATAGACGCCGTAGGGACCCTTGCGCAGGGTGATGTCCTGCAGGGTCGCCGGGTCGGGGCCCAGCACGACGGGATAGGTCATCTCCGCGTCGGCCTGGGACTCGTCGTCGTTGCTGACGCTCAAGGCGCGGGTATAGCGGCACTCTGGATAGCCCGAACACGCGATGAAGGCGCCCCACTTGCCGAAGTTCAGGCTGAGGCGGCCCTCCTTGCAGGACGGACAGACCCGGGCGGCTTCGGTATCGCCGTTCTCGTCAGGCTGGAAGAAGTGAGGGCCCAGGTCGCGGTCGATGGTGTCGCGCACCTCGGTCCCTGTCAGGGTCAGCGCCTGTTCGGTGCGTTCGTGGAACGGTCCCCAGAAGTCGCGCAACACGTCCTTCCAGTCGACCCGGCCGCCCGAGACGTCGTCGAGGCGTTCTTCCATCTCGGCGGTGAAGCCGTATTCGACGTAGGTCTTGAAGAAGCTGGACAGGAAGGTGGTGACCAGGCGGCCCTTGTCCTCGGGCACGAAACGGCGCTTGTCCAGCCGCACATAGCCGCGGTCCTGCAGGACCTTCAGGATCGACGCGTAGGTCGACGGGCGGCCGATGCCCAGCTCTTCCATCTTCTTGACCAGGCTCGCCTCTGAATAGCGCGGCGGCGGCTGGGTGAAATGCTGTTCGGCGGCGACCTTGCGGGTGGTTGCCGCCTGGCCTTCGGTCATGTCCGGCAGGCGTCTGTCCTTGCCGTCCTTGTCGCCGTTGTCGTCGCCGGTTTCCTCGTACAGCTTCATGAAGCCGTCGAACTTGACCACCGAACCGTTGGCGAGCAGCTGGCAGGCGCCGTCGGCCGGGGCCAGGTCCACCGCGACCTGGTCCAGGGCGGCGCTTTCCATTTCCGAAGCGACGGTGCGTTTCCAGATCAGCTCGTAGAGCTTGTACGTGTCGTCGTCCAGGATCGCCTTGACCGAGGCCGGCCGGCGGAACAGGTCGGTCGGGCGGATGCCTTCGTGGGCCTCCTGCGCGTTCTTCGCCTTGGTCTTGTAGACCCGCGGCGCATCGGGCAGGTAATCCTTGCCGTAGTCTTCCGGAATGAGACGGCGGCAGGCGTCGATCGCGTCCTTGCTCAGCGTGACCGAGTCGGTCCGCATATAGGTGATCAGGCCGACCGCTTCGCCGTCGATCTCGAAACCCTCGTACAGTTTCTGGGCGATCTGCATAGTGCGGCTGGTGCCGAAGCCCAGCTTGCGCGATGCCTCTTGCTGCAGCGTGGATGTGGTGAAGGGCGGCGAGGGGTTGCGGCGCACGGTCTTGCGTTCGACCTGACGCACGGTCAGTGCGGCGCCTTCGACCTTGGAAACGGCGACCCGTGCGGCCGCCTCGTCCCCAAGGGCGAACTTGTCCAGCTTCTTGCCGTCGATGTGGGTCAGGCGCGCGGTGAAGTCTTCGCCCGCTTCTGTCCGCAGCCAGCCTTCCACGGTCCAGAATTCCTGGGGTTTGAAGATCTCGATTTCGGCTTCGCGTTCGCAGACCAGCCGCAACGCCACGGACTGGACGCGGCCCGCGGACCGGGCGCCGGGGAGCTTGCGCCACAACACCGGCGAGATCGTGAACCCGACCAGATAATCCAGGGCGCGGCGGGCGAGATAGGCGTCGATCAGTTCCTGGTTCAGCGGCCGCGGATGGGACATGGCGTCCAGGACCGCGTTTTTGGTGATCTCGTGGAACACCACGCGGGCCACCTCGACGTCCTTCAGGGCCTTCTTCTTGGTCAACAGTTCCAGGACGTGCCAGGAAATGGCCTCGCCCTCGCGATCCGGGTCGGTGGCCAGGATCAGGCGTTCGGCGCCCTTGACCGCATCCGCGATGTCCGCGATGCGTTTCTTGGCCTTGGTGTCCACTTCCCACTGCATGGCGAAGTCGTCCGCCGGATCGACGGAACCGTTCTTCGACGGCAGATCGCGGACATGTCCGTAAGAGGCAAGAACCTGGTATCCCTTGCCCAGGTACTTGTTGATCGTTTTCGCCTTTGCGGGCGATTCGACGATGACGACACTCTGCGCTGTCATGCGTTGGCCCCGCACGCGTTGCAACGATGAAGGGGAACGATCGGCCCGGAGACTCGCTTCCGGCGTTCTCCACACTTGGTATCGAAGAAATCTTTCGTCAACACAGTTCGACAATCCATGTCTGTCTGCGATCCGGGAAATCCGTTGAAATCCCGGTGATCAATTCGCGCGTCCTGGGCCGGCATCGTGTCGGGCCGCGCGCATCGCAAGGGGTGGGCGCGGTCGTGCAGCGGGCAGATGCTGGCGTCAGCAGGGATAAAATTTCGTAAACGGCCCTGCACGGGCCGTCATTCCGGGCCCCATATGCGGCCGCGCGGCCCTGTCGTCAATACCCCGTTGCGCCAATCAGGCAGACGCGCCCCCCGGTTTGCCGCTCCAACTGGCCGGCGATTTCCAGCTCCAGAAGCGCGCCGCGGACGGCTGCGGGGGGCAGGTTCAGGTCGCGAACCAGCGCGTCAACGGGCACCGGCGTCGGTCCCAGGACGGCGACCAGCGCGGCGCGCGCGCCGCCGATTTCATGGTCGCTGCACCCCGCATCCGCGGCCGGAGGCGGCTCTTCGTCCAAGGCGGACGGCGGCACGGGCGCGGCCAGGGCGTCGAACACGTCGGCCGCGGTTTCGACCAGCGCGGCCCCCTGGCGCAGCAGGTCGTTGGCGCCGCGGGCGCGGGGGTCGGTCGGCGGTCCCGGCACGGCCATCACTTCGCGTCCCTGTTCGCCGGCCAGCCGGGCCGTGATCAGCGATCCGGATCTGAGCGCCGCCTCCACCACCAGAACGCCCATGGACAGTCCTGAAATGATCCGGTTGCGGCGCGGGAAATGGCCGGCGCGCGGCTCGGTACCGTGAGGCATCTCCGAAACCACGGCGCCCGTCTCGGCGATCCGCCGGTAGAGGTCCTGGTTCTGGGGCGGGTACGGCACGTCCACGCCGCCGGCGAGAACGGCGACGGTGCGGCCCGTGTCCAGCGCGCCTTCATGGGCGGCGGTATCGATTCCGCGGGCCAGTCCCGACACCACGACCAGGCCCGCATCCGCCAGCGACGCGGCCAGCGCGCGGGCCAGTCCGCGACCGTTGGTCGACGCGTTGCGCGCACCGACCATCGCCACCGCGCGACGGCGTAACAGGCCCGGATCGCCAAGCACCGTGAAAACGGGCGGCGCGTCGGGGATCTCGGCCAGCGGGGGCGGGTAGTCCGGGTCGCCCCAGACCAGGGTTGCGCCACCGGCTGCGTCCGCGGCGGCGCATTCGCGTTCCGCCTGAGATCTGGACGGGATCCTCAAGGGCGCCAGCCGTCCGCCCTGGCGCGCCAGCCCGGGCAGGGCGTCCAGCGCGGCGCCGGCGCTGTCGTACCGTTCCAGCAGGTGGCGAAAACCGACCGGACCCACCGTCGCCGTCCGGAACAGGCGGATCCTGTCCAGGCGTTCGTCCGCGGGATCGTAGATCGTTTCGGGGCAGGCCAGGGCCGCCATGGATGCATGCTCCGTTCTGTGTTCCCGCCTGTCGTTATGGCAGGGCGAGACCGCTTACTCAGGTCCGGACGAACGGAGCTTGATCTTCGTTTCCTCGCCCTTCATGAGGCGGGCGATGTTCTCGTGATGCCTGACGACCGAAAGCAGGGCCAACAGGGCGGCCGCGACCGCCACGGCGGGACGGTCCAGGACCCAGGCATAGGCCGGCGCCGCGCACAGCGCCACCAGCGCCGACAGCGAGGAGTAACGAAACAACAGCGCGACCACCAGCCAGGTCAGGCAGGCCAGCATTCCGACGGGCCACGCCATTGCCAACAGGGTGCCCAGCGTCGTCGCCACGCCCTTGCCGCCCTTGAACCGCAGCCAGACCGGGAAGTTGTGGCCGAGCACCGCGGCGAGACCTGCGACCAGCGGCGACAGCGCATCGCCGGCCAGCCACAGGGCGGCCAGCACCGCCGCCGCGCCTTTGCCGCTGTCCAGCACCAGGGTCAATGCCGCCAGCGTCTTGTTGCCGGTGCGCAGAACGTTGGTGGCGCCGATATTGCCTGATCCCATCTTGCGGATGTCGCCCAAGCCCGCGGCGCGGGTCAGCACCAGTCCGAACGGGATCGAGCCCAGAAGGTAACCACCGACGGCGGCGAAGATCAGGTCCATGCTGACGATCATTGCGTCCGCGCCCGCCTCAGGTTTCGAAGATCAAGCGGCCGTCGACGATGGTGCTCGTCGCGCGGCCCTGGACTGGTCGTCCGCCGAAGGGCGTGTTCTTGGACTTGCTCTTGAGCGCCTGTTCTTCGATGCGCCAGGGCGTCGCTATGTCGAACAGCACCAGGTCCGCCGGCGCGCCGCGCTGCAGGCGGCCCGCCGCCATGCCCAGCAGGCCGGCGGGATTGCAGGTCACCTTGGCCAGTGCCTCCAACAGGGGCAGGCTGCCATTGTGGAAAAGCTCCAGCACCAGGGGCAGCAGGGTTTCCAGGCCCACCACGCCGGGCTCCGCATGGGCGAAGGGCAGGCGTTTGGCCTCCTGGTCCTGGGGCGCATGATCGCTTGCGATCGCGTCGACGGTGCCGTCGGCCAGGCCGGCGACGATCGCGGCACGATCCTCCTCGCTGCGCAGCGGCGGGGAGACCTTGGCGAAGGTCCGGTAATCGCCGACGGCGATCTCGTTCAGCGCGAAATAGTGCGGGGCGGTATCGCAGCTGACCGCCAGGCCGTCGGCTTTCGCGCGCCGGATCGCCTCCACGGCGGCGGCGGTGGAGATGTGGGCGGCGTGATAGCGCCCGCCCGTCAGCGCCGCCAGTTCCAGGTCGCGGCGGATCATCATCGCTTCCGCGGCCGCCGGGATGCCGGCCAGGCCCAAACGGCTGGCCAGCTCGCCTTCGTTCATGACGCCGCCCGCCGCCAGCGACGGCTCTTCCGGATGCTGAACGATCAGGGTGCCGAAGGCGCTGGCATAGGACAGGGCGCGGCGCATCACCAGGGCGTCCGCAATCGCGCGCTCGCCGTCGGTAAAGCCCAGCGCGCCTGCCTCGCGCAACAGGCCGAACTCCGTCAGCTCCCGGCCGTTCAGACCCTTTGTCGCTGCGCCGTAGCAGAAGATCTTCGTCAGCCGCGCTTCGCGTCCCCGCCGGGCAATGGATTCGGCGACCGCGACATCGTCGACGAGCGGGGTGGTGTTCGGCAGGCAGACCATCGCGGTGACGCCGCCGGCCGCCGCCGCCCGGCCGGCGGTCTCCACGGTTTCCTTGTGCTCCTCGCCGGGCTCGCGGATTTGCACCCGCATGTCGACCAGGCCCGGCGCCAGGCAGCGGCCCTTGCAGTCGACCTGGCTGCTGACCGACGGCGCGCCGTCGCGGAACAGGTCCGGGCCCAGATCGGCAATGCGCCCATCCTCCACCAGCAGCGCGCCGGGCGTGTCCAGGCCCGTCGCCGGATCCAGAAGGCGCGCGTTGAGGTAGGCGGTCCGGTTCTGCATTTACGCCGTCCGCGCCTGGTTGCGGGTCAGCACATCCAGGCACGCCATGCGCACGGCCACACCCATCTCCACCTGCTCGCGGATCAAGGAGCGGTCGATGTCGTCGGCCAGCTCGGAATCGATTTCCACGCCGCGGTTCATGGGCCCCGGATGCATGACCAACGCGTCCGGCTTGGCGGCGGCCAGCTTTTCCCGGTCCAGGCCGAAAAAGCGGAAATACTCGCGCGTGGACGGCACGAACGATCCCTGCATGCGTTCCAGCTGCAGCCGAAGCATCATCACGATGTCGCAATCCGCCAGCCCCTGCTTCATGTCGGTGAAGACTTCCACGCCGAACCGGTCGATCGCCGCTGGCAGCAGGGTGGGCGGGGCGATGACCCGGACCCGCGCCCCCATCGTGTGCAGCAGGTGGATGTTGGACCGGGCGACCCGGCTGTGCGCAATGTCGCCGCAGATCGCGACCGTCATCGGGGCCAGGCGCTGGCGCCGGCGCCGGATCGTCAGCGCGTCCAACAACGCCTGGGTCGGGTGTTCGTGGCTTCCGTCGCCGGCATTGATGACCGCGCAATTGACCTTTTCCGACAGCAGCTTGACGGCGCCGGAATCCGGATGCCTGACCACCAGCACGTCCGGGTGCATGGCGTTCAGCGTCATCGCCGTGTCGATCAGGGTCTCGCCCTTCTTGATGGCGCTGGTGGAGACCGACATGTTGATGGTGTCGCCGCCCAGCCGTTTGCCGGCCAGCTCGAACGAGGTCCGGGTGCGGGTGGAGCTTTCGAAAAACAGGTTGATGATGGTCCGGCCGCGCAACTGGCCGGTCTTCTTGTCGGCGGCCCGGTTCTGCTCAACATAGCCGTCGGCCAGATCCAACAACATCGTGATGTCGCCTGCCGAAAGGCCTTCGATGCCCAGAATATGGGCGTGGGGAAAAGTGCTGGACCCCGCGGCGTTCATCGGGCGCGGACTATAACGGCGGCGCCGGGCCGCGCCAAGGTCCGTTTCCGCCGCCCCCTTAGCACCGGCGCGCGACCCAGATCTGCTCCTTGCCGTAGGCCGGCGGCGATGCGGAAAAATCAGAATACTCCGCGACGGCCTCAAAACCGGAGAGTTCCAGCAGGTAGCGCATTTCCTGTCGCAGGACCCATCGCAGCGCCCACTGTGTCTCCTCAGATTGAACGACGATTCCTGCGGCGTCGACCGCCTCGAACAGCAACCGTTCCACCAAGAGTTGGCGTTGCGGGTCGCACGTGCGGGCCACGATCGTCCGCCGCATCGTCAGTCCGGTTTCCGGATCCAGCCTTTCCCGGCGACTTGACGGCGCCGCCGCTTCGGAGACGCAGAGGTCCAGCTGCGGGTCGAACAGGTCAATCACCAGGTGTCCGCCCGGTTCGAGATGTCGGTGGATTGCTCTCAGGCAGCGCCGCTGGTCCTCGGGTTCGGTCAGGTGATGGAATGCACGGGCGGGAATGATTGCCAGGGCGAAGTGCAGGTCCAGGTCCAAGACCGTCATGTCCATCCGGACCAGGCGAGCGCGGTTTCGCTCCTCGGGCGGATGCTGCGCCCCTTTTTCGGCGGCTCGCGCCAACATCGCATCGGAGAGATCGATGCCGGTCACCTCGTGCCCGGCCTCCACCAGCGGCCACAGGATGCGGCCGGTGCCGCTTGCCAGTTCAAGGACCGGGCCGCCATACCGGGCCGCGCAGTCCGCATAGAAATCGATGTCGCCGTCCAACGGGCCGCCGGGTTGGGCCTGCAGCAGATCGTAGGTCGCCACACCCAGCCCGCCGGCATAGTAGGCGCTGTCAGCGGACAGGCGAGTGCGGCTTTCGTCGCTCAACGGGCTTCGTTCGACCGTCGTCATCGTCTGGTCCTTCGCGAGGCTACAGCACCGGCCCGAAGGCCAGGTCCGCCAGCGCGATGGCCAGCGGGATGGTGACCGCCGCGACCAGCGTCTCCACCGTGATGATCCCGGCCAACAGCACGCTGTCGCCGCCCATGCGCCGGGATAGCATGTAGGCGCTGGCGCTGGTGGGCAGCGCCGCGAACAGGACCGCCACCAGGGCCTCGCCGCCGTCCAGCCCCACCGCCAGGCAGCCCAGGAAGACCAGCGCCGGCAGCACGGCCAGCTTTAGAATCGCCGAAACGAAAACCGGCCGTCCGGCATGCCTGATCTCGCGCAGGCGCAAACCCGCGCCGACGCACAACAGCGCCAGGGGCAGGGCGCCCTGGCCCAGGATCGCGGTGGTCCCGTCGATCAGCGGCGGCGCGCCGATACCGGCCCCGTTCATCGCCCAGCCCAGCGCCAGCGCAATGATCAGCGGGTTGCGCAGCACGACCAGGGGAACCGTGCCCCAGCCCGGTTTCTTCTTGGCGCGCGATTTCCCCAGGCGCGCCAGCACCACCACCGACAATGTGTTGACCAGCGGCACCATCACCGCCGCGGCGACCGCCGACAGAATATCCCCGGTGAGTCCCAACAGGCCCGACGCCACGGCGAAGCCGATATAGGTGTTCTGCTGGGTCGCGCCCTGGAACACCGCGGCGAAAGCCGGTCCCTTGGTGTCGGACAGCCCCTGCGCCAGCACCGTGACGAAGGCCGTCGTCACGATCGCCGCCAGTAGCACGGACGCCATCGGGCCGACGGCGACGTCGGCCATGTCGGCGGTCGCGGTCTTGTTGAACAGCAGGCACGGGAACATCACGAAGAAGACCAGACGTTCGGCGGCTTCCCAGAACGGCTCGTCCAGGATCTTGCGGCGGCGCAGGATGTTGCCCAGGGCGATCAGCGCCGCGACCGGGATCAGGGTCGCCAGGATCTGGCTCATCGCGCCCCGCCGCCCCCCTGGGCCCGGATCGCGTCCAGCGCGCCCTGCAGGATGTAGGCGGCGGCCATCTTGTCGACGACCGCACCCCGGCGCTTGCGGGTCATGTCGGCCTCGTCCACCAGGAACCGCTCGACCGCGGCGCTGGACAGCCGCTCGTCCCAGAAGACCATGGGCAGGTCGACGCCGGCCTCTTCCAGGTTCTGGGCGAACTGGCGCACGGACTGACAGCGCGGTCCTTCGCTGCCGTCCATGTTGACCGGCAGGCCGATCACCAGGCCGCCGACGCCGTGTTCTGCGATCGCCGCACCGAGCGCCTCCAGATCGGCCGCGAACTTCGTGCGTTTGATCGTGCCGACCGGGCTCGCCACCGTCAGGCCCGGGTCGGAAATGGCAAGCCCGATGCGTTTCTTGCCGGTGTCCAGGCCCAGCAGGCGCGCGCCCCTGGCCAGCGATCCGGCAAGTGCGGAAACCGCGACGATCATCGGTCCGTCGCCGCCGGTTCGGCCCTTGCGACAAGCCCGCGTGCGGTGTAGCTTCCGCCGCGTTTTTCGCCCAACACCGGTGCTTTCGGCCGCCGCGCGGCCCGACACGCCCGACGTGAACGGACCTTCATATGTCGTTGGACAAGACCACCGTCGCCAAGATCGCCCATCTCGCCCGGATCCGCGTGGAAGAGGACAAGCTGGAGCCGCTTGCGGCCGAGCTGAACAACATCATCGGCTGGGTCGAGCAGCTTGGCGAAGTCGATACCGACGGCGTTCAGCCGATGACCTCCGTCGTGCATGTCACCCTGCCGCGGCGTGCGGACGCCGTCGACGATGGGGGCGATCCCGACCGCGTTCTGGACAATGCGCCGGCGAAGGTGAACCACTTCTACGCCGTGCCCAAGGTCGTGGAGTGATGGCGGACCTGATTGCCCTTTCGCTGGCCGAGGCCCGGGACGGCCTGCGCGCCGGTTCCTTCTCCGCCGCGGAACTGACCGACGCGTATGTCGCCGCCGTTGAGGCGGCGCGGCCGCTGAACGCCTTCATCACCGAAACGCCCGACCGGGCCCGGGCCGCCGCGACGGCCGCGGACGAACGACTGGCGCGGGGCGAGGGCGGGGCGATGGAGGGCATTCCGATCGGATTGAAGGACCTGTTCTGCACGGACGGCGTCCTGACGACGGCGGGCAGCCACATCCTGGACGGATTCGTGCCGGGTTACGAGTCCACAGTCGGCGCCAACCTTGCCGCCGCCGGCGCGGTGGTGCTGGGCAAGACCAACATGGACGAGTTCGCCATGGGCTCGTCCAACATCACCAGCTATTACGGCCCGGTGGATAATCCCTGGCGGCGCGCCGACGGCTCGGACGCCAAGCTGGTGCCGGGCGGGTCTTCCGGCGGGTCGGTTGCGGCGGTGGCGGCGCATGCGGTGCTGGCCGCGACCGGGACCGACACGGGCGGTTCGATCCGCCAGCCGGCGGCTTTCAGCGGCGTCGTCGGGCTGAAGCCCACTTACGGGCGCTGCTCCCGCTGGGGGCTGGTCGCCTTCGCGTCCTCCCTGGACCAGGCCGGGCCGATCACGCGGACCGTGCGCGACGCCGCCATCATGCTGGGCGCCATGGCGGGCTACGATCCCAAGGATTCCACCAGCGTGGATACGCCGGTGCCGGACTACGAGGCGGCGCTCACCGGCGACATCCGCGGCCTGAAAGTGGGGATCCCCGCGGAATACCGGATCGACGGCATGCCGGCCGAAATCGACACGCTGTGGCGGCAGGGGGCGGACTGGCTGAAGCAGGCGGGCGCGGAGCTGGTGGAGATCGAACTGCCGCACACGAAATACGCGCTGCCCACCTATTATATAGTCGCCCCTGCGGAAGCCTCGTCGAATCTGGCCCGCTATGACGGGGTTCGGTTCGGCCTGCGGGTCGAGGGCGACAGCCTGCAGGAGATGTACGAGAACACCCGCGGCGCCGGGTTCGGCGACGAGGTCAAGCGCCGCGTGCTGATCGGCACCTACGTGCTCTCCGCCGGCTATTACGACGCCTATTACCTGAAGGCGCAGAAGGTGCGCACCCGCATCGCCGAGGATTTCCAGAAGGCTTACGAGAACTGCGACGCGATCCTGACGCCGACCGCGCCCAGCCCGGCCTTCGCCCAGGGCGAAAAGATGGACGACCCGATCGCCATGTACTTAAACGACGTGTTCACCGTGCCGGCGTCTCTGGCCGGCCTGCCGGGGATCTCGGTTCCGGCCGGGCTGTCGGCGGACGGGCTTCCGCTGGGCCTGCAGCTCCTGGGCCGCGCCTTCGACGAAGAAACCGTGCTCCGCGCCGCAGATGTGATGGAGCGGGCCGCGGGCTTCGACGCCCGGCCCCAGTTCCTGGTGGAGGGCTGAGCCATGGCGGCGGCGCTGATCAAGGGCGAAACGGGCGACTGGGAAACCGTGATCGGGCTGGAGGTTCATGCCCAGGTCGCGTCCGGGGCCAAGTTGTTCTCTGGCGCTGCCACCGCGTTCGGCGCCGGGCCCAACGAACAGGTCAGCCTGATCGACGCGGCCTTTCCGGGCATGCTGCCGGTCCTGAACGAGGCGGCGGTTCGCCAGGCGGTGCGGACCGGCCTGGCGCTGGGCGCGGAGATCAACCGGCACTCGGTCTTCGCGCGCAAGAACTACTTCTATCCCGACCTGCCGGCCGGTTATCAGATTTCCCAGTACGAGCTGCCGGTGGTGGGCAACGGCGCCGTGACGATCGATCTGGAGGACGGCGAGACCAAGGAGGTGGGGATCGAACGCCTGCATCTGGAACAGGATGCGGGCAAGTCGCTGCACGACCAGCATCCCAACCAGTCCTTCATCGATCTCAACCGGGCGGGCGTGCCCTTGATGGAGATCGTCTCCAAGCCGGATATGCGCTCTGCCGACGAGGCCGCGACCTTCATCACCAAGCTGCGCTCGATCCTGCGCTACGTCGGGTCCTGCGACGGCAACATGCAGGAAGGCTCGCTGCGCGCCGACGTCAATGTCTCGGTGCGCCGGCCCGGCGAGGACCTGACCAC
>Ga0056115_1000411_pt1 | contig 19579 bp, 10 predicted proteins | sample WorMetOlspDAHAB1_FD_77007 | JGI IMG/M metagenome (GOLD analysis project Ga0056115, IMG submission 77007) | Marine gutless worms symbiont microbial communities from Max Planck institute for Marine Microbiology, Germany - Olavius sp. DAHAB.1 ...
ATCTTGATTTCAATTTTTCTGATCCCGGACGCCCTTGCCGGCTGCGGGGCGGGGAGGGTGCTGTATTTCAAGTTCAGGCACGAAACATATCTGCGGCTGGCCGACCACACCCATAGCCCCCAGCGCGAAAGGGGTTGGTCGGGCTTTGGCGGTAAGTGCAACGGGCAGCCGCAAACCTCCGCGGCTGCCCGTGAAACCGAAGAGGAGACCAAAGGCCACTACGGTCGCGATGAGATTCTGGCCAAACTTGATTCGGCGTCAAGTATTCGTATCGCTGATTTTACTACATATTTTCTCGAGGTAGATTATGTGCCCGCGGAGGTGATTAATAATATCAGAGCATCCAATACATCGAGCAATTACCGTGAACGGAGCCCGTATGCCTGGGTACCGATCTCTGCAATTTGGCAGGCAATCGAGAACAGAAGATCCGGCCGGGTGTATCTTCCCGGGAGATACTTGCCGCCGGAAGCCCATACCGATTGGCTTTTTGAGCCATTTGTAACCAGCTTGCTGGCGGCCAAATCAGGAGGCATTTTACCCTGGCAATCTTAGGATTCAAATTACTATATCAGCGAGGCCCACAAATAAAAAGTGGCGTAGGCTTGCCAGTTTTCCCAGCCCGTTGAGTATCGGATGATATCTTCGGCGGTTGGTTTTTTCCTTATTCCCAACTGCTGTTTGACGGCGTTTTGCAGACCGACATCAGCGATGGGAAGAGCAGCCGGGTCCATCAAACACCGCAAGCTGACATAATCGGCCGTCCACTGGCCAACGCCACGCAGGCTCATCAACTCTTTTCTGACCGCTTCAAATCCATCGAGATCGAGCAGTCTTCTTTTGGAAAAATCACCTGTGTTGATTTTTTGGGCCAGCTCAATAATGTATTCCGACTTCTTTCCGGTAAACTGCAGGCCTCTTAATCCGGCGACCATTTGTCCGGAAATAACCCGGGGCGTTGGGAACAGGTAGTAGGGTCTGTTGCCAATATAAACCGCTTCCCCAAAATTTTCCACAAACCGCTTTTTCAGGGTATAGGCAAATGCAAGATTAATCTGTTGACCGATGATGGCCCAGCATATGGCTTCAAACAGATCCGATATCGTCAAAATTCGAAGGCCGTATAAATCCCTGGTGACGTTTTTTAAAACCGGGTCTTTGCCGGCCATTCGATAAAAAGAACGCAGGTCGGTATCCAGGTCAAACCAATGCCAGACATATTTTGCAACCTTGGCCCGGATGGACTTTTTGGGACGTGGCGTTAAAAAATCTATACAAATAGTATTTTGATCACGGCACTGAATTTTTAATAAGGCCGGTTTTCCCTCAAATTTTTCCAGTTTATAAAGAATATTATTTTCAACGACGTGACAGGGCTCCAGCGGCGAGCGGGTCAGAAATTTCAGGCATTGCGAAAAATCAAATTCCTGCGGCGGCATCAATAAAACCGAGGCACCTTGGTCGATCCATTTACCATAGGGAAAATCGGGAAAACAGCGTTTGCAGGGACGAAAACCATTCCGTTCGGCTTGCGCGGCTGTTTTATATTGAACGACATTCTGCGGCAAAGGATGCCGGGCGGGGCAGGTGGGCAGGCAATAAATCTTCGTTGTTTTGACAGCGATAATATTTTTATTTTTCATGCTGAAATTCCATTTAGCATTTAAACGCCTTGAAATTATAGGAATTATTATATAGTGTCAATTAATTATTACGGATTGGTTTTAGATAATCCCAACCTGTGATTTATTAGTGCGAAGTTCGATTTTCTACACTCAAAACCAACTACACCAGATTAAAATACAATAATATTTTTCTCTGGCTGTTTAGAGAAAAATCATGAAATGGATAGAAGCAAAAGTTATTTTTGATCATCAGGATGATGTTCTGGCGACCGACCTGATTGCCGATGTGTTTTATGAATTTGGTTTACAGGGGGTGGTTGTTGATGACCCTCAAATAGAGCCGATCGAAGTCCGGGTCGAAGAGGCTATCGGCCGACCGGAGCACCATGCAATTACCGGCTATATTCATCAGGACGGGCAGGCGGATTCGCGCTGTAAAATTTTAGAGTTAAAACTCGGGCAGTTAAAAATATCTCATAACTTAATTTACCGTCTAACGTACAAAGAAATTGATGAGCAGGACTGGGCCCATGCCTGGAAAGCTTATTTTTGGCCCCAGAAAATTACCCCGAATATAGTCGTGAAACCAACCTGGCGGGATTACCAGGCTAATGGCAATGAAATTATTATCGAATTGGACCCGGGCATGGCCTTTGGCACCGGAACCCATCCCACAACTGCGCTTTGTGTAGCGATGATTGAAAAATATCTACCCCGTAATGGTACCTTTTTGGATGTCGGAGCCGGCTCAGGAATTCTGATGATCGCTGCCGAAAAACTCGGGGCAGCATCGCTTTGCGGCATCGACAAAGATGAACTGGCTGTTGAAATAGCCGCTGAAAATTTAAAATTAAACAACGTGGATCCCGCAAAATATTGTCTGAAATCAGGCAATCTTATTGATGAAATTAATGAGTCCTATGATTTTATTGCAGCCAATATTTTTTCCCATGTGATTATTGAATTGTTGAAGGACATTGAAAAGGTGTTAGCGGTTGGTGGGATTTTCGTTTGTTCGGGTATTATCGATGAAAACAAGAGCTCTGTTATTTCTGCAATGGTAGAAGCCGGTTTCGATATTTTTGAGACGGCCACCAAAGAGGAGTGGGTGGCGATAGTTGGGAGATTGAAGGCCTAGAGCAGAGGGTATAACGCAGGGCAAGGGGCACAGAGCAGGGCGCAGGGAGCATCGACCTATCTGTATACGGCGTAATCTACCGGGAAAATCGATTTGGGTGGGCGAGAGCGGCTTTCAGTGGTGACTTAGTTTCGGTCTCAAAAAGATATCACGTAAGGTATTAATAGGCAGGCTATACGATGAGAATATTGCTGGTCGAAGACGATCTTAAGATCGCCTCGTTTATTATCAAGGGGTTTAAGGCCGAAGGTTTTGCGGTCGATCATGCGCAAGACGGTGTGAACGGATTGCACCTGGCATTGACCGAACCCTACTCTGCCGCTATCATCGATATCATGCTGCCGCAAAAGGATGGTCTGGCGTTGATTGAGGAAATACGCCGGGGAAAAATTCAATTTCCGGTGATTATTTTAAGCGCCCGGGCCTCGGTCGAGGACCGCGTCAAAGGTCTTCAGATCGGCGGTGACGACTACTTAACCAAACCCTTTGCCTTTTCCGAGTTGCTGGCCCGGGTACAGGCTCTGATTCGGCGCAGCAGCAACCAGGAAGAGCCGACCAAACTTGTGGCCGTTGATATTGAAATGAACCTGATCAACCGGGAAGTTGTCCGAGCGGGCCAGAAGATCGATTTGCAGCCTCTGGAGTTTTCTCTGCTGGAGTATTTGATGCGCAATGCCGCCCGGGTGGTATCCAAGACCATGATCATGGAACACGTCTGGGATTATTATTTTGATCCGCAAACCAATGTGGTGGAGTCCAGAATATACAAGCTGCGGGAAAAAATTGATAAAGGTTTCCCATCCAAATTGATTCACACCGTTCGCGGAGTGGGCTATGTCCTTAAAGAAGAGACTGCTTGATATTTATCACACCCTGGCCTTTCGCCTAACCCTATGGTATGCGGGCATCTTTATCCTTTCTGCCAGTGTGGCGTTTTTATTTTTTTATTTGCTGATCACTTCGGTTATTCGTCAGCAAACCGATCAGGACCTACTGAGCGGGGTCAGAACATTCTCATCGATACTGTCCGTCCAGGGCGCGGAAGCGCTCAGGCAGCAAGCTTTTTTAGAGGCCCAGGCCGGTGGAGAAAAGAAAGTTTTCTTTCGGCTTCTCCACATTACGGGGCAGCTGTTTTCTTCTTCCAATATGTCTTACTGGCGTGATATCGGTATAAATAAAGCAGCGCTTAACCGGCTGCTCAATGATTCCAGGCCGGTTTTTGACACGATCAGCATTCCCAAGCGCAAGCATAAGGTAAGGATTTTATACGCCGTGCTCGGTCCCGGCATGATAGTACAATTGGGCCGCTCGATGGATAATTACACCGGCGTTATCGACGCCTTTCGTAAAATTTTTATGACAATCATGGCCGTACTATTCATATTGGCGGCCATTGTTGGATGGTTTATGGCCAAAAGAGCTCTGGCGGGTGTCGAGACCGTCACCCGGACCGCTCGCAGAATATCAGATCGAAGCTTAGCTGAGCGGGTGCCGGTCAAAACCCGGGTAAATGAAATTGATCAGCTGGCAATAACCTTCAACCAGATGCTGGATCGCATTGAAAATCTGGTGGTCGGAATCAAGGAAATGAGCGACAACATCGCCCACGACCTCAAAAGCCCCATCACCCGGATTCGCGGGATTGCCGAAGTATCGTTGACCTCCGGATCTTCCCTGCAGGAATACGAATCCATGGCGGGCGGCACCATTGAAGAATGCGACCGGCTGCTGGACATGATCAACACCATGTTGGTTATTTCCAGGACCGAGGCCGGTGTCAATCAACTGGACGCTCAAAACCTGAATGTCGCCAATCTGGTTCGTGATGCCTGTCATATTTTCCAAGCCCCGGCAGCGGATAAAGAGATCACTATCGTTTGCAGTAAATCTGAAGACATACGTATTTACGGCGACAACCGGCTGATACAGCGCATGGTTGCCAACCTGCTCGATAACGCCCTTAAGTACACCTCGTCGGGCGGGAGGATCGATGTGGCCGTAACCGATGTTGGAGACCAATCGGTTCAGATAGCGGTCAAAGACAACGGCATGGGAGTTGCCACAGAAGATCTTGAGAATATTTTTGAACGATTTTATCGCTGCGACCCCAGCCGGTCTGAGGCGGGTACGGGACTGGGCCTTAGTTTCGCCCGGGCCGTTGCCCGAGCCCACAACGGTGATATAGCTGTAGCCAGTACCCCCGGCGAAGGAAGTAAATTCACGGTCACGTTGTCAAAAAATTTGTAAGGTAATTAATCCACCATGAAATATATAACATATCCCGAACGTTGCAAAAGTCGGAGGGCTTCAGAGTCCAGGCGTCAAGGGTGAAGCTGTAGTTGTTTACCGCGATTCCTTGACAACGCAGAATCTGAAGTCCTCCGACTTTCCCGACGTGTTGGGGCGTAGCCGAAGGCGAAGACCAAAGGGTAAACAACAAGGCAAAATCGACCCCATCCTTCGAACTCACCGATGGGGATATCCAAGAAATTCCGTATTTGTTACTATATTGGCAATAATTACGGTTTTATAAATTTCATTTGCCTTGTTGTTTATGCAGCTAAGGGGATATTTATGCCAGCCACTATATCTAACCTTGGAGCATGAAAAAATGGGTAATTACAGGGAGCGGATTTTGGGCCGCACCGGGCTGAGAGTCGGGCGCCTGGGTATGGCGGCCAGTTATGGAGCGCCGGCTGAAGTATTTGAGGAGGCTTTTGAAAACGGCTGCAACTATTTTTATCTAGGCGGAGGCCGTCGAAAAGTTGGCATGAAACGGGCCATCCGAAGCATTTGCAGCCGGGGCCAGCGTGAAAAACTGGTAATTGCCATCCAAAGCTACGCCCGATCCGGCCATCTGATGGAATGGGTTTTTAAAAACAGACTACATTCCATGGGACTTGAACACGCAGATATTCTCGTCCTGGGCTGGCACAACCGCCGGCCGTCTCCGGGGTTGGTGAAGCGGGCTAGGGAAATGAAGGCCAAAGGCCTTTGCAGATATATTGCCATGTCGGGGCACCAGCGCAGGCTGTTCCCGCAGATGGACGACGACGGGCATTTCGACCTGTTTCATGTCAGGTACAATGCCGCCCATCGCGGTGCGGAAGAAGAAATATTCCCCCACCTGCAAGCCGATGACCGGGCGGGCATTGTATCCTATACTGCAACCCGCTGGGGTCAGCTTTTAAATCCTAAAAACATGCCGGCCGGCGATTCTGTACCGGTATCCAGTGACTGCTACCGGTTTGCTATGTCCAATTCAGCTGTGGATGTATGTATGTATGTGCGGTCCTAAGAACGTAGGTGAGATGCGTGCGGCCCTGTCGGCCCTGGAACTGGGACCGCTTACGGAAAAGGACATGGAGCGCATGAAGCGGATCGGGGATTATGTGCGGAGCACGAATAAGCGTTTTTAAAACCGGTTAGCCTGTTGAGCCAGTTAACCCGTTGGCCAGAGAACATGAAATCAGACAGAATCGTGCTAACTCAACTTGCTGACGTAAGTTCGTGACCAGTTGGCATGCTCATTTTTGGTCGGCCTGTCTGCAGTCGGCATATTCATCATATTTATCCTCACAGAACCTTAGTGATGACAAAAGTCAAATCGTCGACCGGACTCTTGCCGCCCAGAAAACGCGCCAGTTCACGAATAATTCGTTTGGCAATCTCGTTGGCAGACATGTCGGCGGAATTGCGGATCAGATCAAGAACGCGGTCTTTGCCGAACATTTCGCCATCTTTGTTAAACGCCTCAAATATCCCGTCGGTCAAGGCCATGTATATCTGGCCGGGCTTTACATCGGCAAGAACGTGCTCTTCGTATTCATTTCCTTTTTGAATTCCCAGTGACACGCCGTTGCCGGGAAGTTTGATGAAACGATCGTCAGCCGGATCGTATACTAGCGGTAAATCATGACCGGCGGTTGCCCACCGTATCTCCCGGCGTTGGGCATCGATGGTCATCAGCATCATGGTCATGAAGCGATCACCACCGGTATCATCGACCAGTTGATTGTTCAGGTGGGTCAGCATTTCGGCGAGCGTGCCGGGTGTTTGGCACCGGCTGCGCAAAGTACCGCGAGCGGTCGCCATGAGCATGGCGGCCGCGACACCGTGGCCGACCACATCACCCACAGCGATGGCAACGGTGGTATCGGGCAGTCCGGCAATTCTCAGAAAGTCAAAATAATCGCCCCCGGTTTCATCGCAATATGTGGCGTGACTGGCGATATCCAACCCCTCGACTTTGGGGGTATCAGAAGGCAGCAGGTTCTGCTGGACTTCCTTTGCCAAAGCAAGCGAGTCGCGTAACCGCAGACGGTCCCTTAAACCCGCAGTCATAGCGTTAATTTCCTTGGACAGTTTTACGAACTCGGTAGAATATTCCAGTTTCAGCCTATGATTGAGATCTCCTTTTCCGACTTTTTGAACATAGCGGACCAGATCCAGCATTGGCCAGAGTGAGAGCATTCCCATGATCACTCCAAACAGTAACGTAGCCAGCACCGCGATGGTCCCGATTTTGATACCGCGTTGACGCCCTGATTTGATATCGGCTAAAAAATCACTTTTAGGCACCATAGTTGCGATAATCCAGGAAAGACCGGTTTCGTGTTCATAGGGCGACACCATTAAAAGATGAGCTTTTTTGTTGATTTTCAGATTTAATTGATAGCGGGCACCAATAGCTTTAAATGATTCAAACGATAGTTTAAGATGTTTTGCCGCCGCCGCAATATCTCTATCAGCCGAATCAACGGCAAAAATTAGTTGATTTGTGGCACCGGTCACCGATACACCGGTGGAAGTGGCCGCCAGTCGACCCTGCTGATCAACTAAAAAGGATTTGCCGGTTCTGCCAACGCTCTGCCGCTCAAGAAACAAAGAAATATCGTCCAGCGTCAGCTCGGCATTCATGACACCCATAATTTGATGGCTGCTGTTATAGAGCGGCTGGACATACCCCATGGCCAGAATTTTGCTCGACTTGTCTTTGTAGACTCGCATATACGGATCGGTCCAGGTCGATTTGCCGGCTTTCACCGCAGCATAATACCAGGGCTGATTGCGGGGGTCCCAGAGCAGTCTGTCGCGCGGTTTTTTTTCCATGCGGCCGTGGGTATCACAATAGAATTCTTCCAGTTTATTGCCCGTTTGTTCATCCTTTATGACGAATTCAAAACCGTATTCTTCGGGGTAGCGGGCGACGCCAACGCTTCTTCCATCGGAACCGCCCCATGTAATACTGCTGAGGCCTTTGAACGTCAGGGTCTGTTCAAGCAGTGTTGCCTGCCAGGCTCGCAGTTTTTTCAAATCGAGCCAACCTTCCATGATCAGGCTGGCGTTAATCCGTTGAATGTGGTTAGGCAAATTCAACAGATCATCCAACCGTTCTTCGATGTGGTCGTGGATCTGGACCAGGTTCTGGGCCATTAAATCGTTGGCCACTGTTTTCCCCTCCGAGAAGGCGATGATCGACAAAAAGATAACCACACAAATAACCGGCGCTGTAAAAAGCAACGGCAAGGAGATCTTCATTGGTATTTTAGAGACAAAAGCGGGCAAAATCATAGGTGCCCTCGCAAGATTTTGATAATCATTAGTATACGATGGAAGATGAGTTAATATAAATAGATAAGATCAAAGTTCCGGATTGCAAGGACACAAATTATCTCCATTTTGGCTTGCGTTTTTCTAAAAAAGCGCAAATTCCCTGAAATACTTTTCAATGGCACTGGCAAACACCACCACCCGGACTCGCGGTTCATCGAGCAGCTTCTGTAGCGCAGCATTAATAAATTAACCGCCAGCGCTTCGACCAAAAAACACCCTTCAGTTTCCAAAGAAAATATTACACCCCTGGATGTACTAATTTTCCGGGCGGATTAATTAAGATATTTCGCCAAGTAATGCCTCAGCCTCAGGCTGCCAGAATCTCATACCCAAAGAACGGAATAAGTCGATAGCTTTTTGAAGCTCCAAACGGGCTTTTTCAAATTCTGCGATTCTCATATAAAATCGACCAAGTTCCAGACTGCAGTGCGCCAGCAGGGGGCGCATTTTAAGTTTAACCGCCAGATCTATTGCCTGTCGGTAGGACTGTCGTGCCTGTTCTATCTGTTCCGAGCCCATTTCAGTCTGAATTTTCGCCATAACCAGGAGTGTCCAGGCGCCAAAGCAGCGTTCTTCTGTTTGACGGAAAATGCGCAGGGCTTCCTCCGCAGTCTCGAAAGCTTTGGCAACTTGCCCGTTTAAACGGAAAGCTTCTGATAGAGCTGTTATTGGATAGATCGATGAAAGTATAGAAAAATCCAATTTTTTTGGCTTCACGGCCGCCTGTAATATCGGTAATGCATCATCCGGACGCCCTGATAGTAGATACGTATAGCCTAAACTGCAGGTAACAAATGAGAAAATGCTCTGGATATCGGCATCACGGACCAATTTATCTGCGTTTTGTAAATAATTTAAGGCGGTGTCTAGCTCTCCTTTACGCAGGTAGGTTAGACCTGAGGTCGTTTCCATAAATGCGGTACTAAAAGCGTTCTTGACCTGCCCGGCTAGCTCGCTCCCTTGCAAAGCCCACATCTCCGCCTCTTTAAACTCACCGAGTTCCGATAATCCCCAGGTCAACATACCACGAGTCGTAACCGAGGGTACGCTCGAGAGTCCATGCCGTTCTAGAACCGATGGTCCCGATAACAGTTCGGCGACTTCGCGGTGCAATACAACCTGCCGTTCAAATTCGCCCGTATATAAAAGCGGTATGCCTAAATGGAACTTAGCGGCAACCTCCGTTGAGAAATTACCGGCTGATTCAGCCAGACGCAGTCCTTCTTCGCTAAGCTTAATGGCCTCTTTGTTTCGGCCATGAATCCAGTGATGTGATGCCAGATAATTGTAACATTTAGCCAGACGAGAATTGTCATTGATCTCCCTTGCCAGAAGCTCGGCCTTGCGCACGTGATCAGCCCAATCCTCATGTCTACCCAGAGGGAATAAGGCCGAGCGCATGTTGTAGCGCAGGTCAATTTCCTGTTCAAAATGGGTCCTTGAGCGAGGAAGTCTTTTGAGCGCCTCAAGGGCAGCTTCCAAGTAATTCAGGGTTTCGATATAAGCGGAAAGGGACTGCGGCTTCAGACCGGCCTCCCGATTATACTTGTAGGCCCGGGGCCAATCTTCTCCTCTCCGATAATGGTATGCCAGCATCTCATAAAACTCTTCCAGCCTGTCCGCATAGTGTTCTTCGATCGCCTGTCCGACGAGGCCATGCAGCTCTTTGCGTTTCTGTAAAAGCAATGTCTCGTAAGTAACTTCCTGGGTGATGACATGTTTGAACAGGTATTCCGCTTCAGGAATTACCCGGATTTGTTGGATTAGTTCCAGATTTTTCAGTGTTTCCAGCGACTCCGACAGCCTTTCGGTGGAATCGGAAATTTGTTCAAGGATCCGTCGGGCAAACTCGCGTCCAATGACGGATGCCAGGCGCAGTGATTCGTGGGTGTAACCATCCAGGCGGTCCAGGCGTGCTCTGATTACCGCCTGTACGGTATTCGGGAAGGAAAGATTTTCAAGGGATTTTGTCAAGACCGCCTTTTTGTCTTTAATTTGAACCGTGCCTTCCTCAATCAGTGCACTGCTGATCTCTTCTACAAAAAATGGATTCCCTCCGGTTCGCTCATGGACCACAGGAACCATTCCCTTCGGCAAGTGATCGACATGCCAAATGGATTTGATGATGTTTTCACAATTCTGATCATCTATTGGATTCAAAATGATGGGGGTGTGATGGCTCCAGCTTCCCCAGTTCGCAGAATATTCGGGCCGATAAATTACCAGTACCATGAGTGGATGAGAGGCTATCAGGCCAATGATATGTTTTAAGGCGGCGTCTGAGACCTCGTCAGCCCAATGCCAGTCTTCAAATACCAACACCATGGGCTGCTTATTAGAATTAAGAATAAAGATTGCAGCCAGGGCCTCCAGAATCGTATTGGTAAACTCCTGGCCGAGCAGCTGATGCGGTAGCGGGTAAACTTCGCTCGGAATAGACAGCAAGTGCAAATAGACCGGCAAGTATTTCTCAAGTGACGGATCAATTGCCAGTATATTAGTAACGGCTTTATCATGTAATTGGATGGAAGTGTCCTCATCACGTAAATTAAGTCCGCGCCTTAAAGCATTATTGTGGGGAAAATAGGGGATGCTGGAGCCGTATGACTGGCAGCGGCCCTGTACCACTGTAATTGCTGATCTATTTAAAGAATGCCGGAATTCATGGGTCAGGCGACTTTTGCCCATTCCGGCTTCGCCGGCGACAGTCACGAATTGTCCCATTCCAGCCAATGTCTTTTCCAGACAGGCATACAGCGTGGTCAATTCGTGCTCTCTACCGCTGAAGGCCGTGAATCCTTGAATTTTGGCGGCTTCAAAGCGACTATGTACCGCTGATTCCTCGATCACGTGGTAAGGCGTCAGAGGTTTGGTTTTGCCCCTGACCGTTATAGATTCCAGGGCGTTGGTTTTGAAATATGGAGCTATCAGGCTGTGGGTCTCCGGGCCAATCAGGATTTCGTCCGTTTCAGCCCGGGTAGCCAGACGGGCGCCGATATTGACGGTGTCACCGGTGATACCGTAGCTGCCATCGCGGATATCCCTGATGTGGCTCACTACCAGACCGGTGCTGATTCCGGTATGCATGCGTAGTTTGGTGCTTATCCGTGCTTCAACTTCCGGACTTATCCGGCGCGCCAACTCGTGAATTTCAAAAGCTGCCTTAACCGCCCTCACCGGATCGTCTTCATGGGCGGTGGGGATACCGAAAAGGGCCAGAACCTCGTCTCCCACGAACTGGTTGACGATTCCCTCGTGGCGTTCGACGATGCGGACCGCTTCTTTCTTGATCCGGCTCATGATGGCTTCGACTTCTTCAGGATCGAGCTTCTCATTCATCGAAGTGTAGCCGGAGAGATCTGAGAATACGATTGTTGCCTGTCGGCGTTCGCCTTCAGGCAATGGAGCAGGTTCGGATTGCATTGAAGGTGAATCAGTTTGTGAGGAGGCATGAGACAATATTGCGGGAGCAAACGTTTTTGCCAGATTGTGGCCGCATTCATTACAAAATTTACTGCCGGGTCGATTCACATTGCTGCACTGCGGGCAGGCCAGTTTCATCTGGCTGCCGCACTCGTTGCAAAATTTTGCACCAGACGGATTCTCAAACTGGCAATTTTGGCATTTCATGGCTGCCCTCCGGGCAGAGTTCAAAGCTCAAGGCTCAAAGTCGCAGATCCGCCGCCTTTTTGGCGGACTTAAAGCTCAAAGAAAATAACGATATCGTTGATTAATTGAATGGTTTATTGGTTAAGTATCAGAGAAAAAAATATCCTCTTGATACAATTAGAGCATAACCGACTCCTTTTTTATCAGGCTCAAACATTCAGAGATATCAACAATTCCTTCGCCTTCTGCAAATACTGTTCTGCCTTACATTTCTCAAATATCTCAATGGCCCTGGCAATAGATTGTCGCGCTTGCTCTGTTTTTTTCCGGACCTGACTTAACCGGCCGAGTTCAAGATATGATAGCCCCCGATAACCGTGGGCACCGATTTCTTCGGTCAATTTGATAGCGTTTTGAAAATGCTCCTCAGCCTTTTTACTCGCGAAAGGCACATTCTTCATTAAGAATCCGACATTTTTTGTCATTGTGGACAGGTTGGGTTTGGGGCCGGTGGCGATCTGTGAATAAATCATACCAAGTATAAATTCGGATATCGCCAGTGCCTGGTTCCTCTGGTTTTCGAAAGCGGTTTTACGCTCTTCATCGATAATCTTTATCCCTTGATCCATCCGGCCGGATGCCACCAATGCGGCACCACGGACAATATTTACATGAGTCAGAAGGTTTCCGACCTCGTACTTTTCAAAAAATGCCGTTAATTCCTGCGCGCACTCGAGGGCATTTTCAAATTGGCCGTCCATTACATATGCAATAAGTATTGTAATACCCGGAAACATGGAATAGAAAGGGTCTTTGGAAACCGCAATGGCCTGACGGCTGCTGTTTATACATGCTTCAAAATCTCCAGTCGTTGAATATCCCAGGGACATTGCAAAGTGTCCCATCACATTGCTGCGACTGTTGGAAAATTGCTTTCCATATTCCAATAGTATTCTGCCGCATTCCAGTGCCTTTTTAGGACGCCCCATTTGGCAATAGACATACGCCATCCCTGCCAGGGACTTAAAAAAAAGGTATTGATCAGCCGGAAAATCCTTTGCGATCTGCTGGGCACATTCGCCATGGCGAAGCCCCTCCTTGAAGAGTCCGAGCTCGGCACAGTTCCATGAGAGCCACGTACAGGCATATCCGACTATTTTCTGGTTGCCGCATTTTTCACCCAGAAGTTTGGCTTTGATCAGGTAATCATAGGATTTTTGCGTTCTTCCGGACATTAAATGGGCTATGCCAAGCCACACGTAGAACATGCCGAGTCTTTTTTCATCTTCCAGCGATTCTGCCATATCCCGGTGGGCGTCGAAAAGCGAGTTGAATTCTTTGAAGTCTCCCAGATAGTAATAGACATACCCCCAGCTGTTCAGCAGATCTATCAGAACCGTTTTTTCTTCACCGGTTTTAACTCTTCCCTTGGCGTTCAGAATGTCAAAAGCCTGCTGATAGAATTGATGGGCTTCGTCTACGGAGTATCGTTCCAGACTTTTTTCGCCGGATTTAACCAGGTACTCAACCGCTTTGTGAACCGACCGGCCCTGTTTGAAATGATAGGCCAGGGTTTCATAAAGCTCAGGCAGCCGTTCGTGAAAAACCTGTTCGATAACAAGGCCGACACGTTCATGGATGTCTCGGCGCTCTTTCTTCAGCAGACCGTTGTATACTACTTCCCGCGTCATGGCATGTTTAAAAAAATACTCCAGGTCGGGATGGATTGATCTGGCCTTGATCAGATTCAGGCGTTCGAGCCCGTTCAAACAGCGGTCGATGCTGCCTCTTAGCTCCGATGTTTTCTCCAGTATTTCATACAAAAATGATCGTCCGATAACAGAGGCTTCCTGCAGCACACGTTTGCTTTCCTTCTCCAGTCGATCAAGTCGACCGGTGATTACACCATAGATTGTCGAAGACAGCTCCATTTCCTCGAGCGGTCGGGTCAGCTGCCAGCTGCCGTTATCGCGGATGAGAGATTCCGATTCAACCATGGCATTGATGACCTCTTCCATGTAGAAAGGGTTGCCTTCCAGTTTATTTTGAATGAATTTTTGCAGGGCTGCAGGAATATTTTCCGTTTTCAGCATGGACTGTACCATGATTTGAGCTTCTGAAGCGGAAAGGTCCTTCAGATTAATTTCCTGATATGATTTGCCAATGCCGCTTAACTGATGACCGGTGAAAATACTGAAAGGTAGTCTGTATGTACAAATGAACAAAGCCGGAATATTAATGTCGGATAGAAGAAAACGCAGCAACTCTAAAGTTGATGGGTCTGACCACTGAAGATCTTCCAAGCAGACTATCGTTGGTTCCGAGCGTGCCAGATTCTCCAGAACCGTTCGTACTGCCTCCTGGAAATTGGATTTCCAGAGTTCAGGGCTATTTTCCGATAATTCCGGATAATCAAGGGCATACAGACTTCCAATATAGGGTGCAATATCCTTCCGGTCTCCGGTCAAGGCATCAATTCCCGATTCCAGTTTCTGCCGGACTTTAGCAGGGGGATCTCCCTCTTCAATCTGCAAAGCCCGGCTCAGCAGGTCCATTAGTGGGAAATACGGCATGTTTTGGGCATAGCCGTATGCCTGTCCCTGGAGCCATTGGATAGTATCTGAATCCATCGAACTCCTGAATTCGTCAATCAGCCTGCTTTTCCCGGTACCGGCGTCACCCACAATGGAGATTATCGAACCTTTACCTATCTGAAGGAGTTTGAATGCGTCATTAAGCTGCGTCATTTCAACATCGCGGCCAATAAGCGTAGCGTTTAAGCCTGATGATCGGTGTAGACTATCGGGCCGATCGGCTACCGATAAAACTTTGTAAACTGAAATTGGATCGGCCTTGCCCTTGACGGCCGTCGGCTCTAATTCTTGAAAAGAAAAATATCCCTCCGCGCGATGATAGGTATTGTAGCCAACCAGGATTTCCCCGGACCCGGCTTGATCACTCAGGCGTGATGCCAGATTAAGCGCATCGCCAGAAACGCCATGGGTACCCAACTCCGGATTAATTTCACCGGTTACCGCCAAACCCGTATTGACACCGGAATGCATGGACAGGGGTTGTCTGATCTTATCTTCAAGCTCGGGACTTATATTGGCCACCAGATCATGAATTTCCCTGGCGGCTTTAATGGCTCTGACCGGATCGTCCTCGTGAGATTGCGGTACACCAAAAATCGCCATCACGGCATCACCGGCAAATTTTTCGATGAAGCCTTCGTATTTTGAGATGACGGATTTTATTTGACCGAAGATGCGGTTTACAATTTCTTTGACTTCTTCCGGATCCATTTTTTCGGACATGGCCGTGTAGCCGGACAAGTCAGAGAAAAGAACCGTGACGTGTTTGCGTTCGCCGGCCGTAAATTGATTTGAATCTTTATTTTCGGAAGGTTGAGTGACAGGTGCTTCGATTTTGAGCTCTTCTTGAATATCAGGAGAAGTTTTTGTTTGATGTTTCAGACTGTGAGCACATTCCATGCAGAATTTAGCCCGGGCCGGATTTGTAAAACCGCACTGCGGGCATTGAATTTCAAGCGGATTGGCGCATTCGATGCAAAATTTAGCGTTTTCAGGGTTGCTGGTCTGACATTTGGGACATTGCATTGGGGCCCTCCGGGCAAAATTTAAAGCTCAAAGTTCAAAGGAGTATATAATTTGAATTCGCTGTGCTCTATCCTTTTTTCAATTTAAAGAGCACCTCTTCGAGATTGATCCAGCAATTGAACCGTATTGGGCCAAATTCGGCCCTTACTTTTTGATTGTGGTTTCTCATTAATTTTCACGTAAGATTCAGGTATCAGGTTAATTGAAAGAGGAGTCGCGAGAAAATATATGATAAGCAAATCTGAAATTTATGAAAGCGGACTCAATAGCGAATTATAAATATTCCATTTTTCCATCAAGCCAGGCCAATCTTTTTGACTGAAAGTACGACATTGTGATAGCGTCGTCAAGATATTTTCGTAACCCTTCAGGGGTTCAGGGTTCAGGGTTAATAGGTTCGGATCAGGTCAAATCTGAACCTTTGTGGTAGGGTGGACAATGCCCACCCTACGATAAAGAAATTTTGCAATGTTGGAGGTAATACTGAAAGATGAGGGGCTAAAATGCCCCGTATAACCAGCAAAAAACCAATAGCTATACCACAGGGTATAAGGAATAATTTTGGATTGTTGCCAGGTAGGGAAGTCGACGTTATTGCAGAAGAAAACAATATCCTGATCGTTAAAAAGAGACGTGAAATCAGGTTTATGAATTTGCTTGGGTGTGGGAAGCGGCGCAGCAAAGTGGAAATTGACCCGCGGGTTTATGAGATCCGATGAATAGCGTTGTTATTGGCGCATATGCTTTACAAACATCGAAACGAAAACTGGTAACAAACGACAAAGGCTATTATTCGACTTGTTTTCCTGAACTAACCATAATTTCAACTACTTCTTGATACGAAGCGACTCCAACATGCCTCGAGTCTTCGACAACCAATATTCCATTCCCATTTCATGGAACATCCCTTTAGCCTCATCCAAGCTTTCCAGGGCCTTGTTGTGCTGGCCCGATTCGGCAAAAATCTCACCCAAGAAGAAGTATCCTTGTGCATAAAGGGCTTTTAACTCCAATTCCTTCAGGATTTTGATGCCATTTAAGATATATTTTTCCGCAATTTCAAGGTGTGGTTGATCCATTCTGCCAAAAATTCTTCCCAATAAAATCAATGCGAAACCTTCTATCCATATTTGTTGCGCCTTTTGTGATAATTTCAAAGCCTTTTCTGCCCGGCATTGAGAATTTTTAAGATCACCCGATTCCAAATGAATCATTCCGAGTAACCAGTAGAATAATCCCCGGTCGATTTGTACTTTCGCTTCTCCGAAAATTTTGAGACCCTTCTCGATAAATTCCCTGGCAGTTTTAAGATCTCCCAGCAGAAAGTGGGACCACCCCAGATTCCCCCAGGCTATCGGGAAAAGGAAAAATTGTCCTTCTTCACAATATCTTATCAAATTTTGTAAATGCGGTATCGCATTTTTTCCATCTCCCCTAAAATTTTGCAGCCAGCCGTATTGCAATTCCAAGACAGCTAACGCACCTTTGTTTTTTATTTCAATAGCAAAATTAATTCCTTTTTCTAGGTAAGATATCGCTTCTTCAAAATTTCCCACCATTGCGGAACAATTCGCATACCATCCATGAATAGCTGAATATAGATTATACGGATTACCAAAAAAATCAGGCCGCCTTTCTGTTTTTTCGAGCAGAGTAATAATTTTTGGCGCGACATCAATTACGCCCTTGCATTTTCCTGACCACCAGTAAAGGAGACACAGATATCCTCCGGTTGAAGCCATCAACCCAACATCATTTATTTGTTCTGCTTTCCTGAAAGCATCCGCGGAATACTTAATCCCTCGACGAAGATCTCCTTTTTTCCATCCATGATATAGACCATATACACTCAGGTAGTGGGCAAGGCTTCTTTCATCCCCGAGTTCCTTTGCAAGCTGCTCACATACTCGAATATTCTCGAGTGATCCTTCGGGCCAGTGTGTGTAAACCATTGCATACGCCATCGAAAGGCGAACATCGAACTGTTCCTTTTTATGATCGTCAATCTTCGGCATCTTAACCAACAACTCTATCGCACCCTTAAAATAGCGCACCGCCTCCAAATTAGAATGTTTTCTCATAGCTTTGACGCCGGATAACTTGAAATATTGGTACGCCTTTTCAAAATTCTCGCTTTTCGAATAATGATAGGCCAGCATTTCATAGAATTCTTCCAATCTATGCGGCCAAAGCTCTTCAATGGCACCGCCAATTTTTTCGTGAATCTCCTTTCTCCTCTTTTGAAGCAGGCTGTTATAGGCCACCTCCTGGGTCAGAGCGTGTTTAAAGGCATATTCCAACTCCGGGAACAGCCTCTTTTCATAAATGAATTCCAACCCCTGGAGGTTGAGAAGATAAGGTTTAAGTTCTTTACGCATCTCCGAAATAGTTTCGAGGATACGGAAGGCAAAGTCCCTCCCAATCACCGATGCGACTTGCATGGTCCGTTTGAGGTTGTCCTCCAGACGGTCCATGCGAGCCGCGATAATTCCTTGAATGGTATCCGGCAACTGGATCTCCGAAGCATTTTTAATTAGCTCACACTTTTGATCCCTGCACAGAATGGAACCGTTTTCCAGCAGCGTATGCGTGAATTCTTCTATATAAAGCGGATTTCCGGCCGCCCGATGCAGAATCAGTTCTCTTAGCTTCGGCACCGGGTCGCCTTCCCGGAGAATCGCCTGTATCAGATCTGTGCTGGATTTTGGGGTGAGTTGATCCAGGCCGATTCGATTGTAATTGGATTTGCGTCCCCATTTGTGGGTATATTCCGGACGATAGGGAAGAATCAACAGGATCCGGGAATTTGCCAGCCATTCGATCAGGTAGCATAAAAAGGCCTCGGAGGTCTTGTCGATCCAGTGCAGATCTTCGACAATAAGGATAATGGATCTTTTCTGGCTCTGGCGAATAAGCAGATCCCTGATCGCCTCGAAGGTTTTCTCTCTTTTTTGCATGGGCTCAAGTTTTTGATAGGCTCCATCTTCGACCTCAAGAGATAAGAGTTCGTGAATAGGTGGCAGCACGCTTTGAAGTTTCTCGTCAAGCAGGTGAACCTTCTCCTTCATATTCTTTTTGATTACCAATTTCTGATCACCCTCTTTGATCCCAAAGTAAGATCGCAAAATATCTAACACGGGTAGGTAGGCTATGGCACCACCGTAATGTAGACAGCGGCCTTCAAAGTAGTCAAATTCATCCCGGGACAATCGATTTCTAAATTCAAGCAGGAGCCTGGACTTACCTACACCGGCGTCACCAACAACTCCCACTACTTGACCTGCACCTGTTTGTGCTTTTTCATAGGCATCCATGAGAGCGCCCATTGAATTTTTTCGACCGACAAACTTGGTCAGACCTTTGGATACGGAAGCTTCTATGCGGGACTCGGCTTTACCCGCTTTAATTAGCTCATATGCCTCTTGAGGTTGCTCCTTCCCTTTCACTCCAAATTTTCCCAGAGACTTAAATTCAAAGAAATCTCTGGCCAGTTTGTGGGTATTGCCCGATACCATGCTGGTGCCGGGACGGGCCATATTCTCAATTCTAGAAGCGAGATTGGTGGTGTCACCAACGGCCGTATAATCCATGCGCAGGTCATTACCGATAGAGCCCACAATAACCGGGCCGGAGTTGAGACCGATGCGCATTTTGAAGTCCGCTCCAAAGTCTTTCTTTACTTTCTCTTCAAATCCTACTAGAACTTTCTGAATGGCTAGCGCCGCATAGCATGCTCTTTGAGCATGGTCCTCGTGGGACAGGGGGGCGCCGAAAAGAGCCATCACGCCATCGCCTGTGAACTGGTTGATGGTGCCTTCAAACTTATGGATTTCATCCATAAGGATTTTGAAACAGCCGTCCATTATTTGGTGCACTTCCTCGGGATCCAGCTTTTCGGCAATGGACGTATAGTTGGCCACATCGGCAAAAAGCACCGTCACCAACTTGCGCTCTCCCTCGATGGAGCTGCG
>Ga0056115_1000415_pt1 | contig 19511 bp, 15 predicted proteins | sample WorMetOlspDAHAB1_FD_77007 | JGI IMG/M metagenome (GOLD analysis project Ga0056115, IMG submission 77007) | Marine gutless worms symbiont microbial communities from Max Planck institute for Marine Microbiology, Germany - Olavius sp. DAHAB.1 ...
ATTGCAAAGGGATCCAGTCTGGTCTGATGGTGATTTTGCAAAGAAAATCGGCCTTTCCTCAAGCTTATTGCAAAGGGATCCAGTCTGGTCTGATGGTGATTTTGCAAAGAAAATCGGCCTTTCTTCAAGCTTATTGCAAACAAATCCATTCTGGTTTGAAGGAAAGAAATTCCCCAGAAAATTGGGACATCCGTGACTAGACCAAGGCTCATAAAATGACACATGCCTGGACAAGACGGAAAGAACATTGTAATCATAGAAGGACATTTTTTCCTTGAAAAACAGACACTAAGCATGTACCGATACACTTTTCCCTTGTTGTGTGGTGTTATCCTGCGGTTTATAGTGGTTTTTCGTGTTCTGGAGGGCAGTTCGTAGGGTATGAAAAGGACTTATCAACCTTCGAGATTGGTGCGTAAGCGTAGACATGGGTTTCGCGCACGTTCGTCTAGTGTCGGAGGTCGGCGTATTTTGGCATCTCGTAGGGCGCGCGGTCGCACTCGTCTTTCTGCGTGAACTAGTACAGGTTTTTTTGTGAGTTGCGTGGTGCAGTATCTTCGTAAGCGTTCTGAGTTTTTGGCGGTTTCTCGTCTGGGCTATAAGGCCAGGCGTGCCTGCCTCTCACTACACAGAGCAGACATAGCAGCTCTCAAGAGATCGAAACGCAGTCGCCGTGTGTCTGGAGACAGTGTCGACGCCCGTTTGCGCGTGGGTTTTACAGTCACAAAAAAGGTCGGGACAGCCACAGAGAGGAGTCGCGTCCGCCGTCGTTTGCGTGAAGCTTTCAAAAGCCTTTCTTCTGCCAGCAATGCCGGCTCCTGGCTGAAGGGAGCCTATGTGGTGTTTGGTAGAAGAGATACTCTGCATACACCATTTTCTGTTCTAGTATTAGAGCTAAAGTCAGCTGCCAAACAGTTGACTAGGCGTCTCCGTCAAGGCGTGCTACCGAAGACCTATGCGTAGCCAGGTCATCGTATTTCGCCGTGGTTTTTTCAAAGAATCCGCCTCAGAACCGCTAGGGCTGGATTGGTTTTCTGTGCTTATGTCGATGGACTCTCATGAATAACAATACCAATATGATAATCGCTATCGTCCTGTCTCTGGTTGTAGTGCTGGGATGGCAATATTTTGTAGCCGATCCCTACTTGGAAACTAGAAGGCAAGCCAAAATGAAGGAGTCCGAATCTAGTACTACGTCCAAAAAAGAACCAGTTTCTTCTGCCTCCAGATCGGGTCCGGATCGTCCTCCCAAACTGGGCTTGGATACTGGCGATTGGCCTTCTCGTAAGACTTCCGCGTCCAAGTCCGGGATGACCAAAGGAGCGCCTGCCTCTCGTGTCAGGATCGAGACTGGATCCCTTTCAGGGTCGATCAGTCTGGAAGGGGGAAAGTTAGACGAATTAACCTTAAAAAAATACAAGAAGACACTGGAGCCAGGATCTGATTCAGTTGTACTCCTTAGCCCTTGGGGATCGGCTAATCCGTACTTTGTCGAAACAGGCTGGCTTCCAGACCGCGATAATCCAATAGAAGTACCAGATACAGAGACGATTTGGTCGCAGGTGGGAAATAACAGCTTGACCCCTGACAATCCTGTCGTCTTGCGCTGGTCGAACGATCAGGGATTTGTTTTCACACGCACAATCAGCGTAGATGACAAGTACGTCTTCAGGATAATAGACGAAGTGGACTCCGTCGGAGGAGGCGAGGCAAGGCTTGCATCTTACTCAGTGATCAGCCGCTTTGGAGAGCCGGAGACATCTGGATACTACCTACTGCACGAAGGGCTCATCGGGCTATTTGGGAATTCTAGACTGACAGAGGTCGATTATTCTGAACTCCAAGAGGAGGGAATGATCACCAAAGAGCCAGTAAAAGGATCGTGGCTCGGGTTCGTCGACAAGTATTGGGCCGTGGTGTTGATCCCAGATAAGGAAAAATTACTTCGATCTGCCTTCACATTCTATGATGACAGATACGGTTTGGATCGCTTCCAAGCTTCTAGTTACGGGGAGCCGGTACTGGTAAATGGAAATAATAAAGCCGTATCCAGTGTACGGGCTTTCGTAGGAGCTAAGGAAGTAAACACTATCAGAGCCTATGAACATGACCTAGGTATCAAGAAGTTCGGAAATATCACAGACTGGGGATGGTTTTGGTTTATCACCCAGCCCATGTTTTGGTTGCTCGACCAGATGCGTCAATGGTTAGGGAATTTCGGCCTGGCGATCCTCGCAGTGACTGTCATCCTGAAGTTGGCACTTTTCCCAGTAGCCAATCGCTCATATGAGTCGATGAGCAGGATGAAAAAACTCACCCCCAAGTTGAAGGAGATACAGGAGAGGTACAAAGATGATAAGCAGAAACAGCAGGAGGCTACGGTAGAGCTCTATAACAAAGAAGATGTCCATCCGCTGGCTGGTTGTCTTCCTAGTCTCGTTCAGATTCCGATTTTCTTTTCGCTGTACAAGGTTTTGTTCATCACTATCGAGATGCGTCACACGCCATTTTTTGGATGGATACACGATCTTGCTGCTCCTGATCCAACTTCTTTGTTCAATCTTTTCGGCTTGTTGCCGTATCAAGTTACTGGAGCATTCAACATAGGTATGTGGCCAATCCTCATGGGAGTGACTATGTTCTTGCAGATGAGGATGAACCCTCCTGCTTTGGACAAGACACAGAAGCTCTTTTTTGATTTTATGCCTCTCGTCTTTGTCTTCATGCTTTCTAGTTTTCCGGCTGGTTTAGTCATATACTGGACCTGGAATAATGCTTTATCCATCGCGCAACAGGCTTGGATTATGAAAAGGAATGGCGTCAAGATTGAGCTCTTTGATAACTTGGTGGGGCTTTTTAAGAAAAGTACTGGCTCTAGAAAATAGTACTTCGTACCGAGAACTTAACCGAGCGCGCACTGATAGACCTGTTGGTGCACACTGGGGGTATGGTGTGTGATTTTCCTCAAGATGGCAAAATAGATCAGATGATGAAGCTGTTCGCTCAGCCTTGGGTTTTTGGCTGTGCGGTTTCTCAGGTCACTCGATTGCCTCCACCCAGTCTCAAGGAAATAGCCTTTATCGGTCGCTCGAATGTGGGTAAATCCAGCTTTTTGAACTCCTTGTTGAACAGGAAGCGTTTGGCACGGACTTCAAATACTCCTGGTTGCACTCGTTCTCTGAATTTCTACTTTCCCGCCATCTCCCTAAAAGGAGATGAGGCTCCTAGTGTTTCCAGAGCTAGAAAGCCTCGTCAGTATCCAGTTGCCATGGTAGATATGCCAGGATACGGTTTTGCACGTGCTCCCAGGATTGAGCTCGATACCTGGATCTCTTTGGTGTTCGAGTATCTGCGCAATCGAAAGATCTTGCTTGAGGTGTGTTTACTCGTCGACAGCCGTTTTGGTTTCACTTCGCGCGACTTACGGACTATAGATTTGCTGGAACAGTCCGAGATCGAGTATCTTATCGTTCTGACTAAACTGGACAAGATAGTTCGGTCTCCAGAGGATCCACGGGTTCACAACCTCGTGACGGACTTGGAAACCCAGATGCAGTCTATGAAGTGGCATCGAGGCATTTGGGCGACTTCTGTGAGCAAGAGGTGGGGTTTAGATGCAGTCCGTCGCGAAATATGCACTCGTGTGGTAAGTGCTTTCGAGACTTGTGATCAGCTTTCGAGCTTCAGACGCGACATGTGATGGTGATGTCGATTCAAGATTGAAATACTTGGAGGTACGGTATGCAGTGTGATCCCCTGGAAAACAAAGACTACAGTGAGTTGGCTGACATCGTCGAGGCAGCTTTTGATGACGATCTCTCGTCTTTGGACCAGAGTGTAAGGTCTAAGTTGTGTGTCACCTTGGAGAATACACTGGATTTGCTCGATAAGGGAAAGATAAGGGTAGCAAACAAATCAGAGGAGGGGTCTTGGAGCATCCAGCACTGGATCAGAAAGGCTATCTTATTGTTCCTCAAACTGAAAGAACCAGAACTAATCGAAGGAGGGCCAGATTCCGGAAATTGGTGGGATAAGGTGCCGTCCAAATTCAAAAATTGGACCAATGATGACTTTAAAAAAGGCGGATTTCGCGTCGTTCCAAATTGTGTTGTTCGTCATTCAGCCTATATAGCTCCTGGTGTTGTTTTGATGCCATCCTTTGTCAATATGGGGGCTTATGTGGATTCCGGTACCATGATAGACAGTTGGGCAACTGTAGGATCATGTGCTCAAATAGGGAAAAATGTTCACATTTCTGCAGGTGTCACAATCGGTGGAGTGTTAGAACCAGTCTATGCTATGCCAACCATCGTCGAGGATGATTGTTTTGTCGGTGCTAACGTGGTCATCGCTGAAGGACTGGTAATAGGCACAGGATCAGTGATCTCCACGGGAGTCTGTATCACTGGATCTACAAAGATCGTGAACCGGGATACTGGTGAGATCTTCACCGGATTTGTTCCTCCTCATTCTGTCGTAGTTCCTGGAACCCTTCCTGTGACTGGTTTAAATACTGGTTTGGTTCCCAGTATAGCCTGTGCGGTGATTGTCAAACGACCTGATGAAGAGACCCGTATGTCTACCTCTATTAATGAACTGCTTAGGTGAGGTAGCATCTATCGCATCACCGTTCGGATCGCTGATGAATGTCGCATCTACAGGCTTGCTGTATGACTTCCAATGGATTGGAAGCAGGCATCTATCTCATCACCGTGTGGCTGAAGGTCAAGCGGCATGTGAGGCAGTCCTCCCGCTCGATGAAGAAGGAGGCTCCAGTTCCGTCGAGACTGTCCGAAATCACTCGATCTCGCTATCTGTTATGCCTTCGATAATTGCACCACCACATCGCGACAATACTGCCCGAAATCACTCGATCTCGCTATCTGTTATGCGTTCGATAATTGCACCACATCGCGACAATTTATACTCCAGATCCTCAAACCCACGGTCGAGGTGATATACGCGGGATATCGTGGTGGTGCCTTCTGATACGAGAGCAGCAAGGATGAGAGATACAGAAGCACGCAAATCAGTCGCCATCACAGGAGCTCCGACAAGGTGTGTTTTTCCTTCAACCTTGGCCACTTGCCCTTTTAAAGTGATCTTGGCTCCTAGCCTGCAGAGTTCACTCACGTGCATGAAGCGATTTTCAAAAATCGACTCCGTGATCAAGGAAGAACCCTCAGCTTGGGTCATCATGGCTGTGAACTGAGCCTGTAGGTCCGTCGGAAAACCAGGAAATGGAGCCGTCGTTATATCACAGGGTATAAGTTCCGTTTTGTCACATGTCACACGAATGCTGTCAGATGTGCACTCGATATCTGCTCCAGCCATCCTCAGGACTTCGATGACGCCCGACAGGAGTTCCTCAGGGACCCGTCTCAGAAGTAAATCTCCTCCAGTGATCGCAGCTGCCATGGCGTAGGTCCCAGCTTCTATGCGATCCGGCATGACGCGATGAGTAGTTCCTCGGAGTCTTTCCACTCCATAAATGCGTATTGTACTAGTGCCAGCCCCTTCGATTTTGGCTCCCATCGAGTTCAAACAATTAGCCAGATCCATGATTTCAGGTTCCTGTGCTGCGTTCTTGATCGTGGTTTCACCTCGTGCGAGGGTGGCAGCCATCATTATGCTGTGCGTAGTCCCGACAGATGGTTTTGGCATATCTATCGCAGTGCCTCTCAAGCCCTTCAGTGTCTTCGCCACCACGTAGCCGCCATCGATCCTGACTTCTGCTCCTAGACGTTCCAGGCTGTCGGTGATGAAATTGACAGGCCTAGTCCCGATTGCACATCCTCCAGGAAGAGAAACACGAGCTTCACCACACCGGGCTAACAGAGGACTTATAACCCAAAAACTAGCACGCATCTTGCTCACCAACTCGTAAGGAGCCACATTGCTCGTTATAGTGGGGGCGGATAGTGTCAGGGATCGGGATATGCGGTTTCGCGTTTTTGTTGGTTCGATGTCTTCAGTCCCAGTCCGGCAGTCTACACCGTGATGCTCCAAGATTTTCCTCAGGGTGGTGACGTCTCTCAGCTTGGGCACGTTTTCCAGAGTGACTTCCTCTTCGGTGAGGAGGCTGGCTATCATGAGGGGTAATACCGCATTTTTAGCGCAGGATATGTCTATGGCTCCATTCAACCTGTTGCCACCCACGATTCTGAGTGTGTCCATCTTTTCTGTCTTCCTAGTGTGTAAACCTGGATGTTAGTCTTATGGGAATTGCAATACTGTCTTCTTGGAAAGAGTGACACGAAAACCTATAATACTTTTACCCTTCAGGGAAGCTTTAGATTAAAGACTGTTGTATGATCACGCACTGATGTTACACTGGCGTGCCAGATGTGTCCTTCGATGCCCTGTATGGATCCTGTGGCTTCGATGTTTTTCTTGTTCTACTTTTTGTGTGTGGAGGCGTTTATCCTCGTGGCCAAATTTTTCGCTGATTTTGCTCCGCTTAGTTCGGATTACTCCGGTGCGGTCGTGGGTTTCGTAGACGATAAAATTAACTTTTGTCCCAGTTTTAGCAAACTGGATTCGCTACTATCTGGATCACTCACTCGTTCTGTATCCAAATCCAAATTTACCGGGAAGAGGTATGAGGTTTTAGAAATCATCGCTCCTAGCGCAGAACTCGAGGAGATCGACAAGGTACTCCTCGTCGGCATCGGAAGTGCAGAAAATATAACAGAGTTCGATTGGGTGCAGTTGGGTGGTGTCTTGTCCAGTGCCCTGCTGGCTTCGGAAACACAGAAGTCAAGTGTCTACCTCGATCGCTATGGTGACAAGTCCTGTGATAGCAGGATAGCTGTGAATGTAGCTCTTGGTGTTGGGTTGGCCGCTTACTCCTTCGACAAATACAAGACGATAAAAGAAGAGGACGACGACAAGCCAAGGGTGAAACTGAAGTCCATTGAAGTCACTTTCGCAGTGTCCGACAGCAAGGGGGTTGAGAAAATCTGGAAGGACTCCATCGATCCGGTGCTACGTGGAACAAATCTGGCCAGAGACTTGGTGATAGAACCCGCCAATGTCCTGTCCACATGTGACTTCGTCAAAAGAACCATGGCCCTGCAGGATAACGGTGTCGAGGTACAGGTTCTGAACCGAGACCAGATGCAGGAACTGGGAATGAACGCTCTGCTCGGTGTCAGCAAGGGATCCGTGACCCCGCCTTACACGGTGGTGATGAAGTGGATGGGAGCTCCCACGGATGAAAACAAAGCGAGCGAACCGATCGTGTTCATCGGAAAGGGAGTGGTATTCGATAGTGGTGGTATTTCCATTAAGCCCTCCAGCAAAATGGGGGATATGAAAGGGGATATGAGTGGAGCTGCATGTGTCACAGGTCTCATGCATGCCCTATCCTGTCGTGGTTCCAGAGTTAACGCCATCGGAATCATAGGTTTAGTGGAAAACATGCCGAGTGGAGATGCTCAACGTCCTGGTGACATAGTCACCTCCATGTCAGGTCAGAGTATTGAAATCGTCAACACCGATGCTGAAGGACGGTTGGTACTCGCAGATCTCCTCTGGTATGCCAAAGAGCATTTTAAGCCATCTGTCATGATCAACATTGCCACCCTCACTGGAGCGATCTTTATTGCTCTGGGAGATAAACGTGCGGGTCTTTTTTCCAACGATGATGCTGTTTCTGCCCAGATTACCGATTCAGGCATAGCGACCGGTGAGTTGGTATGGCGTATGCCGATGGGGACTGAATATGAAAAGCTGATAAAAAGCAAATTCGCTGACATGAGGAATGCCGGAGAGCGCGGAGGTGACGCTATCTTTGCTGCCCAGTTCCTACACCGTTTCGTGGGGAAAGTGCCATGGGTCCACTTGGATATCGCCGGCACTGCAACTGGAAATGTCACCAAGGTCAGTAAGTCCTGGGCTGCTGGATGGGGAGTACGTCTCTTGGATCGCTGGGTCAGGGACTACCGTGAAAAGAGTCTATAAGCGGTGTCTGTCACTGCAATGCGCCTGGATCTCTTCTGTTTCCTGTCTGTTCTGACATGGCTTATCTCTCGCGCGATTTGTTGTTTGTGTAGTCTGGCTTCTGTCCTGGGCAATTCTGACATGGCTTATCTCGCGCGATTTGTTGTTTGTGTAGTCTGGCTTCTGTCCTGGGCAATTCTGACATGGCTTATCTCGCGCGATTTGTCGTTTGTGTAGTCTGGCTTCTGTCCTGGGCAATCAGGTCTGGGTCTGTCCTGGTGAAGGCCGATGTTGGTTCCGTTGCTGGTTCCGTTTCAGGAGGAAATAGTGAGAAGAGACAAAAGGCGCGATGACATCGATGGGTGGATCATCCTAGATAAGCCCTTTGGTGTCAGTTCTGCAAGAGCTGTCAACCGTGTGAAGCGTCTGCTGAATGTCAAGAAAGCGGGTCACGCCGGGACACTGGATCCGACAGCTTCTGGTATGTTGCCCATCGCTCTGGGGCAAGCGACGAAAACAGTACCATTCGTCATGAGAGCTAGTAAGTCTTATCGTTTCTGCGTGAAGTGGGGATCTGAAACGGATACAGGAGATGTATGCGGCATCCCAATTGCGTACTCGGACCACAAACCTTCTCCGGAGGAAGTGATATCAGTGCTTTCAGAGTTTACCGGCAATATAAGACAAGTACCTCCTGTATTCTCTGCTGTGAAGGTGTCTGGCCGCCGTGCTTACGAGATAGCAAGGGATGGAGGTGATGTATCACTTGAGCCTCGTACTATTTATGTTCACTCCCTCGAACTAATGGAAGTATTGGGGGATAGTGTTTTTTCCTTCTACTGTGAATGCAGTAAGGGGACTTATATTCGCTCTTTAGCCCGAGATCTTGGACAAAGACTCGGGACTCGAGGTCATGTGGTAAAGTTGAGACGTATCAGAATTGGCAGGTTTGAAGAACATGATATGGTTACCTTGAAGGCTCTGAAAGAAGCATGCAGTCCTGAAAAAGAAAGAGAGGAGCCAGCATCGATCTCAGAAGGGGAGAAAAAATACAAACCGTCTGGATGCCAGGCATTTCTCAGGCCAATAGTGGAAGGGATAAGACACAGTCTTCCAGAGATCCAAATAGATCACAGTGCAGCTGAGAGACTTCGATCTGGTCAAATGGTCAAGCTGATGGGTCAAGTTCCCGAGTCGATGGTTGGGGAAGCACCGGAGGCTTATGCAACCTGTCAGGGAAATCTGATAGCATTGGGAGCCCTAAAAGAAGGATGTTTCTTTCATCCGACTCGAGTCTTTCGGGATCAAAGTCCTACCTAGCATACTTCTTGGCATGCTCAAGACACTAGATAGCAAACCTCCAAGATCCTAGGTAAGTAGGTCTCTTAGCAGATCAAAGCCCTATGTAGCAGACTTCTTGGCAGCTGGAGAAGCTGTGGATATCAATGTCCAGTTGGGGTTTGGAGATGTCAGGAGGCGTTCGAAGGTCCAATGATCTACTACTTCCTCCTGCTTGTGAGGATTTCCAGCTACTACGGACCCGTCTTTCGACTTAGTTGAGCTGATGACACTGCAGACAAATCGCAAACTGATTCGAGCGATCGTGTTCTCGATATTCACTGCAGTGATTTCACCCTCGTTTATGTTGACGATTACGCTTTCCATAGTATATCCCAGCTCTGAGCGTCTGTTGATGGACTCGACAAAGCCCTTGTACACAGTGCTGGATAGGATGCTCTTCAGAGTTTCGAGATCTCCTCTAGCGAATGCTGACAGGACTGTCTCGTATGCTAACTCTGCACCTTTCAGAAAGTCTTCTCTATTGAATCGCTTATCTATTTCTGTGATTTTTCCTATGGCAAGACTGATGGGATCTGTTTCTTCTTCAGTTTTTTCGTCTGCGGTCTCTGGAGCGAGCTTGTCATCGATGACGTGAATGACATTATTACCATTACCGTTGCTGCCTTTTAGCAAGGTGGTCGTGGTCTCTTCTGGGGTATGCTGTTCAGCTCCTGACTTTTGTCCTAGAACGCTGATCAAGCGCACCAAGACGATTACCGATAAAGATGCAGGAACAATGATCATAGGATCAAAAATATCTATCATTCTTAGACCCCCAGTGGTTGCGCAGAACTCCAGGCAGATGACCAACCATCATCCACCAAACCAGTATGTACATCGAAATGGATTTATTGTTCATGACTAAGAATAGCACGCGTGCCAGTAAAGCGGAAATAAAAACAGTCTGATACTGCTAGGGAATGAAACACGACTTCACAGAGCTGAACTCTGCCATTTTCATCCTACCGTGAGGCCCGGAGTTTCTACAGGAAAACTCATGACAAATAGATCTGTCTGGAGGCCTGAGAATCAAATTTTACTCCAGAGTGCAAGTATACCGACGTTTACACAATATCAGATATAGCCATACAGTGACCGGTCTTAGGAAAGGGGTATTTGATCTGCTTGATTATCGTCCGGATTCTACTGCGTTGACAGGATCATTTTTCTTTGGTTAATACAGGAGCAACAGTGACTGGTGTGAGCCTACGTGACTCTCTGTAGCCTGCAGAAGACACTGTATTGGATAGTTTCGGAGTGGTTTGTCATGCAAAGTACCGATAAGACCGAAGAGACACCTGGTGAGACCAGGGGGCCTGCAATCAATGTGTTGACACAATACGTGAAGAGCTTGAGTTTTGGAAATCCAGGTGTACCTAAGTCGCTGGGTGCCTCTAATGAAGCACCTCATATTTCCATTACTGTGAATGTACGTGGTAGGTCTCTGCAGAACAAGGACTTCGAAGTCGACCTAGAACTCATATCTAAAGCGACCAGAGATAAGGAGGTTATTTTCGTTGCAGAGATAGTTTATTCTGGAGTGTTTCGCATATCTGGTGTTCCCGCTGAGAGTTTACAGACATTAGTCTTGGTAGAGTGTCCGCGTTTGTTGTTTCCCTTTGTTCGCAACATTTTAGCTGATCTCACCCGTTACGGTGGATATGCCCCGCTTTTGATAGATCCTATAGATTTCGCAGAGCTTTACGGGAGGAACTTGACAACTCATCAGGTCTCGGAGGGCAGCCAGAGCGTCAACTAGCAAGAAGACTGGGTGGAAGTAGCAGAGGGCAGCTCCTTTGGGATGCCACCAGGTAGTGTTGGACTTCACTGTCCTTCATAGTGGAGCTTTCTGTGGCCTAACTTCAAGAGTTGAGGAGAGATCATCTGTCGCTATAGGAGAGCTGCTATGACGTGACTTCAAGTGGTGGGAACTCGTCTCTCGTTGTATCGCAGCCATACAGCCTTTGGCCCAAGTGTTGCTACAAATTTCCTGTGTTCGCGGAGTTCTTCTTCCGAGATTGCCCCGGTCTTAAACCTGGAAGAGTATCTTTCTCTGTTCGAAGTTTTCTCTTGTCCTGTACCTTCTGTTATCTGGTGTGTTGGTACTGTGTCTGAGAATGAGAGTTTACCCTGGCTTCCACCCAAGAGGTGGAGATAAACTTCCGCCAACAGTTCTGCATCAAGTAAAGCCCCATGAAGAACACGGTGAGAAGTGTCAATCTTGTATCTGTGACATAGAGCGGAAAGTGAATTCGGTTTGCCAGGATACTTACGCTGCGCAAGAGCAAGGGAATCTATCACATTATCTGGAGAAATAAGTGGCAGTTCCAACAGGGAGAGCTCCTTGTTGAGAAAGCCGAGATCAAAGCCAGCATTGTGAATTACCAGATTTGCTCCATCGATAAATGCTAATAGTTCCTCAGCTATCTCGTGGAACTCAGGTTTGTCTTGCAGGAACTCGTTGGAAAGCCCATGAATAGCCAAGGCTTGCGGCGCGACTTCATGTTTCGGATTGATGTAAGCATGATAGACCTCTCCATTGGCTACGCGATCCACCAGTTTGACGCAACCAACTTCGACGATTCTGTCATCACCACGCAAGCACAAGCCCGTAGTTTCGGTGTCCAGCACGACCTCGTATATGTGAGCCATTTTAGCCTAGCCAATTTCAGTCAATCGATAAGTTCCTGGGAGTGGCCTTAAATGGGTTTAGATGGCACATCGTCATCATGGCTGCACACCACAGCTTCGCCATTTTGTTTGACACGATCTTCAAGCCATCATCCGATATAGACGCGAGTGGCCTTAAATGGGTTTAGATGGCACATCGTCATCATGGCTGCACACCACAGCTTCGCCATTTTGTTTGACAGGATCTCCAAGCCATCATCCGATATAGACGCGGAGGACCTAAAAGGGGATCTCATCATCCGTCAAGCTAGAAGAGGCATCAAAGCTTGCACTAGGACTAAGCCTCTCGTACCCTTTATCTTGCTTTTCGCTTGAGGATCCAAGCCCTGTAGGCCTGTCCAGCAGTATTAGACTAGAGTTAAACCCCTGCAACACCACTTCTGTGGTGAAGCGTCTTTGTCCGTGGGAGTCCTCCCATTCACTGTTGCGCAACCGCCCTTCGACAAACACCTTCGAGCCCTTTTTGAGGTACTGTTTGGCCACTTCCACTAATTTCTCAGCGAAAATCACCACTCTGTGCCATTCAGTGCGCTCACGGCGCTCTCCAGTATTTTTGTCACGCCAAACATCTGTCGTTGCCAAACGCAGGTTCAGTACTGACCTACCGTCCTGCATGGAATTTTCTTCAGGATCAGCCCCGAGATGGCCGATGAGAATAACCCTATTAAGGCTGCCAGTCACTTAAAACCTCCACTTTTACAGAAAAATCTACAGTCTGAAACCTACACATCCCGTGTAGAAACTTAGAACCCAGGCTATCATGATTCAAGCAATAGGACACTAGGCAGAAGCAAAAAAATCTCGATGGGGCAGGGGATTCTCAGAAGGTACAGTTACTGTACAGTCTTAATGCTGAGTGCTATATCTGCACACTACATGGCGTAATACCCAAGAGCCCTGGAAGATGCTGCAGAAGACTGAGATATTCGAATGAGAACCGGTTGCCTTGCAAACAATCATCAGATAGTATTATTCTGGAAAAGCGTAAGTAAGCATCTCCTATATATCTGGTGAATCGGTACTTTGTACGTGGTGATTACGTAACGGGAACTGTGCGGTCGTGAAGCTGTACTATGTTGGCCTGTATAATATGGTTAGTGTAGCGGGTGTGAGAACTTGGTGATGAGGAGTTTCTTCAAATTTATCGGCAGATTTGTCAAAAAGATCAGCAGTTATAGCCGGACCTGTAAAGGCCTTTCTGGCTTTTTTACAGGTATGTTAGCTGTCTCCCTTTTTCTCTCACTGTCTGTCGATTATCTACACCGCGAATTTCATGCTCCTGGTTTGTCATCGGAGCCTGTAATGGTTCTCATAAATAAGAATTCCGCGCTAGATGAAGTAGGTACCACCCTTGTAGAAAAGGGGGTGATCCAGGATAGGGGCTTCATTCTATGGAAGGTTTTCTCTGCTGGAAAAGCGCTTTTCGCTCGTTCTAGTGTGATAAAAGCCGGAGAGTGGAACTTCGAACCCAATGTTTCCATGGCGGAAGCAGTCGAGCACATGAGTAGCGGTACGCCGGTTATTCATAGAATCACTTTCCCAGAAGGCTGGACTATCGAGCAGATTGGAGCTAGGCTGAATGACGATGAGAGGCTGAGTGGCCCTTTTGTCTTGCCCTCTGAAGAGGGGATGTTGATGCCAGATACTTACTTTTTCGTACGGGGGCAGACAAGAGAAGGTTTGATCCGTGAAATGACAGCTGCCATGGAAAGGGCGCTGGAGGATAGCTGGGATGGAAGAGCGGAGAATTTGCCTCTGTCGAGTCTGCATGATCTTCTAGTACTCGCCTCGATTGTGGAAAAGGAGACCTCCAAGCTTAAAGAGAAACCGCATGTTGCCGCAGTGTTTCTCAATCGCATCAAGCGTGGTATGCGGTTGGAGGCGGATCCTACTGTCTTATACGGTATCTACGGAGGATCTAGTTGGCGTGAGAAGCGCAGATTGACCAAAGCTGAACTGGCTTCGCCTACTCCTTACAACACCTATAGATCGGTTGGATTGCCACCTGGTCCAATCTGCAATCCTGGACGCGCCTCGATAAAAGCAGTGGCTCGTCCGATGAAGACTAATGATCTGTTTTTTGTAGCAGATGGCAGTGGTGGTCATACTTTTTCTAAGACTTTTTCTGAGCATCTCAGGCATGTGGCTAAGCTTAGAGCTATTGAAGCTGCCAGGGCAAAAAAGTAATGCCATCAAGTTCAGTAATTGTTTTTTCTTAGAAATATGGCTAAGCTCAGCTTTCTTGATGCTGCCGGTCAAAAGAGTGACGGAATTAGGCAGTAATTGTGGGCCATAACGGGGGTAAGTCGTGGGGATCGCGCGAAGAGGCTTTGTCTTTATCTTAGCTTCACCTTCTGGAGCTGGGAAGACGACCTTGTCCAGATTGTTACACAAAGGTGATATCGGTGTGAAGTTGGGAGTCTCTGCGACTACAAGACCCAGGCGACCGAGTGAAGTGGACAGTGTCGATTACTTTTTTGTCTCTGAAGACGAGTTTGGTGCTTTGCGCGACGAAGCAAAGCTCTTGGAGTGGGCGGAGGTGCATGGGTATCTCTACGGTACGCCTGTGACTGTGGTGAGCGAATACATCAATGCGGGCGAGGATGTAGTCCTGGAGATCGATTGGCAAGGCACCATCCAGTTGCAACAGAAGATGCCAGGAGATGTCGTATCTGTTCTTCTGCTTCCTCCTTCGATGTCTGAGTTAGAAAGGCGCCTACGCAGACGTGCAGAAGACAATGAAGGGGTGATAAAGGATAGGTTGGGAAATGCACGAGGAGATATAGTTGAGTGGAGACGCTTCGACTACGTGATGGTAAACCGTGAACTGCATCAGACCTATTCAGAGCTAGAATGTATCCTCCGAGCGGAGCGTCTACGACGTGAGCGCAATGTGGGACTGGATGTGTTTATATCCGATTTGTTGGGACAGTGATCGAGAAGGCTTCTCCGGGTCTTGGATAGGTTTTCCTCTTTGTTGGGACAGTGATCGAGAAGGCTTATCCGGTCTTGGATAGGTTTTCCTCTTTGTTGGGACAGTGATCGAGAAGGCTTATCCGGTCTTGGATAGGTTTTCCTCTTTGTTGGGACAGTGATATGCTCCCCTGGAGGATCTCTTATTTTCAGACTGAAGGTCTTTTTGGAGTTTTTTCATGATTTCTAGATACTCCCGCCCGGAAATGAACTGGATCTGGTCAGAGGAATGCAAATTTTCTATCTGGTTAGAAATCGAACTTCACGTGCTAGACGCACTGGAGAAAATAGGGGCTATTCCAAATGAGACCGCAGAAGAAATACGGAAAAGAGCAAAACAGATCTCCTTCGATGTGGATGGCATAAAGCGCATAAGAATCATCGAGAAAGAGGTCAAACATGAAATGTTGGCCTTTCTAACCTACTTGTCTGAGGCTTTGGGGCCTGGGGGAAGATTCGTACATCAAGGACTGACCTCTTCTGATGTTCTCGACACTTGTTTCAATATTCAGTTAGTCCGTTCTGCTGATTTACTGCTCGAAGGTCTAGGTCAACTGAAAGAGGCACTGAAAGAACAGGCAAATAAGTACAAGATGACCCCCATAATCGGGCGGTCGCATGGCATTCATGGTGAGCCAACGACTTTCGGATTAAAGCTAGCCGGCGCATACGCTGAATTCGATCGAAATGAACAGCGTCTCCTGGCTGGCAGACAGGAAGTATCCACTTGTGCAATTTCCGGTGCTATGGGTACTTTTGCTCATGTCGACCCCAGAGTGGAAGCTTATGTGGCGGAAAAGATGAATTTACTGGTTGAACCTGTTTCTACACAGGTTATTCCACGCGATAGGCATGCTGTGTTTTTCAGTGTCTTGGGTGTGATTGCCAGTTCTGTTGAACGGTTAGCATGTGAAGTACGACATCTTCAGCGTACAGAAATCTCAGAAATCCAGGAAGAGTTTTCATCGGGTCAAAAGGGCTCCTCTGCCATGCCGCATAAACGGAACCCCGTTTTGTCAGAAAACCTGACTGGACTCGCTCGTATTGTCAGGTCCTATGTCATACCCGCTATGGAGAACGTAGCTCTGTGGAATGAGCGTGATATCTCTCATTCTTCCGTGGAACGGGTTATTGGTCCAGAGGCTACTACGATTCTAGATTTTGCCTTGCATCGTTTGGTGAATGTGATGAGCAATTTGGTCGTATATCCTGACAATATGATGAGGAACCTGAATTATACATCTGGTCTTATACATTCTCAGTCTCTGCTTTTGGCCTTGACTGGCAAAGGGGTCAGCAGGGAAGTAGCCTATAGGTTAGTTCAGAGCAAAGCCGAGTCAGTTTACGCTGACAAGCAGGACTTCAGACTTTTGATCGAGCAAGATCCAGAAATTTCCTCTCTGTTATCTGAATTTGAACTGACGCAGATCTTCGAGTTTCGGCATTATCTGAAACATGTAGATACCATCTTTGAAAGGGTGTTCGGAACAAGCGAAATGACACCTGATCGAGATGAGACATGAGGAAGCTGTTTCAGTCACCTAGTTGGAGAGCATTTGGTGAGGTAGTGATGCGAGACCAGTACCAGATGTGAGAGTGTGACCAAAATGTGAGAGTGCGACCAAAAAGACCAAAAAGATCGTATCGAGGTCTCTCGGGTGTGCGGGCATAGGTTTCTACTTAACCTGCCTGTCAGTTCGCAAAATTTCAGCAATGCGATCGGCATCTTCAAAACGGGTGTCAATCTTAAAGCGGATAGAGGGAGAAAACTTGAGGTCAACCTTACGAGTTACCAAAGCTCTAAGCCATCTGCTGTTCTTCTTTAGCATCTCGAGAACTTCAACCTGATTAACTCCTCCTAATGGCATGACAAAAACCGTGGCTATTTTCAGATCAGAGGACATCCGGACTTCAGTGACGGAAATGACACAGTCATTGAGAGGCTGATCCTTGATCTCACCACGCGTCAAAACTTCTGACAAAGCACGTCGTACTAGTTCCCCGACACGCAACTTCCTCTGTGACAGAAAAAAAGACGGACTTACAGTATAGCGAGACAAAGATACAACCCTCAGTGCACTAGACAAAAAACAGGAACCGATACTACAGCCAGATAGGTCATAGACAGAATCAACGCTGCAGTGGGATATCCATCAAGAAATAGTGACGGTCTATAACCCCCTTACTACGCTTTCCACTCGGTAACACTCGAGAAAATCTCCGTCACGCACATCCTGATAGCCAGCAAGAGCTACTCCGCACTCCTGACCGGATACCGCATCTTGTACTTCATCTTTAAAGCGCTTCAAGCGTGTCAGGTCTCCTTGGTATACCACGACGCCATCACGCACAACCCTAACAGAAGCCGAACGCTCCAACTTGCCATCGATAACAAGACAACCAGCCACCTTGCCGACTTTGGTGATGTCAAAGACGCGACAAACTCTAGCAACCCCCAAGGCCATCTCACGTATCCCAGGAGATAACATGGCACCCATTGTCTTCTTCATGTCGTTTACGAGATCGTAAATGACACAGTAGTGGCGTATCTCGACGCTTTCTCTCGAAGAAAGCTCCCTGACCTGCTTAGAAGCAGACACGTTAAATCCTATGATAAGGGCTCTCGAAGCAATGGCTAGAGCGACGTCCGACTCAGTGACATCACCGACACCAGCGTGAATTCGCTGAATGCTGACCTCTTCATTGCCTATGCTCTCCAAGACACCACTGATAGCCTCCAGGGACCCGTGTACATCGGCCTTAATTATAACCGTGAGCACCCTACTGTCGGATTGATCCTTGCTAAATTGACTCGTCAAATTGCTCAAAGAGGATCCACGCATCAAGGACCTGTGCGAATGTAGCCTCTCGTTCTTCAACCTGACTCTGTAATCCACGAGACCCCGTGCCCGCGACTCGCAATTGACGACTACAAATCTGTCACCAGCCTCGGGTGGAGATTGAAATCCGAGTATCTCTACAGGCATGGCCGGGGCGGCTTCCTGTACGCCTCCTCCGGAATCGTTGATCATGGCTCGCACCCTGCCTCTAGCGGTTCCTGCTACTAAGAGATCTCCTCTTTTCAACGTGCCGCACTGGACAAGAAGAGTAGCCACGCAGCCACGACCCTTGTCAATACCGGCTTCGATCACGGTTCCCTCGGCGGGACAATTTGAGTTCGTGACTAGGTTTTGCATTTCCGCTTGAAGTAAGATCGCGTCCATGAGGGCAGGAATGTTGGTTCCGTACTTAGCTGATATCTCGATTTCCAGGACTTCTCCACCCATCGACTCGACTGTCACATCGTAGGCTAGGAGTTCGTTGCGGATGCGACCAGGATCAGCATTAGGTCTGTCAATCTTGTTGATGGCTACAATGATTGGGACTCCAGCCGCACGGGTGTGATTGATAGCCTCTACTGTCGTAGGCATGACCTGACTGTCCGCAGAAACCACTAGAATCACTATATCGGTTACCTTTGCTCCACGGGAACGCATTTCAGTGAATGCTTGGTGCCCAGGTGTGTCGATAAAGGTGATCTTGCTGTCTTTGAAATCGACCTGATAAGCTCCTATGTGCTGTGTTATCCCTCCGGCTTCCTCTCCTGCTATCTTAGCGGAGCGGATGGCATCGAGCAGGGAAGTCTTACCGTGATCCACGTGACCCATGATGGTCACAACAGGAGGACGAGGCGACATGCTTGCAGGATTGTCGCAGTGATTGCCAAAAAGATTGGCTTCTATGTCTGCCTCCGAGAAACGACGCACGTTGTGTCCCATCTCTTCTGCTATGAGCTGAGCTGTATCTCCTTCTATCACATCTTCGCTCTTGACCATATGACCTTGTTTCATAAGGAACCTTATGACATCTGAGCTCCGCTCTGCCATTCTGTTTGCGAGTTCTTGAACTGTGATCGTTTCAGGTATCGTCAGGTCTCGCGCTACCTTTTCACGCTCTCCAGTTGTTACGCCTTTTCTCTGTTGTTTCTTGACGCGACGCTTAAAGGCGGCGACTGAATGACTTCGTGGACCATCATCTTCTTCTCCTGGAATGAGGGTGGTTGCACGGGATCGATCAGATCCATCTGCAGTTCTCGCTGTCCTGGGGCTCCCAGACAGAGCGGACTTTTTGGGGGCAGCAGATCGTGATCCAGAACGCTTTCCCTTCCGACGTCCAGAATCGCCTTCCGAAGCCTCACCGTTTGCATCTTCTGAATCCCTACTGCGAGAAGGCGTAGGATCAGTGGTGTCTTCAGTAGAGGCTGCAGTCTCATCCTGCTTCGAGGTCTCATCAAGCTCATCTGGCTTGCTTGTATCCTTGTCGAGTGTCTGCTCTTCAGTGAGGACTGGTTCTTCTTCGACCTGTTTTTGGCTGGAGTTGGTTTTGTCTGGTCCGTAGTCTGCCTGCCACTGTTCTCTCAGTTGAGCTGACACTAGCCCAGATATTACACCCTGTTTTGCCTCACTGAGAGCGGCGGTACGCGCAAGCTCTTCCTGTTTAGAAAGGCCTCGTGGAGCCACGCCGATCCTGGAAAAGGGCCGTCCAGGAGCTGGGAGTACAGG
>Ga0056115_1000417_pt1 | contig 19475 bp, 14 predicted proteins | sample WorMetOlspDAHAB1_FD_77007 | JGI IMG/M metagenome (GOLD analysis project Ga0056115, IMG submission 77007) | Marine gutless worms symbiont microbial communities from Max Planck institute for Marine Microbiology, Germany - Olavius sp. DAHAB.1 ...
GGAGTGTCAGCAGACACAAAAAAGAACAGATTGTCAAGCAAAATGTAAAAACTCAAAAAAAACCAACCAAAACTCACAAAAACCAAAAAATACAACACGTTTGCAATCGTATAAGAGAAGGCTGCTTCAGAGACTAGCGAGGATACTAAATACATGATCTAGATCAGATGCTAGATACATGATTTTGATTCCTGGATGAGGAGATAAATTCAGGATATGAGTGAATATAGTATCAAGAGGATATAATATACTCCAAACCCACAACCTTAGCTGATTCTCAACATGTGCGCTACATTGTGGTGCAGATTCGCAGATGAACGGCAAAAGCATTCCTTGTAACCACGAGAAAGCGATAGGAGCATGTAAGTATGGAGCCACTCAGCAAAAACGGCACAGGAGTGCTCGTAAAATTAGTTGCGGTATCACTGGTTGCCATGATGGCATGGGGATGCGGACAGGCTACTCGTATGCCTCGTATGCAGGGCGATATGCCAGGTCATCAGGCCATGTACAACATTCGTGAGGCGCGGAAAATAAAGAAAAACTATCTCGAAAATCCGAAAGACAAACGAGCTTTAATGTCCTACGTCAAGATGCTAGGCACAAAAGAGCGGTGGAGCGAAGTAGTAGCAGTGCTTCGAGATGCCGTCCTACGATACCCGCATGATAAACGACTTGCCGCAGCTTATGGAAAAGCATTGGCACTAAATGGACGCCTTCATCAAGCTCTTCGTGTCGTGCGTGCTGCTAATTCTCCTTTGGCGCCAGACTGGAGATTGCTATCCGCAGAAGCAGCAATACTGGACTGCCTCAACAGGTCAGTGGAGGCGCGAGCTGTCTATGAAGCTGCTCTCGTAATAGCTCCCAATGAGCCCAGTCTCCTCAACAATTACGCACTTTCGTTTCTGGTTTCTGGAAACCCAAAGGGTGCAGAGCACATCCTGCGTCAGGCGGTTAAAATGCCTGGAGCTAATGAGCGTATCAGGAATAATTTATCCTTGGTCCTGTCAATCCAGGAAAAGTTTGATGAAGCTGAATCATTAGAGGATGATGCGAACTTCGCGAAAAAACACGACGCAAAGAAAGAAATAATCGCAAAGAATGAAGATGAATTGAAAGATATATTGCTACGGCAAAATGCTTGGCAAGAATCCGTCAGGATGCCAAGTGCACGAGAAGAGGTGGAGTTAAATCTCTATGAGTAACGCGAATCTGTACCTTTAACTCGAATAAAATTAAACGAAAATCCAGAAAACCAGGACTTACAACCTGTTGCTGAGATTACATCTGAATTAAATCACTCAAAAGCCTTGGGATCTAGTTCCGGACATTTCTCAGAGGTAAGAGGAGGCTTCTTGTCATGGAAGTGTTAGTACGTTTTGCTCCATCTCCAACTGGACAGTTGCATGTCGGCAATGTCAGAAGTGCATTGTTAAACTGGCTGTTCGCTAAGCGTCATGGCGGATCATTCATCCTGAGATTCGATGATACTGATCGACAGCGTTCCCAGAAAAGCTTGGCAGACCAAATCATAGACGATCTGAGTTGGCTCGGTATCAAACCAGATCGCATAGAGTGGCAGTCAAAACGAGCCGCACTGTATGACGCAGCAATCGAAAAGCTGAAGTCCATGGGAAAGGTCTATGCTTGCTACGAAACAGAAGACGAACTCAAACGAAAACGCACGCGACAGCTAAATCGCAAAGAGCCTCCTGTGTATGATCGGGCTGGATTGCTCCTGAAACCAGAAGATCACAAAAAAATGCTGTCTGCAGGACTGTCTCCTCACTGGAGGTTCAAGCTAGAGCGCAAAAAAGCACAGTGGTACGACATGATACGTGGAGAACAGTTTATCGATACATCATCTCTTTCCGACCCAATCATCCTGCGTCAGGATGGGAGTTATCTCTACACATTCTCCTCAGTGATCGACGACATGGATATGGGGGTAACTCACATAATTCGAGGAGAGGATCACGTCATAAACACAGCTCCACAAATCGAGATATTCAAAGCACTGGGAGGACAAGTTCCGGATTTCGCTCATCACAATTTGCTTTCCGCTTTGGATGGTGCTTCCTTGTCAAAGCGCGTGGGGGTACTGTCAATCCCTTCTTTGAGAGATGAAGGGCTGGAACCTGAGGCAGTAGCAAGGTATTCCGTGCTGGTGGGAACGACAGAAACAGATCTAAACGAGGAAAATATAGATAACCTGTTACCGACCGATAAGAGAAATTCAGGGATATCACGGTCTACAATCGTCTTTAGTCAATCCGAACTCATGACTGTAAATGCTCGTGTGGTCCATCAAATGGAGTACGAAGCCGTAGCAAGTCGACTAGAGAACCTAGGGGTTCAAGGAGGAGAACAGTTTTGGAAGGCTGTGCGCACAAACTGTAGTACACTGTCGGATGTGGTGAAGTGGTGGAGGGTGATTACGGGTCCCGTGCGTTGCAGAGCCGGATTCAGCGAAGAAGAGCGAGATATACTCGTAAAAGCCTGTGATGCACTACCAGAAGAACCATGGGACGAGGGTACATGGGACAAATGGATGGAGCAGATACCAGGAATCATCGGTCCCGGTAAGCGCAAGTTGTTAGCTCCTATGAGAAAGATACTTACTGGACTGTCATATGGACCAGAGTTGAGACAGTTACTTCCTTTGCTCGGCAAAAGAGCCGTTCTAGAAAGGGTGGAAGCACTCCGCGGGACTTGGTAGTCAGGTCGAGAGTAAGTAGTCGAGCAGAGAATAAAAGTCGAGGCCTTACACCGGTGATCTGCTAAATAGATCCCCGGTGAGGGAATTTCTCGTCATTGGATCTCCTACTTATGCAGTCGCTTCGATGAGGGTGACAGTCCCTCCTGCCTGGTGGAAACTTAAACCCGGTGTCGAGGGAATTTTATTGATGCGATTTTGAAAAATAGATCCAGGAAGACAGACAAAGATTTTAGTCAGGTTAATCAGGTTTTTTCTAGAGTCATGCAAAGTGACCTACAAGTAATGTCATGCATAAGGTGATAAAACAGAGACAGAAAATGGTTGATGGTAGTGCAAAATGGAAATAGTCTGTCTCTATACGGGCCGATTTTATGTTCTGTGAGGCTTGGCTCCTCACCTGGAGCTGTTTCCCTAGACTGTGGCTTTCAGTAGTTCTTGTGTTATTAGCTGGTTGGCTTCCTTTATGATGACCCAATATCCCGATTCAATTAAAACTGGTGATCTCTCCTATCAGGTGATTCGCCGCAGTGGTGATGTGACACCCTTCGATTCGTCAAAAATTACTGTTGCTTTGACAAAGGCATTCTTGGCTGTTGAAGGTGATTCAGCTTCTGCATCTAATCGCGTACACAGAGTAGTGAAGGAGTTAACCGAAAAGGTCATCTTGGCCCTGACCCGGGGCGGAAGGGCAATGGGTAGAACATTCCACGTCGAGGACGTACAGGATCAAGCAGAACTGGCATTGATGCGTGCCGGATACCACAAGGTCGCGCGAGCCTACGTGCTCTACAGAGAAGGAAGAGCAGCAGAACGGTCCAAACTCACCTCTAAGCAGGAAGAGAGCAAAACGCAGTGGAGGATGTGTCGAGAAGATGGGACTATGATCCCTCTCGATCTACAGCGCTTGAAAGAACTAGTGGATGAGGCTTGTCATGGATTTGCAGACGTCAGTCTGGGAGATGGTGCATTCCATGAACTCGCAAATGTCAGTCCAGATATAATTTGGAAGGAAGTCCTGAGAAATTTGTACGATGGAATAAGTCCAACAGATCTGGATACAGTCCTCGTGCTAGCTTCCAGACTCTTTATCGATCGCGAACCGAACTACGCTTATGTCAGCGCGAGGTTGTTACTCGACAGACTGCGTCGGGAAGCACTGGTCTGCGTTCACGAGGAAGAACGACAAACTACCCAGAGTGAGATGTTTTACCTGTATCCCGAGTACTTCTTGGCTTATCTTGAAAAGGGTATCGAAGCGGAGTTGTTGGATCCCAACTTGAAAAGTTTCGATACAAAGAGGCTTTCTATTGCCCTCAGGCCGGAAAGGGATTTCCAGTTTCAGTATCTCGGACTGCAGACACTTTACGATCGCTATTTGCTGCGCATCGATAAGGTGCGGTTTGAGCTTCCACAGGCATTCTTCATGCGCGTCGCCATGGGATTGGCAATGGAAGAGCTGGATCGTGACGCCAAGGCCATTGAATTCTACGAGTTGCTGTCTTCCTTCGACTTCATGCTGTCGACACCGACTCTGTTCAACAGTGGGACGATGCATCCACAGTTGTCTTCATGTTTCTTGACCACTATTCCCGACGATCTGAATGGGATATTCAAGGGCATAAAGGATAACGCATTGTTGGCTAAATACTCTGGTGGTCTCGGAAACGACTGGACACAGGTGCGTGGGCTCGGAGCTCGTATAAAGGGAACAAACGGAGAAAGCCAAGGAGTGATCCCCTTTCTAAAGGTGGCGAACGACACAGCATTAGCTGTCAATCAAGGAGGAAAACGAAAGGGAGCTGTCTGTGCATACCTTGAAACCTGGCACATAGACATCGAAGAGTTCCTAGACCTAAGAAAAAATACCGGAGACGAACGTCGTCGTACTCACGACATGCACACTGCAAACTGGATACCAGATCTCTTCATGGAACGCGTTGAAGCCAAGGAAATGTGGACTCTTTTCTCTCCTGATGAGACGCCAGATCTGCACAGCTTGTATGGAAAGGATTTCAAAGAGGCTTACGAGATCTACGAGCAAAAAGCTGAGCAGGGAGAAATCAAGTGTTACAAGAAGATCCCGGCAGTCGATTTGTGGAGGCGAATGCTGACGATGCTCTTCGAGACAGGGCATCCCTGGATCACATTTAAGGATCCATGCAACATAAGGTCACCCCAGGGACATGTGGGTACGGTTCACTCTTCGAACCTCTGTACCGAAATCACACTGAACACCTCTGATGACGAGGTGGCTGTATGCAATCTGGGGTCGGTGAACCTGGCAAATCACCTCGATGCAAATGGAGCGCTGGATAGACAGCGCATCGCTCGGACCGTGAAAACCGCAATGCGCATGCTGGACAACGTCATAGATGTGAACCTGTATACTATACCAGAGACGAAGCATTCTAATTCACTGCATCGACCTGTCGGATTGGGCATTATGGGGTTTCAGGATGCTCTGCACAAGATGCGCATTCCTTATACCAGCGACGAAGCCGCAAAGTTTGCCGACGAGAGTATGGAAGTCATTTCCTACAATGCTATTTCGTCTTCGGTCGAGCTCGCACAGGAGCGTGGTCGATATCAGAGCTTCGAGGGATCGTTGTGGTCGAAGGGTATTTTGCCTCTGGACTCGCTTGACCTGGTGGCCCAGTCACGAAAAGAGATGGAGGTCGACCGTAGCTCTTCCATGGACTGGATAACCTTGCGACAGAATGTCATGAGTATCGGCATGCGGAACTCTAACACCATGGCGATCGCTCCGACTGCGACAATCGCAAACATCTGTGGAGTCACTCCATCGATTGAGCCTTCTTATCGCAATCTCTTTGTCAAGTCTAACATGTCTGGTGACTTCACGATCGTGAACGCTCATCTGGTGCGAGATCTGAAGGCATCTGGACTGTGGGATGAAGTCATGATATCCGATCTGAAGTACTTCGATGGAAGCCTGAGCCAGATCGATCGGATCCCGGAAGACTTGAAGGTTCTCTACGCTACGGCCTTCGAGATCGATCCGGAATGTCTGGTGAGGCTTGCTGCTCGCCGTCAGAAGTGGATTGATCAATCACAGTCTTTGAATCTCTATTCTGACAGTCCGTCTGGTAAGAAGCTGGACAGGTTATACCGCCTCGCTTGGAAGCTAGGTCTCAAGACGACATATTATCTGAGAAATCGTTCGGCGACACATGTGGAGAAGTCCACTCTCAAAGGGACTGATGGAAGGTTGAATGCGGTTCCTGTGACTCAATTGGGCTCTGTTTATGTTCAGGGTTCGCCTGAAGTCGAACAGGTGGATTCGACGAGTGACAATGATCACTTTTATTCCTGTGAGGTTTGTCAGTAGCGTCAGTATCTTGTATTTTTATTCCGTTGCTCTGGATTGTCTGATGAGAGCAAGCTTGGTAGATTATCTGGTGGGAGATGGATTTCCTGCCTTCTTCCCCTCTGGAAGAGCTTGTTTGTTTTCGTACCGTGTAAGTGTGGGATGCAGTTATGGTGAATGTTACGACGAAAATCGACGATTGTGTACTTGAGGCACTCAGTGGTCCTCGCGTCTCTGTTGCGGACAAAGCCATGATCAACTGTCGTGCGGATGTCAATCAGATCTTGCCCTTTAAATATCGCTGGGCATGGGAAAAGTACTTGGATGGCTGCAACAACAACTGGATGCCGACCGAGATCTCAATGCAGGCAGACCTGGCAATGTGGAAATCCAAGGATGGACTCACAGATGCCGAGCGGCGTGTAATCAAGCACAATCTCGGATTTTTCGCTGCTTCTGAGAGTCTCATCGCCAACAACATCATATTGGCGATTTACCGTCACTTGACCAATCCGGAATGCCGTCAGTATTTGTTGCGTCAGGCTTTTGAAGAGGCGATTCACACTCATGCCTTTCAGTACATCGTGGAGAGCCTAGGTCTCGACGAGGGTGAACTGTTCAACATGTACCGTGAAGTTCCTTCGATTACGGCCAAGGCTGCTTGGGCGATCCAGCATACATACAGTGTTGAGGATCCTAACTTCAAGACGGGAACGATAGAAGCGGATAGGGCTTTCCTGCGTGATCTAGTCGTATTTTACGTCGTGATCGAGGGGATATGGTTTTACACTGGATTTGTCCAGATTCTGTCGCTTGGAAGACGCAATAAAATGACTGGGATTGCTGAGCAGTACCAGTATATTTTGCGCGATGAGAGTGTCCATCTCAACTTTGGAATCGATGTCATCAACCAGATCAAGGCGGAGTGTCCTTGGTTGTGGAGTGAGGAATTTCAAGAAGAGATCCTGCAGATGATACGGGAGTCTGCGGAATTAGAAGCTGCCTATGGCAAGGACACGATGCCTACTGGATTCATGGGGCTCAGTGCTGAGTTGTGCGATCAGTACGTTCACTTTATTGCCAATCGCAGATGTGCACAGCTGGGCTTGCCTTCTGTGTTTCCTGAAGTGGAAAACCCCTTCCCCTGGATGTCTGAGGTCATGGATTTGGACAAGGAGAAGAACTTCTTCGAGACCCGCGTCATAGAGTATCAGAGTGGAGGTTCTTTGACCTGGGAGGATTAGTGATTAGCCCCCGCGGCATCGAATGCGCTGCTGGCGACTCTCAGCTGACGGCTCTCAGACCGTAGGTTCTCTGACATGCAAGCCTTAGCTGCGACTTATAAGAGGCGGATAGATTTTGGGCAGAGCTTTTCGTTCTTCCACTTTTCTCTGCCTCCGGGGCAAGCTAAGCAGTCTCTCCAGTGGAGACAGGTAACAATCTTGGCAATGTGATAGTGTGGCAGTTATCTTAGGTTTTTCTTACTTGCCAGCTTCCGTCGCGAGCCAAGCTTCTCCACAGCACTTTGCCAGTTCCCTGATACGAGCGATATAGCTCTGCCGTTCCGTCACAGAAATGACTCCACGCGCATCTAACAGGTTGAAAATATGGCTTGCTTTGATGACCTGATCGTAAGCTGGCTGAGCCATGGCGTGGATCCTCTGTTCAGTACTCCCTTCGTCAAGAGACAGCCAGCCAGAAGATAAATACTCACGACAAACCGACTCCGCTGCTCGGAACTGATCAAACAGCATAGAGGTGTTCGCATACTCAAAATTATGACGAGAATACTCCTGTTCCGCCTGCATGAAGATATCACCGTAAGTCAGTTTGCGGTGATCTTCATACCCATTAAAGTTGAGGTCGTATACACGGTCAACTCCTTGCAAATACATGGCTAGTCGCTCTAATCCATAAGTTAGTTCTCCAGAAACCGGAGAACACTCGACACCGGCAATCTGCTGAAAATATGTGAATTGAGATACTTCCATTCCGTCGCACCAGCACTCCCAGCCCAGTCCCCAGGCTCCCAGAGTGGGACTCTCCCAGTCGTCTTCGACAAACCTGATGTCATGCAGGGAAAAGGAAATCCCAAGCCATTTCAAGCTGTTTAAGTATAGCTCCTGTAAATCAAGAGGACTGGGTTTCAAAATGACCTGATACTGATAATAGTGTTGCAGGCGATTAGGGTTCTCCCCGTAACGACCGTCAGAGGGACGACGTGATGGCTGTACATAAGCAGCGTTCCAAGGGCGTGGACCAAGAGCTCGTAAAGCCGTGGCAGGATGAAATGTACCAGCACCTACCTCCATGTCGTAGGGCTGTAAGATCACACATCCATAGCGAGCCCAGTAATCATGCAAAGCCAGTATGAGCCCCTGAAAAGAATTACTAGGGCTCATAACATAGTGTTCACCGGCAGTCATTTTGCCTTATCTCCTGCGGTACGTGGCAACAAACTGTTCTAGACGCGGCGATGAAGGATTAGACAATAAGTCTCGCGGAGAACCTACTTCCTCGACAACACCGTCGTTGAGGAAGATCATCTTTGAGGCTACATCGTGCGCGAAGCCTATTTCATGCGTGGCAACTAGCATAGTCTTATTCTCATTCGCAAGTTTACGTAAGACTCCTAGGACTTCATCTACCAATTCCGGGTCAAGGGAAGATGTCGGTTCATCCAGCAAGAGCACCTGTGGCTTGATAGCAAGAGCGCGAGCAATGGCTACTCTCTGCTGTTGACCTCCGGAAAGATGCGCAGGGTACTGGTCTCTCTTGTCGATCATCCCGACTTTGGTGAGAAGTGCTTCAGCTTCCTCGCGACATTCTTTCTTATCGCGCTTCAGGACACGAGTAGGAGCTTCGATCACATTTTCCATGACAGTCATATGCGACCACAGGTTGAAATCCTGAAACACCATTCCGAGCCCCATGCGTAGGCGAGCAATTTGCTTCGAGGACAGTGTGTGTGGTTTCGTACCTCCGTCACGACCAAAGTGCATGGATTCCTTTCCTATACGAATGGAACCGGCTTCCGGTATCTCCAGTAGGTTCATGCATCGAAGCAGTGTCGACTTACCAGACCCGGACGGTCCGACTATGGAAACTACCTCGCCGGCTGCTGCTGTGACGGATACTCCTTTGAGGACTTCTAAGCTTCCGTAGTACTTATGTAGATCCACGACACTGACGACGGCGTCATCGATATCTTTTTTCTCTGGTTTGGTATTCAGTCTATCTGGGCTCTCTATTGTCGTATTCTCCCTTTATTCTGAGCGTGTCGAGTTTTTTACACTCGCTGATCGCTCTTCTGCATACTTCTCTATTTTCTCTATGTGCTCGATTGTAAGCATGTCCTCTGAACAGTAGCCTTCCGAAGTCCTGGAAGACCGTGAATTATTAGATATGACAAAGGTTCTCCGGTGGCAAGTCTTGCGATTTGTCAGGCTTAGCCTTGGAGTTGCTCGCAGGACGCAAATGCGCAGACAAAGAGTACTCCAATTTCGACATCGAGCTGGTTATGATGAAATTAATGGTCAGATAAATCAATCCTGCACATATGAAGACTTCAGTGGCGCGATAGGTTTGTGACATGATCTCATGGGCGATCTTAGTGACTTCTACCATGGTTATGATCGAAGTGAGAGAAGTCGCCTTGACGATCAAAATGATTTCGTTTCCGTAAGCCGGAATGGCATGTCGCATGGCTAAAGGCAGGATAATGCGACGATACATCAAAGAGGACGACATTCCCATCGCTTTAGCTGCTTCAATCTGTCCGGGAGGGACAGACTGTATGCTTCCTCTGATGATTTCGCTTCCGTACGCAGCAGTGTTCAAGGTCAAGGCTAGGATCGCGCACCAGTAAGGCTCGCGGAAGAACCACCAGAGCCCCAGGAAGTCGATCACCTCACGAAACTGACTGAAACCGTAGTATATTATGAAGATCTGCACGAGAAGAGGAGTGCCTCTTATGCATCCCACAAGGGCAGAGATGGGCCAACAAAAGAACTTGTAGCGTACGATTTCTTGAAGTATGGCGAAAGAAAGGGCCAACACGAAGCCCAATGAAACCGACACAAAGGCCAATTGTAAGGTCATGGGAAGCCCGACAATCAGTCTGGCGAAAACACTCATGAGGAATTCAATGTCTAACATGGCTTCACTTTTGTCCTAGGCGGTGTGCGCTGCTTAATCTCTTGAGACGACGGAAGATGTGGCTGGACACGAGTGTCAAAACCAGATGGATAGCAGCCGCTGTGCTGTAAAATAAGAAAGATCTATGCGTGGATCCAGCGGCAATATGGGCCTGTCGCATCACTTCCACCACTCCGATGATGGAGATCAGGGATGAGTCCTTTAGTATGAGTTGCCACAGGTTCCCCAGAGCCGGGAAGGCATGCCGCCAGCCTTGTGGGAGGATGATGCGTTTAAAAATCAGGTTTCTTTCCATTCCGTACGCCAAAGCGGCTTGAATCTGACCGCGATGGATAGAAAGATATGCTCCTCGGTATACCTCCATCTGGTAGGCTCCGGAGATCATTCCTAGAGCTAGGACTCCTACGACAAATGACGGAACCATTACGAACCCAGTACCCCCGACCAGGTGGTACATATTGGTTATCCAGATGCTGCTACCGAAGTAGAACAGGTGAATTATAAATAGGTCCGGAATGCCACGAAATATGACGCCATATGAGCGAGCGAAGATGCGCAGTATAGGTCCACCGAGGAAATGTGCTACTGTCAATGTCAGTCCTATGATCGTGCCTAGGAAAAAACCTGAAACCGACAGGGAAAGCGTCACTACGGTCGCTTGCAGAAACACCCTGCCCCACCCGATCTCGGTAAAGCCGAGCAACTGCACGATTTCGATAAAAGACTCCACGAATTCCTCCGTATCACTGGGAAATATATGTGTTCTCACGGGATGCCGAGATCATTCTTGCGTCACGCGCTAACACGGGTCGTATGTAAAAAGACCTAGTGCCATTGTAGGCGACGCTCGTTACTTTGAGACTCATACACGAGTGAACTGGAAGAGTCCACGCTGTCTCTGAAATCACAGACGCTTCAAGAGATACTCCTTAGGGCTTATGTTGCCCTTCAACCAGTTGATGGACAGCTCCCCGACTGTCCCCTGAACCAGGGTTGCCTTGATAAACGACCACCCAATTGTACGACCTTACAAGGGTCACCCTTTAGGGCTCAGATCGCGATTCAGCCGCTTGATAAACGACCACCCAATTGTACGACCTTACAAGGGTCACTCTTTAGGGCTCAGATCGCGATTCAGCCACTTGATAAACAGCTCCCCAACTGTACCATCAATTATAGATGACGCTATTGCTTGGTTTAACTGGTCTGTCAAGTGTTTATCCTCCTTGCGCACTCCCAAGCCTATTCCTCGTCCGAGAACGCCTCCAGAAAGAGATGGTCCCACTCGCACTAGGGTGTTGCCGTTCTGTGAGGGCAGTGTCTGGCCAGTAGTATGCGTGGATTGCTGGACAAATACCGCATCAACTCTGCCGACGTCGAGATCAATGTCGTGCTGTTCCCTGCGACTGTACCCCCTGATGAAAACAGTGTCGGGAAAATACCTTTTTAGGAAGGCGAGTCCGCTAGTTCCAGTCTGTATTCCAACAGTACTTCCATCAAGGATGGGACGCATTTGCTTTATGAGCTGATCAGCCATCTCGTCTCGACCCAGGCGGAGGTGCTTGGATTCATCACCAAAAGAATTCAATGACACCAAAGGACTGCCTTCAAGGGTCACAAAACCGTACGGATCAACGGCGTAGGGAATAGTGAAATTGATTACTTCCAGTCGTTTGTCGGTGATGTCCATACGACCGATGATGGCGTCTATCTTGCCTGATAACAGTGACGGTATGAGAGCACTCCATTCCTGGGCTATTATCTTGCATTCCGCCTGGATTTTTTCACAGAACAGACGTGCCAATTCTATCTCTACACCGTCTAATTTTGCGTTGGCAGTAGTGAAATTCCAAGGTTTATCAGCTCCCTCGGTGCCGATTACGAGTTTCGTCAACTTCTTGTCCGGCGCCAACAAAGCCTTCGCATTTGGCAAGGCATTCGCATCCACGGGAAGAGCGATATTGACTACAAACGCTCCCATCGCAAGCCCCAACTTTAGCCAGCGGCATAAGTCAGACTTGTGTGAAGTAGTTCCTTGTAGAAGAATGCCGTACACGTTTCCCTCGCATTCAATTTCCTGTTTCCACTGTTCCATGCACTTCAGCAAATGGACATCAATTTCCAGTGCGCTTCAGTACATCAAGCCCCCTTTTCCCCGTTTTCCTCGTTCCATGCACTTCAGCAAATAGACATCAATTTCCAGTGCGCTTCAGTACATCAAGCCCCCTTTTCCCCGTTTTCCTCGTTCCATGCACTTTAGCAAATAGACATCAATTTCCAGTGCGCTTCAGTACATCAAGCCCCCTTTTCCTCCTTTTCCTCGTTCCATGCACTTTAGCAAATAGACATCAATTTCTAGTGCGCTTCAGTACATCAAGCCCCCTTTTCCTCCTTTTCCTCGTTCCATGCACTTCAGCAAATAGACATCAATTTCTAGTGCGCTTCAGTACATCAAGCCCCCTTCAAGCCCCCTTTTCCGGGAACTTAACTTCATGACGTCCCAGCTCTAGGTATGCGATGCGATATGATCATGGATTCTCCTCATCTGGCTTTGACACAGGAGACAAGTCAACTCCGAACCATTTCAAAAACAATCTAGTAAGGGTTCCGTCTGTTTGTGCAGATGAAATCGCAGCGTTCAATGCTCTTTCCAGCTCGGTATCACCTTTTCGCAAGCCGACCCCGATGCCAATTCCGAACACTCCTCCTACAAATGCCGGTCCTGTGAGTTCAAGTTTGCTGCAGTCTCCAGATGATAACATGATACTGTGGGTCGCCTGTTGATGAGCGAACACAGCATCAATTCTTCCCGTTGTCAGATCGAGATTGTGTTGCTCTATGGTGTCGTATTCCCTAATCTTGACGAGGTTTCGGAAATGCTGTCTGAGGAATGCCATATTCGAGGTGCCTACCTGAGCTCCTATGGTATACCCGTCCAGGACCCGCCTCATGCTTCTGATGCTTTTTGCTGCAACTTCTGGGGCATTGTCCAGATCTATGCGTACACTCGGATCTCCCAGTTCATCCAGTACTTTTAGCTTGGCATCTTTTGTCGTGACGAATCCAGATGGGTCGACGGCGTAAGGGATGCTGAACTCGATCACATTGCGGCGAGTGTCATTAATCGATAGACCAACAATCATGTCGAACTTGCCAGACAGCAGAGAAGGTATAAGACCACTCCAGTTCTGAGACTTGAAAGTACATCTGACATGCATTCGCTGACAGAGATCTCGAAACAGATCGATTTCAAGTCCAGTGAGGCTCCCATCAGAAGTAGTATAACCCCACGGCTTATAGGCTCCCTCTATTCCTATTACGAGAGCATTCGCTTTAAGATCCGGATTCGAAAAAGACGCAGACTGCACTAGACCAGAAAAAGCGACCAAAAATAAAACAGTCCATGTGACGACAATCGAGCGAAATGCCAATCTGTAGTTCCCAGTCCTTGACTGCACTTGCCTTAACGGATTAGGGGTACTTTCTGTTCCCCCAATCGAGCGAGGTGTTACCTTACATGGGTTCACACCGTTTGAGTTCATTGGCTTCAGTGAATTGGACATACTTGCTGTTTCTCTCTTCACACTTGCAGGCGGTGATTTATCTGAAGGCTACATCCTCAAAGCTTCGCAGCTTGCGAGAATGCAAAACCTCAAATGGGTAAGCGCGAAGTATTTCCATGGTGCGAATACCTATCATCAAATGTTGCTTGACCTGGCGACGATAGAACTCGCTGGCCATGCTTGCGAGCTTCAACTCTCCGTGTAATGGCTTGTCCGAGACGCAAAGCAAGGTTCCATACGGAACTCTGAACCTAAAACCATTAGCCGAAATGGTAGCAGCTTCCATGTCCAGAGCGATTGCTCGAGACTGAGCTAACTGTTGAATCTGTTCGCAGTATCCTCTCAGCTCCCAGTTTCTGTTGTCGACGGTGGTAACCGTACCTGTGCGCAGAATTGACTTCAATCCTATTCCTGACAGTCCGGTGACATCGGCTACAGCTTGTGCCAGGGCCAATTGAATTTCAGAAAGTGCTGGGAGCGGCACACAGGCCGGGAGATCCGAATCCAGTACGTGATCTTCTCGCACATACGCGTGAGCCAGGACGTAATCTCCTAAACGTTGAGAGTTACTCAAACCAGCGCAGTGTCCTAGTAAAATCCAGGCATTTGGACGCAACACTGCGATGTGATCAGTGATCATCTTGGCATTGGAAGGGCCAATCCCGATGTTGACTATAGTGATCCCATAACCACCTGGTCCGATGAGATGATATGCTGGCATCTGCGGCAAGGGATTTACATTGCCCGACGTCTGTGTGTCGTTCTCTTTCTCTTGAGAACCTACTCGTGACCTGTACACGTTACCCGGCTGCACAAAGGCCGTATAATAAGAGTCCGGATCGTCCATCATGCGGTTGGCGAAGGTGATGAATTCGTTGATATAAAACTGGTAGTTCGTGAACAGTACGAACTTCTGAAAGAATTCCGGGCTCGTCGCCGTGTAATGCTGGAGGCGGTGTAGTGAGTAATCAATCCTCGGAGCGGGAAAGTGAGCCAGGGGTAATGGCCTATTAGACTGAAGATTACTGTTGGCGATCGTGTCGTCAAAAGTAGACAGCTCCGGGACATCGAAGAGATCTCGTAAGACAATCCCGAGACGCTTTTCCATATCAGAGGGGAGAAGCATGTTCTTGGCTAGGGCAAAGTGGAGCGGGATCGGGGTACAAGACTCTCCGGTTTCGATTTTTGTATTGTGATTTTCGAGTAGCAGGGACAGTTGTTCCACCAGGTAATCCCGGAATAGTTCAGGATCGGTTACCGTGGTCGTGTACGTTCCTGCACCGGATACGAAGCCGTATGCTAGAGTAGATGAGGCCCGGGCATGCGTGCCTACTTTCAGGCTTATCTCAGGATAACACGCTCTGAAACGACCAGAAGACGACTGTTCATTTATGACAGAACGGAAGCTATCAGATATAAAATGCACATTCCTAGTATAGATCTCCACCAACCGGTTGACGGCGGCCTCAGCATTAGTGAAGGCTTCCTTCGCGATTGCAGGTGGAGTGTTTACCGTATCGTTCAACTCAATGTACTCCGTACTCCAGCAGGTCTACATGGGATAAGCGGTTTGCTTTGTATGCAAAAAAAGATGGTATACGTCAGATCACATATTTACAAGGCCATCCTCCTGACAACACCATGACTTCATAATGTCTATTTATGATCTAAATCTCTCCTTTGTCGTCTGAAGCAAGATCTGGTTCAGAAGATGGAGTAATACCATTCGGTGTACTGTGATCTACCGACTGATATGGAGCCGCAGCTTCACCCACCTCGGGAACCGAGGATGTCGTAGGGGAATCAGGATTCGAGATATCGTCTGCCAATCTGTCTGGCTCAATGCCGAGCATTATATCGCGCAACTCGTCACCGGTGAGGGTTTCAAGTCTTAGCAGGGCTTTGGCTATTGCTTCGAACTGTTCCTCGTGTTCACATATCAACTGTCTTGCTTTTCTTTCAGCCTCTTCGATCTTTTCTTTTACCACCCTGTCGATCAGTCTGTTTGTCTCGTCTGATGTCTGCCTGTCGTGAGCGAGAGGATGTCCGAGGAATACTTCCTGCGCATTTGCTTTATAGCGCACTCTCCCTAATTTATCCGACATTCCCCACTCGGTCACCATGGATCTCGTCAGATTAGTAGCTGCCTGGATGTCACTTTGTGCTCCATTTGTCGTCTTGTCTGGTCCGAACTTGTGGACTTCGGCCTCGCGACCTCCGAACAGCATGACGAGTTGAGCATGTGCTTTTTCCGGCGATATAGAATATTTATCGCTTTCTGGTAGTGTCATCACCATTCCCAGGGCGCGACCACGAGGGATGATCGTGGCCTTGTGGATGGGATCAAGCACGGGCATAGTCAAAGCCACGATGGCGTGACCTGCTTCGTGATAGGCAGTGATGCATTTGTCCTCTTCAGACATCATCATGGACTTCCGCTCTGGTCCCATCATGACCTTGTCTTTGGCGTATTCGAATTCTTGCATGGTCACCACGCGTTTGTTACGCCGTGCCGCAAGCAAAGCCGCTTCATTGACGAGGTTCATGAGATCAGCTCCAGAAAAACCAGGGGTCCCACGAGCAATGGTCGAGAGCTGAACATCTCCAGCCATGGGAACATTGCGAACGTGTACTCGCAGGATCTTCTCACGACCATTCACATCTGGATTAGAAATGGTGATCTGGCGATCGAAACGACCAGGACGCAAAAGAGCCGGATCCAGCACATCTGGGCGGTTGGTGGCGGCGATGATGATTATCCCCTCGTTTTGTTCAAAGCCATCCATTTCCACGAGCAATTGATTCAATGTCTGTTCGCGCTCATCGTTTCCTCCTCCCAGTCCGATGCCGCGATGTCTCCCCACTGCATCTATTTCATCTATGAATATGATACAGGGAGCGTTCTTTTTAGATTGCTCGAACATGTCTCTGACGCGAGATGCTCCAACTCCAACAAACATCTCGACGAAATCCGAACCGGAGATGGTAAAGAAGGGGACATTGGCTTCACCTGCTACCGCGCGAGCAATCAGGGTCTTACCAGTTCCCGGAGGACCAACCAGCAACATGCCGCGAGGAATACGACCGCCAAGGCGCTGAAACTTACCAGGGTCTCTCAAGAATTCTATGATTTCTGTCAAATCTTCCTTAGCTTCATCGACGCCGGCAACTTCTTCGAAGGTGACACGCTCTTTGTTTTCGTTGAGAGGTTTAGCTTTAGAGCCGCCAAAACCCATTGCTCGTCCACCAACTCCCTGCATGTGACGCATGAAGAAAATCCAAACACCTACGAACAAAAGCAATGGAATGAACTGTCCTATCAGGGATAAAAGTGAAGAACCTTCTGATTCTGCCTCCTTGACGACTGTGATAACCTTTCCCTCTTCTAGACGAGAGAAGAGATCAAAATTCGGGGGCATCACAGTTTGAAAGCCAGTCCCAGAAGAGGAGTAAAATCCGGAAATCTGCTGATTTCTTATAGTGACACGCTCTATCTGGCCAGCATCAACCCTTTCCAAGAATGTGCTAAAGGGTATATCGTTGACCGGAGGGCTACTCTTATCGTCGCTCAATAAATGGAACAGGACAACCAAAAGGGCTGTAACTGCGATCCAGATGACAAAATTTCTGATCTTAGTGTTCATCAAGCACTTCCATTTTTATTGCAAACGCGCCCCAAACAATCCGAAGTAGGCTTCAAGTGTTGGAACCCATTATTATACCATCCCACTCGTGACTGAGGCAAAGGCCAAGAACAGGAACAGAAACGAGCCTGTCATCGACATAAACACCAGGAGTAGAAGTCAAGACTTCTACTGGCATCTCCGATACCGGGATAGAAGTGGTGCCAAAGGAGTATTTCTCGCTTAAAGCGAACTCGTTAACGATGGCCCCGGCTCTCAAGCTGCACGCATCACGAAATTTCAAGGTCCGAATTACGCAGGGACCGAGCATATCTTGCGGCGTACGAACAGTAAGGTGCCCTCTCCACACCCCACTTTCTCCTGGAAGTAACGTCATTCTACCAAAACCATCACGTCCGGGTTCCGGGATCAGCCACAACTGAGCGAAATCACGAGTCCCGACATGACGCCCCCAAGTCAAAATCACTAACACGTCTGAGAGGGTACGCTTGACCTGTGTACAATTTACGAACCCAGTACGCAAGGCCTTCAAAAGACGTTCTAGACTACTCATGCGTGGTACGTATGTACGATTGCCTACACGCTTTAGACAAAGGGCAAGGGTGCGAAGGGAGATTTCTTCGGGTTCTTGCAGCAGGCCTGCGCAATCGAGCATGACACTATCCCCCAATCGCAGCATCACGATCTTGTGTAAGCAATTCTCTACGCATGTGTCCAGTGCTTCGACTACCCGAGATATGACCTGTGCGGTCCTCGCCAGGCGTCGGTTGGACAGAGGAATGGACTCCAAAGCTCCAGAAACAGCACGGATGCGTGATCTGGCAAAACGGACATCGGAGTTCGTAGGATCTTCTATCCAGGATTCTCCGCGTTCTTTCAAGTAATCTACCAGTGCTGTCTTTGGGAGGTCCAGGAGGGGCCTGATAAGTGTGATGCCATTTGGCATGTTTTTGACCTTTTGCATGGAGGCCAGTCCGTATATGCCGGATCCGCGAGAAAGTGCTAGGAGAAAAGTTTCTGCTTGATCGTCTTGGGTATGAGCTGTCAGTAGGGATTTTATACTGTGCTCGACACAAGCCTTTGAGAGTAGATTGTATCGTGCGATTCTGGCTTGCATCTGGGTGTTTGAACGTGGTTTTTGTCCCTTCCAAACAAGGGTTTTGTGTTTGAATCCCAAGCGAATAGCTAGTTGTGCCACCTGTTGTGCTTCATGTTTTGAGGTAGGACGTAGATCGTGATCCACAGTGAAGACTGCAGAACCACGTAACTCCGGAAAAGAAGAGGAAAAGGCGGCAAAGAGAAGTAAAAGAGCAGTAGAATCACTCCCACCAGATACTGCTAGTGCTACAGGATCTGTTCTGCTTATAGCATCGAAGATATAGTTCAAAGTGTCACGGCAGTTGAAGTTAAAAATGCTGGATCCTACCTTTCTATCGAACAAGGAACTTTAATAGGGCGGGATTATGACAGACCCAAGCCATACTCCGGACTATGTAATATATCACTCGCTCTGGATATTTTCACGCTCTGAGATCATCTTCTTATTTGGGACTAGTTAATTCTTTTGAAGTTTTTGTCGATTCTGTTGATATTTCCTGAGGGTAAGAGGAAGTTTCTCACGGGTCCGGCCTCTTGTTTAGTGGTGCAGGATCATTTCCGGTCCTGGTTTTCTGTTGCGGATGCAGAACCGTCCTCTATTGTGCCTCACTGAATAGAACTACACCTGTTGACGGGAATGGCCTGCTATACAGACGTACAGGATCATTTCCGGTCCTGGTTTTCTGTTGCGGATGCAGAACCGTCCTCTATTGTGCCTCACTGAATAGAACTACACCTTGTTGACGGGAATGGCCTGCTATACAGACGTACAGGATCGCTTCCGGTCCTGGTTTTCGGTTGCGGATGCAGAAGCGTCCTCTATTGTGCCTCACTGAATAGAACTACACCTGTTGACGGGAATGGCCTGCTATACAGACGTACAGGATCGCTTCCGGTCCTGGTTTTCTGTTGCGGATGCAGAACCGTCCTCGACTGTGTCTCCCTGATAGAGCTACACCTGTTGA
>Ga0056115_1000418_pt1 | contig 19460 bp, 24 predicted proteins | sample WorMetOlspDAHAB1_FD_77007 | JGI IMG/M metagenome (GOLD analysis project Ga0056115, IMG submission 77007) | Marine gutless worms symbiont microbial communities from Max Planck institute for Marine Microbiology, Germany - Olavius sp. DAHAB.1 ...
GCGTTCCCTGTTAGTCAATGCTATCGGTAGGCAGCTTCGTTGGACGAAAAATGCCGGAATTTTACAACTTCGTCTAGCTGCCGCCCAGAATTATTAGCCTTTTTTTCGTATATAGTTCCGTTCATAATTGACCACAGCTCGTAGTGATTGAGTTGAAAACTTCCGAATCAAGTCTCGAATCCAATGAGGAGGTTAATCTATGACAGTCAAACTTAATCAGTATTGGACCGTTATTCCTGGTAAAACCGAAGACTATTCCAAATTTATCTTAAAAAAGTTTATTCCCGGGGTTAATCAATTAGGTTTGCATACCGTGGCAGTGTGGTCGGTGCTGGTGGGCGCTTACAGCGAAATAATGTTTGAAAGTGTCACCAGTGATTTGGACCAAATTGAGAAGGCATTGAAGGACAAAAAATACAAGAATTTAAAGGGCGATTTGCTCAATTATGTCAAAAAATATAAAACCAAAGTTCTGGTCAAAACCGGGAAAAAAGATACATATTCCACCGATATTCGCGAAGATACCGTTAAATTCAATCAGACGTGGGATTTAATCGGTGATAAAAAAGCATACGGCCGCTATGTCATTGACGAATTTTATCCGCTTCTCGAAGAATTAGGCATATTCGTCGCACGGGAATGGGAAGTCTTAATAGGAGACGGCCCCAGCATAATATGCGAAGGCAGAGCGAAGGATATCAATAATCTGATAAAAAATTTGCAGAGCGACCGGTTCCAAAAAGCAAAACAGAAACTTAAGAAATACGTCGAAAATTATGAGAGCCGTATTCTGACATTTCACATCCAAAAAATAAAAGGATATAAATCAGCAAGCTATCGCGTGGTCTCCCATTAAGCCTTTTTCAGAGCAAAATCCGAAATTTATTTACAACACAACCCTGGCAACTATTTTTCTTTACTTCTCGTTGCCGGGCGTCAAACTGGCGAGATCATTCGACCGAATCATTCATGTTTGACGTACCACGGCTTTTTTTCACTTTCAGGAACTTGACGATTGGATTGGCGACTTTAGCACTGGAAATCTCTGATAAATGCTTCTCAATTCGCGCAACCCCACCAGAAAACGTTTTGCATTTTTACCCTTTTCGCTGACGTTTTTGATCATGTTTTTCTTTTGGATTCTATTTTCCGGAAAGTTCGATGTCTTCCACATTGCTTTAGGAATCGGATCCAGCCTGATCGTCGCCGCTATCAGCAAAGACTTGTTTTTTTCCTCTGGATTACAACCTGGATTCATAATTTGCTGGCTGCGATTTGCCGGTTACATCCCCTGGCTTTTCTACCAGATTTTTTTGGCCAATCTTCATGTTCTTTATCTTGTTTTTCATCCCAAAATGATGGATCTTATCGATCCCAAAACCATCACCTTCAGCAGTAAATTGACCAACGACATCTCCCGCACCACATTTGCCAATTCCATTACGCTGACTCCCGGAACGATTACGGTAAATGTCAGCGCAATGGGAAAATTCACGGTGCATTGTATTGATGAAAAATCGGGCAGATCCTTGCCTGGCGAGATGGAGAAAAGGATCGCCACCGTATTTAATGAATGATGCCGGACGTATTCTTATATTCGGGTATTTTTTTGGGCCTGTTAATGCTGTTGTCTTTGTACCGGGCCGTTGTCGGACCCACTGTCTTGGACCGTCTGGTGGGCGTCAATGCCATCGGCAGCAAAACCACCACCTTATTGGTACTCATTGGACTGATCTACCATCGTGTTGACATGTTCGTTGATATTGCCTTGGCCTACGCTATGTTGAATTTCATCGCTGTGCTGGCTGCTTCCCGATATTTTCAAAAACAAAAGGGGCTGTTTGATGAAGGAACGAATAGGCAGAAAGCGAAAGATCAATAGTGTCGTGCTTTTCTGCCAAAAATGCGTGGAGGAGACGACCCAATAAATTGAAAATGTATATTGAAGATTGAAGATTTGTGGCTGCCACTTCGCTCCGTCCTTTTTAAGATGGCTAGAATTCCTTAAATATTCAATCTCCAATTTTAAATGGTTAAAAGATAGCGCAACCAATCCGATACAAATTTTGGACCACAAAAAACGCAAAAATAGCTAATAAAAAAATGATAAACATCATCGTCACGGTCATTTTAATGTGCGGTCTGTTTTTTTTCGCCGGCGGTGCCGTGGGTATTATCCGTTTTCCTGATTTTTACTCCCGGCTGCATCCGGCCGGCAAGCTTGATACGGCCGGCCTGGCAACCACCATGGGCGCGCTGGCCTTGTACACTGCCAGTTCGCTTTCCCCGGCGAGCCTGATCACCGCCTTGAAGATCATCCTCATTTTTGTTTTCGTATTTATCACCAGCCCCACCGCCACCCATGCCATCATCGATGCCGGTGTCAGGGCTGGATTGACGCCATGGAAAAAGGAGCCTGAAGCGAACCGATGATTTGGCAGATAGAACTCATCATATTGGCCATTGTGATTATCTGCGGTATCAGCGCCCTGGCGGTAAAAGATCTTTTGAGCGCCGCCATCCTATTTGGTGCATATAGTTTTATGATGTGTCTTTTGTGGGCGATTATGGGCGCTGTTGACGTTGCATTTACCGAAGCCTCGGTCGGTGCCGGTATCAGCACGGTTTTATTTGTTGCCGCCGTTTTTCAAACGACCCGGAGGACCAAAGATTGAAAGCCGCCGGATTGATGTTGGCAGTGTTTTTAGGGGGACTTTTAATCTACGGCTCACTAGAATTTCCGCTGTGGGGAGATCCGCATTCACCTGCCAGTTCACATGTGTCGCCCTATTATATTGAAAATACTATCGAAGATACTTCAGTCCCGAATATTGTGACAGCCGTTCTGGCCGACTACCGCGGATATGACACGATGTTTGAAACCATCGTCATTTTCACGGCCGGGATCGCCTGTCTTTTTCTTTTGAGAACCTTCAAGACCGTCGAGCCGGACATCCGGCTCTACCGCCATATTCCAACCGGAATCACCTTGCGCATTCAAAAAGGAGGCAAGTTCCCCGAAGACTCGATTGATTTTGAGCGACTTGATACGGTTTGGATCCCATATGATTTGATTGTCAAGACCACATGCCGGCTGGTCGTCCCTTTTATTCAGATATTCGCTCTGTATGTTATAGCTCATGGGCATTACAGCCCTGGCGGAGGATTCCAGGGAGGGGTCATTCTGGGGGCGTCGGTGGTTCTGTTTGCCATCGCGTTTGATCTGAGAACGGCGATCCGGCGCATGGGCGAGCGGCTGCTCACGTTTTTGTGCGCCCTGGGGGTTATTATTTATGCAGGGATCGGCGCCTTGTGCATATTTTTTGAAAAGAACTATCTAGATTATAGTGCGCTTGCCAATATCCTTGGGGTTGACCCGGTGAGTGCACGCTCCTATGGAATTTTTTTCGTTGAAGTTGGAGTGGGCATCGTCGTGATGGCGGTTATGGTGATTCTTTACTACATCCTGGCATCGACCGGCAAACTGGACGAAGGTTTATAGCAATGGATGGGGTAGTCGAAATCCTGGTTTCTAGAATCAACTACTGGGTATATATCGCCTTGATGATGATCGGTCTGTATGGAATTATAATCAAAAAGAACATTATCAAAAAGATTATCGGCTTGAGCATATTGCAGACAGCGGTTATTTTGTTCTTTGTTTCCATTGGTGCCAAAAAGGACGCAACGATACCCATTATCGCCCATGGGCATGTTTCCGATCATACGGCTGTCAGCGCCGTCAATTTTATTAATCCGCTGCCCCACGTACTCATGCTTACTGCGATCGTTGTGGCCGTTGCAACGCTGGGGGTGGCCCTATCACTAACTATTAAAATTTACAAGGAATACAACACCCTGGAAGAGGATGAAATTATCCAACAAATCAACGACCACCAGCAAAGCTGGGGGTATGAGGATGACCGCTCGAAGGGGTCTGGGCCTCGTTCTGCTGATGGCCGCTGATTTATAAAGGATGTATAATGATCACCAGAGAAGATTTAAAACAAATTATCATGCTGGGGCATCTGACCGATGAAATGCTCGACAAATTGATCCCCATCACCGGGTTGCAGCATTTCGACAAAAGGGAATTTATATTCCGGCAGGGAGAAAAAGCCCGGCACTTTTATATGTTGAAAGAGGGAAAAGTAATTCTTGAACAAGAAATCACTGATAAAATCGCCGTATCCGTAAGTGCGATCAAACCGGGCTATTCTTTTGGGTTGTCGGCAATGCTGGATGGAGAAGTCTATAACCTGGATGCGGTATGCGCCGAGCCCTGCAAAGTATTCACGTATCAGGATAAAAAATTAAAAGCGATTTTTGAAGAAGATCATTCACTGGGTTACATAATGAGCCAGCGGCTCCTGCACGTCATGAAAAAGCGGTATGACATCCGAACGGAGCAGTTCATTAAAACCCTCAGGCATCACCCAGAGATCAGCAGCCTGCTGTGATAGAGCAAAGAATCCGGACTCGAAGGATCCGGCCATGAGTTGCCCCTCTGAGGAGTTTTAAAATTTAACCTCAGGAATACTGGAGTATTGGAGTGATGGAGTGATGGTAAAAACATTTCAGGCTTTGTCGGCCGGACAAAACATTTTGCACAGACCTGCCTGATTTGGTGTTTTGATCATTTTTATTCACCGATCACATGATCAGATTGCTGTATAGCATAAGATGCAGTTTATACGCCTTATTCTGGATAATGCTCAACACTCCAATACTCCAGTACTCCAACACATTGGCGCGATCCTATCGAAACCGCGGAATCATCTATAACCTGGCTCCGAAAATCAGGATTTCAGTATTGGAAGGTATATGGTTCAGCAATTACCAGTAATTATTGTTGTAGCGCCTCTTGTAACTTCTTTTTTTATTTTTTTTAGCGGATGGTGGCACAAAAGAATCGCTTACCCTCTGGCTGTTACAGCGATATCCGTTTGCCTGGTCTCATCAGTTGGGATTCTACATGCGGTTGTTGTCAATGGAACCATTTCTTATTGGCTGGGCGGGTGGCAACCTCCCTGGGGGATCGAATATCGGATCGACCATCTCAACGCGGTGATGCTGGTTTTAGTCTCGGTGCTGAGTCTGCTGACGACTGTTCATGCCTCAAAAAGTGTGGAGCGGGAGCTTCCGGAAAAAACTAATTTGTTCTGGTGTCTTTTCATTTTAATGATCACCGGACTATTGGGCATCTGCATCACCGGCGATCTGTTTAATCTTTTTGTGCTGCTGGAAGTCGCCTCTCTGTCGGGATATGCGCTAATTTCCATGGGAGAAAAGAAGGCCGTATACGCCAGCTTTCGTTATGTTATCATCGGTACGATTGGTGCCAGCTTTTACCTTCTGGGAGTGGCCTACCTATATATCGCCACCGGCTCGTTGAACATGGCGGACCTTTCAAATTTACTTCCCAAACTCTATCATACCAAAACAGTTCTGGTGGGATTTGCATTCATTTTGATCGGTTTAGGTATAAAGATGGCCCTTTTTCCTTTACATGGATGGCTGCCGGATGCTTACACCTATGCGCCCTCGGCTGTCAGCGCTGCCGTGGCGCCCACGGTAACCAAGGTGATGGTTTACGTCATCATTCGGGTAATGTTCAGCGTTTTTAAAGCGGATTATATCATTTCAATTCATAGGGTGACGGAGGTCATGATTTGGATAGGGACCCTGGCGATATTCTTCGGTGCCATCATGGCGCTCTCCCAAAGCGACTATAAGCGTATGCTGTCTTATGTCATTATTGCCGAAATTGGATACATCATCGGGGGGATTGGCGTGGCGAGCGCTACTGCACTTAAAGGGGCGATTTTTCATATTGTAAATGATGCCGTGATGATGGCCTGTCTTTTTTTAGTGGCCGGCCTGGTCATGTACAGAACCCGTGGACATGGTATAGACGACTTTAAGGGAATTTTCAGGACCATGCCAATCACGGCGCTCATCTTTACCGTGGGAGCTTTATCGGTTATCGGTGTGCCGCCGACATGCGGATTCTTCAGCAAATGGTACCTGCTGTTAGGCGCAATAAATGCCGGTCAATGGGCTTTTGTAACCGCTTTGCTGGTGAGTACTCTGATTAATGTGGCTTTATTTTTCAGAATTTTCGACAAAGCTCTTTATGTTCATGGACAAACAAAGTTAACGGTTGACAAGGGGGGCGGAAATGCCTCCCATTCCCTTGAAGCGCCCCTCAGCATGTTGATGCCGGCAGTAGTTCTGGCTCTAACCATTCTATTGCTTGGTATTTTCAACCAGGTTGTCGTCAATAAAGTAATTCATTTTGCCGTCCCTGTGGGATTGTGAAACGGTTGTTTTGAGAAAACATAGCGATGACCTAAATTTAATATACAAGTGAGTAAATGGCTGACCTGCTATCCATAACGAATAGACCCGTTTGGGCGGTTATATGTCCCGCGATAGTTGCCCTGCTGATTTTATTTTCAGGAAAACGGCCGAATCTTAGGGAAGGCTGGACTCTGCTGGGCAGCGCAGCCCTCTGTTATATCGTGCTGTCCATGACTTCCGTTGTACTGGATTACGGCCCGATTCAATCTTCCTGGTTTGATCTTTTTCCCAACATTGAATTTGCGTTCAAGGTGGATGCTCTGGGCCTTTTATTCGCCACCACTTCATCGTGTCTGTGGATTTTAGTGTCTATTTATTCCATCGGCTATATGCGGTTGTTAAATGAACACGCGCAGACACGCTATTACTTTTCATTTGCATTGGCCCTGTTGGGGGCTATGGGCGTCGCCCTTGCGGCCAATCTGGTTACGATGTTTATCTTTTATGAAATATTGACCATCTCCACCTATCCTCTGGTCGCCCATGAAGAATCACCGGAGGCCCTGGCAGCCGGTCATAAATATCTGGCTTATTTGCTCGGCGGCGGCATTTTTTTCCTGATTGGCATTTTAATGACCTATTCGCTGGTCGGCACCACCGACTTCAACTATCGGGGCATCTTACAGCCGGCTCTGAATTCGACTTCAAAATTTACCCTGCAAATCGTGTTTTTCTGCTTCTTAATTGGTTTCGCTAAGGCCGCCTGGATGCCGGTCCATGCCTGGCTGCCGAGCGCAATGGTTGCACCCACTCCGGTCAGCGCGCTGCTGCATGCCGTTGCGGTCGTCAAAGCAGGGGTTTTCGGCATTATCCGAATTGTTTGTCATATCTACGGCATCGATATTATGCACACTTTGGGTCTGGGTTTGATCCTCGCTGCAGTGGCGGCCTTCACCATCATTGTAGCCAATATTTATGCCATCGGCCAAAACAACCTGAAAAGAATGCTGGCCTATTCCACCATCAACCAGCTTTCCTTTATTATTTTGGGGGTTGCCCTTTTGAGTCCAATGGCCCTCACCGGTGCCATGCTGCACATTCCCTTTCACGGATTTATGAAAATCACGCTGTTTTTATGCGCCGGTGCAATCGCAGCCATCACTGGCAAAAAAACGATCAGTGATTTGGCAGGGTTGGGCAGGGCTTTGCCGGTTACCCTGGGCGCTTTTGTGGTCGGCGCCTTTGGAATGTGCGGAGCCCCTCCACTGGCCGGGTTTATCAGCAAATGGCATGTTGCATTGGGTGCTGTTGAGTCGGGCGCACTCTTTTTTTTAGTAATTATATTTGCCGGTTCTCTTTTAGATGTCGTTTATTTTTTTCCGGTAATACGCACCGCTTTTTTCGGTAAACTGCGGGAAGATGAAACGCTGGCCCATAAATTGGAAATAAAAAATGAAGTTGGCACCGATAAAAAGAGGGTTCTTGAGAACCGGCGACCAATTTACCTGTTTATGGTCGTCCCCCTGGCAATTACCGCCGTTTTTTCAATTTTGCTTTGTTTGTACCCTAATATGTTGAGCATTTACGAGCTGGCGCAAACGGCGGTCAAAAATATTTTCGGAGCTATTTAAAAATGAGCAAACTGAGAGCCTATCCCAAAAAGCTGTTTTGGCGATTATATTTTATCTGCTTGATCGTGAGTTTAATTTTGGATTTTATCTGGCTGTACACCCATAAATTTCATTATCATTTTTCTTTTCAATACCTGCCGCAATTTTTTGCACTGCTGGGGCTGTTGGGTTGCATGCTGCTGATATTGATCGCCAAAGCCATGGGATTCTTCATCGTGGTGAATGAGGATTACTACCAGGAAGAAAAAGGTGAACGAGTTGATTGAATGGATCCATCCGGGGCTGGTGATCGGTTTGGGTGGATTGCTCATACCGTTCATCCCCTGGAGAAGAGCAAAACAGGCCTATTTTCTTTTGCTGCCCATCGCCGGACTGATCATTCTGGCGGCAACCTCAGCGGGAATTTTCGGTACGCTTCCCCTGGGACCCGCCGCCCTGCACAAGTGGAATGTCCCTTTTTTACAATACAACTTAGACATTGCCAGAATAAACAAGTTGAGCCTTCTGTTCGGCTACGTTTACGTCTTGGCCGCATTTTGCATGAACATCTATGCTTTGGAGGCGCGAAGCGACTGGGAACATGTTGCGGCCATGATCTACGTCGGAAGCGCTCTGGGTGCTGTATTTGCCGGGGATCTGTTTACCCTGTTCTTTTGTCTTGAAATCATGTCCTGGGCCCCTTTTTTTCTTATTTTATTCCGCGGCACAAGAAAAGCCAAGAACGCCGCTATTCGCTATATATTGTGGCATCATTTCAGCGGTGTTTGTATCCTGGCGGGCATCCTGATGCATGTTCATAACACCGGATCCATCGCTTTCGTCCATATGCCGTGGGGTTGGGGAGGGAAATATACGGGCTATAATCTTATGCTGCTCGGCTTTATCATCAACGCAGCCACAGCACCGTTTCATTCATGGCTCGCGGACACATACTCGGAAGCAACTCCCAGCGGATCGGTCTATTTGACGGCCTATACCACCAAGACGGCAGTTTTCTGCCTGATCGTTACCTTTTCGGGTGTACCTCTTTTGATGTGGATGGGTGTGATCTCGGCCATGTTTTCCGTGTTTATGGCAGTTCTGGAAAATGACGGGCGCAGACTTCTATCTTATCATATCGTCTCACAAGTCGGTTACATGGTTGCCGGTGTCGGCATCGGTACGACCATGGCCCTTAATGGCGCCGCCGCCCATGCTTTTTGTCACATTATTTATAAAGCCCTGCTATATATGGGCGTGGGCTGCCCCCTGGTTGTTGTCGGAACCGCCAAATTCAATCAATTAGGTGGATTGTATAAATACATGCCCATATCCTTCTGGCTGACGATGGTCGGCGGCCTTTCAATCTCGGCTTTTCCGCTATTCAGCGGATTTGTGAGCAAGACCATGACGATTGAAGCCGCTGAATTGATTCATCAGCCGGTCGTTTACCTGATGCTGGAAGGCGCCTCCATCGGGACTTTCCTCCATACCGGTCTTAAACTTCCTTGGAATATATGGCTGCAGGGAATGAAGGCACCAGCACCGGAAATAGAAGCTAAACTGAAGGATTCGGCCTTTAATTCTCCTATGAACATGTTAATCGCTATGGGAATTTTAGCCTTTTTGTGTATTCTGCTGGGGATTTTCCCAAAGATTCTTTACAATTTGCTTCCATACCCGGTGGAATTTGTCCCCTATACCCTCACACGAGTCTTTTCATTAACCCAAATGTTTATATTCACCTTTTTAGGATTTTGGTTGCTAAGAAAATTAGTTGTTGGCCATCCGACATACACCCTTGATACGGACTGGTTTGTCAGAGTTCCTGGAAAGCTGTTTCTGCGATTCTGCGAAGGCCCTCTTCTTGCACTCGGTGCATTTCTGGACAGACAAATCACACGAATTGCCGACAGCTTAATAGCAACCATACGCAATCCAAGCCTTGAAATGCGAATAACTCCCATGGCCATAGGATTCGGGGTCTTGATGGCAATGGTGCTCTTTTCTATTTTTTTGGCTTTAAGGATATAATTCATTTGGAATTCACTCTTGACACACGAAATTAATAGTTGGTAAATAGCGGAGTTTTTAATTTTTTATATTGAAATGGTTTTAAATTATAAAAAAAACCGCGCGTGGGCCGAAGGGCTTCACATTATTTTGCAGATCGGCCTGACCATGGCCGGCTGCATAATATTCTGTTTTTTTATCGGCTTGTATCTGGACAAGTGGTTCGGAACGAAGGGACTATTTATTATCATTTTTATTGTGTTGGGCATTATCGGCGGCGGGGTTACGGTTTATCGGCAAATCCTTGATATCACCACAGACTCTGCAGAGGATCAATAACATCCGGAGAATGGAATCCGTTAGTCAGACTCAAAAAAAATATGGCTCCCGCGCGATGGTGGTAGCCATTGTTGTCGCATTTATCTTGATCCTGGCCGGTCTGAAACCTGTCGGCAAAGGTTTGATTCTGGGAACGATTTTCAGTGTAATCAACTTTGTGCTGATCGGTCAAACGCTCCCACTGAGGCTATCTCAAACCAAACGCAAGGCTTTCATCCTTTCCCTTGGTTCTATTTTTTTCAGATATGCATTATTGTCGGCACCGTTGATCATATCCATTAAGTATAATCAATTTGATCTGCCGGCCGCCATCTTTGGAATCTTTATGATCCAGTTTGTTATTCTGGCCGACTATTTGCTGAACCTCATAACCTCTCGTGAAAAGCAAACGTAAGTTGGGGGATAGACCACTATGAAAGAATTGGGTAAGATACATCAATTGATCATACCCTTCTTCGGGCATAACATCACCATTAATCTCGAAGTGATCTTAATGACCTGGATCGTCTTTGCAATCATTATCGCAATCGGCCTCGCCGCCACCCGCAAACGAGGTATTCTGCCGAAACCCTTTCAGGCCCTGGGAGAATTGATCGTCACCGTTCTCTACGACCTGACCGAAGATGCCCTGGGCAAAGAAATGGCCCAAAAATATGCGCCGCTGATTTGCGCCTTGTTCCTGTTTTTGCTGCTCTCCAACTGGCTCGGCCTGGTACCGCATCTGGAAGAGCCCACCAAAGATTTGAATACCACGCTGGGCTTAGGACTTATGGGTTTTTTCATCGCCCATTACGCCGGTATAAAAACCAAAGGATTTAAAGCATATGCCAAAGAATATTTTCAGCCGATCTTCTTTATGATGCCGTTGAATCTAATCGGTGAACTGGCCAAAATCGTCTCTATATCTTTCCGCCTGTTTGGCAATATCATGGGCGGATCCATCATTATCCTGGTGGTTTCATATCTGACCTACAGTGTTATATTGCCACCATTTTTATATGCCTTCTTCGGACTTTTTGTCGGTACGATTCAGGCATTTGTGTTTACGATGCTAACGGTTGTCTATATCTCGGTGCAGGTGAAGTAATATGGCATGGAATGTTGAAACTATCGTTAGTTTAGCCGCCTATATTGGAGGCGGCCTGGCTATGGGGCTGGGCGCAATCGGTGCGGCCATCGGCGAAGGTAATACCGCCGCCCAGGCGAATATGGCCGTTTCCCGCAATCCTAAAATATCCGGTGATATCTTTAAAAACATGCTGGTGGGACAGGCGGTGGCCGAGTCGGCTTCCATTTTTGCCCTGGTGATTGCAATTTTGCTGCTTTTTCTGGATGTTCAGGAAGCCGGTTTGCTGAAGGCTGCAGCTCTATTGGGGGCCGGTTTAAGTATGGGACTGGGCGCCATAGGCTCCGGCGTCGGTTCCGGAAACCCGGCCGGCCAAGCCTGCTCCGGAATCTCGCGACAACCGGCGGTAAGCTCTCAGTTGACGACCAACATGCTCATCGGCTCGGCGGTCTGCCAGACCCCAGCCATCTTCTCCATGGTGGTCGCTCTAATGCTGATATTTATCGATTTCGGCAATGCACCGCTTTATCCCACCTGGGCAGCCCTGCTGGGGGCCGGATTGAGTATGGGACTGGCGGCCATCGGTTCCGGATACGGCGGCGGCCTGGCCGCCGGAGCAAGTTGCGAAGGAATCGCCAGAAATCCGAGATCCGTCGCCAATGTAACCACCATCATGTTGGTGGGACAGGCGGTAGCTCAAACCCCGTCGATTTTCGGCCTGCTGATCAGTTTTATCCTGATGTTTAAATCGTTTCCGGAATCCACCTCACTGAGCGCTGCCATGGCCCTTTTAGGTGCGGGATTGTGCATGGGATTTGGCGGGATCGGACCCGGCGTCGGCAACGGAATGGCAGCCAAAGGGGCGGTCAGGTGGGTCGCCAGAAATGTCGAGCATGCCGGTGAATTAATGCGGATCATGCTCGTCGGACAGGCGGTGTCTCAGTCAACGGCAATTTATGCGATGGTGGTGAGCTTAGTACTAATTTTTGTTGTTTAAAAATAATTTCAAATAGTCGAAGTAAGTATGAGGGTTTTTGTATGTTCAATGTCGAATGAGGATTGATGAATGTTGAATAAAGGAATTCTTTCGATCTTAAAAGTATCATAACGATCACCTTATTTTAATTTTATTCGTCAATTGACATTCGTCATTCCAATAGTTCGACCTTCGACATTTCAAAAGGGAGGTAAAGATGGCAATTGAAGGTGTGGATATCATAAAAGCAGCGGCATTTATCGGAGCCGGTCTTTCGATGGGTCTGGGCGCAATCGGACCCGGGGTGGGCGAAGGCATGGTAGCAGCCAAAGCCTGCGAGGCGATCGGGAAAAATCCAAAAGAAGCCGGCCTGTTAACCCGGACCATGCTGGTCGGGCAGGCGGTTTCCGAGTCGACCGGAATCTATTCTCTGGTCGTTGCATTGCTGCTGTTGTTTGTCGTCTAATTTATCCGCCCGATAAGATTTCGTACGAGTTGTGTTCACTTAATCTTTGGGTATTGAAATATGTAATATGACTATAGTTGCGCGGATAAACTAAATTTGGCGGCATCGTTTTATAAATGGGGTTTATATTGAATTCTTTTAGCGACGCGCGTGGCAATTTAAACAGCCGGATCTAAAGTATTCAACGTTAATCTGCTTATCCCGAGCTGGATGGAAAATTTACAATGGAAATTATCAGCAGCATTGCGCTTATCAGCATTAATGAAACCTTGATCGTTCAGGTGGTTGGTTTTCTGATATTTTTATTTTTAATCAATCGAATTATGTTCCGCCCTCTGCGAAACGTAATGGCTGACCGGGAAATTTATATTGAGCGGGTGAAGCTCGATATTGATCAAGCACGAAATAAGATAGATACGATGACCAGCCAAATCGAGGAACAGGAAGCCGAAGTCAAAAAAGAGGCCTTTGAACTCAAAGAACAACGGGAAGAAATCGGCAATCGGCAGGCCAAGGAAATTTTTGCTGCGGTCCGCCAGGAGATCGCCGATACCAGTGCCAAAGTCCAAAAGGATATCGATCGCAAGATTGCAGAAGCGCGAAAATCTCTGCAAAAAGAATCCGAAGCACTGGCAATAAGCATAATTGAAAAAATCCTGGATCGGAGGCAGCAGCTGTGAGAAGGCTGAAAAAAACAGCACTAGTTTGTGGATTATTAATGACCTCGCTGATGATGCTTCATCTATCATCATTTGAAGCTCTGGCGGCCGATGGCGCCAACGATTGGCGCCCGATGTTCGATCTGGTCATGCGATGGGTTAATTTTTTGATACTGGCTTTTTTGCTGATAAAATTTTCCAGGCTGCCGCTAAAAAGCTTTTTGGCAGGCAAAAAAGAGGAAATCGCCAGTAAAATCGAAGAACTGGAATCAGATAAAGCAAAAATGCTGCTGAAAATCGATGCCAGCCACCAGCAATTGGAAAATAGTAAGGAACGTCTAGCGCAGCTGAAAAAAACCATCGTTGCCCGGGGAGAAAAAAATAAAATAAAAATTATCGAAGATGCTGAGCGCGAAAGCAAAATTTTACTGGAAAGTGCCAAACAGAAAATTGAAAGTCGGATCTCCGATGCACGCGAGGTAATTAAACTCGAATTGGTTGATGAAGCCATTGCACTTGCCATTCAAAAGTTGCCGCAAACGATTACCGACCAGGACAATCAAAAATTTATCAATACATTTCTTGAAAGTGCTGCTACCAAATAATTTCGTGAATATTCGTGCAGACTCGTGGCTTCTTTTTAGAAACTTATTCAGCCACGAATTTACACGAATGACCTTGAATTATGGCCTTTTTCAAAAACAGAGATACTTAAATTAATAATATTCGTGAAATTTCGTGTTAATTAGTGGCTTCTTTTTTTTAGTTAACGACGGATTGGGACCCGCATAAGGAACCGTGATGACCAAAAAAAAACCTCAATTGAACAATTTGTCAAAGACCAGCTAAATAAATGGGAAAGCGCCTATTCCAAAGATAAAGCCAAAACGGAAGCGCGGCTTCCTGTGATCACGGTCAGCATGGAACCTGGCAGCGGCGGTAGTGTCATGGCGCAAAAAATTGCCGAACGACTCGGCTTCAGTTACTTTCACCGCGATATTGTCGAAGAAATCTCAAAAACCGCCAAGATAAGAAGTACGGTGGTCAACACACTGGAAAAAGAAAGGCTCTCCGGCGTCAAAGATTTCATATCTTCTTTAATAGAAGATCAATATATTCACCCTGACACCTATTTGAAACATCTTCTTGAGGTAATCGGTACGATCAGTAAGCACGGACGGGCAGTAATCGTAGGCCGGGGCGCAAATTTTATCCTGCCGGCTGAGGATATATTCAGCGTGCGGGTCATCGCCCCCAAGGAAATGCGGATTCGCAATGTGGCGCTCGAATACCGGGTAACCAGCGAAGAAGCCAAACGACGCGTCATTCAGCGGGAATCACGCCGTAAAGCGTTCGTCAGGCATTCTGTCAATGTCGACATCACCAATCCGATTCATTACAATATGACCGTCAACACCGGCAAAATGGGTATTGCCGCCGCAGTAGAAGCCGTTATTGCGGCCGTTATGGCCACTCTGGTGGGCAATCCTTGACCGGAACCTACAAAAAATGGGGGGGGTCCCCTGACATTCACCGTAATATCTGCAGCGGAAAACCTAGCGCTCTATAGCGATTTATTTGCCGAAAGCGGGTTATCTCTCAAAAGTTGTTGGCCCTGACTGATATCAACTTTATTAGGGCTATGGTCGATTAATTTGAAATTATCTAAATGCAATCGGCATCGGTCGGCCCTATCCTGGAAGCCTTTTAATTCTGCTTCAATTTCCGCCTGTTTGCCATGCGCTTGTATGCTTTTTTCCAAATCATCCAGCAGCAATGAATTTTCCTTTTTGATTGTTTCCACCGAATTCGAAAGCGCCTTCATCATATCATTAATCTGCTGTGCTTCGGTTACGAGGAAATCACCTTTCCGCAGGAAAATTTTACGGGTAAAATCTCTTTCGGATATTCTGGCAATTGTTCTTCCAATGTTAACCAGAGGACCGCAGAATTTGTGGGTAAATATTATAAAATGAAAATAAGATATGACCGCAATGATTAGACTGGCTATTGATAACCGCTCCAGCAATATAATGAACAATTTTGCCGAAAAATGCTTTTCCCACAGGTCGCCTGCTTTAAATATATCGAGGTAAAAAGGAGATAGTACGGTTGCAATGAGTGCGGCCGCTACCAAAACAATATATGCTAAATGGACAATGGCCATGGGCCGCTGTATTTCTTTTGAGATAAAATAATTTCTGATTTTTCTATTGTTGACATTTGATTTCATCTTCAATTCTCCAATTATATTCAGCCAGGCAATAGTGTTTTAAGGCCGGATCTATATATCTGAATTATCGTTATAAGCTGTTTGTGCTCCTTGTTTTTTCCAGGAAACTTGCGGTTTGTTTTTAAAATTAATAATCCCTTCAACCGCAGCATCTACAAAAAATGCAAAATTAAACTCTTCTCCTTCGCTCTCGTTAGCGCATAAAACCGTGTACAGTGTTTTGGGATCGACAATTTCTTTCTCAACCTTTATTACATCATAGTACTTCAGCATTCCGTCAGCAAACCCCATGATGATGTGATCGGAGCTGAGCTCGAAATATTGGTCCTCGTATCCGGGATGATCCGTAATATATTTTCCGCTGAGCTCTTCGGGAATGGAAGTCGGCGTTCGGGAGCAGCCCGAAATATATCCGGCAAATATGACGCAAAACAGGACCACTATCAGCCGTGTTGGGGTAGGCCGTATTCCTGTTTTTGGTAAAAATATAGGTATCACTGTCTGTCCTTTCTGTTGTCCAGCTGTTGTCCTGAAAATATCGTGTCGCCACGCCCTCATCAGGCAACCGTTTTTTTAAGCAGCCTTCGGCTCTTTTTTAAAAATAATAACCATAAGCGCTGCCACAACGACGGGATCAAACTGCCGGCCGCTTTCTTTCTTCATTATTGCCATGACCCGTTCAAGGGGCAGTCCGTCCCGATAGGGCCGGTCTGATATCATGGCGTCATAACTGTCCGCAACGGCCAGGATGCGGGCACCAATGTTTATGGAGTTGCCGGACAGTCCATGGGGGTACCCTTTGCCATCAAAACGCTCATGATGATGTAAAATCATGGGAATCAGGACCGTATACTCATTGATGGGCTCAAGAATCTTTGCGCCGATCTCGGGATGGGCTTTCATTATTTCGATTTCCTGGTGGCTGAGCTTGCCGGGTTTATCGAGAATGTCAGCCGGCACGCCCAGTTTCCCAATGTCATGCAGCAGACTGGCGCGATGCAGGTTTTCCCGTTCCCCGGGATCGAAGTTCAGCGCATCGGCCAACTCCAGAGCCAGCCGGGTGACGCGTCCTGAATGACCTGCCGTCCAGGATGATTTGGCATCTACCGTTCTGGCTAGAGCCCTTAAGGTTCCCCAGTTGAGTTGGTCTAATTTATCCACCAGTTTTGAATTAGATAGCGCTACTGCCACTTGATTCGCCATTTGGCGCGCTCTGGGGCGATCTTGATTCAGGGCCGCAGGGTTGCGGTAGGCCATTGCGATAATCGCCGCCAGATTGGAATCTAAAGATATCGGCAATACCAAATATGAGTCGATTCCATCACTGGCAACAGTTGACAAATATTCAGGTTGAGATGGGCCATGCTTAATGATTAGAAATTCCGGATTATTATTTAATCGGTGAAATTCAACGGGGAGAAGCTCAACATCCGTTTGGTCCACCCGTCTTTGAGTTTGACCATCGGCAGCGTAAAATTGAATCCTGTCCGGCTGCTTACTGCTGACAAGCCCAATGGAGACGGCCTGACAGGAAAAGCATTCCGTCATGCCGCTACTGACGGCATTCAGAATTTTTTGAGTATCCAATGAGGACAGGACTGAACGGGTGATAAGGGCATTGGTTTCCAATTCTCTGAAATGATTCTTCAATTGAACAGCCATGTCATTAAATGCATCACCCAGTTTTTCGAATTCATCCCGGCTGGCTATTTCGACCCGGTGATTGAAATTGCTGCCGGCAATTTGGCGGGTTGCTTCCTTTAACATTTCCAATGGTTTAAGGCTCGTGTGGATAAAATGAATGCTTAATATGATAATTACCAGCACTGAAAGGATGATAACTTGGGGGAAAATGTTCTTAAATTCAATTAGCTCCAAGAAGGCATTCGTCTTGGATTGAATAAAGGTGATATTTATCCCGGAAATTAAAAATACCGGTTCCATGAATAGCCAGCGATAGCAGGCCAAGTAGCTTTCATTTTCCCGGTCAAATTCGAAATAGCCTGAACTTTTATTAATCACTTTTTGGGAAACAGTATCAGTTATGGGAAAATCTTCCGGCAAAGAACTGTAGAGAATTTTTTGTGATTCATCCCGTAAAAAAAAGTCGATGCCAGCCGGCAGGTGATATTCCTTGTTTAATGCCAAAAGATAGACCGGGTTGATTTTTGCGGCCAAAAAGCCTGACCGGGGCTTTGCGGGCTCCAATAGCGTGATCATCAACAAGTCCGGCTGCCCCCCGGAATCTGCTACGATTTTAACAACGGACATGCCGGCCGTCAGATGGCTGCGCTCTCTTTTATTAAGGGGCGCTAATTCACCAATCCGGCCGTATAGACTGCGGGATCCCCCGGCCGTTTCGAATAGAGCCATTGCCGTGAATCGCTCCTGCAAGCGCTTTAAATGACTTTTTTCCTTTGATTCGGAGAAATATCGGTTGCTTTGGCTCAGGTGGGACGCGGCCAGTGTCATTTCGGTTTCGAGAATCAAGAAACGCTCGTACAGAAAAAGGCTGTAGCTTTTGACCGAGCGTTTCAACCGGGTGTGGAATTGATCCTCGAGCTGTTGGCCCACATGGTGATAGGCGGTAACGGCCAATCCGCAGACCGGTATCAAGGCGCACAGGAAAAAGATGAAAAAAATTTTTCGTGCGAACCGGGTGGTGAAAATATGTAAATGCAGATTTAATTTCATGCTGCCAGCATTCTAATAGTTGGACGCCAACCCAAAATAGCCGCCGTTGTTGGCGCGGATAATATCGTCCTGGCTTATTTTGGCCGTGAGAGGTGCCGTACTTTTACCGTCTGCGCCTTTACTGTATAGATCGTAGTCGCAATTTATCGGGTGTAATGAGTGGTCTTTTCTGGGTTTGCCTTTTTTGCTTTTGTCGCCTTTGTCTTTGTCCTCTTTGTCTTTCGGAGCCTTGTCGTCTTTGTCTTTCGGGGCTTTGTCGTCCTTTTTTGCCAATAAAGAACCTATAGCGTCCTGTGGGAAAATTTTGTTAAATTCAACTAATTGAGTAAATGCGATATTGAACCCCGGAAATAAATAATTCGTTCCAATAGACATCCAGCGCAAGCCGGCCAGATAGCTTTCATTTTCATTGTTGTCGTCTATTTTATTAATTTCGCCGGTTTTGTCTTTACCCTTGTCTTTTTCATCGCAAACCCCTTCAGTTACCAGGTATTCATAGGGCCGACCCCAGGGGTCCAGGACTTCGTCCATCCCGATCACACTGAGATCTTCAGGCAATTCACCGTATTGCGCTATATAGTTCGCAATTTCTTTATCAATCAATCTAATGCCCGTCAGGGCCATCTCGCCCCGTGCCCTGTCTCTGAATTTTAAATAATTCGGCGTGGCAATGGACGCAAGAATACCCACGATGGCGATCGCAATCATCAGCTCTATTAACGTGAATCCTCCCATAGAGGGTTTCGGGTCTTTCATCATTGGATACTATAAGGTTTCAAATAATTAGGAGACAAAATGTTATGATTTCAATTTTTCCCAATGGCCTAAAATTTAATATCGGTTAGCAGGAGAAATACTTAAGAATTAAGTTCTTCTATTGACCGGCATTAATTAATCCATTATACCTTCCTCAAAGTACTTAGGTGATGTTGGGGGCAATTGTAGCTTAATGTAAAGAAAAGAAAGGAGATTGTTATGAAAAACAGGCCTATATACCAAAAAAAGGCTGATGACAATTTTTAATGCTAAAACAAGGTGTTAGCAAGCTTTCCGAATAATGGCTTAAAAATGAAATTAGGCGGACTTTCAAGGCGTTACGAA
>Ga0056115_1000421_pt1 | contig 19391 bp, 17 predicted proteins | sample WorMetOlspDAHAB1_FD_77007 | JGI IMG/M metagenome (GOLD analysis project Ga0056115, IMG submission 77007) | Marine gutless worms symbiont microbial communities from Max Planck institute for Marine Microbiology, Germany - Olavius sp. DAHAB.1 ...
CTGAAGGATCGTTACGTCCGTCGACGGGTCGCCGTTCACCAGGATCAGGTCGGCCAGACTGCCTTCCTTCACCAGGCCGATGTCCATCTGCATGATCTCGCCGCCCAGCTTGGTCGCCGCCGAAATCGCCTCCAGCGGGGTGTAGTCCAACAGCTTGACGAAATGATCCAGATCGCGGGCGTTGGTGCCGATCGGGTTCCAGGCGAAACCGTAGTCGCCGCCGGGCAGCACGCGCACGCCGCGGGCCTTGAGCTTCTTCATGTTCTCGATGCACATCTCCAGCTCGCGCGCGAAATAGATCGCCACCGGATGGTCGGTGTCGATGCCCCAGCCTTTGCCTTCGCCCTTGGCGGTTGCGTACATGATGCCCATGGCCGGCGCGACGAAGATCTCGTCCTTCTTCGCCTCCAGCATGTCCAGCGCCTCTTCGTCGCACAGTGTCGCGTGGTAGATCACGTCAACACCGTTGCGCAGCGCCATCTTGACGCTTTCGCTGGCGCGGCAATGGGCGGCGACCACCTTGTCGCGCGACCGGCCCACCTCGCACACCGCGGCGACCTCTTCTTCGTTCATCACGGTCAGGTGCGCCCGGGCGAACGGAATGAACTCGTCGCCCGACGGATTGATCTTGATGGTGTCGACGCCCTCGCGGCACATCTCACGCGCGGTCCGGCGGAATTCATCGGCGCCGTCGCAGCAGATCGCGAAGGTCTCGTGATGGATGTGGGCCCGGCGGACGTCGCCCAGGCCGCCCGTCACCGTCAGCTCCGGGCTGGCCGCGCGCATGCGCGGGCCAACGATGTCGCCGGCGTCGATGGCGTTGCGGATCACCACATCCAGGCGCGGTTTCGCGGCCGCCGCACTGAACAGGGCCGTGAACCCCTGGTCCAGCATTTTGCGGGCGTACTTCATGGTTTCCAGGGTGTGTTCCTCGGGCGGAATGTCGCCCAACCCTTCCAGGGTCGAGGTATCGCAGAAGCTGATATGGGCATGGGATTCGATCAGCCCGGGCATCAGCGTCTGGCCGCCGCCGTCCACCACTTCCGCGCCGTCGCGACCGGGCGCAGCGCCGTCCCGCGCCACCGCCTTGATCCGGTTGCCTTCGACCAGCACCTCGCCGGCGAACGGGGCATCGCCCGTGCCGTCGATGATGCGAACATTGGTAAATACGGTCCCGGCCATCTTCTTCCTCCCTGAAATCCGGCCCGCGATCTCGGGCTCTGGACGTGACCTTAACGCCGCTGCGGCAGAGCCGTAAAGCGCGACAATCGACCGCGATTCCGCCCCTGAAGCCAAGCGCTTGGCATTGCTTTATATTTGCCGGGCCCAAGTTGGAGGACCAGCCGGCCCGATGCCCCGCCAGACCGTCGAACCGCCCGAGGAAGGCCCCGTCGGCGACGTCAAGATGGTGCGCTGGCTGGCGCCGTTCATCTGGCCGCCGGACGATCCGGGCCTGAAACTGCGCCTGGCCGGCGCGATTTTCGTGTTGGTCCTGATGGCCGGAATCAATGCGCTGGTCCCGATCCTGTTCGCCCGCGCCGTCGACGCCTTCACAGGCGCCGAACAGGCACTCGTGGCGGCGCCGATCGCACTGTTGGTGCTGTACGGGTTCCTGCACTGGGGCGGCAAGCTGGCCAGCGAGGCGCGCTGGCTATTCTACGGCCCGATCGAGCAGCGGATCCAGCGCCGGGTCGGGTTGGCCGCGTTCAGGCACCTGCACGGCCTGTCCCTGGGATTCCACCTGGACCGCAGCACCGGCCGGCTCGCCAGGATTCTGGACAACGGTCTCAGGGCCATCCGCGAGCTGCTGTTCGACTGCGTCTTCCTGGTGCTGCCCTTCGTCACCGAGATCGCGCTGATCACCACGGTGGTGATCTACCGTTACGAAGGCTGGTACGCGGCGATCATGCTGGTGACGCTGGTCGCCTACCTGGCGGCGCTGATCGTCGGCGCCTCCCTGTGGCGCAAACGCCAGCGGGTGGCGATCGCCGAGGGCGCCGTCGCCCACGGCAAGGCCATCGACAGCCTGCTGAACTACGAGACGGTCAAGTATTTCGGCAACGAGGAGTCCAGCGCGATCCGTTATGACTCGGCGCTGCAGAATGTGGAGCGCCTGATCGTGCGGTCCCTGCGCTGGCGCGCCCTGATCGGCATGGTGCTAGCCACGATCATCGGTTCGGGCCTGGCCGCCATGGTGCTGCTGGCCGGCAGCGAGGTGGTGGCCGGAACGTTGACCGTGGGCGACTTCGTCCTGGTCAACGCCTACCTGCTGCAGATCGTCCGGCCGTTGGAGCGGATGAGCAACATCTATCGCCGCCTGAAGGCCGAACTGACCAACCTGGAGCTGTTGGTCGCCCTGTTCGACGAGGACAGCGAAATCAAGGACGCGACAGGCGCCGGCGATCTGCCGGCCGGACCAGGCGCCGTGTCGTTCGACGCCGTCTCGTTTTCCTACGACCGGCGCGAACCGATCCTGCGCGGGATCTCGTTCGAGGCGCGGCCCGGCGCCACCGTGGCCCTGGTGGGACCGACCGGCGCCGGCAAATCTACAGTGGCGCGGCTTTTGTTCCGGTCCTACGACCCGACGGGAGGAAGCGTGCGCATCGACGGGCACGACCTGCGTACGCTGACCCAGGCGTCCGTGCGCGGCGCCATCGGCGTGGTGCCCCAGGAACCGGTCCTGTTCAACGAAACGATCGGTTTCAACATCGGCTTCGGCAGGCCCGACGCCGGGCCGGCGGAGATCGAGGCGGCGGCCCGGGCGGCCCATATCCACGATTTCATTGCCGCCCTGCCGGACGGCTACGACACCCTGGTGGGCGAACGCGGCTTGAAACTGTCCGGTGGCGAGAAACAGCGCGTCGCGATCGCCCGGGTGATGCTGAAGAACCCGCCCATCCTGATCTTCGACGAAGCGACCTCGTCGCTGGACACCCGCACCGAGGCGCAGATCCTGGAGAACCTGCACGACCTGGGCCAGGGCCGGACGCGGATCGTGGTGGCGCACCGGCTGTCGACGGTCGTCGATGCGGACGAGATCCTGTATCTGGACCACGGACGGATCGTCGAGCGGGGAACCCACGCCGACCTGGTGGCGGCGGGCGGCGGCTATGCCGCCTTATGGCAGAGACAGCAGAAACAGGACGCGGACAGAGACGGTTGGGCCGACGCGCCGTCGCTGGAGGCCCGCGCCTGATCGAACGGTCTGGCCCGTCAGTGCGCCGCCAGGGGCGGAAGATCCACTTCCGCGGCGATGGCATTCAGCGTGGAGACCAGACTGGGATGCAGCGGCACGCCGTTCGCGCGCCGGTCTTCGCGGGTCGCCGGCCTGCCTTCGCCGGGGATCCGCACGGTGTCATGACCGGGCAAGGTTTCGGAAGCCCGCATCTCGTCGAAGATCCTGTCGACGGACCGTTTGAACGCCGCGACATCGCCGGCCAGGGCCTCGACTGAAAGGGCCAGCACGAACTGGCCGGTGTTGGTTGGACTGGACGTGTCTTTGCTGAAGTCCACCACGTCGCTGCCGAAGGCCGCGCCGTTCAAGGGACCGGCCAACAGGCCGATCGCCATCGCCAGGCCGTATCCCTTGGGGCCTCCGATCGGCAGAAGGAACCCTTCTTCCCGCCGGTTCGGATCGGTCAGCGGCTGGCCGTCCTTGCCGACCATCCAGCCGACAGGCATCGGCTCGCCCCGGCTGGCCAGCGCCTTGATCTTGCCCACCGCGGCAACTGTGGTCGCCATGTCCAGGACGAACGGCGGGGATTTCTCCGCCGGCACCGCCACCGCGATGGGGTTCGAGCCCAACAAAAGATCGACCCCGCCGAAGGGCGGCACGTGGTTGGCGCTGCTGACGGCGCCGTAAACGCCGATCATGTCGCGCTCGGCGACCATGTTGACGTAAAGCGAGGCGGGGCCGGCGTGATTGCCGTTCCGGACGCCGACCCAGCCGACGCCGAAACGGTCCGCCTTTTCGATGGCGAGGTCGGCGGCCCGTTCCACCGCCAGATGCCCCAGCCCGTTGTCGCCGTCGACAATCCCGACGGCGCCCCGGTCCACCGCAACCTGGACCGACGCGGCGGCATTGAACCCGCCGTCCCGAAGCCGGTTTGCGTATTGCCGCAGCCGGAACACGCCGTGGGTGTCGTAGCCGTTGAGGTCCGCCAGCACCATCAGCCGCGCCACGCGCGCCGCGTCGCCCGGTGGAACGCCCAGTTTGGCCAGGACTCCGGCGACAAAGGCCTCCAGCGCGTCAGCGGCGATCCGCGCATTGCCGGCGGGTGCGGTCATGTGCCGATCCCGGGCCCGGCGCTCAATCCCGGGTGCCCGCGTAATAGGCGACCCTCTGCTCCAGCCAGCCGATGGCCGACGAGAACAGCAGAGCGAACACGAACAGGATCAAGGTCAGCGCCCAGAATTCCTCGAACTGGAAATTGTCGGAGAAGGTCCGGAACAAGCGCCCCAACGCCACGACCGAGACCAGCAGCTGGCCGATCACGATGCCCTTCACCGCGCGGATCAGGCCCATGCGCACGCCGGCAAGGATTTCCGGCAAGGCGGCCCAGAACAGCACCTTGGTCAAGAGCTGCCAGCGGTTGGCGCCGAAGGAAAGGCCCATTTCCGACAGCGACGGCGAGATGTGGCGCACGCCAGCATACGTATCCAGGGCGATGATCCAGATCGCAAACAGCACGACCGTGACGATGATCGTCGTCTGGCCCAGGCCGAACAACAGCATCAGGACCGGTACCAGGGAGGACAGCGGCGCGCTGGCGAAGATATTGACCCACATCCCCAGGATCTCGTTGGCGACCTTGTTGACGCCCATGAGAAATCCGATGAAGACGCCGCCCAGGATCGCGATCACCATACCGATCACGAAAGACTGGAAGGTCTGCAGCGCGGCGACCTGGAAATCGTTCCGCATCACCAGCCCGACCAGCTCGCCCAGCACGGCTGAAAACGGCGGCAGGATGAAGGCGAGCTCCATATGGCCCGCGAACTCCCACAGCGCGATCCAGATCAGCAGGGAATAGACGGGCGGTATGCGGGTGCCGAAGATCACCATCGTCTTCGCCTCAATCCAGGTACTTGCGCAGGTTGTTCCAGATCTCCTCGACCGTATCCAGATAGTTCGGGTCGCGGCGGATATCGTCTGGACTGATGGAACGGCTGATCTCCGGCCGGACGACCGAATGAATGCGGCCCGGACGCGGCGACAGGATCACGATCTGGTCTGAAACGTAGACCGCCTCTTCGATGGAGTGGGTGACGAAGATGACCGACTTCTTCTCCACCGACAGCAGATGCAGCAGATCCTCCTGGAACTTGCGGCGGGTCTGCTCGTCTACCGCGGAGAAAGGTTCGTCCATCAAAAGCACGTCGGCATTGACCGCCAGCGCGCGGGCAAGACCGACCCGCTGGCGCATGCCGCCAGACAGTTCGTGCGGGTACTTGTGCTCGAACCCCGACAGGCCGACCTCGTCGATATAGTGCCGGGCAAGCTCCTCGCGCTCCGCCTTTGGTTTGCCGGTCAGCTCCAACCCGAAGGCGACATTGCGGATGACGGTGGCCCAGGGCAGCAAAGCGAAATCCTGAAACACGAAGGCGCGTTCCGGCCCTGGCCCGAAGACCTGCTTGCCATTGACGTAGATCTCGCCTTCGGACGGCTCCAACAGCCCTGCGATGATCTTCAACAGCGTGGTCTTGCCGCATCCGCTGGGCCCCAGCAGGGTGGTCATCTGGCCGGCCGGGAAGCCAAGGTCGATTGAATCCAGAGCCCAGATGTCGGTCCCGTAGGTCTTCGAGATGTTGCGGACCTCGACGACGTTTTTTTCGCTCAAGCCCGGACCCTGCTGTTCGGCCGGGGTCTCCTGCGCTGCTGCGCTCATCGGCTTTTCCTTTTCTCGGGCCGGAAATACCGGACTTCCACCTTCTCCAGCAGGCCGACCACGACTGCGGCGAAGACAATGATCGTGAAAACGGCTGCGTACATGTGGGCGTATTCGGCCACCGACCGGTGATAGGAAATGAGGTCGCCGATGCCGGTGGGCGTGATTAGCAGTTCGGCCAGGATCACGCCGATGAAACCGGCGGCCACGCCCAGGCGTAGGCCGGCGAAGATCACAGGTGCTGCGGCCGGAATGATGATCTTCCAGATCTCCTGCAGCCGCGTTCCCTGGAACGACCGGCACATCTGGATCAGCGACGGGCTGGCGTTGCGCACGGCCTTGTAGGAATTCAGAACGATGATCGGGGCGGCGAGGATGATCACCGCCACGGTCTTCGCGGTGATGCCGATCCCGTAGACATAGGTGATCATCGGAATCAGCGCCGCCACGGGCGATGCCTGCAGGACGACGAAGATCGGCTCGCCCAGCCACTGGAACCGGTGGTTCAACCCCATGCTGACGCCAAACACCACGCCGAACCCGGCCGAAATGGAGACGCCGACGAACAACGGCTTCAGCGTTTCGCCGTAGGCGGCGAAGATCCGCCCGTCGACGGTCATCTCCCACAGCGCCGCCATCGTGGCGCTGAATGTAGGAAACGCCACGCTGATGGGAATGCGCCCGGCAATCTCCCAGGCCAGAAACAGCCCCACGATGGACAGAAGGCGATAGATCGTACCGGAATGGCGCGACCAGAAGGTCGGCTCCTCGGCGTGCATCGCCGTCACATCAGCGGATACGGTTGTTGTCGACATCTAATCTTCCCGATTTGGGCACTTGGGCGCGAGGAAAGAGAAAGCGCCCTGCCGGCCCCCGCCGACAGGGCGCCCGACAGTTACATTTTGCCCAGTTTCTGCACGGCCCTGTCAACGGGGGCGAGGTACCAGTAGTCCTCGACCTTCAGGTCTGCGGCATTACCCTCCAGCGAACCGGATGTCGTGAAGAAGCGAAAGTCCTCTTCAACAGATTCCGCACCGCCACCGTTGTTCGGGAAAAGATCGATCTCCACGCCCTGCGTGAAGGCGGGGACCATTTCGTCGACTTCGACCTGCTCGATGTCGGGCAGGACATTGTATTTTGCGCGAAGCGCCGCAATCGAGGCGGGGTCCTTGTTGATCTCGCGCCAGGTCTTGATCAGCTCTTCGACCATGATGTCGACGGCTTCGCTCTGGCTATCCAGCCAGTCCTTGTTGGCGTACAGCGCCTCGTCGGTCGCCTTGATGTCCGGAAGCGGCAGGAAGACGAACTTGTCCGGCGCTTCGCGCTGCAACAGACGTTTGCGTTCGTAATCGACGATGGAGACGTCGATCCGGCCCTGCAACAGCGCGCTGGCGCGGACACCCGAGCCGGGCACGTAGCTGACCGAGGCGTATTCCACGCCGTTTTCCTTGGCCATCAACTGCATGATGGCTTCCGTGCCGGACCCGCGCCCGTGCACCGCGACATTCGCGCCGTCCAGATCGGTCCAGGCCTTGTACTTCTCGCCATTGACCACCGGATAGAAGCGCAGCATCGAGAGCTGGTAGAACATCCGGATCGGTGCGTTGACCTTCTGGATCAGCGCATAGGGCGTGCCGACGCCGATGTCGGCCTGGCCTGACACGATGGCCTGGGCGGCCAGTTCCTCGGAATTCAGGAACACGGTTTCAACCTTGACGCCCCGCTCCTTGGCGCGTTCGACCGCAACCATGAAATTGACCATTTCGCCGCCCGGCACGTCGCCGAACGCCACCCGCATGGTTCCCTTGTCCTGTGCCTGGGCCGTCGATGCACCCATCAACAGCGCACCGGCCGCAACGGCGCCCGTCACGAGTCCCAGCAAGCTTCTTTGACGTGGTTGTTTAGGCATTACCTCCTCCTTGGTTTTCTTATTGTCCCAGACGCAAGTTCATGTGCCGACCGTGCGGGCGGCGACCGACCTGACCGGATTGGTCAGGGTGCCGATCCCTTCGATCTGGCAGGTAATTGTATCACCGTCCTTCAGGAACACCGGCGGCTCCATGGCGTAGCCGACCCCCGACGGCGTTCCGGTGGCAAGAATGTCGCCAGGTTCCAGCGTCATCCCCTCCGACAACGAAGCCAGAAGCTGCGCAATCGGGAAAATCATGCTTCCCGTATTGCCGACCTGCCGCACCTCGCCGTTGACGGTGAGGCCGATTTCCAGGCTGTCGAATTCGGAGAGCTCGTCGATCGTCACGATCGACGGACCCATCGGACAGAACGTATCCAGGCCCTTGCCTTTCAAGAACTGGCCGCCGTGCCGACGCTGGAGATCCCGCGCCGTCACATCGTTGATGATGGTGAAGCCGAAGATATGTTCGATCGCGTCTTCCACCGTGATATTGCGCCCCGCCTTGCCGATGACGACACCCAGTTCGACCTCGTAGTCCATTCTGTCGGAGACAGATGGATCGAAAAGAATCGGCGCATCCGGCCCTGTCACCGCCGTCGGCGGCTTGGTGAAGAACACGGGGTATTCGGGCGGGGCCTCATCGGTCTTGCGCGCGCGGTTGCCCTCGGCGATATGCGCGCGATAGTTCTTGCCGACACAGAAAACGTTCTTCGTCGGCCGGGGAATCGGCGCGACGATGTCGGCGCTATCGGCCAATACGACGGCGCCCTGCAAGGCGCCCCCGTCCAGGCGGTTGGTCATGTCCTGAAGCTGCAACAGCGTTCGAGGCCCGCCCTGGATCACGTCGAGGACGCTTTGCGGACAGCCGTTGGCATCGACCTCGAGCCCATGCTGTTTCGCGATCGAGTAGGCCAGCGGAATGTCGAGAATCGCAGACGGATTGGTCAGCAAACCCGGACGCAAGGATTGGCCGGACCTGAACGTCACGAACCGCATGGATATCGTCCTCGCATCCCGAAGCGCACCCTGCCCACATGCGCGAACCGCCTGATAACCCAGCGGTTCCAACCGTTCTTGCTTCGACGCCTCAGTCGGGCATCGATTCGACTTGCACCGAAAAGGCTATAGTGGTTGAGTTGACTCAGGAACCATTTATTCAACCCAATATCAAAATTGGTTCAAGAGAAGATGCACGAAAGGGTCAGCGACGAAGAGGTCTTGTCGGCCGTGCGGGACTACCTGGCGAACCAGGGGATGTCCCTGAACGAAAAGCTTCCGGTGGAACGGGAGCTGTCGCAGATCCTTGGTTTCTCGCGCGGCAAGCTGCGTAAAGCACTGTCGGTTCTGGAATCCGAAGGCGTGATCTGGCGCCATGTGGGCCGGGGAACCTTTACTGGCCCGCGGCCCGTTCAAAACCTTGAGGATGTCTCGTTTCTGTCGAGCCAGACCAGCCTGTCTGAAATCATGGAGGCGCGGATGGCGGTGGAGCCGGAGATGGCGCGGCTGGCCGCGTTGAACGGCACCGACAAGGATTTCGCCGAAATCCGGCGCTGCTGCCGCCGGGCCCGCAAGGCCCAGGACTGGCGAACATACGAAGCCTGGGACACCAACCTGCACCTGGCCATCGCCAAGGCGTCCCAGAACAGGCTGTTGATCAGCCTGTTCGACACCCTCAACGTCGTCCGCCGCTCCACGGCGGTGCGGCCGGTGCGCAAGACCAAGGGGCCGCCGCCCAGCCATAAGAGTTTCGCAGAACACGACCAGATCCTGAAAGCAATCGCCAACCGGGACCCCGACCTGGCCGCCCAAACCATGCGCGAACACCTCAAGACCGTGCGCATGCGGTTCTTCTGATTCGAGCCAGCTTGGCACGCCAACACTTGCGACTATATTCCGCTGCGTCGCCGCGTGTCCCCGGGGCGCGGAGCGTCGCAACAACAACGAACAAGAGAACTTTGGAGGTTCAGTGATGAGTTACGTGATCGCCCCCGCGCCCGTCGTCGCCCTGCCCGTCCGCGGCACCGACGAGACGTTCCCCGTGCACCGGGTCTATTGCGTGGGCCGGAACTACGCCGCCCATGCGGTGGAAATGGGCCACGATCCGGACAAGGAACCGCCGTTCTTCTTTCAGAAGAACCCCGACAACCTGGTCGCAGGCGGCGGCGACTTTCCCTACCCGCCCGCGTCGTCGGACGTGCATCACGAAATCGAAATGGTCGTCGCGCTGGCGAAAGGCGGCCGCGACATTCCCCAGGACCGGGCGCTGGACCATGTTTACGGCTACGGCGTTGGCCTGGACATGACCCGGCGCGACCTGCAGGGCGAGGCCAAGAAGGCCGGCCGCCCCTGGGAAGTTGGCAAGGCCTTCGAGCAATCCGCCCCGTGCGGCGAGATCGTGCCGGCCAGCGCCATCGGTCATCCCGACCGGGGCACGGTCTGGCTGAAGGTCAATGGCGAAATCCGTCAGGAGGGCGACCTCAACCAGCTCATCTGGAAGGTGCCGGAGATGATCGCCTATCTTTCGGGCCTGTTCACCCTGGCGCCGGGCGATCTGATCTTCTCCGGCACGCCCGCCGGCGTCGGCCCGGTCAACCGCGGCGACCGGCTGGAAGGCCATGTGGAAGGCGTTGGCGATTTGTCGGTAACGGTGGTCTAGGCGAACCTCCCAGTTTTTGACCGAACGTCGTCAGGCGACTTCGACGACAGGGCAACGCCGGATCGGCCCGGAGACGGGGCAATGAACAACCGGGTCACCGACGGCTGACGCACCGCTTTGTCGGGCTCTTGCAGGCGCGCGCATTGCCGCGCGCCGTACCGCCTTCACAAACGCGTGAACACCAGAGCACCACTGAACCATTTCCGCTTCCGGAGGGCACTCAACTATGAGTGGCACGCGTGCGGTGTTATGGTAGGGCAACAGGAGGCAGGATCGTGGCGCTTGAGGTGCTCCGGGGAACCGGAAACGACGGGCAGTTACACGACCCGGGCGACCGGGACTTGCTGGCGCGGATTGCGCACGGCGAGGTCGAGGCGTTCGAGCGATTGTATCGCCGGTACTACAAACGGATCTTCGGGTTTGCCGCGCGTCTCACCCCGCGGCTGGAGATCGCCGAGGAAGTAGTCGACGACACGATGCTGACGGTGTGGCGCAAGGCCGGCGACTTCGCCGGACGTTCGAAACCGTCCACCTGGATCTTCGGGATCGCCTACCGCAAAGCCTTGAAGGCGTCGCGGCGGTTTCCCGACGATTATTCGGTGGGCGACGTCGCCGAGACGGATCTGCGCCAAACCGACGGACTGGAATCGATCGTCGTGCGCCAGCAGATCGCGCAGGCGCTGGGGCGGTTGCCACGCGAACAGCGCGCCGTCGTCGAACTGACCTACCTGCACGGCTACACCTACGCGGAAATCGCCGACATCGCCGGCTGCCCCGTGGGAACGGTCAAGACCCGCATGCGCAGCGCGCGCGAAAAGCTCCGCCTGCTGCTGACCACGCGCGAAGAAGAATTGAAGGAGGCGGAAAATGCGCACGCTTGATTCGGCGAAGAAGAAGATGGACCGGGACGAGGCCTGGGACCTGATCCCCTGGTACGTGAACAGCACGTTGTCCGACGACGAGAGGCTTGCGGTGGAGGACCACCTGGCGCACGACCCGGCGTTGCGCGCCGAGATGGCGTCGCAGACCCGTCTTGCCGAAAAGGTGACCATGCTGGACACGCTGGATGTGGAACTGGAGCGGTCGCTGGGCGCGATGCGGCAGCGCATTCGCGCGGAAACGCCGCAGGCCGGACCGCCGGTCGGAAAGTTCCTGGCGGCAGCGAAGCGGGTCTTCGGGTCGGTGGCGCGGTTCGAACCGCGGGTCATGTTGCCGCTGGGTGCCGCCGCCGCGGTTTCGCTCGCGGCAGTCCTGGTTCTCGCGCCGATTGCGGACCGGGACGCGCCCTACAGAACCCTGACCGCGCCGGCGACATGGTCCGCATCGGATCAGCTGCGCGTCAAAGCGCGTCAGGGGGCAGCGGAAGACGCGCTCCAGCGGCTGTTCTCACAACATGACCTGACGGTCGTCGACGGCCCGTCACCGACGGGCGTCTACACCCTGGCGCTGTCCGGAGAAGGCGAAATCGCGGCGGTCGCAGAGGCGCTGGCGCTGTCACCGGAGATCGAGTTCGCAACGGCGAGGCCGCGGCCTTGAGGGTCCTGCGCGCCCTCGCCCTTGCAGCAACGGTTCTGCTGGCGTCCTGCGCCGGCATGAAGGACACCTCCGGCACGCAGGACGTCCTGGATCCCCGGTTGGTTCCAGCAGCCGAGACCGCGGATCGCGGACATCTGATCGTGACCGTCCCGCTGGAAGGCCCGGACGCCCTCGCCGAGGTCGCCGATCGCCTGGAGCGGGATTACCCGATCCGGCTGGTCGCGGAATGGCCGCTTGGCGCCATCCAGGTGCATTGCTTTGTCTTTCGCGTCACCGCCGACACCAACGTCGAGCAGCTGGCGCGCGCCCTGGAGGAGTCAGAGGCAGTGGCTGCAGCCCAACAGATGCAGTCGTTCCGCCCGCTTGCCGGTCTCTACGCCGACGAGCATTACCAACTGCAACAGGGGCTGCTGTCGATCAATGCCCCCAAGGCGCATGCGCTCTCAACCGGCAGGAACGTCCGGATTGCCATCGTCGACACGGGCGTCGACGTGAACCACCCGGACCTGGCGTCGCGCATCGACATGGCCCGGGATTTCGTAGGCGTCGGTTCCTCCCCGCCGCCCGGCGAACTGCACGGCACGGCAATCGCCGGGGTCATCGCGGCCGACGCCGGCAACGGCAAGGGCATCGTCGGCGTTGCGCCCGACGCGCGTTTGATGGCGCTGCGGGGCTGTTGGGAAGAACGCGCCGCGGGCCGGTGCAGTTCCTTCTCGCTTGCCCGGGCGATGAATTTCGCCGTCCTGAACCGGGCCGACATCGTGAACCTGAGTCTGGCCGGACCGTACGATCCGTTGCTGTCCACGCTGATCGACGCCGCACTAGGCCGTGGGATCATCGTCGTCGCGGCGCGCGGACGCGAGGCCGAAGGCCGCTTCCCCGCGTCGATGGCAGGCGTCATCTCCGCCGGCGCGGCGCAGCCTGCGAACGGCGGCGCAGAGCAAAGCGTCCCGGCGCCGGATATCGACGTCATCACGACGGCGCCCGGCGGCGGGTACGACTTCTCGTCCGGCTCTTCCGTTTCAGCGGCGCATGTCTCGGGCGTGGCGGCCTTGCTGTTGCAACGCGCGCCCGATATGACACCGGCCGACCTGCGATCTTCGCTGATGGAGAGCGTGCGCGACAATGCCGAACAGACCGGTCCGATGCTGGATGCGTGTCTGGCCGTCGTTTCCGTGCTTTCGCAGCCGCCCGCTTCGGCTTGCTGACACGACCTCACGGCTTCGTGTCCGCAATAGCGGCCATCTGACCGAACCGAATCCGATCTTCACGGCACTCACAGTACGAGTGCCCGGACGCCAATGGCTCTCTGGGCAATCGAACCCTCGCATCACGAAAGGACGTGCACCATGTTCAGAATTCTCACAGCAAGCATATTCGCCCAGCTTGCCTACTTCCTCTCAACCGTTTTCGCCCTCGGCGCACACAAGTCTTACGACGATGACGGCGGCATCGAGATCAGCGGCGGTCGCCGCGACGACATCCTGATCGGAACCGCCGACGAAGATGAAATCGATGGCGGCCGCGGCGACGACACACTGAAAGGCCTGGCCGGCGACGACGAACTGAATGGCGGCCGCGGCGATGACACGCTGCTGGGCGGCGCCGGCGAAGACGAACTGAACGGCGGCCGCGGCGACGACCGTCTGGACGGCGGCGCGGACGACGATGAACTGAACGGCGGCCGCGGCGATGACACGTTGCTGGGCGGCGCCGGCGAAGACGAACTGAACGGTGGCCGCGGCGACGACAGCCTGAACGGAGGAGCGGACAACGATGCGCTGAACGGCGGCCGCGGCGATGACACGTTGCTGGGCGGCGCCGGAGAAGACGAACTGAACGGTGGCCGCGGCGACGACACCCTGATCGGCGGCGCCGGCGACGACACCGTTTCGGGTGGCCGGGGCAACGACACCGTGGTTGTTTCCGCGGGCGACGGCGCCGATACGATCGACGGCGGCCGTGACAGCGCCGACCGTCGCGGCGCCAACGACGCCGGCGACATCGTCGAAGGCGACACCATCGACCTTTCCGGCTTCGACGCCGGCGTGCGGGTCGATCTGGACGAGAACAACCAGGGTGTCCTTCAGGCGGAAAACCCGTTGAGCAATGCCACCCGTCCGGGGCTTAGCGAATTCGGCAACGTCCAGTCCGGCGGCGCGGTGGTAATTGATGCGCTGAACGACATCGAAAACGTCATCGGATCCGCCTACAACGACACCATCTTCGGCAACGCGCAGAACAACGTGCTGATGGGCGGCGACGGTGACGATGTCCTGCATCCGTTCGGCGGGACCGACTTCGTCGACGGCGGCGCCGGAACCGATACGTTGCTGTTAAACGGCTTTGCCAAGGGCAGCCATGTGGACGTCGAAGCGGGCGTCGCCGCCTTCCTGGACGCATCGCCGGGCGTCAACACCTTCGCCAACATCGAAAACGTGAACGGATCGTCCGTTGCCGGAGACAAGATCGTCGGCGACGGCAACGACAATGTCCTGAACGGCATCGGCGGCGACGACATCCTGATCGGCGGCGGCGGCAACGACACGCTGATCGGCGGCGACAACGTAGATCGCGCGCGGGCGGACGCCCAGGGCGACAACGCCGACTTCCTGGACGGCGGCGAAGGCGAAGACACGCTGCTTGGCGGCGCCGGCGACGACATCTTGAACGGCGGGACCGGCGTCGACAGCCTGACCGGCGGCGCGGATTCGGACACCTTCTTCTTCGCCAGCGGCGACAGCGGCGGGTCCACGACCATTACGGACTTCGCCGTCGCCGAAGACCGGTTCGCACTTGACGCCGGGACCTTCGGACTTGCCGGCGACGCCGACGTCGTCTTCCGCAATGTGGAGCGGGACGGCGACGGGTTGGACGCCGGACTGACCGGGTTCGACGCATCCAACGCCGACACCAACGTCTACGTCCTGCAGGGCGCCTTCGCCAACGCGGGCGCTGCCGCCGATGCGATCGCCGGGGCATTGCAGGATGCCGGGCAGGAACAGGATGGGGACCAGTCCGGGTTCTTCGTCTATTTCAACGAGGCGCAGGGCCGGAGCCGCCTGTTTGCCGTCAATGACCTCGACGACGAAGAGAGCGCAATTCAGCAGATCGCCAATCTGGGCGACACCGTGTCCGCAGGAGACACCGCGGCGCGAGAAGCTGCGTTGGATACCCTGGCCACCTACACTGCAGACAACTTCGTCTTCACCAGCGAGGACGAGTTGACCGTCTGAACGACCCGCTTCGGGGGATCGGGCTAGCCGATCCCCCGGTTTGTTTCCGTGCAGCGACAGGGACGACCATGAAAGCAACGGCTTCAGATACCGGACCGCGAGGCGAACTTCCCGCCGCGCTGGCCGGTGCGGGCGTCGGCCTGTTCGGCGCCGCCGGCTTCAGCCTGCTCATCAATCTTCTGATGCTGGCGGGGCCAATTTACATGATGCTGGTCTACGACCGGGTTCTCACAAGCGGATCGGTGCCCACGCTGGTGGGCCTGTCGGTTCTCGTCGCCGGATTGCTCCTCTTCATGGGCGTACTGACGCTGATACGCGCACGCCTGTTGGTTCGCGTCGGCAACAGGCTGGGCCTGCGGCTTGAGGAAAGGGTCTTCACGGCGCATCTGCGCCAGGCGCTGTCGGACGGGGGGACACAGGGCGCAGACGCCCCCCGGGACCTGACGGCGTTGCGCGATTTCTTCGCCGGCCCGACGCTGGCGACCCTGTTCGACGCGCCCTGGTCGCCGGTTTTCGTTTTCGTCGTCTATCTGCTGCGCCCGGTCCTGGGCATGATCGCGGCCGGCGGCTTCGTGCTTCTGATCCTGTTCGGGATCGCGAACGACCTGCGCACGCGCCGGCGCCTGGGAACTGCCGCCGGCAAGCAGGCCAAGGGCAGCAGGCTTCATTCCGACGCGGTCCGCAACGCCGAAGCGGTCGCCGCCCTGCGCATGGCGCCTGGCCTGTTGGGAAGGTGGCTGGCGCTGCAGCACGACGCCCAGGCCGACCAGTCCCGCGCGGCCGACACCTCCGGCGGTTTCGCGGCGATGTCGCGAACGGTTCGGTTGATGCTGCAATCCGCCGTGCTGGGCGTCGGCGCCTATCTCGTTCTCCAGCATGAGCTTTCTGCCGGGGCGATCATCGCCGCCTCGATCATCATGGGCCGGGGCCTTGCGCCCGCCGAACAGGCGATCGGCGCCTGGCGCACCTGCGTGTCGGCACGCGGCGCCTGGTCGCGTCTGGCCGGGCTGCTGGCCGCCCAGCCGCCAGCGCCGGTTCGCATGGCCCTGCCGGATCCCGTCGGGAACCTGTGCATGGAAAAGGTCTATGCCGCGCCGCCGGGTCAGGCGATGCCGTTCCTGCATGGCGTCGGATTCGAGCTCGCCGCCGGTGAAATCCTTGCCGTCGTGGGTCCCAGCGGCGCGGGCAAGTCGACGCTGGCCAGGGTGCTGACGGGGATCTGGCCGGTCACGCGCGGCGACGTTCGGATCGACGGCGCATCGCTTGCCCACTGGCCGGATCGGCAACTGGCCGAAATTCTCGGCTACCTGCCCCAGGACGTGGAACTGTTCGACGGGACGGTGCGTGAAAACATCGGCAGGTTCGCGGAAACGATCGACGACCGCGCAGTCGTCGATGCCGCCCGGCGCGCCGGCGCACACGAGATGATCCTGCAATTGCGGGACGGATACGAGACGCCGCTGGGCGAGGGCGGCCGGCAGCTTTCCGGCGGACAGCGCCAGCGCATCGGCCTCGCGCGGGCGCTCTATGGCGGCCCCCGCGTCGTCATTCTCGACGAGCCGAACGCCAGCCTCGATCAGCCGGGCGAAGCGGCGCTTCTGGAAGCCCTGCGCGATCTGAAGGCGGCGGGCGTCGCAACGGTGATCATCGCCCACCGCCCAAGCGTGCTTGGCGTTGTCGACAAGATCCTGGTCCTCGAAGCCGGGCGCGTCGTCGCCTTCGGGCCCAGGGACGAGGTGATCGGCGCGGTGTCTGCCCCCGTGCGCGTGGGGCCGCAGAAAGTGGTGTCGATGCCGCGCGCAAACGCCGAAAGGACGTGACGAAAATGCGCAGAATCGAAAGTGACGAAACCGCGGGAATGGCCGTCGGCACGGGGAACACGCGCAGACCGCCCGACGGGCTGGGCGCCTGGACCCTGTTCGGGGTTGTTGTGACCCTGTGCCTGTTGGGCGGGGTCGGCGCCTGGGCCGCGACCACGGCAATCGACGGCGCCGTCGTCACCTCTGCGAAGGTCGTGGTGGAGACGAACCGCAAGACGGTTCAGCATTTCGAAGGCGGCATCGTCCGCAAGGTTCTGGTCAAGGAGGGCGATTTCGTCCGGCAGGGCGCGGTGTTGGTTCGGCTGGACACGACACGCGACCGGAGCGAGCTGGTGGCCCTGCAGGACCGGCTGGTCGACCTCAACGCGCGGCGCGCACGGCTGCGAGCCGAACTCGAGGAGGCGGAACATGTCGACTGGCCCGGTACGGTCCTGTCTCGGGCCCAGGAGCCGCGGGTCGCGGCCGTCATCGACGCCCAACAGCGGCTGTTTCGTTCCCGGCACGCTGCACGCGAAGCCGAAGCGACGCTTCTGAAAAAACGCGCAGCCGCCCTCGCCGCCCGGATCGACGGCTTGGCGCGGCAGGCGGAGTCGCTCCGCAAGGAGCTTGCCCTGAACACGAAGGAAGACGATCTCCTGAAGCCGCTGTTGGAGAAGACACTGGTGCGGATGCCGCGGATCCTGGAGGTGCGGCGCAAGATCGCCCGCCTGCGCTCCCAGCTTGCGGCGTCCGCGGGCGAGCAGCTCGGCTTGCAAGCCCAGATCGAAGAGACCCGCGCCGAGGCCGCCGAGAACACGGCCCGGTTTCGCGAAAGCGCCGCCTCGCGGCTGATCGACGTGCAGGCGGAAATCGCCGAATTGGAAGAACAGCGGTCGGCCCTGCGCGACCGCCTGGACCGGCGGGACGTGCGGGCGCCGCAGGCGGGCCGGGTCTTTAACCTGGCAGTCCATTCCGAAGGCGCGGTGGTCGCCTCCGGCGAGCGGTTGATGGAGATCGTGCCCCTGAACGACAATCTCGTGCTGCGCGCGCGCGTTCCGGCAACCGACGTGGAGCGGGTTCTGCCCGGTTTGACTGCGACGGTGCGCCTGACCGCTTTCAACCGCAACACAACGCCCGAACTGAACGGGACGGTCGAAACGGTCGCGGCCGATGCGCAGCTCGACGAACAGTCCGCCGGCGCGTTCTACACCGCAACGGTGCGCCTGGGCGCCGACCAGTTGGCCCGCCTTGACGGCCGGACCCTGACGCCCGGCATGCCAGCGGAGGTTCTGATCAGGACCGGCGAACGTCTGGTCGCGTCCTACCTGATGCGGCCCCTGGTCGACAGCTACGCCCGCACGTTCCGCGACGAGTGATCGCGGCGTGGAGGACCCGCAGCGGTGTTTGGGATACCATCAGGCGTTTTCGACTCGTTTGACGGACGTCTCATGGACCTCGTCGAGGAACTCGCCGCCTTTGACGGACGGCGCACGGACACGCTGGCGGCCCTTGCGAACCGGCTGGAGGCGAATGCCCGGCTGATCGACGAACTGTGCGCGCTGGCCGGTCACGAGGACATAAACATGCAATCCGCCGCCACCTGGCTGTTGAAGCGTTTTCAGGAGGACGGATCCGCGTTCACGTCCCAGCAGGTCGGCGCCCTGCTGGACCTTCTGGCCCGGGTGGCCTCCTGGGACGCCAGGCTGCACTTGCTGCAGATGCTGCCCGCCTGGGAGATCGACGAGAGCGCGTGCGAACCGCTCGCGCAAACGCTGGAGCGAAGCGGCTATCTTGCGGCGCCCAACAAGTTCGTCCGCGCCTGGTCCTACAACGCAATCGCCGAGTTGGCGGAACGAAGCCCGGCCTTACGCGAAAAAGCAGCCGCCCTGCTGACGGCGGCGGAACGGGACGAGGCCGCATCGGTCCGGGCGCGGATACGGGCGATCGTCACGGCAAAGCCGTGGGTCAGGATGGCGGGGCCCTAAACCTCCACCGTCACCTCGACCCATTCGCCCAGCGGCTGGAATGCGTCCTTCAGGTCGCTGCAAACCGGGCAGACCCAGTCGTCCGGCAGGTCCTGGAAGGCGACGCCGGGCGGGATCGGGTTTTCCTCGTCGATGATGTTCTCCGCGCCCTGGGACGGGTCGTAGATATAGGGCTCGCAGTCCTGATTGGTGCAGCGCCACTTCTCCAGCCGGCGGGTGATCGCCGCCCGCTGCGGCAGTGGGCCGGCCACAAGGTGCGGCGCGGAAAAGGCAAGCGCGAGTGCCGCGCAAACGCCTGCCAGGACTGACCGTCGCGATGAGCCGATCTGCATGGCATCCCCCTGTGGCCATGGATCCCTTACACCGGCCCCCCTCACCC
>Ga0056115_1000422_pt1 | contig 19339 bp, 18 predicted proteins | sample WorMetOlspDAHAB1_FD_77007 | JGI IMG/M metagenome (GOLD analysis project Ga0056115, IMG submission 77007) | Marine gutless worms symbiont microbial communities from Max Planck institute for Marine Microbiology, Germany - Olavius sp. DAHAB.1 ...
ATCGGATTTGGAATCATGGCCGGCGGTTTTAGTGTCATTAACTGGGCCAAGCTGGCAGCCGTTGTGGCCAGTTGGGTAATTTCGCCGGTTTTTAGTCTGACGATTGCTTTTGTCATGTTTAAAGTTATTGTCAAAGTTATACTGGAAAAAAAAGATTCATTTGCCAGGGCCCTGAAGATGTCGCCCGTCTTTATCGGAATTGCTGCATTTGTGGTGGTTTTGTCTTTTTTGTTCAAAACACCGCTGGGCAAAAAACTGTCAATTGAAACATGGATGGCGTTGGTGGTTGCCTTTATTTTCGCGATATTGATCGGATATGCGGGCAGGCTATTGATTCGGCGCTATGTCGGCAGCGAAAACGGCAATGGTACGGAAGCGGTTTTTCGCAAGATTCAGATTGGGACCTCCTGCTATGTGGCTCTGGCCCAGGGCGCCAATGATGTTGCCAATGCCATCGGGCCTCTGGCCGTCATTTATTTTTTGGTCAAAACCGGCAGTGTCGGGGCCCTGGTACCGGTGCCGATATTTCTGCTTTTGTTTGGGGGCGTCGGCATAGCGGCCGGCATCGGCATGGCCGGTCATCGGGTAATGGATACCATCGGCACCAAAATTACCACCCTGACCAATACCCGGGGGTTTTCGGTGGATTTTGCGGCGGCCTCAACGGTATTGTTGGCCTCAAAATTAGGGTTGCCGGTGTCCACAACCCATGCCGCCGTGGGCGGTGTGCTGGGGGTCGGTCTGGCCGGGGGTATCGAAGCCGTAAATTTCGGTATTGTTATTCAGATAATGCTTTACTGGATTCTCACGGTTCCCGCGGCGGCCATCACCAGCATGGTCATTTTCAAGATTCTACAACTGATTATCTAGCCCGGGGGCTAAAAAATTGAATATTGACTATTGAATATTTGAGGTATTCTATCATATTATTTCAGTCTAGCTGATTTAGCTCCTAATTTTTTAAATTAGCAACATGAATAAAGTAGTAATTGACTATCATTTTGGTCATTATTGTTTTAGCAGAAACTCAAAAATTATATTCGAGCCAATTTCTTAATTATTCAATCTTCATTATTCATTTTTCATTTCAAACAGGGGGGGGCTATGCGCATACCATTCCTTTCACTATTTATGTCATCACCCTTTGACGGGTTGCTGGACCATGCCGAAAAAATAAAAGAGTGCACCTGGGCTTTTCAGCAGGCCATCGAATGTCATATAACCGATCAGTGTGAGTCCTTTGAGGAATTCAGGCTGGAGGTTGACCGGCTGGAAAGTGAAGCCGACGCCATAAAAAGACGCATTCGCGGCCATCTGCCCAAGGGCACCCTGATGCCGATCGACAAATTTGAGCTGTTTCGCTATCTCCATGAACAGGACAAAGTACTTGATGCAGTGGAAGAAGCGCTGGATTGGCTTTCCTTCAGACCCGAACCCGGCATTCCCAAAGCGCTTGAAAAAGATATTTATATGCTGGTAGATGCAGTCTTGGATCCGGTGGAAGAAATGTGTCAGATGGTGACCGAGGCCCGAAAATATTTTATGAACTTCTCAGGAAAGCAACGCCGACTGGTCAAAAACATTATCCATACCATGCGTCAGCAGGAACACGAGGCCGACAAGGTGGAGGATGCAATCAAACAAAAGGTGCTCAACATGACAATTGAGCCAGTCATCATTTTTCATATGATCAGACTGGCGGAAACCATCGGCTCCATAGCTGATCATGCTGAGAATGCCGGTGATATGATGCGGGCAATGCTGGCGAAGTAGCGGTTAAGATTGAATATTGAATCCAATCCCCTTGCTATTCGCGGAAAAAAGCCCACCAAATAAAAATACTGAACCCAACAATCGCAATCCCCGCAGTCAGATATCCCAACCAGTCGAACGGTTTTTGCGCGAATCCCAGCTTGTCCACATTACCGACTTTTGACCGGCAGGATGTACATACCTTGGCATCCAACTGCAGGTGGGCGTAGCATTCCGGACATTTTTTGGTCATATAGTCGTCGGCATCTAACTTACTGTAGCCTGGTTCGCCAGGGTCCACCATGGGGTCCTCCCGAAGTGATGAAAATCACTCATAACGTGGCGTTAACTTTCATCCAGTTTGTATTTCGTTAAAACAGTTTTTAGCTGTTTAAAAATCCATTCTCGACGACGATTTCACTGCGATTTTTTATTTGCTCAAGCCATGCCTCGAAGGTCTTAAATCTTTTTTGTTGCAGCAATTGTTCTTTGATGCCGGCTTTTTCTTTGTCAAACTCATCCATTGTAGGGGCTTTTCTCTGGTTGAATTGGATCACGTAATAACCTTTGCGGCCTTTAACGACCTCCTGAGGCAGTTTCTTCTGATCCGAAAGTTCGAAGGCTATTCTGGCCAGATCGCGCTCATAGCCGATATTCGGTATGGCGTCGTTACGCTTAAAAAAGCCGGTAACCTCGGGTTTAAGATCAAATTTTTGGCCGACCTCCTGCAGGGGGACACCGTCTTTTAGAGCGGCCAGCACAACTTCGGCATCTGCTTTGGATTTTTCGTCCTTTTTATTTTGTATCAGGTCGGCTTTGATTTTTTGCTCCACCACACCTAGTTGGGGTATTTGAGATGGTCGCTTTTCAACTATCTCCAAAATATAGTAGCCGTCACCGAAGTCCTGAATATCACTTACCTCACCCTCGATCAGATTGAATGCCGCCCCGGCAAATTCCGCATTCTTTTGCACCTTTTTGGGCGGGCTCCGCCGGGTAAAAAAGTCAGTCGTAACCAGGCTAAGATTTTGCTCCGCGGCAATTGACTCCAGTTTCTCGCCTTCAAACGTGGCATCAAAGACAGATTCAGCCGCATCGTATGCCAGGTTTTTGGAATAATCGGCTGCCAGTTTTTGGCGAATGGTATCCGTGGCATCGACCAATGAAGTGGTGGACGCCTCATTTACCTTATCGACTTTGATAATATGCCAGCCAAATTGGGTTTTCACCGGATCGCTGATATCCCCGGCCTTCATCGAAAACGCCTTGTCTGAAAATGGCTTGACCATTGCATCGCGTCTGAAAGTGCCTAGATAACCGCCTTTGTCTTTGCTGGGGCCTTCTGAAAACTGTTTGGCCAATTCTGCAAAATCCTGTCCATCCTTGGCCTTCTGCAATACGCTTTCAATCCGCTCTTTGGCTTTGGCGACATCTTCCGGGCCGGCTTGCGGGTCAACATTTATCAGAATATGCCGGGCTTCAACCGTTTTCGGATTTTGAAACTCAGTTGGATGTTCCGCATAGTAATCCCCGATCTCATCAGCGCTGATATCAACCTGCGCAACATATAATTTCGGGTCAAATTTTAAATAGCGCACCTTCATGGCCGGATCGGTTTTATAGGTCTCTTTACGAGTTTCAAAATATTGCTGAATTTCTTCATCGGTCACGGCAAATTCTTTATAATGTTGGGCATCCAGTAGAAAAAAATCTAAATTGACCGTGGCGTTATTCCATTTAAACCAGTCGACGGCCTCCTGATCCGACACTTTGACACTTGCCGTTATAAAAGTATTTATTTTCTGGACCAGCAGGGCATCACGCTGGCTGTTTTCAAATGACTCGGGGGTTAGATTGTTATTGGCGAGAATTACCTGATAGCGCCGGGGATCAAATACCCCGGCCACCTGAAACGCACTGATACTTCGAATAGTTCGGGACAAATCCGCATCGGAAACCTGTATATTCAGGTCAGTCGCCTCTTGACGCATTAGGAGGTTATCCACCAGCTGATCCAGGGCCTTTTGCTCCAGTTGCAGGCTTTTGATCAATTCTTCATTAGCGTTGTTGCCGAAGCTCTGCCGCACCTGATCAATCAGGCGCTTGTAGGTTATCCGATATTCATCGATGGTGATGGAGTCTCCGTTGACCGATGCCACCCGGCCCGATCGCTGGGACGTCCAGCTACCGACACCCCATAATACAAACACCACGACAATTGCACCTAAAATTACTTTGATCAACCAGGACCCGGCATGTTTACGCATTAAACTGAGCATGTGATTCCTTTCTAAGTTACAACTATTTCATATTACAACACTATCTCGATTTTCTCAAGCCGAGACAGCCCGGCAACTTGCTGCTTGCTGGCTGCCGGGCTAAATTCGTAACCATATTTCCTCCGAATCATCGCGTTGTTGAAAAACCGAAATATTCGCATAGATTCAAACGCCTAATACTATTTTTTTATCCTACTTTTGTCAACTGCATTTAGAAATAGTTATTGACACTCCAATTGATATTTGGTAAAAAATTGTCTTTGCGACTGGGGCTGTAGCTCAGCTGGGAGAGCGCATGACTGGCAGTCATGAGGTCAGGGGTTCGAGCCCCCTCAGCTCCACCACGAATTCAAAAGGTTAGTATCCGACTAACCTTTTTTTTTATTGGACAAACCCCGCGATTGCAGTAGAATAAAGAATCATGGCCCAGCAGAGCCGGTTTTGGTTGATTGAAAAAGCAAGGGGTGATCCGATGACCGATCCTGCACCATCAGCGCGCAAACGATTATTTTTATGGCTCCAGGGAGCACTTTTAATCGGATGCGTCGTTATCCTCCTTTTTCAGAACGCTGCCGCTGAATCGGAGTCCGACAGCCGCGATGATGGTCAATTGAAATCGGAATTACCGGCACAATCCAATAAAATTGCGGCTCACCTATATTTTGCAAACCGTAATAATTCTTTTTTAAAATCTGAACTCAGGGTCGTGCATTACCCCCATGATCCAGTCGAGTTTGGACGAATCATCGTTGAGGCTTTAATAAAAGGCCCGCAAAATGGACTTATACGGACCATACCGGTTGGTACAGATCTCAGTGCCATCTATATCGACCCGGAAAAGGTGTGTTTCGTCGATCTATCAGAAGCAGTTAAAAAAAAACACCCCGGTGGAATCAATTCAGAATTGCTGACCATTTACTCGGTAGTCAATTCATTAATACTTAATGTTTCCGAAATAAAGCGGGTTAAAATACTGAGTGACGGAAATGAGGCGCCGACCCTGGCCGGACATATTAGCCTGCAGTTTCCCTTCAAGGCGCATATGCTGTTAATACGATGAAGAAAAAATCGAAAATAAACAACATTAGAAACATCGGCATCATCGCTCACATTGATGCGGGCAAGACGACGGTCTCCGAGCGGATTTTATTTTATACCGGCCGATCTCATAAAATAGGCGAGGTTCATGACGGTGAAGCGGTGATGGACTGGATGGCTGATGAGCAGGAACGGGGGATCACGATTACTTCCGCTGTCACCACCTGTCAATGGGAAGGCTATGAAATTCACGTGATTGACACCCCGGGCCACGTGGATTTTACCATTGAAGTCGAACGCTCCCTACGGGTGCTCGATGGGGCTGTCGGGGTCTTCAGTGCGGTGGAGGGCGTGGAGCCTCAATCCGAAACTGTATGGCATCAAGCTGACAAATACGGTGTCCCCAAAATGGCCTTTATCAACAAAATGGACCGAATCGGGGCAGATTTTCTGAGTACCGTCGAAATGATGAAAGAGCGTCTCAAAGCCAATCCATTGATTCTACAACTGCCGGTCGGCCAGGGTGACGACTTTACCGATGTCATCGACCTAATTGGCATGCAGCAACTCCGGTGGGATGAAGACACGCTGGGAACCACCTATGACAAGGCCCCTATTCAAGACGACCATCTGCACCAGGCAGAAGAATACCGGGAAAAACTGATCGAGGCGGTAGCCGAATACGATGACGATATAATGGAAGCCTATTTATCGGAGCAGCCGATTGACGCGACAAAACTGCTGGAATCAATTCGCCAGGCCACCGTTAACCTTGATTTGGTCCCGGTATTGTGCGGATCCGCGTTGAGGAACAAGGGCATCCAGCCCCTGATGGATGCCGTTGTCCGATTCCTTCCAAGCCCCGTCGATATTCCCCCCATCAAAGGATCGCATCCGGAAACCGGACAAATTGTCGAGTGTCCGGCCAAAGATTCCGAACCGCTGGCGGCCTTGATATTCAAGGTCTCCATGATTGAAGGTCGCAAGCTGTCATTTGTCAGAGTCTACAGCGGTAAAATGAAGGCCGGCGGCGAGGTTTACAATCCAACGCTGAAGAAAAAAGAGAAATTGGCCCGCATCCTGCACATGCATGCCAACAAACGTGACCGCATTGATACGGTCGGAGCGGGCAATATCGTGGGCGTTGTGGGCTTAAAAGATTCATCCACCGGTGAGACACTGTGCATGGCCGGTCATCCTGTTTTACTCGAAAACATAGAGATTTACGAACCGGTCATCTCGGTGGCGGTGGAGCCTAAATCTCATGCAGATCAGGAAAAAATGGACGAAGTACTGCAAAAGTTTATGGCTGAAGATCCAACTCTGATCGTCCGCAAAGACGAAGATACCGGTCAGACTATCCTGTCGGGTATGGGTGAACTGCACCTGGAGATCATCACCAGCCGCATGCAGCGGGAATTTAACACCAATGTCAATGTCGGAAAACCCCAGGTTGTCTATCGGGAAACCATCGCCAAACAGGCCCAAACCACTGCCGTTTTTGACAAGGAAATTGCCGGACAACGCCTGTATGGTGAAGTAAGCCTGACCGTCGCCCCGCTGCCCAGAGGCACCGGCAACCAATTGATATCAAAAATTTCTGAAGATGAACTGCCCCAGGTTTTCATCGATGCCGCCCGCAAAGGGGCGCTGGAGTCACTGGCGAGCGGATCACTGATGGGCTATCCCGTGGTCGATGTCGAAGTCACCTTGATGGACGTCCAACACAAAGACGCCCTGAGCACCGAGTTGGCCTACACCGTGAGTGCATCCATGGCCAGCCGTGAAGCCCTGTCCAAAGCCGAACCTTTTTTATTGGAACCGATCATGGACGTGGAAGTGTTTGTACCCGAGTCGTTTACGGGTGAGGTAATCGGCGACTTAAACGCCCGTGGGGGGAAAATTGGATCGATTGACCACAAACGGGGATCCCAGATCATTAAAACGACGGTTCCGTTGTCTCACATGTTCGGCTATTCAACCTCATTGCGGTCGGCCACCCAGGGCCGGGGCACCTTTACCATGCAGTTTTCCCATTTTGACCGCAGCTAATTCTTTTTTTTCTTCTTCTCCTGCCCTTCCATTTTCGCCACCCAGCCTTCAACCTGCTCTCTTCTTTCTGCATCCTGAATATGCTTTAAAGCCTGTTTCAATTGCACATAGGCTTTTTTGAAATCCCTCTTTTTGAGATAGTAAACACCCAGATAATAATGGGCCTCGCCTAGCTGCTGTTGCTGCCCCAGACTTTGGCCCAGATAATAAAAGGCCGGTTTAAACTTTGGATAGTTCACGGTCAAGGCTTGAAAATTATCGCTGGCCTCAGACATATTTCCCAGCTCCATTTGAGTGCGCCCAATATAAAATGCACATTCCGGATCATTCGGAATCATGCCGCAGGCACTTTTGAGCGTTTTGAGCGCCTGCGGGAACTGGCCGTCGAGAAAATATATCCAGCCGAGATCTTTTAGTATGTAAGGGTCAAACGCTCTTTTGGTTAACGCAATTCTCATCTGCTTGATGGCTTCCACTCGTTTTCCGACCCGGGCCAGAATCAGCCCATAGCGATAGTGGGTCAGTGGATCTCCGGGGTTGCGGGCAACATCGGCTTCAAGGCGGCTCAAGACGGTTTCTTCATCGCTGTAACGGGTTTCAACCCGTGTGTGCACCCGGGTAAAATTATCCTTATTGACCAGGGCAATAGGCTTGTGGGTGGCATTGTATGAATCAAGCCATGACCCGATGAAGGCAATCCGATCTTCCACCGCCGGATGGGTTTTAAGATAAGTGGGGATCTGATCCGATCCGAACCAGGTTTTGTCGCGAATCTTCTTTAGAATTTTCAGCAATCCTTCGGCGCTGTATCCGGCCCCGGAAATAAATTTGACGCCGAACTGATCGGCCTGCATTTCATCTTCACGCCCGTAAGCCAGCTCGGCGGAATGCGGGGCAGCCTGGGCTCCCATGGTAACTGCCTGGGCCGCTTCTCCGGCACCGCCGACACCCAGTAAAATACCGGCCGCCATTCCGGCCAGCGAGGCCCAGCCCATCTTTTTCTGGCGTTCAATTCTTTGCGAGATATGCCGGCAGTAGACATGGGCGATTTCATGCCCCAGGATACCGGCAAGCTCTTCCTCCTCCTCCATGGCATCAATCAGTCCGGTGTAAACAAAAATGTGACCCGCCGGAGTGGCAAAGGCATTGTAAACATCCTCATCGATTACATGAAATTGGTATCGAAATGGTTGTCGAGGCAGGGTCGCCAGAATTCGGTTACCGATATCATTTACGTAGTTATTGATCATCGGGTCATCAATGACATTTAAAGACTTGTAAATAGCCGCCATCATTTGGCGTGACAGATCTTCTTCCTCTTTGATTGTGATACTGCGAACCACCGCTGGAACCAGGCTCACCATGGCAATCACGGCGATAACCACAACAGCAATGATTTTTTGATATGATGACATTTTTTTCATAAGACATCTCCTAAAAGTGTCCGAAGCTCCGACAATGGGAAATTTACTATTGAAGATTGAATATTTCTGGAGCCGCTCCCGGCCTGTGAAGCCATTTTGTCGAAGTGGGCGCCTTCATCTTCTTTATAATATAACAGAATACCAGCTTTACAACCACCACGGATATTGGGGTCGATTGGTCCGCATGTTGCCACATTTTTATCCTCTTTTCAAACACCAAATTTTGTGTTAGTTCATTGGCCTATGGCAAACATAATCTGCATTGCGAATCAAAAAGGCGGGGTGGGCAAAACGACCACCGCCATCAATCTCTCGGCGTCACTGGCGGTGTCTGAAGAGCGCACCCTGCTGGTAGATTGCGACCCCCAGGCCAATGCGACCTCAGGGGTCGGCATTAACCGGTCCACCACCGACAAAACCCTGTATCACGGTATGCTGGGTCAGGCAGGATCCCAAAGCCTGGTCAAGGACAGTGCCATTGCAACTTTAAAGGTGATCCCGGCCAATAGGGAATTGATCGGGTTTGAGGTCGAAATGATGTCAAGTCCCAACCGGGACAAGGCTTTAAAAAATCTCCTGGCCGATCTTGACAGCTCATTTGAATACATTATTATAGATTGCCCCCCTTCATTGAGCCTCTTAACCGTGAATGCGCTGACCGCGGCCGATTCAGTATTGATTCCCTTGCAGTGCGAATTTTATGCACTTGAAGGCTTAGGCCAATTGCTGCAAACTGTAAAACGCATCAGACAGGCCCTGAATCCGGATCTGAAAATAGCCGGGATCCTGTTGACCATGTTCGACCAACGAACCAATTTGTCACACCAGGTGGCCGAGGAAGCCGAGAAATATTTTGATAATCTGGTATTTAAAACCATAATACCCAGGAATATCCGGCTGGGTGAAGCGCCGAGTTTCGGCAAGCCCATACTGCTCTATGATGCGACATCGACCGGCGCTCGCAGCTATCTCGAACTGGCCAAAGAGATTCTGGCAAATGGCGATTCCGGAACGTTAAATGATTGAATATTCAATCCCGGTTAATCCGGACGAGGTTCTCAATGCAAAAAAACAGTCTGAAGAAAAAAACCGTTACCGGTAAAGTCAAACGCAAAAAAATGGCACTAGGCAAAGGCCTGGAGGCCCTGATTCCGGGCATCGAAAAAGAGGAAGACGCCAAACAGGACTTTTTCTACTGTGATATCGATCTGATTCGACCCAACCGCTTTCAGCCCCGTGCAACGTTTTCCGAAGAAGATCTGCAGGAACTGGCCGACTCCATCAAGACCCAGGGCATCCTGCAGCCTCTGCTGGTGCGCAAAGATGATACCGGTTATGAACTGATTGCCGGTGAGAGACGGTTAAGAGCCGCTAAACGGACCGGCTTAAGTCAGGTTCCGGTGGTGATTAAACGGGTGACCGATGACCAACTGCTGGAAATGTCCCTTGTCGAAAACATCCAGCGTGAAAATTTAAATCCCATTGAAGAGGCCGAAGCCTATCACCGTCTGATTTCCCAGCTCAACCTGACCCAGGATCAGGCATCGGCCCGGGTGGGAAAAAGCAGATCGGCAGTGGCCAACTTTTTACGCCTGCGCCAGTTGCCGGATCAAATCAAAGCCAGCATTACAGACGGCTCGCTGAGCATGGGACATGCCCGGGCCTTGCTGGGCGCCGAAACCTCGACCCAGCAGCTGGCGGCCTGGCGAGCGGTTGTTGCCAAGAGGTTATCGGTTCGTGAAACCGAAAACCTGGTGCGGCGCTTGAAATCACAGAAGAAAAAGCCGCAGGTTTCCATCAATCGTTCCGAACAAATATATCTCACCGGCCTGGCCGAAGATCTATCCCGCCACCTCGGCACCAAAACTCTGATCAAAAAGGATGGGCACAAAGGAAAAGTTGAAATTGAATTTTACAACAATGACGATCTGGAGCGCTTGATAAATCGCCTGAAACAGGTAAAAAAATGACGAACGTCGATATAATGAATATGATCTTTCTTAAATTATTAAGAGTAGATCATTGGGCATATATACCGGGAACATTATGAGTTTCTTTGGAACGCGTTACCTTTGTACTAAATTAAAAACGACAGAATCCCTTCAATATTCATTCGCCATTCGTCATTCGACATTTCCTATGCCTCTCCCGGTCTCCGCCGAAAAGGAAGGCTCATCAGGTAGAAATTGATTACCGGTTATTGACGCCCACAATGTCCATTCATATAATCATAGACGGCTACAATCTGATCCGCCAATCAAAACAGCTCAGCGCTCTTGATCTACAGGATATTCAACTGGGCCGCGAAGCACTGATTGATATGCTGGCAGCCTACAAAAAGATAAAAGCGCATCGGATCACGGTCGTATTTGACGGAACCCGATCCCCTTTGCTCGCCCTTCAGCGGGATCGTCAAAAAGGCATCACGATCGTCTTCTCGCACAGTGGAGAATCGGCGGATACCGTAATAAAGCAGATGGCTGGCCGGGAGGGCGAAAAGGCCCTGGTGGTGAGCTCTGATTTAGACATTGTGCACACGGTGGAAGCCCGGGGGGCAGCGACTATCAGCGCGGTGGATTTTGAAAATAAGCTGACCTTATCTTACTACGCTGCTGGGATGGAAATCGACCGGGATGTGTATAACGGCTGGAAACCGACAACCAAAAAAAAAGGCCCCAGCAGACGACGGTCCAAAAAACAGCGCAAAACCCAGGCTAAAATTCGGAAGCTGTAGCCCAACCCGGAATTGAAGAATGAAAATTGAAGATAGAACGCTGAACTTTGAACCTTTGAACCCCACGAGATAAGGAGTTGATAATGTGTGAAGCCAATGCATTTTTAATAGAAAACGATGACCATAAATTGATCATGGAGGCGGTCGATACGGTCGAACCGCATGAAGACGGCGTTCGGCTGTCTAATATTTTTGGCGAACAAAAATTTTTGAAAGCCCAAATTTACTCGCTGTCTCTGGTGGATAATAAAGTGTTTTTAAAAGCATTGCAGTAATGAAAATACTCATCGCCAAAACATCCGGGTTTTGCATGGGCGTGCGCCGGGCCGTTGAAATGGTTTTGGACGCGCCCGACCAGCATACCAGCCCGATTTTCACCTATGGGCCGTTGATTCATAATCCTCAAGTGCTCAGTCTTTTACAATCGAAAGAAATCACGGTATTGGACAAGATCCCCGACCAGGGATCCGGTACGGTACTAATCAGAGCCCATGGGGTACCGCCCACCATCAAGCAGGGACTCAAGGAAGCAAGTTTTAAAGTTATTGACGCGACCTGCCCGCGGGTCATTAAAGTCCAGACCATTATCCGAAAGCACGCCAAAAAAAATTATGCCTCGATTATCATCGGCGACAAAGATCATCCGGAGGTCATCGGCCTGCTCGGATATGCCCGGCAAAAAGGCTATGTGATCGGCACCATGCAAGAGCTGGAGGCGTTGCCGGCCTTTGAAAATGCGATCATCGTTGCGCAGACTACCCAGAACACACAGTTTTTCGAGAAGGTAACAAACTGGACTGCCGCAAAACACCCCCATTACAAAATTTACAATACCATTTGCGATTCTACCGAAAGACGGCAGGCGGAAGTCAAACGTCTGGCGGAGATGGTTGATGCCGTGATTGTCGTTGGCGGCCGCGATAGCGGCAATACCCGTCGTCTGGCAGAAATAGCGCGTGAAACCGGCAAACCGGCCTTCCACATCGAATCCGAAACGGAACTTAAGGCCATCGATATGGATGTGCTGCTATCGGCCCGGCATATCGGCATAACTGCCGGTGCCTCTACGCCCAATTGGATCATTAAAAAGGTGTACCGGGCTCTGGAAGCCCTGCAGGTCAAACGCAAAAACAACTGGCGCCGAATATTATTCGGGCTGCAACGGGGACTGTTGCTCACAAACATCTATGTTTCCCTGGGAGCCGGATGTCTGAGCTATGCCTGCTCAAAACTGCAGGGGTTCAGCAAATTCTTCCCCTATGTGCTCATCGCGATGCTCTACGTTCAATCCATGCACATTCTCGCCCATTTGACCGGCAATAAGGCCGATCGATTCAATGATCCCGAACGAGCCCACTTTTATGAGAAATATAAACAGCTGCTTACCGTCCTGGCGTTAGCCGCCGGAGGTGCCGGCCTGGTCATCGCCTACACCCTGGGCCTGTTTCCATTTTTGCTGCTGCTCGTCTTGAGTTTGCTGGGATTGTCATACAACCGCAAACTGGTTCCCAAACGATTTGCAGCTGTCAGATACAGAAGGATCAGAGATATTCCCGGATCCAAAACTATTTTGATCGCCATGGCATGGGGTATTGTGACCGCGTTGCTGACCCCGCATTCACTGGCCGCAAAACCACATTGGGTCACCGGGCTAATTTTTCTGTGGGCAGCCGGACTTGTCTTTGCGCGATCAGCCTTTTTTGATATCCTCGACATGCAGGGAGACCGCATAGTCGGCAAGGAAACCATCGCAATCCTGCTGGGAGAAAAACGGTCGCTGCGCCTATTAAAAATCACCCTGATTTGTTTGATAGCAGCCCTGTTCGTGTTGAGTGCATTCCATCTCATCTCTTATCTTGGTTTTTTTCTGATCAGCTCGCCGATATTACTTCTGCTGTTGTTGTCTGCTTATGAGCAAGGATTCCTGCTGCCCAGTGTCAAGCTTGAACTGCTGGTCGAAACGAATTTCCTGATGGCCGGCGCCATCGCGTTTCTCTGGTCACTGATAAACTAGGCAAAGTGCATGGAGCATAGCGAAGATGGTTAACGGATAGGGAATGCAGAACTCAGATTTTTATTTTATGACCACTGCTCTTACACAAAGAAAATTAATAGTTTCTTTTCTAGCAATGGAATGTGACGTTATTAGATTTAGCTGCAAATTTCATTGTTTCTCTCTAAATTTGGGTTCAGTACCGGACAAAAGCCGTTTGATATTATCTTTATGACGTATAAAAATGAAAACAGCCATAATGAGGGCACTGATGGTCATATGAAGAGAATCGGTGGAATACCATGTTACGCAGGGTAGAACCGCCGCGGCGGCCAGGGAGCCGGCGGAAACACGTTTCGACGAGAACAACACGATCATAAATGTCAGCAGAGCGCTGAGACAGGCCAGGGGGGAGAGAACCGCGAAGCAGCCGGCGCAGGTGGCAACACCTTTGCCGCCATATTTAAATTTCATATACAGCGGATACAGGTGGCCGATAAAGGCCGCCAGTGCAACAATTGCAAGCAGGAGATCATTGGTGCCCTGATTTTTGCCAGCCAAAACTAGAGCCAGATAAACGGGCACCGTGCCTTTGAACACATCGCCGAGAAATGTCAAAAGTCCTAAGGTTGAGCCTGCGATGCGGCTGACATTGGTCGTACCGATGTTGCCGCTGCCCTGCTGCCGAATGTCTACAGAAGTGAAATTCCGGGTCAGAACCACGCCCCAGGGTATCGATCCCAGCAAGTAGGCAACAGCCGGCAGCCATATAAATGATATTGTTGAGCCGGTTGTCATAATTTTATTGTGTTTGAGATCCTATTTCATACGCCAGCGAAATATTGGCAAATTTTTGATTTTAGAATTCGGATTTTAGATTGGCGGTAACGCTTCGCTCTATCCATTTTTAGAATAGACAGAATACCTTAAATCCGAAATCTAAAATATACCATAAGCAATTAATAACGAAATTTTATTATGCCAACCATTAAAATCTAATAATATGAAAGACTCAGTATGATGGAACCGGTTAAACTCCCGATAGAAGATGTGCTGGATTTGCACACGTTTCGCCCGCAAGACATCCCCGATCTTTTAGAAGATTACCTGGCAGAGTGCATCAAATACGGATTTTATTCAGTTCGAATAATTCATGGCAAAGGCAAAGGCGTTCAAAAAAAACGGGTGCAGGGAATTCTTAAGAATAATTCAATGGTAGCATCGTTTCGCGATGCTCCGCCGGAGGCTGGTGGATGGGGCGCAACTCTGGTGGAGTTATACAAAAATTTCGAGATCGATACTTCTAAGTGATGCTTCAGGGGGCGTAGCTTCAGGATAACCAGCTAGTTTCAAGCTTCACCGGCAGGAATGGCAGGTAATCAACTCGGCCTGGCTAAGTGATATCGAGAATGCTCGCTACTATAGAATTTCCCCGATTTTGTCTTCCAGTATCTGCATATTAAATGGCTTTTGAATAAACCCGTTGCAGCCGCGGTCGATTATAGCACCGGCCTTTTGATCAAGGCCGTATCCACTGGATAGCAGCACCTTGATCGCCGGATTGATTGATTTAAGCTTATCGTAGGTATCGCCGGCTTCCATACCGGGCATGATCATGTCCATCAAAACAAGATCAACATCGTCCGGTCTATTTTTGAAGACATCCACAGCCTCCTGGCCACTTCTGGCAATTAATACCGAATACCCCAGCTTTTCCAGCATTTGTTTGCCGACACCGACGACGATCTCCTCGTCATCAACAAGTAACACTGTATCTGTCCCGTCCACCATTTCCTGCTTTCCTCCATTGTTATCGTGGAAACCTTCTTATTTTCATTCCGATCTTAAGAAAAAAGTCTAACAGAAAACAGGAAAAATTGCAAAAAATTATACCGGTTGTCATCAATATGTTCCGTTTGGTCTAGCTACAACCGGGCGCAGTATATTTTACCTGGCGATCAAAAATTATCATAAATTACGACAACCGCTATCCTAATTTTCTTTTTGAAGATTTCACTGAGAAGGTGAATTCTATCGGAAGACCAGAATATGGTTTTGAACTGCCACAATCAGGTGGCTGTTTCTGCGGGAATGGAACCATAGACAGCTATCGTGATTACGTCTCTAAGGCACCCATTCAAAGCTGACAACATCGCCACCGTTCACAAGTCGACCGGAAAGTTTGGTGTTATCACTGCCTTTTGGCTTTGAAGCGTACAACTCATCCACAGTATCGGTATCCTGGTCGGCGATATAGCCCACCCCGGAACTGTCCGTTGCCCAATTAAACGCCCCGACGTCCCCGCCAGATACCAGGGAGCCGGATACCTGGTTGGTGTCGTCGTTGTCCGGGGTCGATGAGAACAGTTCGAAGACACCGGTCGTATCATGATCCGCAGTATACGCGATTCGGGAACTGTCCGGCGCCCATTCGAATTCAAGAACATCACCACCGAATATCGACAAGTCCCCGATTTGAGTGCTGGACCCACTGGTTGGGAAGGTCGTATATAACTCAATATCCTGAGCATCGACGAGGTAGGCGATCAGTGAACTGTCGGGTGACCAGTCAAATTCAGTGACATCGCTGGATGCTAAAAGACCACCCGAAACAAGAATATCATTATTATTGACAGCTTGGACGGTATACAATCGAAAAAAGCCTGTCACGCCCTTGTCAGATATAAAGCCAATTCTACTGCTGTTGGGTGCCCACATTATGGTAATTACCGCCTGACCGGAACCCATACCGGAGCTGTTTATTTGCGAACTGGCAGTCGAATCCGGTGGTGCAGTATATAAATCAATGGCGTTGACGAGATTTTGATTCGCGGTATAGGCTACCAGTTTACTATCCGGAGCCCAGGCAAAATCTTCGACATCCCGGCCATCGTCAAAGGGTCCGGAAATCAGCCGGTTGGTGATCCCATCCGGTGTAGTTGTAAAAAGTTCGAATTTGTCCTGAAGAAGCTGATCAGCAATGTACGCTAGAAAGGAACTATCCGGAGCCCAGGAAAACGCATACTCGCCGGAGCCGACCGGATCTTCTTTAATTCCATTGCCCACCATGGAACCGGATACACTGACCGATGCACCATTGCCGTCTGCAGGTACCACGTAGAGTTCAAGTTCCCCAACAGTATCCTGATCGGCCACGTACGCGAGCAGGGTGCTGTCCGGCTCCCATTGAAAGTCCACGACATCGCTATTTGGATCGACCAGTTCAGATATTAGAGCTTTATCACTACCACTAGGATTTGAAGAGAAAAGCTCAAACAAATTGGCAATGGAATCATCAGCATCGGCAATGTAGGCAACGCGGGAGCTGTCCGGTGCCCAGGCGAACAAATAGTCTCCAGACCCGGGAGATCTTTCTTTTAGTCCGATACCGGCAAGGGGAACCGAGACCTTCACCGCTGATTCGTCAGAGGCTTTATCCACCGGTACCACATAAAGCTCAAATTTTCCGTCCACATCCTGATCGGCCACATAGGCCACCCAGATGCCGTCGGGCGACACTCTAAAGTCCACGACATTGCCGCCGGCATTCATGGTTTCGGAAAGCTTGATAATATCGGTGCCGTCCTCAAACGAAGCATAAAGCTCTACGGTTCCATTGGTATCTTTATCGGCCATAAATACAACCGGTGGAAAAATGGCCGTCCCAGACCCGGCCCCGGCCCCGGCATCATCTTTTCCACCGCTCCCGCCGCACGATATAATGAAAATCGCAACCAGCCCGAGACTGATAAATACCATTATTTTATTGACCGTTGTGATTCGCCGGACCCGATCAGACATTTTTATTCTCCTTCATCTTGGGAACTGTCAGTGTTTTCTAATAAGAAGTAACCATACTTTGTATGACACGGGGTGGCTTGAATTTTTCAGTTAAAAACTGGGAGAGGAAAAAGCACGACAGAGCTTAGACGTTAGTTTTGCCACCGGGTGCCAAGTCCCGTGGCGGTGGGAATAGTTTGGCTAAAAATATTTTGGCGAAGAGTATAACCATTTTGGAAAAAAATTGCAACCCCTATTAGTAATTCGACAGCGGTTTATTGAAGGCTGAAAACCTGGTACTCATATGAATACAAATGGTTACCTTATAAATCGGAAAATATTTTTCTTCAGCGATTCAGCGATTTTACTTCCCATATAGATGTAGTTATCTTTTTTGATAGATAGCTATGAAAGTAGTTTTACATTTACTCGGCGCGATGAAACTCCTTGCCGCGTTAAATGATGTCGAAAAATTTCTTCTGGTTGCAGCGGACATGCAGAAGAGGTGAAGATTAAATTGACAACTCCATTCAAAATATTGGCGCAGGTTGGCGGGAACGTCAGACTTCTTTAATCCCAACCCTCTAAAATTAATATCATTTTTCGTTTTATAAAAGTTGGTATTGATCTTGCTTTAAAATGTTGGTGTCGCAAGATTAATTTTAGGAATGTCTCTGGAGGGAAATTTTATGGGAGCCAGTCTAGATAAAAATGAAAAATCTTTTTTTATTATTGATCGACCTGAATGGGAAATTGGTGCAATTGCAGCCGGGGCAGCCGGTTATGCTGAAAGCCTGATATATGGCTCGCCGATAGATGCTGCCTTTAGAAATTCCAATCAGAATACCTGGTTGGTATGTCCCCATTTATCGCAACCGGATTTCGTTTATCGGTACTACCTGGCTTCGGGTCTAATAACCCTTATTTTGGGAAAGTGTTTCTGTGAAGCCTGCCTTGACAAGATATTATCGAATAACGATCTATCAGAATTAATTGGCTCTTGCAGGCCCATGACGGATATAGCATTTCAGGAGAATTTTATCGGCCCTTTGATTGACAGCAACTTCAACTTTACAAAGTTGTTTGAGCAGGAACAAGACGCAGAGAATCCGCCCAAAACATGGATCACCTGTTCTCATACCGCCACCCGGAGTTCACTCAAAAAAGCTTATGCGACCGGAGGACAGCTTTTCATTTTTGAAGGGTTTTTTACCTGTCAGGAGTGTTTTCAAAAAATCCCGACTGACAGTTTAGTGGATTTGCTGTATGAGGGCGAATCAATGACCGACGCCTTTTTTCAAAACAGAATAATAGATTCCCTGTACGCCATTAATTATGAAAGTCTGGATGCTATCGGCCATTTTAGCCAAAACAAACATAAATAAGGTATTTTGCAGATCATTTTTCCGATCCTGATTGCTCAATACACCTTTGCTTAACCCAGACCCCTGAATCGAAGGCGATACAGGCCATCCGGTGTTTGCACTTCTTTACCATTGATCATGTCCTTAATAGCAGGGGTAACCTTTTTATAAATTTTGTACAATCTATTCATAATCTCAATTTCAGAAATTTCTTTCCATTCATTTTTATCACAACACCAAAATTCATAGCAAGGCACGGCCAACATTATTCTCCTCCAATAGACCTTAGTTCATATTCATTAATCCAGGTAAAATCTGAAAATCACGCAAAAGCGTTATAGAAAAGTTCCATAGCCCGCGGAACCCGTTTATCAATGTTAGAAAAAAGTATACAGCCCGTTTACTTTTTTAGACACTATACAGCATTGAATACATTCGAAATTCATCTAGGGAGTATATCTTAAGGCCAGCCAAAAAAGTAGTAGTGTCGCTGCTCCGGCGCCTACAACCAAGGCTATGGAAATAATCTCTATCATTTATTCAATCTCATTTTGGGGTTGTATAGAAATAAAGCAAACTATATATACAAAAATGAAAAGCAAAATATATGCCAGGAATTATAGGCCTTCAGATAATGCGTTTGGCCCACCTCAGGGCGACTGATAACGCTGTCCAAAAACTTTATCTGGAAGTCTAGAGCGAAACAAAATAGCTTGGTTCGGTCCCTCTTTATGCATAGTTATACCGCGCCCTATTCCGCAAATAGCAAACAGATGGCAGGGGGCAGTGGACAGAATAGCTGAATTCGAAAGTCGGAACACGGAAGTCGGAAGTCGGAAAAACCCGCACCCCGCATTCCGAACTCACACCTCGCGACCCACAACCCACAACCCGTAACCCGAAACCGGCACTCTGTATCTTAC
>Ga0056115_1000425_pt1 | contig 19284 bp, 19 predicted proteins | sample WorMetOlspDAHAB1_FD_77007 | JGI IMG/M metagenome (GOLD analysis project Ga0056115, IMG submission 77007) | Marine gutless worms symbiont microbial communities from Max Planck institute for Marine Microbiology, Germany - Olavius sp. DAHAB.1 ...
CTTATTAAAATAAAAAAAGGCCTCAAATTTGAGACCCATTTATTCTGATAATCCCCCACTGCTTGTCAACTGATTCTAAAAAAACTCCTTCGTTTAAAAGTATTTAATCTGCTTATTAAGAATGAGTAAGCCCCTAACCAGTCCAGAAGGCAGGGTTCAGAGATGGCCCTGCCTTTTAATGCTGCTCCAACGTAGGCAAAATCCTGACAAATTTGTGATATCTCCTGTAGTATCTGTACAAAATTTTTCATCTCAAAAGTACTGATACTGTAAACAAAGATGTAAATATCAATGCCCTTAAAATGTTTGTGATATCATCATTGCAGGCTCCTTGGTCGCAGGAGGTGCTATCTGCTGGTCAGTAACCGAGCGGCTCTCTATAATTTGAAGGTATTGTAAAATATACCTGTTTTAAGGGCGATCCTCAGAAAGCTATGATATCATACTGTCAAAAGAAATTCTGATTTCATTGCGCCTTCGTGGCAAAGCTTTTTTAGCGGAGCTTGCAGATAGTGCAACGCCGTGCATCATATGTTGCAAATTGTTGTAATATCGCTTTTCACCCGTTCAACATCCTCCCATCCATCACCATATATACTCTAACTATCTATAATAAATTCGAAAATCACTAATTATTTATTTTTGAATCTCTAATCACTACCTTTCGACCTATCGAAGAAATGTTGATAGAATGCAACGTTTTGTCCTTTCCACAATAATTGCCCAATAGTAGTAGATACTCTAACAATTTGAAATTTATACATATTTTTTTGCCGAAGGCAAAAAAATATTTTGGCACGCATCATGCTCAAGGGAATGATAAAGACAATCTTTGCTTAGCCCATCGATTCATAAAATAGATAGCGTATTAGTTCACTCAGGGCTTAGTGCTGAGTGAACAATATTAATGAAACTCAATCCCAATATACATAACTGTATTTGCGAATCGAAGCACTTAGATGAAAAACGAAAGTCCGCTATGAATGCTGTCACACTAAAAATAAATGGTGCCATCGACCACCACGGGACACGCGTGAAATCGGATATCCTTAGTTATCTAAGTTCACAGATAATACTAGAAGCAGGGTACACACTGCGAAGCTTCTTTCAAATGTTGGATCAGTACAGCCTACTGGTCGATTTGAATACCTTTTTCCCCGACTGCACAGAACAATACCGCAAATGCCCGCCGGAGGGATGTGCAGTTGGAACCGCCGATTATTTAGAGTTCAGCAAAACAGTTGAAATGATCGGGTTTCCGGAAAAAAAACTGGAAATATACAACTCTTTTTCAGGCATCCACAAAAATGAGGCATTTGAAATTAGATCCTTGCAGTTGGAAAACCTGTTGGACTTGCCGGTGAAACTTGGCCGACTCAAGCATGTGATATTCGGTGACCCGGTCGACATGTTCGAATTTGATACCGTGTTTACGCTATTTGAGTTCATCGACGGGATTGCCTGGCAGCTTAGCTTCCACGTAATCCCAACCCAATGCGAATTTAGGAGGTAAATTATGTTTAACAAAATTCTATTTGCCACAACGGCATCACCAACTTGCGACAATGCCGCCAAAGTCGCGTTTGATTTGGAGCTAAAATGGGATGCCCGGTTATGCGTATTCCATGTCCTTGGAATCCCCTCCCGCGGGTACAGCGCCTTTGTGACCGATGCCAGGACCGGTGAGTTGGCGCAGCCTGACCCGGACTATATCGATTGGGTGAAAGAGGAGATGAAAAACACCTATGATGTGTTACTGGCAGATACCGAAGGCGTCTCCATCGAAGCTGCCGTCGGCGTTCCGCACCGGGAAATATTAAGAAAGGCACGCAAAGATGACGTTGATCTGATCATCATGGGAGCCCACACCCGGCAGGAGGACGTCGGTGCGACCCGCTATCGAAGCGTGGCCGGCAGCACGATGCAAAAAGTCGCCAAAGCCGCCCGCTGCCCCGTGGTCATTATCAGCAGGCCCTGCACGACCTGCTGGAAACTGTTTTCCAATATCGTTTTTGGCACCGATTTTTCCAAAGCCTCTGATTATGCCTACATGTTTGCTTATAAGCTGGCCCGAGAAGTCGGCGCCAGACTCCATCTGTTTCACGCCTGTGATATCAACACCCACGGATCCGGGGAGATTCTGGGGCAGACCGAGATAGAGACCAAGATTGAAAAAGCCAAAGATGAAATGCAAAAACGCTATATTTCGAAGATGAACGGATATGACAACTATTCATTGGAGGTCCGCGAAGGGGCTCCTTATGTCGAGATACTCAAATTTGCGCGTGAGAAGACCGGCGATCTGATTGTGATGGCACACCACACCCGCGAAATTGATCCCGAAGAAGCAGTCCTCGGCAGCACGGTTGAGCAGGTTGTTCTGCGGTCCGCCTGCCCGGTGGCAAGTGTCAATCATCCTGACAAAGTTGCCGAATCATAATCAGCGTGGTTTAACAGGCCCGGCCGCCATGGATGAGGTTATTTTATGAAGAAAACAGTCCTTATCGTAGAAGATGAGCTGGATATGAGAATTTTTATTTCGACTCTGCTGGAAACCAGCGGGTACCGGCCGATCATGACCCGGAATGGAAGTGAAGGTATGATCCAAGCCAGGGAAATTTCACCTGATTTGATAATTTTGGATGTTATGATGCCCGGTGAAGGTGGTGTCCAGATGTATCGCCAGCTTAAAACCGACGATACCCTGGCGAATATACCGGTTATTTTGCTATCGGGTGTCGCGAAAAATACATTCACCCATTATTTAAAAATGCTGAACTCCAGCATGGAATGCGCGATTCCGGAACCATCTGCCTATCTGGAAAAACCGCCCGAGGCTGAAGTGCTGATAAAGCTGACCGAACGCCTGATCGGGTGAAAAAAAGGTTCAGCGTTCAAAGGTTCAGAGGTTCAAAGGTTGAGGAAAAGACATACATGGAAAGGCTACAAGAACACCATCACTGGAGACTTCTGAATCGTGACACAATCTACGCAGTTCAATTAGTAAAATAGATTAAAATCCTTAACCTTGAACCCTGAACCTTGAACCTATGGTTACAAGGAGCAAAAACAATGCAGAAAATCGACAACTGGAATTGGGATATTGATAAAAACGAGATTGCAGATATCAATCAATGGAAGCAAACCTTCAATTGGGTGGAAGAGCTGTATGTGAGCCCGGATGGAGAAAAAATCGCTGCCATCGTCAATTTGGCGGAAGGTGAATTCAACGTCTGCGTTAACGGTGAAACCTGGGAAACCGTCTTTGACAAAATATGGTACCTGAGGTTTGCTCCCGACGGCCGGACGGCGGCCCTGGTTTCGGAGATGGATGAATGGACGGTGGCGGTGGACGGTAAACCCTGGGAAAATAAATTCGGTTACGTTTGGAATCTGTTGTTTAGCCCGGAGGACGGTCATATTGCCGCAGCAGTCCAGCAGGACATGACCTACTGCATGGCCCTGGATGATGTCCCGTGGGGTCATACGTTTTCCAACATGACCAATCCCACGTTAAGTCCCGATGGAACCAAAACGGCGGCATCGGTTCAAGTGGTGGATTTCGCCGAAGGCGAAATCCACAAATTCCAGCAAGGTGCTTTTACTGCGGCGCTGGACGGTAAAACCTGGAATTCACAATTTGTCAATGTCTGGAATATGGCAATCAGCGCAGACGGCCAAAAGATGGCGGCTGAAGTCAGACTCAGTCTCACCGACTATACCATTGTCGTCGATGGTGCACCCTGGGATAAAACCTTTGGATGTGTTTGGGAGCCTGTTTTTGATCCGCAAAATGGGTCAGTCGTCGCCCCGGTGAGGATAGACGGTACTTGGAGCCTGGCCTGCGACGGCCGGGCTATCTGGGATCGGAAATTCGTCCAGCTCTGGCATCCGCTTTACAGCCCCGATGGCAGCAGACTCGCTGCGATTGTCGCTCCCAAGTATGGAAAATGGACCATCGCGGCAGACGGCAACCCCTGGCCGATAATGTTTAATGATCTCATCACGGATATGGTTTTCAGCCCCGACGGCAAAAAAATTGCGGCGACGGGTAAAACGAATGGGAACTGGGCCGTTGCGGTTGATGGAGTGGTATGGAAAAATACGTTTGACAGGGTCTGGCGGCCGGTTTTCAGTCCCGCTATCAATGATCTGGCAGTCAAGGTCGAACGCAAAGGCAAATTTACCATCGCCTTAAATGATCGGATTTGGCAAGATGAATATGATGCTATCTGGGACCCGGTATTCAGTCCTGCAGGAGACAAAATTCTCCTGCGAACTTTGCAAGACGGCAAGTATTCAAGACGAGTTATACCGGTTGAAGCCTTTGCACGTTGAACCCTGAACCTGGAACCAATCCATTTATATTTAAGAAAGAAAATGAAGGAGGCGGCATGCACAGCCTGTATAATTTTGTGAGCGGCCCGTTGGCATGGTTCGCGTTTATTGTATTTGTCGGTGGCAGCCTTTTCAGGCTGATTACCCTGTTCACTTTAATTCATAAAAAAGAAAGATTTATCTATACCTATTTCAGTTTGAAGTACAGTCTACGCTCAATTCTCCATTGGATAACGCCATTTGCCAGCGAAAATATGAGACGGCATCCGTTTTTTACCATCGTCACTTTTGCGTTTCACATTTGCCTGTTGTTAACACCGTTATTTCTGCTGGCTCACGTCACGCTGATCGATGAATCCTGGAATTTAAGCTGGTGGAGCCTGTCGGAAGGCGCAGCTGCATTCATGACCCTAGTTGTTATCGCGTGCTGCATATTTTTTCTGGTTCGACGATTGGTTAACCCGGAAGTTCAGTATGTAACCTCAGCTTCGGACTACTGGATTCTGGCAATCGTCGCCGCCCCCTTTATTACCGGGTTTCTGGCCTATTACCAGTGGTTTGATTATCAAACCATGGTCGTTTTGCACATCCTCAGTGGAGAAATCATGCTGGTGGCCATTCCGTTCACCCGCTTAAGCCACATGCTCTTTGCGCCGCTCACCAGAGCCTATATGGGCTCCGAATTCGGCGGAGTCAGGCATGCCAGGGATTGGTGATGGAAAGGTTTCAGGTTTTTGAATGTCGAATGACAATTGTCGAATATCGAATGAATGAATTTTGTCTATTTTAAAAAAGATTGAGCAAAGCGATTCCACCCTTCGCCACTCGACATTCTTCATTCGTCAATTGGTCGCCTGACACCTGTCTACGATCCCGTCTGAAGCGAAGCGTAAGCGGGGAAACCATCAGTTAATTGCAACATGTTGTCAGAAAAAAAAACATAGCTGCTTAAATACTATGGATAGCTAATTACTAAGGAGATTCTACCAATGGCTGAACCTGCAAAACAAGATACAAATATAGTGGAGGACCAGGGCCTGGAAATCGGAGCGCAAAACCTTTCGGCCGAACGGATTGAAAAAGTAATCAACCAGGTCCTAAAGGGTGAAGCCGGCGCCCGCCTTAAAGCCTACGTCGATACCTGTATTCACTGCGGTCTGTGTTCTGAAGCCTGTCATTATTACCTGTCCCACGATAAAGACCCCCGTTATTCACCGGTGGGCAAAGTTAAGCAGACCATATGGGAGATGCTTAAAAACAAAGGCAAGGTCAGCGCTAGGTTCATCCAAAGAGCATCTGCAATTGCCTCCACCGAGTGCAATGCCTGTAAACGCTGCGCCATGTATTGTCCGTTCGGAATCGACATCGCATATTTAATGCTGACGGTTCGGCGAATCTGCCACCTGCTTGGCGTAACCCCGCTTTACATCCAGGACACCGCCCACAGCCATGCCGCCACCCTGAATCAGATGTGGGTCAAAGAAGATGAATGGCCGGACACCCTTCAGTGGCAGGAAGAAGAAGCCCAGGCTGAAATACCGGACCTGCGCATCCCTTTGGAAAAAGAAGGCGCTGACATCATGTATTCCGTTATCGGCCCGGAACCGAAGTTTCAGGCCCAGCTGATCTATCAGGCTGCTGTCATCATGGATGTCGCCGGTGTTGATTGGACGATGCCGGCCACCCCCGGCTGGGACAACAGCGACATGGCCATGTACACCGGAGATAACGAAATCATGGGGCGCGTTAAGCGCGCCCATTTTGAAACGGCCGCCAGGCTGCGAGCCAAAAGAATCGTCATGGGGGAATGCGGTCATGCGTTCCGCTCGGTGTACGATATGGGCAACCGCTGGCTGGGCTGGCGCATGCCGCCCATTCCCATCGTTCACGCCATCGACTTTTATCACGAGTTGATCGAAGAAGGCCGGATCAATGTTATTAAAAAATACGAAACTCCCGTTACCCTGCATGATCCATGCAATGTGATTCGAGGCGGGGGATTGGCCGATAAGGCCCGCTATGTGGTCAATGCCATTTGTGACGAGCTGGTCGAGATGCACCCGAACCAGGAACACAATTATTGCTGCGGTGCCGGCGGCGGTGTTATCAATTGCGGACCGCCATTTAAAAACACCCGCATGCAGGGCAACCGAATCAAGGCCGAGCAATTATTCGCAGCCAAATCCAGAGGCGCCAAGGTCCTGATCGCGCCATGTCACAACTGTCACAGCGGCCTTGAAGATATTAATCATCACTACGGGCTCGGGTTTGAGATCAAATTTATCAGTGACATCCTGTATGAGGTCATGGAAAAACCGGCTCAATAAAAAGGAGACATTCGCATGAAAAAACCTCTACTGATTATTCTAATAATACCGGTGCTCTGGGTTTTCTTGGTTTTACCGGGTTTATCCCAGGAAGAAATGGAGGTGATTGAAGACGATGGTTTTCTCAAAAGACAGCGCCCACCGGCGGTATTTAAACATGATGACCACAACGAGCTGGCTGAAATTGAAACGTGCAATGAATGCCACCACATCTATGACAACGGAGAAAAACTGGAAGATGAGTCTTCCGAGGATCAGCTTTGTTCCGAATGCCATACTGAGAAACCGTCAGATAATCAGCCGGGCTTAAAAAAGGCCTTTCATCTCAACTGCAAGGGTTGCCATCAGGCAAAAAAGAAAGGCCCGATCATGTGCGGTCAATGTCATGTCCGGTAATTACTATGAAAAATATTTCACGTGATTTTGTTGGTATTTTAACGTATCCTGCACGAAAGAGAGGAAAGTCATGCCTAAAAAAATTCTCATTATTGATGACGATCCGGTTATTGTTAAATACTTAAAGGCCATTTTCAGTGACAATGGTTATGCCACCTGCAGCGCCGGCAGCAGCATGGAAGGGCTGGAAGTCGTCAAAGAAGAAAAGCCCGACCTGATCTGCCTTGACCTGCAGATGCCCGGTGATTGGGGCCCCAGATTTTACCGCAAGCTTAGAAAAAACAAAGATGTAAAAAATACACCGGTAATTGTGATCAGTGGAATTGACGGTGATCACGCCATCAAAGATGCCGTCGCGTTTGTCAGAAAACCCTTTGATTCAGAAAAGCTGGTCGGAATCGTTAAAAATACAATTGGATAGCAAAAACTAAATATCGTTTCTTGAACTATTTTTTATGGTATGCTGAGGTTCTGCAAAAGAACCAATGGGAGTATTGGAGTGATGGAGTACTGCGAAAAAATGTCCAGCCTTTATCCATTAATCCATCACTCCATTACTCCGGTTCCTGAATATTCACGTTGACTATTTAAAGAGTTGTCGATCTGAAATATGACTGCCTCCAATGAGAATCCGAAACTCTTACTGGTGGATGACGAAGCGGGAATCCGCAAGGTTCTCAGTATTACTTTGTCCGACATCGGGTATGAGGTCTTCACCGCTGAAAATGGTGACCAGGCCCTTGAAATCTTCCGCGAAAAAATTCCGCCGATCGTCCTGACCGATATTAAAATGCCGGGTATGGACGGCATCGAACTGCTGCAAAAAATAAAGCGGGAAAGTCCGGATACTGAAGTCATTATGATTACCGGCCATGGCGATATGGATCTGGCCATTAAAAGCCTCAAATATCGGGCCATTGATTTTGTCACCAAGCCCATCAACGATGACGTTCTTGAAATTGCACTGAACAGGGCCCATGAAAAAATTCAGATGCGCAATCAGTTAAGGGAATACACCGAAAATCTTGAGGAACTGGTCCGTGAAAAATCCGCCCAATTAATCGCCATGGAAAGACAGGCTGCGGTAAATCAGACCCTGGAAGGACTGGCGGCGGCCATGAGGAATATTGCCGGCGATCTGGCAGGCGGCCTTAATTATTTTAATGAAATGCCCTGCTTTGTCTCCATCCACAATGCCGATTTAAAAGTTGTGGCCGTTAACCAGCTCTACCGGGATCGGCTGGGTGATAAAACCGGTGCCGATAGCTGGGATGTGTACACCGCTGATCGCGGTGATTGCGATAAATGCCCGTCGGCTGAGACGTTTAAAAACCAAAAAGGCCAGCGAACCCGGGCAACCGTAGAATACACGAACGGCCAACAAACGCCGGTAATCGTGCATACCGCCCCCATTCGCAACCAGGCCGGCAATGTCGAACTGGTTGTCGAAATAGCCGCCGATATCGCGGAGGTAAATCGGCTCAGAGAAGAACTGGTCCACACCCAGCAACGCTACCAGCAGTTATTCGATGAAGTGCCCTGTTACATCTCGGTCCAGGATAATCAGTTCCGGCTTACCGCGGCCAACCGGCGATTTAAAGAAGACTTTGACGTTGTCGTCGGGTCTGATTGCTATGAAATTTACAAACACCGTGATACGCCCTGTCCGAACTGACCGGTGGTCAAAACCTTTGAAGATGAAAAATCGCACCAGGCTGAGATGGTGGTGACATCAAAAAGCGGTGAGCGTTACAATGTCCTTATCTGGACCGCTCCATTGAGAAATGCGGCCGGTCAGGTCACCCACGTTATGGAAATGTCCACTAATATCACCCAGGTTCGCCAGTTGCAGGATCACCTGTCTTCATTGGGCCTTAAAATAGGCTCGATATCGCACGGCATCAAAAGCCTGTTGACCGGGCTGGACGGCGGCGTGTACCTGGTAGACTCCGGCTTTGAAAAAGAAGACAATGACCGGGTCAGGGAAGGCTGGGACGCCGTCAAGACAACGGTCGGCCGCATTCGGGTCCTGGTGCAAAATATCCTGTTTTTTGCCAAGGAAAGAGCGCTGAAGTGCGAGCGAATCAGCGCCTTCGATTTTATCTGCGACGTGGCCGCCGGCTTGGAACTGAAAATTAAGGCCCAGGGCATCGAATTTGAGTGTAATTTTGACCAGACCATAGGCGATTTTGAAATTGATGCCGGCGTGGTACGGATTGCGCTGATCAACATCCTGGATAATGCACTGGATGCATGTCTGGAAGACGACAGCGAAATGTCCCATAAAATCATCTTTAACGCCGGACAGGATCAGGATAATATCCTTTTGGAAATAACCGATAACGGTATCGGCATGGACCGCGAAACCCGCGAAAATTTATTTACCCTTTTTTTCTCGTCAAAGGGCAACAAGGGAACCGGACTGGGGCTTTTTATTGCTAAAAAAATCATCGAACAGCATGGCGGCACGATATCGGTGAACGCCAAACCCGGTGCCGGGTCCCGTTTCAAGATAGAGCTACCCCTGCGAATTCAGGCCTCAAATTAAATTGACACCCCACCCTGCCTTCGATACTTGGATGTTGCCCTTTTAGGCATTTGGCGACATCATATCGACTTTCGACGTTCGAGCCCTTGCGGGCGGGGATGAACCCGGCCACTACACTCGAAGCGCATCCTGAAATGTAGCGGCGGGGTTTATCCCCGCCCGTATTGGGTGGCGAAAATTGAAACCAAATTCTCTAAACTTAGAGGCGCCAATCGGATATACGGCCCACAGATGCAAAAAGCGCAGATATTTTATGGTTGGTGGGTGGTAGCAGCGTGTTTCGTGCTTTGCTTTCTATTTGCCGGCGCAGGATTTTACTCATTTAGCATATTCATTAAACCCCTTGAAAATGAATTCGGCTGGGATAGAGCGGCTATATCTTTAACTATGTCGATCAATTTCCTTATCGGCGGCCTGATGGGGCCATTAATCGGAAAATTAACCCAAACTTACGGTCCCAAAAAAGTGATGACCCTGGCCGCCGTTGGTTCCGGAGCCTGCTTTTTGCTGGTCAGCCTCACCCAATCGCTCTGGTATTTTTATGTCATCTATGCCTTACTGGCCCTCATGTTGTGCGGCATCGGGGTCGTCCCGATCAGCAGTCTGTTGACCAACTGGTTTAACAAACGACGCGGAACGGCTACCGGGGCCGCGCTGGTTGGGATCGCCGCAGGTGGATTGCTGCTGGCCCCCCTTCTAGGATCGATAACAACCCGTTTTGGGTGGAAAGCATCGTATATCTTTTTGGGGTTGCTGGTTTGGGTCGTCGCGCTTCCGGTGATCAAATTGGTGATCAAGGAGAACCCGGCCGAGCTGGGGTTTGCTCCCGACGGTGACAATCGCGAAATCTCAGTAAACAACGCTGAAGATCGTGTTTTGCAAAATGCATTAGCCGGTTGGCCTTCCAGTACAGCGCTTCGCAGCCGAACGTTCTGGTGCCTGGCAACTTCTTTTTTCCTGGCGCCTATGGCCCAGCTAGGTGTTTTACAGCATCAGGTACCGCTAATCATTGACGCCGGCGTCTCCCAGGCAACCGCGGCCACCGCGCTGGGTCTGACTGCCGGGATCGGGGGACTGGGCAAGTTGAGTTTTGGCCGCTTCTCTGAAAATATGCCGATTCGGTATGTCGTGGCACTTTGTTTTGGGCTCCAGGCCCTGGCGGTTTTCATTCTGGTCAATATCAACAACATGACCATGCTTTGGCTATATGTCGTAATTTTCGGGTTTGGAATGGGCGGCGTCGTGGTTCTGTTGCCATTGACCGTCGGGCATTTTTTCGGACTGGCATCCTTCGGCGTCATTCTGGGCACTCTGTGGATGATTAACGCCATTGGGGGCGCCCTTGGGACTTATGTCTCGGGCTTGACTTATGATTATACCGGCGCTTATCAAAATGCCCTGTATTTATTTATTGCCGTTTATCTGGTAGCCATATCAGGAATATTTCTGGCTGGAAAACCGATGCCCTATGATGCGCAGAAAGCGTGATGGGGTGTAAATCACCACCGTTGGTAAACGCCAGTCCTCCGATCTTTAACAAAGGAGGTGGTTAATCGTACCTGGAGTATTGGAGTAATGGATTGATGAATGGTTGATATAATGGAAAAATATAAACCATGTTTGGATCTCGCATAGCCAAAGGTAAAAGAGTAAAAATCAGATCTATTTCCGCTTTTAAACCCAACACTCCAAGACTCCAGTACTCCGGCACTCCTACATTTTACATGTCGGCATAACACAAATTGCCACGGATATTCCAATAACCGACAGTCTTGATTCACACCCCAATACGCTGTGTATTGCGCCCTAACATCTAATTACCATTCATTTTTTAAATCCCACTTGACACACCGAATGAATTCTCTTAAACTCCACCAATTATATCGTTACCATGTGCATCAATATTAATCGGGGAACCGTAAACAAGGAAGGGAGACCAAAATGACTAATAATTTAAAGTGGTTAGTATTGGCTATGATAACTGTTGCTCTGATTTTTCCGGGAGCAGCCCCGGCGAAAACCTTTAAAATCGGTGTCTCGGTAATCGTTGCCCACCCGGCCCTTGAGGCTGACCAGAAGGGCTTTGAACAGGCTCTGTATGACAATGGCGTCATGGCTAAATACGACTACCAGAATGCTCAAGGGGATATGTCCAATGCCCAGGCAATCGCCAGAAAGTTTAAAGGCGACAATCCCGACCTGGTTCACTGCATTGCGACCCCGACGTCCCAGGCCATCGTCAAGGTCGTTACCAAAACCCCCGTGGTTTATTCGTCGGTAACCGACCCCGTCGATGCCGGCCTGGTCAAAACCATGGGCCCTGCCGGCGGTAATGTGACCGGTGTGTCCGATGCCTGGCCTTATGAAAGACAGGTCAAACTCCACCACGAAATGGTGCCCGGTGCCAAGAAGTGGGGAACCATATACAATGCCGGTGATGCCAATTCAGTCAAGAGTATGACCTGGGCCCGGGCGGCCATGAAAAAATACGGCCTTGAATATATCGAGGTGACCGTATCGACCTCGGCCGAAGTGCATATGGCCGCCCAGTCGCTGGCCGACCGGGTAGACGCCGTCTTTATCATTTCCGACAATACCGTGGTATCAGCCTTTGAATCCCTCGTAAAGGTCTGCAATGACAAAAACAAACCACTTATCGGCGGCGGCACCGAATCGGTGCCGCGCGGTTCGATTGCCGCGTTGGGTTTCGATTATTTCCAGGTGGGCTACACTGCCGGTCTAAAAGCCGTTCAGATCCTTAAAGATGGTAAATCCCCCGGGGATATCCCCTCCAGTCTGACCAAAAAACTGAAACTCGTTGTCAATCTTAAGGCAGCCAAAGATCAGGGCCTCATGCTAGATGAAAAATTCATCAAAATGGCTGATGAAGTTATTAAATAGGACTAATTAACGACAAGCCGCGTCCGCTGAACAGGCCTTCTGGCAATTGCCGTGCATACCGGATGCGGCTTTTCAAGTTAGGGATTGCGATGTTCAATATTATCCCCATATCGCTGGAACAGGGCCTGGCCTATGCACTGGTGGCGCTGGGCATTGCCCTGACTTTTCGGGTGCTGTCATTCCCGGACCTGACCGTAGATGGCAGTTTCCCGCTTGGCGGAGCAGTTGCCGCCCGGTTGATCTTTGACGGAATGGATCCGGTTTCTTCAACCATGATCGCCATCGCCGCCGGGTTCATTGCAGGCTGCCTGACCGGAATATTTGCTACAAAATTTAAGATCAATTCCCTGCTGGCCGGCATCCTGATGATGACCATTCTCTATTCCGTTAATCTCCGAATAATGGGTCGTGCCAACATCCCGCTGCTGAACCGACCCACCATCTTCTCACCCATTGAAGCATGGGATATGTCGCGTGACATTCCGGTCATCATCCTGTTTTTTATCATCGCTGCCGTGTGCAAGATACTGATCGATGTCTTCCTTCACACCGAGTACGGCCTGGGTCTGCGGGCAACGGGCGACAATGAGCAGATGATCCGCGCCCTGGGGGTCGATACCGATAAGGCAACTATTTTCGGACTGGGATTGTCAAACGGCATGGTTGCTCTGGCCGGTGCCCTGATTGCCCAGGACCAGGGATTTTCCGATGTGGGGATGGGCATCGGTATGATTGTAGCGGGGCTGGCATCGATTATCATCGGAGAAGCATTGATTAAACCCCACACGGTCGTCAGGCTGACCTTAGCCGCAGTAGTCGGATCTGTTGTCTACCGGTTTATCATTGCCCTGGGCATGCGCCTGGGACTGGCACCGACAGATCTCAAAATGGCAACCGGTTTGATGGTGGTCATCGCACTGGCAGTTCCGGCAATCCGCGGCAAACGCGAAAAAAAATTAAAGCTGAGAGGAGTCTGAATCTTGGCCGATAGTATGTTGTCGCTCAAAGAAATCACCAAAATATTCAACCAGGGCACCCAGGACGAAAAGCGTGCCCTGGACGACTTCAGCCTCGAAGTCGCAGAAGGGGATTTCATCACCATAATTGGCTCCAACGGCGCGGGTAAAACCACGCTCCTGAACGTTATTGCCGGAACGGAACAGCCGGATCAAGGGCAGGTGAAAGTAGACAGTCAGGATGTAACAAGCTGGCCTGACTTTCAGATGGCCAAGTTTATATCCCGGGTATTTCAAAGCCCGACCATGGGAACGGCCGGTGACATGTCCATCGAAGACAACCTGTGCATGGCCCAATTGCGGGGCAAAAAACGGGGACTGAAGTGGGGCGTCACCAAAAGCAGACGCACCGCATACACGGAAGTCCTCAAGGTCCTGGACCTGGGCCTGGAAGACAGACTGAAACAATCCGTCAGCCTGCTGTCCGGTGGACAACGTCAATCCCTGACACTCCTGATGACCACGCTGACCCTGCCCAGGCTTCTGCTGCTGGATGAGCACACCGCTGCGCTGGACCCGCGCACGGCTGCCAAGGTCATGGATCTTACCGATTCCATGATTCGGAAAAACCGACTGACCGCCCTGATGGTAACCCACAATATGAATCAGGCGCTGAAATACGGCAATCGGATGGTCATGCTCCATCAGGGCAAAATTAAGCTGGACATCAAGGGTGGGGAGAAGCAGAAGTTGACCGTAGCAGAAATTGTCGCAGAATTCGGCCAAACACTAAAAGACGAGACGTTGTTGTCGACATAAAGGCTTTCCGCCGCGGATCAGGATCGTCAGAATACAGAACTCAAATGACTCTGGTACGAGGACTGAGCGTCCTACTGCCACCTTCGCTTAATTTGTTACCCCTGAAATTTGATTTTACATATCAAAATAACAGCTCTGACAGAATCTGTCATACTATAGATCTACGTATCTATAGTTATGCGATTTTGCATGTATTCTCAATGTATCTGTTGTCCTGAGTTTTAGCCTTAGTTTTGCATTGAAAAATTTGATAGACATATAATTGTGAGGTGTACGTGAATAACTTTCCACAATTTATGAAAAACTCAAAAAATAAAATCAATTCTTCTCAGCAAAATACAGAGGATATAGAAGGTTATTATTTTGAAGGAAAAGATGAATCACAAATTGCTTTCTGGGAGTGTCATTCAGATAAGGAATCTAAACCACATACTCACGATTTTGACGAATATATTATTTGCGTGGGTGGTGAGTACACAGCGTTTTTAGAAGGTGAAGAAATAATTTTAAAATCTGGAGATGAATTATTTATCCCTAAAGGCACAGAGCAAGGAGGTAAGGTTAAAGCTGGAACAAGGACCATACACGCATTTGGGGGAAAAAGAATTAAAACATAAAATTTGAATAACCAGACCCTTAACGCTAACTCGCTGAAACTCGCCGGTGATATTTGATGCTACATATAACTTGACACCCCCGAAAGAACAGAGCACGGTAATCACGCCGAATCCCTTTTTAATTTATTCCCAAAACTTCGTTGCCCTCTCTTGATAAATATCCATCCTTGGTTACTGGTACGACTCTGATTATTTGATTTATAAGCTTTATTTCCGCTACACTCCATAAATTATTCCACTATTCTGATTGGCGATAGAAACTTATATCTTCTGATTCCTTTTCTCAGTCCTCAGTCATCTTTCCTTAATACTCTGTCATCTGACTTCTGTTTTCTGGCACCTGATACCCGAAACCTGAGTTACTCGCCAGCTAACGTCGCCGCAACTTCGCGGATAAACTTCGGCGTCGTTCCGCAGCACCCGCCGATCATATCCGCACCGGCAGTTTTTATTTTTTTGGCATCCGCCGCAAATTCAGCCGGGGATTGTTCATAGTATGTTTGTCCCTTGTGGGTAACCGGTTGACCGGCATTGGGCTGAATTAATATCGGTTTTACCGTAGCTGCTCTGAGTTCGGTGGTCAAACCGATGATGTCCGAGCTGTTTAGGGTGCAATTGGCGCCGATCATATCAACGCCGGCGTCTTCAAGGGCAGACGTACACCGGGTAATATCTTCGCCCATCATTGTGAAAAAGCCGTTCGGGGTTTGCGAAAAGGTAATGGATACCAGCAGCAGAATATCACCCGCTGTTCTTACCCCGTTCACAGCTGCCAGCGCCTCCTCAAGCGAATACATGGTTTCAATGGCAATCAGATCAACCCCGGCATCCATCAGTATTTTGGCTTGCAAGAAAAATTTCTCCTGCATATCTTCCCGTGCGACGTCCCCCAGGGGCTCGAGCATTTTACCGCACGGCCCCATGTCGCCTGCCACAAACTTGCCGTCAGGACACGCCTGGCGCGTCAGCCTGACCCCCTCCCGATTCAGTGGTTCCAGTTGTTGCTCAAGTCCGGCAGCCGCAAGTTTCAAGGGATTTCCGCCGAATGTATTGGTAACGACGACATCTGAACCGGCTTCATAATATTGTTTCTGAATATCGGCAACGAGATCAGGCTGCTCCAAATTGAGTAGAATCGGGCCTTTGGCAGAATCATGACCACTGTCCATCAGCATGGTACCAAGCGCCCCATCAAAAAGAATCGTCTTTTCTTTGAGTTTTTCCAATAAGGTCATTTTAATAGACCATGTCCTCCGGTTTTACCTTACCTTTGAACAGGTTGTAAGCCCAGGCCTGATAGGCCAATACGAGCGGGATAAATAAAATTACCACCACCAGCATTATTTTCAGGGTAAGATCGCTGGAAGCGGCATTGTGGGCGGTCAAGCTGTAGCTCGGATCAATAGACGACGGGAACATATTCGGAAACAATCCGATAACCCCGTAAAAAGTTGCCGCCACAATCGTTAGCGCTGATGCAAACCAGGCTTTGAATAACGCTTTTTGAGTTAAAAATACCTTGATCCCTAAAAGTCCGGCAACCGCAAGTAATATGATGACAAACAGAATCGGATAGGTCAGATAGTTATCGTACAAACGCGTGGCAAACATGCTGGCAATCAAAAAAATCACGGCAATTCCAAGCTCCACCGGCCATAGCTTAACGGCCGTAGCCATCGCTCGCTGCTGAAGATCTCCTTCGGATCTGATGGCCAGCCATAAAGCGCCGTGGACCAGAAACAAAGTCAGAAACAAGACTCCCCCAAGCAGGCCATAGGGATTTAGCAGGGTCAACAGGGTCCCCTGATAAACACCGTCGCCATCGAAGGGAATCCCCCGGAAAATATTGGCAAAAGCCACGCCAAACAAAATGGCGGGGGCAATACTGCCGATGAAGACGCATGTATCCCACAGTTTACGCCATTGGGGACTTTCGACTTGGTGGCGAAACTCAAATGAGACCCCACGTATGATCAGCGTAAACAAGATCAGCATCAAGGCCGAATACAGCGATGAAAACATCACGGCATACACCTTGGGAAAGGCCGCGAAAGTTACTCCGCCGGCAGTCAGCAGCCACACCTGGTTACCGTCCCATAGCGGCCCTTTTGAGTTGATCATGACTCTTCGGTCTGCTTCACTTTTTCCAAGAAAGGGCAGCAGGCTGCCAATACCCAGGGCAAACCCATCCGTCATAAAATATATTGCCCACAAAAGGCCCCAGAGAAAGAACCATACGGATTCTAGTACCATCTTAATTTCCTCCAATTTTTATTCAAAGCAATAGCTTTAGTTTAAAACTGTCATTGATAATTTTCACTCAAAATTCAGGTATTATGCCGGCTCAGGTCCCTTTTTGGCATATTTAAAAATTAAATAATACCCGATTGCACCTAAAAATCCGTATACGCCGATAAATGCGACCAGTGAAATGGCAACCTGGGACAGCGCTATCGGGGAAGCTGCATCCGATGTTTTCATCAGGCCGTACACGATCCAGGGCTGGCGCCCCAATTCAGCCAGCAGCCATCCCATTTCGATGGCAATGTAAGGCAGCGGGATCGCAAACAGCATAATTCTCAGATACCAGGGATGTTCCAGCAGGCGATTGCGCAAGTATAGGCCGATCAGGGTCAGGAGGGGAAAAAGTGTTCCCAGGGCCACCATGGTTCTGAAAGACAGAAATGTCAGCAATACCGGCGGTCGCTCGTCTTTGGGAATATCTTTCAAGCCGGTCACCTCGGCATTAAAATCGTGATACCCCAAAAAACTCAGAAGTCCAGGAATCGCTCCGATTTCAAGGGTATTTTTTTCATTTTTCTCGTCAGGCAGGGCGAATAAATAGATCGGCGCACTTTTTGTTGTTTCCCACAAAGATTCCATGGCCGCCAGTTTGGCCGGTTGGGTTTCGGTGACATGGCGTGCGTGGAAATCCCCCTCAAGGGCGATCACAATCGAAAAAATGAAACCGAATACCAGTCCGAGACGAAAAGATTTGGTAAAAAAATCAATATGTTGCTTTTTGAGAAGATGGTAGGCGCTGATTCCCATGATAAAAAACGAGGCTAAAATCAAGGCGGATGGAAGCACGTGCAAAATCTGCAGGATACCGAACTTGTTAAGAACCACCGCCGCGAAATCAGTGACTTCGGCCCGGCCATTGTTGATGGTATATCCAACCGGATGCTGCATCCAGCCGTTGGCGATCAAAATCCAGATAGCCGACAGGTTACTGCCGGCCGCCACCAGCCACATGACGGTGGCGTGGGCTTTTCGGGAAAGCTTCTTCCAGCCGAATACCCAGACACCGATCAGGGTCGACTCCAGAAAAAATGCCGCTGTGGCTTCAATCGCCAGTAGTGAGCCGAAAATATCGCCCACATAAGCCGAATAACGTGACCAGTTGGTTCCAAATTGAAATTCGAGGGTTATGCCCGTAACAACCCCCACGGCAAAATTGATCAAAAAAAGTTTACCCCAGAACTTCGTCATTCTCAGGTAGGTTTCATTCCCGGTCCTGACATACCGAGTTTCCATGACTGCCACCAGGATGGAAAGCCCCAGGGTTAAGGGGACAAATAAAAAGTGAAATAGCGTTGTGGCGGCAAATTGCAGCCTTGAAAGCAATAAAACGTCCATTAATTACCCTCCTTTCTGAGCCGGATCCGCCGGGGGCGGAAAATTAAAATAGAATATGGCTAATTGCTACTATGCCCTGCTGTATCAAGGGGGATTACGCAACTGTCTTCAGTCAGCAAATTGGCAAATGTGGCGTCTCGCAGGGTGTCTCTAAGTTGGCTCCGGGCTGTATCCCAAACGCGATGAACCGAACAGGCCTGGCTGCGTTGACAGGATTCCGGTCGAATCACGCAGTCGTTTAAAAAAATTTCTCCGATCACCGCCTCAACCACATCCAGCAGGGTTAAATTTTGAGGTGCAACAGCCAACTTTAAACCGCCTTTTGCTCCTTGGACAATTTCGAGAAATCCTGCACGTGCAAGCTGCTGAGCGATTTTACCCAGAAACTGGTCCGGAATATCCATTTCGGCCGCAATCTGTTTCCGGCTGCAAATTATGCCGACGCCTTTTGATGCAAGGTATAAAACACATCGGACCGCGTATTCACCTGCCCGGGTAAGTCTCATAAAAGCTCCCCCTAATTAATCCGTCCAAAGTAAGGGCCTAGGAAATAAATAAGATAAATACGATTATATTTATCCGGTATAATAATTAACGATCACTGTCAAGTTCATATTTTACTACGGAACTATATACGAAAAAAAGGTAAAATTTCGTAACGCCTTGAAAGTCCGCCTAATTTCATTTTTAAGCCATTATTCGGAAAGCTTGCTAACACCTTGTTTTAGCATTAAAAATTGTCA
>Ga0056115_1000426_pt1 | contig 19276 bp, 16 predicted proteins | sample WorMetOlspDAHAB1_FD_77007 | JGI IMG/M metagenome (GOLD analysis project Ga0056115, IMG submission 77007) | Marine gutless worms symbiont microbial communities from Max Planck institute for Marine Microbiology, Germany - Olavius sp. DAHAB.1 ...
ACTGAGAACCACCCAGACGGTGCTCAGCGATCCAAAGTGGATGGGATTTTCGGCAGAAGCCTATATTTTTGTAGCCTTGATATATTTTTTATGCTGTTTTTTTATGTCGAATTATAGCCGGCGATTGGAAAAGGAACTACAAACAAGCTATTAGCGTATTGATAATTCATTAGGGGCATAAGAAAATCTAATGCTGAAAATGCTCGATGAAGTACTTTAACTAACACGTGAGTTATTGCTATGAACAACCAACTTTCTGAAAAAGACCAAGCTTCGCTGCTTAGTGAAAATATCATCGAAATAACCGGGATGCATAAATGGTTTGGTGAGTTTCATGTATTAAACGACATAAATCTTACCGTAAAAAAGCAGGAGCGGATCGTTATCTGCGGGCCGTCCGGTTCCGGGAAATCGACACTCATACGCTGCATCAATCGTCTCGAAGAGCACCAGCGGGGTCACATCATCGTGGACGGAATCGAATTGACCAATGATCTGAAAAATATTGAAAGAATCCGAGCCGAAGTTGGTATGGTCTTTCAACATTTTAATCTGTTTCCGCACCTGACGATTGTGGAAAACCTAACCTTAGGTCCTATATGGGTGAGAAAAGTGCCCAAAAAAGAAGCACAGGATGCGGCCATGCATTACCTGGAAAAAGTTCAGATTGCCGACCAGGCCTACAAATTTCCAGGGCAGCTTTCTGGCGGCCAACAGCAACGGGTCGCCATTGCCCGCAGTCTGTGTATGAATCCGAACGTCATGCTGTTCGACGAACCCACCTCCGCCCTTGACCCTGAAATGATTAAAGAAGTGCTGGATGTCATGATCGAACTTGCCCGGGAAGGTATGACGATGATCGTGGTTACTCACGAAATGGGATTTGCCAAAAGTGTCGCTCACCGGGTGCTTTTTATGGATTTTGGTCAAATCGTTGAGGGCAACACGCCCGAATCGTTTTTTGAAAATCCGCAGCACGAACGGACCAAACTTTTTCTCAGTCAGATTTTGCATTAGATTCTCTCCCCAACTCCATTCATAAGCCACCCCGAGCTGTCAGTATGAGAATAAAAATGAATCTACCGTTGTCGGGAGATCACTGATTATTGATCTATGGTTGAACGATGCCGGCGGCTTATGAATGGAAAATATATAAATCCATATTGATCGTTACAAATTTCGCCCACTTAAAGTATAATCAAACATATCAGACATTATCCCAGTTTTAGGCAAACCCAACTAAGTTCTTAAGTTCTCTCCCTCCCTGGCCGATAGATGTCTATATAATTCAATTACCTATGTAGAGCGGTTCCGGGTTCAAGGTTCAACGTCAAAGGTTGCAACCAATTGGCACTGGACATTAAGGGAATTAAAATACACAACACCCGTCGCTGCTATGCATTGAGTCGGCGGAGATTTGATTATGAATCTGTATTATGCAGAAGGAGATCAACAGGTTGGACCCATCGGAAAAACCGAACTTCAAGGACTGATCAAGGATAAAAAATTAAATTCCAGGACCCTGGTCTGGGAACCCGGAATGGAAAGCTGGCAAGAATTAGGTGTTTTTGTGCGCGGCAAAACCAGGGGCACGCAGAAATCCGAAACACCCCAGGAGACTGCTTCGGAAATACCCTGCTCCCACTGTGGAAATATTTATAACCAGGCTGACACGGTTCTGATCAAGAAATCCCGGGTATGCGCTTCATGCAAGCCGCTTGTCCTGCAAAAAATTAAAGAAGGCGTTTCTACCAGATCAGCTCGAACCTCCGATCTTTATGGATCGCTGCAAAAGGGTATCACCGGCCAATACAAAATCAATGTTTCAGAAATTATCAGCGAAGCATGGCAATTGACAAACGGCAGCAAACTTGTGATTATTGGCGGCGTTTTCATTACCTGGATTATCTCAGCCTTGGTTCAACAAATAGTTTCCATACCGCTAGCGGTTTTTTTTGGAATATTTGCCACAACCTTTGAAAAAGCAATGGGAACCCCTGAATCGGCGGTATTACTCACGGCCGGAATCTTTATATTCTCAATGTTTATTGGATTCGCTTCCGTACTGATTCAGGCGCCTATGATGGCCGGTTTGGAAATGATCGGCGTTCGGCGATCGATGGACTATCCGATCTCCATCAAATATATATTTAATTATTTTAAATACTTTATACCCCTTGCACTTACCTGGTTGATTATGTCTGTTTTGATAATACTGGGTTTTTTGTTTTTTGTCATCCCGGGAATATACCTGTCTGTTGCCACATTATTGGCTTTGCAGCTTGTTGCAGACCGACAGTTCGGTCCCTGGAAAGCCATTAAAACATCAATCCAGGCAACCACTCACAACTGGTTCGCCATATTTTTATTATTTCTGGCACTCTTTTTAATCATGGCTTTGAGTTGCATCCCTTTGGGGATCGGTTTGATTTGGACTTTGCCGCTGTGTCTTGTTGCCAAAGGCATACTGTATCGAAATATTTTTGGAGTGATGGAGCCTGAATAGCACCCGAATGGAGGCCATCGAATTAAATGATAGAATGTCCGAAATGCAAAGCTTCTCTCAGCGAGAATGTCATCAACTCTATTAAATTGACAAAATGCAATGCTTGCGGAGTACACCTTCGAGTGGATGCATTTCCCGCCATTTATAAGAAGATCGAGACCAGTGCAGCCGGTGAAAATATCACGCACAGTTCAGAGGCCGGCTGCTACTATCATCAGAAGAAAAAGGCCGTCATCCACTGCTCAATGTGCGGGAGATTTTTATGTGCGCTTTGCAATCTGGAAATAGGAAATCAGAATTTGTGTCCGGCCTGTCTGGAAACCGGCGAAAAGAAGAAACAATTAGATGTCCTGGAGAATCGTCGAATATTGTATGATAATATTGCTCTTTTTTTTGCTATCCTTCCGTTCTCACTTATATTCTGGTTCCTGTCCCCGGTTTCGGCTCCGGCTGCACTATTTATCGCCATTCGCTTCTGGAACGCGCCAACCAGCCTTACACGCCGCAGCAAGGTTCGTTTTGTTGCAGCGTTCGTTGTGGCCTGTATTCAAATGGCAGGATGGTCATTTTTCATTTATAAAATAGTTGCATAGCCTGAAACGAGTGACAATTTTCACCTAAATTTAAACAAATACGAAATCAAACCCTTCAGATGACAGTGATAACCCCATACAAACGAATAGCCAAACGCAGCGCCATTATAACCGGATATTCCTTATGGGTAAATTCGGTCTTTCTTCTGTCGATATCCTCCGGGACGTTTTCGGAAAATTATAAGCGTTTTTATTTTCAGGACATAAAGTCGCTTATTTTGCATAAAACTGAGACCTGGAAAATTTGGAATTGGACGCTCGGGTTGTTGGGTGTCATATTTACACTGATTATTGTGGTGGCCGGCGGCAAGGGGATCATATTTACCGGGCTGTCGACTGTTTTAATTGTAGTTGCACTGATCGTAAACAGTATTCTGGGTCCCAGCTGCGTTTGCTATATTGAGACAGCCGTGCAAAAGGAAAAGCTGCTTTCACTTAACCGGCTAAAAAAAGCTCAAAAAGCAATGGATACTCTAAAGCCGCTTATTTTACAGGTACAGAGAAAAAAGGCGCCAACCGGCAATTGAACTAAAATCCTTAGTAAATATTCGGTACTTGCACAATGATCACCAGATTAAGCCAACAGCGATGTTTCAATCATCGGCAACGCGAGGCCGCGGCCAAGTGTCTTGAGTGCGGCCGATATTATTGTCGCGAATGCATTACCGAACATGAAGATCGGCTGTTGTGTTCGAAATGTCTGCGCGAATCGGCGACCTCGATCAAAACGAAACTCTCGTTTTTCGACAGTCCGGTTCGGCTGTTCCAGTTTATTTGCGGTTTGGCTGTTTTGTGGCTCGTTTTCTATTACCTCGGTGATTTTTTGCTGGAGCTACCGTCCTCATTTCACGAAGGATCACTCTGGGCCAGAGGTTGGTGGACTAATTGATCAAATCAGATAGTGGTAAACATAAAAAAAGCGCGATTCTAATTCTGGAAGAATCCATCCATTTTCTGAGGTTGGCACCGGCATCGCTTTATTTATGCTACTATGCCGGCAGTCTTCCCTTTGTCCTTGGCGTGCTTTTTTTCTGGGCGGATATGAGCCGCAGCCCCTTTGCCGCCGATCATCTATCCGTTGGTTCGCTTGGAATTGCGTTGCTTTTCTGCTGGATGAAAATCTGGCACACAATATTTGCCCGGCGGATTCATGCGGCACTTTCGGCAGTACCTCCCCGGACATGGTCTTTCCGCCGTCTGGCTTCAACTGCCGGGATGCTCACGTTAATTCATTCAACCGGATTTTTCATTCTACCCATGGCTGCCATATTGATGCTTCCATTGGGATGGTGTTACGCTTTTTATCAGAACATTACCGTTCAAACCTATGCAGACTCCGATAATATAAGAAAGGTGTGCAGTAAAGCATGGCTGCACGCAAAACTGTGGCCCTGGCAAAATCATATTATCATATCGGCCTTGTCCCTGTTTGGACTGATGGTTTTCGTGAACCTGGGCATTATGGCGTTCGTAATTCCATATTTATTTAAAAAATTCGCCGGTATTGAATCAATTTATACGATGAGCGGAGTGCATGCGTTCAATACCTCCTTCCTGGCGACGGTTCTGGGACTAACTTATTTGTGTATGGATCCCATTGTTAAAACCGCCTATGCGCTGCGTTGCATTTACGGGGATGCATTAAAATCAGGCGCCGATTTAAAAACCGAGCTAAACAGTTTTGCCGGCGGAAGCAAGGGGCTGACGACTATAGTGATTCTGATTGCCCTGCTGTCACCCATTCAAAGCACGGGGTCTGATACCATCGATATGTCATCGACGGAACACGCGGCCCTTTCACCGGAGCAACTGGACCGCTCCATCGATGAGGTGTTGCAGCGTCGGGAATTTACATGGCGCCTGCCACGGGAAGATCGGGGTGAAAATGAGAAAAAACAAACCGGCGCTCTGTCAGAGGTTCTGAAATGGTTATCCAATCAACTTAAAGAAGCTGTTGAAACCCTTGAAGAGTGGATGAAAAAACTGGAAGCGTTCCTGAAAAAATTATTTCCGACCCGGGAATCGGGAAGATCTTCCTCCGCAGCCAGCTGGCCAAAAGCACTGCGCTACATTTTATTTGCGGCTTTGATAATTTTCGTGGCGATTTTACTATACTATTTATTGAAAGGCCGGTGGCAGTGGAGTAAACCTGACGCTGATATCGAAAGCAAGCCTGTCATACAAAAACCCGACTTGAACGACGATGATATCCGGGCTGATGAACTTCCGGTAAACAACTGGCTGCAGTTGGCCAGGGAATTGATGGCAAAAGGGTCGTTGCGTCTGGCTATGCGGGCGCTTTACCTTGCGAGCCTGGCATATCTGGCCGAAAGAGATTTAATTATGATTGAATTATATAAATCCAATCGTGACTATGAGAGAGAACTTTTCCGCCGAGCTCACGATAAAAAAGGTCTGTTAAACGCTTTTTCCGAGACGGTATTGACATTTGATCGTGTCTGGTACGGGATGCACAAAATAGCACAAGGGGATGTGGATCAATATTTGTTGGATCAAGAAAGGATAATGCTGCTTGCCGACTAAACCAAGGTATACCCTGGTCTTTCTTGTATTGATAGTGACTGTATTTATCTACGGTCTGATACAGCTGTTGTCTTTACGATTTGAATCCGGCGATACATATCCGGCCTACTCGTCACTGAGAAGTGATCCTCTGGGTACGCGTGCTCTGTTTGACGGTCTGGATAAGTTAAATCCATCGAATATTCGGCGAAATTATCTGCCCCTGTCACAAATGAACTTTAAAGAGCCGACATCTTTTTTGTATTTGGGATCGGATCACCGGAATTCAAAATTTATCACCAAAGAATTCAGCGAATCAATCGATCGAATGACCGCTGCCGGCGGGCGTCTGGTGATGTCTTTTCGACCGGTACGCAGGATGACCAGAAAAAAGGTATCAAATGATGAACCCGGAGCCTGCCGGGAAGAAACCGACCGGCCGACCGACCCAGAATCAAATCAAGAGTCGGTTCAGACCCCAACAAAGGAACCCGGCGCGGACGGCACCGCTTCGGAAAAAACGCAGGGCGAACAGGCCGCCGATCCACTGGATGAATGTCTGACGCCTGACTGTCAAAAGGTTGCGATCGAAGAGTACTGGGGCGTGAGTTTCAGCTATGATCGGCCAAAATAGAAAAAGAGTTACGCGACCGTCGTTTCCGGCAGACAGACAGTCAGTCTGCCGAATGAAATTTCCTGGCATACGGATCTGGTGTTTGAAAAATTGGACAGCGGGTGGGAAGTGCTTTACAGTCGTGATGGCCTTCCGGTGATAATTGAAAGACCCTTCAGATCCGGCCAGATTTTCCTGGTGGCCGACTCATATTTGTTCAGCAATGAAGCCTTGCGGGAAGAACGTCATCCTGCGCTGTTAGCCCGAATCATTGGGTCGAAGAGTCAAATCGTATTCGATGAAAGCCATTTCGGCATATATAAAATTCCAGGAATTGCCGGACTCATTCGAACCCACGGTCTGCACTGGTTTTTTTGCGGGCTGGCCCTGATATTCGTATTATTCGTCTGGAAGAACAGTATCCATTTCGTTCCGCCAATGGCCGGTGTTACAGACGAAACTGCAGCTGATGAAAATCAGGGTCGCGATGTGTTTCAGGGATTAGTCAGCCTGCTGCGACGTAACATCTCTACCAAAGATATTCTAAAGGTCGGGATGGATGAGTGGAAAAAATCGTTCGACGCCGAGGAGCGGCTGCGCTCCGAACAACTGGCGGAAATTATCGGTGTTATTGATATGGAGCAAACCGTTTCTGAAAATAAAATCAATCCGGTTAAAGGATATATTGCGATTAGCAGAATACTGTCTGAAGGGAAACAAAATGAATGAAAACACGGAATTGTTAATGAAAGTTCTGTCACGCACAAAACAGGAGGTTTCCAAAGTGATTATCGGGCATGATACCGTGGTAGACCAGGCGTTGATAGCGATTCTAAACAGTGCCCACGCCCTGATTGAAGGCGTACCCGGCGTTGCCAAAACGCTGCTGGTGAGAACCCTGGCGCATATTATGGGATGTGATTTTGCAAGGATTCAATTCACCCCCGATTTGATGCCCACCGATATTACGGGGACCCATATCTTTAATCTGCAAAAAAATGAATTAACCCTGGTCAAGGGCCCCGTCTTTACGACGTTTTTACTGGGCGATGAAATCAACCGTGCGCCTGCCAAAACACAGTCTGCCTTGCTTCAGGCCATGCAGGAACGTACGGTGACCATTGATAGAACCACCCATGAACTCTCTCCGAACTTTACGGTGTTTGCAACCCAGAACCCAATAGAATATGAGGGAACCTATCCACTGCCCGAAGCCCAGAAAGATCGATTTATGTTAAAGATTGTAATGGATATGCCGGAGCGCGAGGATGAGTTGGATCTCGCACGACGCATGCTGGGAGAGCAGGCGCCTGAAAATATTCTGGACAAAGGGATGCTTAAACCGATTATAAACCCGGAGATTCTTGTAAAGCTGCGCCAGGTACTTGAGCAGATTCTGGTAAAAGAAGAACTCGTTTCCTACATCGTTGACATTGTGCGCAAATCGAGAATCCATCAAAGTGTTATGGTCGGTGCAGGCCCTAGGGCCACCCAGTCTTTGCTGTTGGCGAGCCGGACTTTTGCGGCGATCAACGGCCGTGATTTTGTAACACCTGATGATATCAAAGCCATGGCGCAGCCTGTCCTGCAGCATCGTTTAATTTTAAGACCCGAGTTCGAAATCGAGGGTCTTGAAATCCGGGAAGTAATTGACAATATTCTCAGAGACGTCGCGGTGCCAAGATAAATGTCGGGTAAGGCTAATATGAAAAGACTGGTTCCGGAAAATAAACTCCTGTTTGCTGTCGGAATCGTATGCCTGCCGCTTTCCCTAATTGTTATTGCGGTGCCCGGTTTTACCACCGGGGCATTTGTTATTGTGACAGGCCTGGGAATCCTTGTTGTCGCAGATGCACTGAAGGCTCCCGGTCAGCTTGAAGGTATTCAGGTTTCCTTGCCGGAGGTTGTGCGACTGTCCAAGTACAGAAAAGGAGAATTTATAGTTCAAATCAAAAACGAGGGTGTGCAAAAGAGGAGAATCCGGATCGGCCTTGCCTTTCCTGCCGAAATAGAAACGCCGCTTAAAGACCTCGTTACGCTGCTTCCGGCCGGTACTGCGGTGTCTCAGTTGAACTGGCCGTGCCGAGGCTTGAGACTCGGTGAATATCAAATGCAAAATTGCTATGTCGAGGTTCCATCTTACCTGGGATTATGGGTAATGCGAACCTCGATGCCTGCCAATATTGAGATCCGGGTGTATCCCAATTTGCTGCGTGAACGCAAACGCCTCACACCGCTCTTTTTAAACCGGGGATTCGGCCTGCATGCCCAGCGACAGGTAGGGAAAGGACGCGAGTTTGAGCAGCTAAGAGAATATCAAAATGGCGACAGTTATGAAGACATTCACTGGAAAGCCACAGCCAGGCGCAGACAGCCGATAACAAAAGTATTTCAGCTCGAACGCACCCAGCGGATTTTTGTCGTTGTCGATTCTTCAAGGTTGAGCAGACGCCTGCTGAAAATGGAGTCCGATGATGATCAAACCGACCCCGAAAATCAGGAACCTTCTTTTGCTGCTATCATTGATCGATATATTACGGCTTCACTGCTCATGTGCATGGCGGCCGAACGACAGGGTGACCTGTTCGGTCTCGTTACCTTTGACAGTAAAGTGAGAAATTTTATTGCCCCCAAGAACGGGAAAGTTCATTTCAGCGCTTGCAGGGACACCCTTTATCGATTGAAATCAAAAAATGTGACACCGGATTTCTCGGAACTTTTCACCTTTATCAATACGCGAGTTCGCCGAAGGTCTCTATTGATATTTTTAACTCACCTCGACGATCCGATTCATGCTGAAAATTTTTCGGAAAAGATAGACTTAATAGCCAGAAAGCATCTCGTCCTGGTCAGTATGATGCGGCCGATGGATGCTCAACCTATTTTTTCCTCGGAGTCCATAACTACCGTGGACGACATATATCGATCCCTCGGAGGACACATGCTATGGCAAGGGCTGCGGGAGACGGAAAAGATTCTGCAAAGACGGGGCGTCGGCTTTGCCATGCTGGAGAATGAAAGCATGTGTCCCGAACTCATTTCACATTACCTGGCGTTGAAAAGAAGGCAGGTACTATGATCATTGACCTTCAGAAATTTATAGCTGAAGCAAGGCCGCAGTGGTCGGCCCTTGAATCATTGCTCAACAAGCTCGAGACCGAACCCGAGCACAAATTGAAACTTCCCGACGTGCAACGGTTTCATTATCTATATCAACGTGCATCAGCGGATTTGTCAGGGCTTAGAACATTCTCCGCAGAGCCTAATACACGTCGATATCTGGAATCACTTGTTGGACGAGCATACGCGGAGATCCATGGGTCTCATAAGAAAGCTCATCGTCTGGCGCCGTTGAATTGGTCTTTAAATACGTTTCCCCAAACATTTCGGCGTCATGTGCGCGCCTTCTGGTTGGCCATGACGGCGATGCTCGTCGGAAGTGTACTGGGGGCCTTTATACTCATTGTCGCTCCGGAATCCAAATATGTAATCCTGCCATTTCCCCACCTGTTCGGTGATCCGTCGGAGCGCGTCGCTCAGGAAGAGAAGGCCGTTAATGATCGCCTTGAAAATGCCAAAACATCTTTTTCAGCCTATTTAATGACCCATAATACGCGGGTCTCAATTTTCACGCTAGCACTAGGTGTAACCTGGGGTGTCGGAACGGCCATAATGCTGTTTTACAACGGTGTAATCCTCGGGGCGGTAGCCTGGGATTACATTATGGCAGGTGAAACCCAGTTTCTCCTGGGATGGCTTCTGCCTCACGGAGCTGTTGAGATACCGGCTATTTTGCTGGCAGGACAGGCCGGGTTTGTATTGGCCGGAGCAATTATCGGATGGGGTCAGACAATTTCATTAAAAATGCGTTTGAGGAAAATTGTACCGGATCTGGTTACACTCATCCTTGGGGTGGCACTGATGTTGGTATGGGCCGGCATCATTGAGGCTTTCTTATCCCAGTACCATGAACCGATCATCCCTTATGCCGTAAAAATCGGATTTGGTTCGCTGGAACTGATACTGCTGGTGTTGTTTCTGGCGAGATCGGGCAAAAGAGAAAAAAATCATAGCTTGCAGCTCAAAGCTCAAAGCTGAAAGCTCAAGGCTCAAGGTTCAAAGCTTAAGGCTGAAAGCCGATTAAAGGTACAGTCTTTGGCAGCCGATCGTAGATAGACTGGTTGTTCAATATGAGAATTGGAAAAACGAATACATTAACTATCAGGACACCTGAAGGGATTGAATTTTCTCTGCTCCTTGCCGGATCGATTACCCGGTGTATGGCCTGGTGTGTGGATATGGTCACCATTTCCGTCATATCATCCATCCTGGTAATAATTCCGATATTTCTCGGAATCCTCAGTGTCAATCTGGCATATGCTCTCGCCATTTTGGGGTATTTTGTGATCTCCACAGGCTATGGAATTTTTTTAGAATGGTATTGGCAAGGCCAGACGATCGGGAAGAAATTATTACGTCTTCGAGTAGTGGACGAGCATGGTCTGCGGTTGCAGTTCAGTCAGATAATGATACGTAACCTGCTTCGATTTGTGGACAGCTTGCCCGCATACTATTTCATCGGTGGAATAGCCTGCCTGATCAGCAAACGTGCTCAAAGACTTGGTGATTTCATCGCCAATACGGTTGTGATTTGGAGTCCCAGGATCGATGAGCCTGACTTTGATCAATTGCTGGGCGGTAAATACAATACATTTCGCGGATATCCGCATTTAGAGGCCCGCATACGCCAGCATACCACCCCGACCGAAGCTCAGATTGCGCTGCAGGCCCTTATGCGCCGCGATGAATTTGAGCCCCGGGCGCGCGTGGAACTATTTGCAAGTATAGTGTCCCACTTCAAAAACATCGTCTCCTTCCCGCCGGAAGCCATTGACGGTATTTCAGATGAGCAGTATGTTCGTAATTTGGTAGACGCTTTATTTCGCCCCAAAATATCCACATCCTAAAGCCTGATACCTTAATAATTATCCTAAATACACCATCAAACACTTGCAATTTTATACTGTTTCACAATAAATATAAAAAAAACGTTTCAGGGATGAAGGTTCCATAGTTGGTACCGATGTCCCCTAGGTCCTACAAATTTTAATTCATTAGATATCATGAAACCCATTATTGCCATTGTCGGTCGACCCAATGTCGGCAAATCGACCCTTTTTAACCGTATCACCCGTACCAAAGATGCGCTGGTGGATGATTTTCCGGGGGTGACCCGGGACCGGCATTACGGGGATGCCGGCTGGAATGATGTTGAATTTACCCTGGTGGACACCGGCGGATTTACGGAAGGGGATGATTTTGCAGAAGAGATTCGTTTCCAGGTACACCAGGCTATTGCCGATGCGGATGTAATCCTTTTGCTGCTGGACGGCAAAGAAGGGGTCTCACCCTTCGATCAGGATGTCATTGAAATACTGCGAACCGTTGACAAACCGGCTTTTTATGCGGTCAATAAAATCGACGGTGCCGAGCAGGAGGTAATGCTCTCTGATTTCTATCGACTGGGGATCGATGATTTTTATCCGCTCTCGGCCGAGCATCGCTACGGCTTAAACGATCTGATGGACGATATCGTCGATTCACTGAGCCATTTTACCGGCGAGCCGGTTAAGGAAAACGATCAGAACCGGATCAAGCTGGCGGTGGTCGGTCGGCCGAATGTTGGGAAATCATCCTTGATAAACCGCATCCTGGGTGAAAAACGGCTGCTGGTCAGCGATATTCCCGGCACAACGCGGGATGCCATCGATTCAGTCTGCCAAATAAACGACAAAAACTATCTCCTGGTGGATACAGCCGGAATTCGACGCAAAGGCAAGGTGTCCAAAAAATTAGAGAAATTTTCCATTATTAAGGCATTAAGAAGCCTGGATCGCTGTGATGTCGCCCTGATCGTAATGGATGCCGAGGAAGGCGTCACCGACCAGGATATCGCCGTTGCCGGTTATGCTTATGACCGCGGCTGCGGCTGTATTTTACTGCTGAACAAATGGGACCTGGTGGACAAAGACAGCAAAACAGTCAAAGTGTACTACGAACGTTTGAGATATCAGGCCAAGTTTCTCAGCTTTGCACCGGCCATGACCATATCCGCTTTAACCGGTCAAAGGGTCGGTAAAATATTCAAACTCGTGGATGAAGTATTCGATCAGTACCAACGGCGAATCGGAACCGGAAAGCTGAACCGGATCTTTGAGCAGGCCATTGAGAAAAATGAGCCGTCACTGCATCGTGGAAAACGCATAAAATTTTACTATGCCGCCCAAACTTCAGCCAAACCCCCAACCATCGTTTGTTTTGTTAACTATCCCCAGGCCGTTCATTTTTCCTATAAAAGATATCTGATCAATCAGGTGCGGGAACAAGCCGGCCTGGACAGTACACCGATACGAATTATCTTCCGGCAACGGGAAGGAAAGAAAAAGAAATAATATGGATATTTTCGACTATCACGCAAAAAAAGCAGCGGACTCGGGCCGTCCCCTGGCCGAGCGCATGCGGCCCGGCAGCCTGGATGAGTTTGTCGGGCAGCTGCATGTCGTAGGGCAGGGGACTCTGATTCGCAATGCCATCGAGCGAGATCGAATTTTTTCCATGATTCTGTGGGGGCCTCCGGGATGCGGTAAAACCACCCTGGCCCGGATCATTGCGGCAGAAACCCGGTCTCATTTTGTTCATTTTTCAGCAGTGCTTTCCGGCGTCAAAGAGATCCGTGCCGTCATTGCCGAGGCGCAAAATCAGCAAAAACTTTACCGCAAGCAAACGATCCTTTTCGTTGATGAAATCCACCGCTTTAACAAGGCCCAGCAGGATGCGTTTTTGCACCATGTTGAAAGCGGCATGATCACCTTGATCGGTGCCACCACCGAAAACCCTTCCTTTGAGGTCATATCCCCGCTGTTGTCCCGCTGCCGGGTCATTACCCTGAAAATGCTTGGCTCCGATGATATCGCCGCCATTATCGAGATTGCCTTGAATGATTCAAACAGAGGGCTTGGAAAGCTGAATCTTGTACTGGAATCCGATGCCCTGTCATACCTGACCGGCATTGCGGACGGTGATGCCCGCGTGGCGTTGAACAGCCTTGAGATTGCCGCTTCTTTGGTCGCAAATGAATACCAAGTTTCAGAAAAGGGGAAGGCCTTATTCATCACGCTGTCAGATCTCGAACAAGCCCTTCAGAAGAAGGCCCTGGCATACGATAAATCCGGTGAAGAGCACTACAACATCATTTCTGCTTTCCATAAAAGCTTGAGGGGCAGTGATCCGGATGCTGCGCTGTACTGGCTTGAAAGGATGCTTGCGGCGGGCGAAGATCCCTTTTACATCATTCGTCGAATGGTGAGGTTTGCATCGGAAGACATCGGCAATGCAGATCCCCAGGCACTCGATGTCGCCCTGAATGCGATGGAGGCTTATAAGTTTCTGGGCCATCCGGAAGGAGAGCTTGCCATTGTCCAGGCAACTGTCTACCTGGCCACCGCCCCCAAAAGCAACAGCATCTATGCCGCCTATGGCGATGTGCAGCGGGTGGTTAAAAAAGCCGGCTCGCTGCCGGTGCCACTGCATATCCGCAATGCTCCCACCGGACTGATGAAAGAATTGGGCTACGGCAAAGACTATAAGTATGCCCACAACTATAAAGATGCATTTGTTCCCCAGGACTACCTGCCTGAAAAGCTCCGGGGACATGTGTTTTATCGGCCCAGCGGACGCGGTTATGAAAAAATCGTCAAAGACCGTTTGGATAAGTGGCGGCAGCTAAAGGAAAAGCAAAAAGGGGCCAAATAGGATATATAAAACGATGTTATGAGTATAACTCTGTCAAATACAAAGATCTGACCCTTTTTTCATGTGGTATCTGAGGGCCTCAGCCGCACAAGCGATAAAAAGTCCTTTAAAAGCCTTTGAAATTAGCATCGTCCAGCGGAATAATCTGATCAGGGCCGATCTCTTTGGCTGGGTGAAGGATAATACTTTTGTCATCGGTCTCTTTTTCAGACGTCGGGCGGCGGTCGATGGGCGTCGGTTCAGAATGCACCGCGATGGTTTGGCTATCTTCCCGAGAGGCCTCGCCGTTGGCTGTATTTTTGTTTCGACCCACAACAGCGACCAGTTCATCGACAAATCCCTTTAACTGCTCCGCTTGCGTATTCATCTCTTCAGCCGCACTGGCGGATTGTTCGGCACTTACTGCCGTTTGTTGGGTCACCTGATCCATACTGGCCACGGTATTATTCACCTGACCAATACCCTGTGCTTGTTCGTTGGATGCCACAGTAATCTCATCGACCAACTCGCCCACCTTGGCGGCGCTTTGAGCAACCAGGGAGAAAACCCCTGAAGTTGATTCAACTAGAGCCGATCCATTCTTTACTTTGTCCAGTGTGCCTTCGATTAGGACAGCAATATTTTTTGCAGCTTCAGCCACCCGCATGGCCAGGTTTCTGACCTCATCTGCGACAACGGCAAATCCGGCCCCGGTTTCACCGGCCCTGGCAGCTTCCACAGCTGCATTAAGGGCCAGCAGATTGGTTTGAAAGGCAATCGCATCGATAGTTTGAATTATTTTTGATGTTTCTTCGCTGGCTTCGGAGATCTCTTGAATAGATGTGGTGAGCTCCATCATGGAATTGTCGGCCTGCTCAACAACACGATTGGCTTCCTTTATCAGATTGTCAGCTTCTTTGGCATTGTCGGCATTGCCTTGGGTCATAGAGGCCATTTCCTCCAGCGAAGAGGACGTCTCCTCCAGTGAGGCTGCCTGCTCGGACGCTCCATCAGCTAGATGCTGGCTGGCAGATGAGACCTGTTCGGATGCAGAAGCAACCTTTTCCGCGCCGTCGGTTAAGCCCTCCACGATGCGGTTAATGGGCTTTATGATGCTGTTGCTGATGACAATACTTAAAATAACAGATAAAATTACGCATACCAGAGCTACAGTGAAATTATACTTGAGCGTTTTTGCGGCAGATTCTTCCAGCGTTTTTTGGATAAGTGCTTTGGACGAATAAATGCCAGCCTCAAAACGCTGGGCTGCATTTTGTAGCTTATTTTCTACATTAGCGGCCACTTTTGTTTTGGCTTCTTCGCTCATATTTCTGGCATCCGCCGTTTGATCGTCAAACTTTCTTTTAGCAACTTCTCCCTTTTCCTTAAGCTGTTCCGGAATATCTGTATTCAAAAGATTAATCGCGCCACTCAGCGCGTTGCTGGACCGGCTGATGTCATGTTGAATCTTCATCTGGTCTTCCAACAACCTGGCGATAACCTCATCTAGCTCTTCCATCTGAACGCCGGCGGCATTTTCGAGCTCACGGGATATGGCATACCGCACCTTATCGGTCACAAGTCGCAATTCCTCCGCCATCACTTTGGCCCGCAATTCAAATGACTCCACCATGGTTTGGTAAAGCGCCTTTTTCCTCTTTTCGGAACTGGTTTTTAAGCCATCGAAAGCCTCCATCACATATTCTATTAATTCATCACCTTGATAGTTGTGATCATCTATCCAGGTGATCAAATCTACCAGCAATGTATCTATTTCTTCATTGTTGCGGTCCTGCATCTGCTGGAGTTTTTCGTCCATTGACCTGATCAGCATGGTAAGACGCTTCAGACCATCCATCCCCGAAGTCTTCAGAGAGACCACATTAAAAGCCGCTACATTGGCTAGTACCTTCTGAGATCTGTTATCAAACTCCATAATTTCATTGATTGAATCCGTGGAATTGGCTAATAGATCATCCAGCCCTCCGCTGATAATCTGATCCTGAGACTTCAGTGTTTTCGAGACATTCTCACTGACCCCACTGATTGCTTCACCAAAAAGGTTGGTGTATTCTTGCTGGCTGCCCTTTGCTATGGAAACAATCTTTTCGATTGCAGCCATTCCGCTGGCCTTCCGTATACCCTCATTGGCCAGATCTACAAATTTGCTGAATTCCGCGATACTGGTATGCTGAAGATCTTCAAACTTCTCTGAAACTCCCGCCAGAACCCTGTTCTTCCCATCATCTGAAAGACGCAGGGTCGAAACCATAATGCCCGAACTAACCAAGATTACCAGCGACAAAATTAGTATCAAAAATTTGTGTTTGAGTTTGAAATTCAATCGTTTCACTCGAACAATTCCTCCAGATTTCTTCACTATTATATTATCCGCTGACCTGCTGAATTAACTCAAGTTTAATCAGGGAATTCAAATCAACCGACTTCTTGAGAAGTTTCATTTGGGTAGCCAGTTCCAGATATTCCTTTAGCTTTTCATATTGGGGAACAAATTGATCAAACTTCAAACCGCCTTTGCGTTGGCCAAGGGAAGCGGTTACAATATCATCCGGAAAGTTAAAGTATGTTCTTTGAATTATCGCTGTCTGTCGGGCGCCTGTCTTATTGATGTCCTCCTCAATAAACCGGCATCCTCGAACCACGCTGAGCAGCCATTCTTGAATGCCGACGTGATTTTTCTGAATGATCTCGGAATTGATTACCAACACCGTACTTTGAGTGCCCGTTAGCTTGTCGTTTTGGCCCTCCACGGCAACGGCAATTTTATCATTTTCGGCAATAGTCCCTAACGGCTCCGGTAGATAGATCGCATCCAGTTTGGTGGCCTTCAGGTCACTTACAGCGGTATTGAAGGGGACCTCAATTGTTTTATAATCAAGACCCTGCCGCAAATTAATTTCACCCAACACCTGACTCAATCTTAAATTTTCATTGGAATCAAGCCCTGGAACTCCGATTAATTTTCCGCGAACTGTCTCAAGATTGCCTTGTGCCCTGGCGACCAGCCTGGATCCTCCGGTATGAAATGATCCGATAATATTAACCTTATGTCCATCACCGGCCACGCTGAACACGATCGCTACCGGCAAGGCGGCGACATCGATCGCGCCAACGCGAAAAGCAGCTTCCAGAGACGTAAAAGAGTTATATTTCACAAGTTCAAGGTCAACTTTATCGAAGCTCAGCCTGTCATTTTCATAAGAGACAACCAGCGGCAACTGGGTTAGAATAGGCAGATAGCCCACCCGCAAAGCCAGCCTGTCTTGGGAGTTGGCGATCTGTCCGCCGCCAAAAATCAAAAGAAATAGAAGTATTATCGAACTGATAATCAATTTATCCAACCGCACCATGATCATACCTCACTATCCTAAAGGCTCTAATTCAACAGGATTTTCTTCCCTGGTGCGAGCGACGTCTTCGCCTTTTTGCTCGGCAATGATCTCGAAAAGATCCCACTCATTTTTACTATCAGAAGGTGATTTGCCGATGGCGACAAACGTCGGGTGTATTCCCTGGTGATCCCAATCCCGCCAGTGCTCCTCGCCGAGCAGGAGAGTAAATTTATGGCCCTCCAGGGCTTTGATTACTTTCTTGTTGTCGTAAGAATCTGCCCTTTTGACGGCGTCAGCATATTGAAATACGTCTACCCAAGCAGCTGCTGCAGCGTTGCCCGGTTTCTTGTTATACTCTTTTTCAAATGCTTCAACAAATTTCATAGAGCCTTCATACTTCGCCGAAAGCCCGTGATACCAGCACATGGAGGTGATGATGCCCTGCATGATATCAGCACCAACCCCATGGGCCATATGCAGCTCCATCAGGGGCACAACTACCGCCATCTTCTCCCGAAGCTTCAGCTGGGTAGCCTGTTTCAGGCAGTTGACCATGTCGGCACCGAAGTGGACGAGCACAAGGACGTCCGGTTCGGCTCTTTTGGCTTTTAAGAGGGCTGAAATAAAACTCTTCGAACCCAGCTTTGTAGGAATATTCAGCACGGTTGTACATCCCGCTTTCTCGACCACTTCCTGCACCGACTTTTGTACGGTTTGGCCCCAGGTATAATCGGCGTAGATAAACGCGTATTTTGCATCAGTCCCAAATTTTTCTATGAGCGTTTGGGCCATGGCTTTAGCGGTCTGATGACCGTTATTGTACCAACGGAAACTATGTCGGTGGGCATTTTTACCCGTAGTTGCATTGGAATGCGTTAAGCCAGCCATGAAAACCACACCGGCTTTCTGGCATTCTTCTCCCTGGGCGATCGCCACCGCCGAACTCGAGCCGCCCGTAATCATTACAGCGCCATCGTCAATCAAGGCCTTGGCGTTTTCTCGTGCCGTATTTGCATTAGTTTTGGTGTCTTTGACGGCATAGACAATTTTTTTACCTAGAATGCCTCCATTTTCATTAATCTTTTGGATGGCTAGCTTATAGGCCTTCAGTTGATCCTCTCCTTGCTTGGCATAAGCCCCGGAAAGGGGTACGTTGAGTCCAAACATAACGGTATCCGCGGCTAATCCAGCGAATGCCATCAAAAAGATGAGACCAAGAGCACCTGCGAAAATTGGTGCAATAGTTCTAAATCGTTTCATAATAATCTCCTTAGAGCTTTTTTGGGGAAAGATATCAATTCTTTTATTGCTTTATGTCTGCAGCCTGTGATGCAGGGCAAGTATCTTAAGAATCAGCAGGAGTAGGCGTGTATTTTCTGATGGTAATTTCAATTGGAATTAAGTTAAGAAATATCTATGCAAAAATTATGCCGAACGAAAGAATCTGGTTTTGAAAACCGATTTCCTACTAAAACACTGTGAAATACGGTTCTCTGGTGGGTATTTCTAGAGGAGCGGCAGCTCGTAAAAAGTAAAAATTTTCAAATTTCGATCTCATAACGTATTGAAATTATTAAGTGTGAAATAAGTGTGAAATTTGAAGATTGGCTCTTTTCGGATTTTTCACGTAACAATCAATTATTAATTCAGGCAATTAACATAATCTGTCAATAATATGACAATACATGCGATAGCGCTAACACAATGACATTATATTTAACTGCTCATTGAACTGTAAAAGGGAGGGGTATGAATAAATGCATTTCCAATTCTATTTTACAACTTACATTTCGCTCTTTGAAAAAATATTATTGGAATTATTGGAAAATATTCTGATATACCAATCAGGTGCATTTGAATTGCCACCAGCTGGATTGAAGGTTTTTGTATACCGAGC